>Ga0222423_1000323_pt1 | contig 38630 bp, 34 predicted proteins | sample 3A0metagenome_FD_182472 | JGI IMG/M metagenome (GOLD analysis project Ga0222423, IMG submission 182472) | Enriched microbial communities from leaf-cutter ant dump, University of Wisconsin, Madison, United States - 3A0 (version 2) | ecosystem: Environmental > Terrestrial > Nest > Insects nest >...
GTCTCACCGATCTTGTAGTTGACCCCGGTGTAGAACAGGATCCGCTCGGTGGTCGTCGTCTTGCCGGCATCGATGTGCGCCATGATGCCGATGTTGCGGACCTTCGTGAGGTCGGTGAGCACGTCGAGTGCCACGTTGGTTGCCCCTTGTCGGTTGGCTCGTGGAGGTGCCGCGTGCCCGCCCGCATCGGGGCGGACGGGCCGCGGCTGCCGGGATTACCAGCGGTAGTGCGCGAAGGCCTTGTTGGACTCGGCCATCTTGTGCATGTCCTCGCGACGCTTGACCGCGGCACCGAGGCCGTTGGAGGCGTCGAGGATCTCGTTCATGAGGCGCTCGGTCATCGTCTTCTCGCGGCGGGCGCGGGAGTAGTCGGTGAGCCAGCGCAGCGCGAGCGTCGTCTGACGGACCGGACGGACCTCGACGGGCACCTGGTACGTGGCACCGCCGACGCGGCGCGAGCGCACCTCGAGCGACGGGCGGACGTTGTCGAGCGCACGCTTGAGCACGACGACCGGGTCGCCCTGCGTCTTCTCACGGACACCCTCGAGGGCGCCGTAGACGATCGACTCGGCGACGGACTTCTTGCCGTCGAGGAGGATCTTGTTGATCAGCTGCGTGACGACCGGGGACCCGTAGACCGGGTCAGCGATCAGCGGCCGCTTCGGGGCCGGACCCTTGCGAGGCATCAGCCCACCTTCTTCGCGCCGTAGCGGCTACGCGCCTGCTTGCGGTTCTTGACGCCCTGCGTGTCGAGGGCGCCGCGGACGATCTTGTAGCGGACACCGGGGAGGTCCTTCACACGACCACCGCGCACGAGCACGATCGAGTGCTCCTGCAGGTTGTGGCCGACGCCCGGGATGTACGCCGTAACCTCGACCTGGCTCGAGAGGCGAACACGCGCGACCTTGCGGAGTGCGGAGTTCGGCTTCTTCGGGGTCGTGGTGTAGACGCGGGTGCACACACCGCGTCGCTGGGGGCTGCCCTTGAGGGCAGGCGTCTTCGACTTGTTCGTCTTCGCCTGCCGGCCCTTGCGGACCAGCTGCTGGATCGTAGGCACTACGTCTCCGTCTGTTGGATGATCTCTGGTCGACCGGACCCCGTCACCCTGGACGGCCGGCATGTTCGAGGAGTGCCGCCCGTCGCGCGGCTGCCTCGTGTTGTCTTGAGTCCCGAACCGACCCCCGCGCCCGGGCGTGTCGCCCCGCTCCCCGGCGGCGCCGACCAACCAGGACGACCTGGCGGGTTCGGCTTCGCTCGGCGGCGGGTCTGCACCCGTTGCACGTTCCCGGACGAGTCCGGATCGTATGCACGCACGAGGGCCCGACGGCGCGGGCACGGTGTCCTACGCTACCCGGCCCGCGGAAGGGCGTCAAAGTGGCTGCTCCATGGCCTGCACCACAGAGGCGTCGCTCCCCCGTCGACCACAGGACCCCTCGACACCACGCCCTGGACCGGGAGTCCACCCGGGACCAGAGACCCGAGGGGCCCGCCGTGAACGGCGGGCCCCTCGGGGTGGTGCGTCAGACGTGACTCAGCGGAAGTCGCCGAAGTCGATGTCCTCGAGCGGGATCGCCTCGCCCGAGCCGAGGCCCAGGGCGGGGAAGTCGATCTCGTCGTAGCCGAAGGTCGGGTACAGCTCGGCCTTCGCCTCCTCGGTGGGCTCCACCGCGATGTTGCGGTAGCGGGGCAGGCCCGTACCGGCGGGGATGAGCTTGCCGAGGATGACGTTCTCCTTGAGACCCAGCAGCGGGTCGGACCGACCAGACATCGCGGCCTCGGTGAGGACCCGCGTCGTCTCCTGGAAGGAGGCCGCGGACAGCCACGAGTCGGTCGCGAGCGACGCCTTCGTGATGCCCATGAGCTCCGGACGACCCGAGGCGGGCTGGCCACCCTCGGACACGGCCTTGCGGTTCGCGTCCTCGAAACGGCCACGCTCGGCGAGCTCGCCCGGCAGCAGGTCCGTGGTGCCCGAGTCCAGCACGGTCACGCGACGCAGCATCTGCCGCACGATGACCTCGATGTGCTTGTCGTGGATGTCCACACCCTGCGAGCGGTAGACCTCCTGGACCTGGTCGACCAGGTGCTCCTGCGTCTTGCGCGGGCCGAGGATGCGCAGGACCTTCTTCGGGTCCACGGCACCCTGCACGAGCGACGTCCCGACCGTGACCCGGTCGCCGTCGCCGACCAGCAGGCGCGAACGCTTGGTGATCGGGTAGGCCACGGGCTCGATCTCGGAGTCGTCCGGCGTCAGGACGATGCGCCGCGAGCGGTCACCCTCCTCGATCGTCACCACGCCCGAGTACTCCGCGATGGGCGCCTCACCCTTGGGGGTGCGGGCCTCGAAGAGCTCCTGGACACGCGGCAGACCCTGCGTGATGTCGTCGGCCGACGCCACACCACCGGTGTGGAAGGTACGCATCGTCAGCTGCGTACCGGGCTCACCGATCGACTGGGCCGCGATGATGCCGACGGCCTCACCGATGTCGACCAGCTTGCCGGTGGCCAGCGAACGGCCGTAGCACTTGGCACAGGTGCCGACGCGGGACTCGCACGTCAGGACCGAGCGGACCTTGAGCGAGTCCACGCCCGCCTCGATCAGACGGTCGAGCAGCACGTCACCCACGTCGTCACCGGCGTGCCCGATGACCTCGCCGTCCACCTCGACGTCGGTGGCCAGCGTGCGCGAGTACACGCTCGTCTCCACCTTGTCGTGGCGGACCAGCCCGTTGGCGCCCGGTGCACCGATCGGCATCGTCAGACCACGCTCGGTGCCGCAGTCCTCCTCGCGGACGATGACGTCCTGCGAGACGTCCACCAGACGACGCGTGAGGTAGCCCGAGTCGGCGGTCCGCAGAGCGGTGTCCGCCAGACCCTTGCGGGCACCGTGCGTGGCGATGAAGTACTCGAGGACGGACAGGCCCTCGCGGTAGTTGGACTTGATGGGACGAGGGATGATCTCGCCCTTCGGGTTGGCCACGAGACCACGCATACCGGCGATCTGGCGGACCTGCATCCAGTTACCACGCGCACCCGAGCCGACCATCCGGTAGACCGTGTTGCGAGCAGGGAAGTTCTCCTGCATCGACTTCGCGACCTTGTCGGTGGCCTGCGTCCAGATCTCGATGAGCTCCTGGCGACGCTCGTCGTCCGTGATCAGACCCTTGTCGTACTGGCCCTGGACCTTGGCGGCCTTCGCCTCGTGCTCCTCGAGGATGCCGGCCTTGGCGGACGGCGTCGCGACGTCGGAGATGGCGATGGTGACGCCCGAGCGGGTGGCCCAGCGGAAGCCGGCCTCCTTGAGCGCGTCGAGGGACGCCGCGACGGCGACCTTCGGGTAGCGCTCGGCCAGGTCGTTCACGATCACCGAGAGGCGCTTCTTGTCGACGACGCCGTTCTCGTACGGGTAGTCGACCGGCAGCAGCTCGTTGAACAGCGCGCGACCCAGTGTCGTCTCGAAGGCGAGCGAGTCGCCCTCGGTCCAGCCCTCGGGCACGTCCTCCTCGGCCAGCACCAGGTCGTCGAACTTGATCTTGACGACCGCGTTCAGGTCCAGGCTGCCCTGGTCGAACGCCATGACCGCCTCGGAGACCGAGCTGAACGCCCGGCCCGCGCCCACGGCGTCGTCCTTGTCCGACGTCAGGTGGAACAGACCGATGATCATGTCCTGCGAGGGCATGGTCACCGGACGGCCGTCCGACGGCTTGAGGATGTTGTTGCTCGAGAGCATGAGGATGCGGGCCTCGGCCTGCGCCTCCGCGCTCAGGGGCAGGTGCACGGCCATCTGGTCACCGTCGAAGTCGGCGTTGAACGCCGCGCAGACGAGCGGGTGCAGGTGGATGGCCTTGCCCTCGACCAGCTGGGGCTCGAACGCCTGGATGCCGAGGCGGTGCAGGGTGGGTGCACGGTTCAGCAGCACGGGGTGCTCGGTGATGACCTCCTCGAGCACGTCCCACACGACCGGGCGCGCGCGCTCGACCATGCGCTTGGCCGACTTGATGTTCTGCGCGTGGTTGAGGTCCACCAGGCGCTTCATCACGAACGGCTTGAACAGCTCGAGCGCCATCTGCTTGGGCAGACCGCACTGGTGCAGCTTGAGCTGCGGGCCGACGACGATGACCGAACGGCCCGAGTAGTCGACGCGCTTGCCGAGCAGGTTCTGACGGAAACGACCCTGCTTGCCCTTGAGCATGTCGGAGATCGACTTCAGCGGGCGGTTGCCGGGGCCCGTGACGGGACGGCCGCGACGGCCGTTGTCGAACAGCGAGTCGACGGCCTCCTGGAGCATCCGCTTCTCGTTGTTGACGATGATCTCCGGCGCACCCAGGTCGAGCAGGCGCTTGAGCCGGTTGTTGCGGTTGATCACGCGGCGGTACAGGTCGTTCAGGTCGGACGTGGCGAAGCGGCCACCGTCGAGCTGGACCATCGGACGCAGGTCCGGCGGGATGACCGGGACGGCGTCCAGCACCATGCCCGTGGGCGAGTTGCTGGTGGTGAGGAACGCGTTGACGACCTTCAGACGCTTGAGGGCACGCGTCTTGCGCTGACCCTTGCCGTTCTTGATGATCTCGCGCAGCGACTCCGACTCGGCCTCCAGGTCGAAGGCCTCCAGGCGCTTCTGGATCGCCGCGGCGCCCATCGAGCCCTCGAAGTAGTTGCCGTAGCGGTCCTGCAGGGCGCGGTAGAGCAGCTCGTCGCCCTCGAGGTCTGCGACCTTGAGGTTCTTGAAGCGGTCCCACACGGTGTCGAGGCGGTCGATCTCCGCGTCGGCGCGCTTGCGGATCTGCGCCATCTCGCGCTCGGCCGAGTCGCGCACCTTGCGGCGAGCGTCGGCCTTGGCACCCTCGGCCTCGAGCGCGGCCAGGTCGGCCTCGAGCTTGGCGGCGCGGGCGTTCACGTCGTTGTCGCGGCGGTCCGAGATCTCCTTGCGCTCCAGGTCGATCTCGTTCTGGAGGTTGGGGAGGTCCTCGTGCCGACCGTCGACGTCGACCCAGGTGATCATGTACGCCGCGAAGTAGATGACCTTCTCGAGGTCCTTCGGGGCCAGGTCCAGCAGGTAGCCCAGACGCGAGGGCACACCCTTGAAGAACCAGATGTGCGTGACGGGCGCGGCCAGCTCGATGTGGCCCATGCGCTCACGACGGACCTTGGAACGGGTCACCTCGACGCCGCAGCGCTCGCAGATGATGCCCTTGAAGCGCACGCGCTTGTACTTGCCGCAGTTGCACTCCCAGTCCCGGGTGGGACCGAAGATCTTCTCGCAGAACAGGCCATCCTTCTCCGGCTTCAGGGTCCGGTAGTTGATGGTCTCGGGCTTCTTCACCTCACCGTGCGACCAGGCACGGATGTCGTCGGCAGAAGCCAGGCCGATACGCAGCTCGTCGAAGACGTTGACGTCGAGCAAGGGGGGTCCTACTTCCTTCGCTTGCCGGGTTGTCCGGCGGACGGAAATGGTGCAAGGGGTGCGGGCGCCCGCCGCCCGCCCTCACGGAAGGGCGGCGGGGCTCGGCGTCAGATCTCTTCGATGCTGCTGGCGTTGGGCCGGCGCGACAGGTCGATGCCGAGCTCCTCCGCGGCGCGGTAGACCTCGTCGTCGTTGTCCTTCATGTCGATGGACACGCCGTCGGACGACAGCACCTCGACGTTCAGGCACAGCGACTGCATCTCCTTGAGGAGGACCTTGAAGGACTCCGGGATGCCCGAGTCGGGGATGTTCTCCCCCTTCACGATCGCCTCGTAGACCTTCACGCGGCCGGGCACGTCGTCCGACTTGATCGTCAGGAGCTCCTGCAGCGTGTAGGCCGCGCCGTACGCCTCCAGGGCCCAGACCTCCATCTCGCCGAACCGCTGGCCACCGAACTGCGCCTTACCACCCAGCGGCTGCTGCGTGATCATCGAGTACGGGCCGGTCGAGCGCGCGTGGATCTTGTCGTCGACCAGGTGGTGCAGCTTGAGGATGTACATGTAGCCGACCGAGACGGCCTCGGGGAACGGCTCGCCGGAGCGACCGTCGAAGAGGAACGCCTTGCCGTCGCCACCGACGGTGCGGACACCGTCACGGTTGGGCAGCGTGCTGGAGAGCAGACCCGACAGGGCGTCCTCCTGCAGACCGTCGAACACCGGCGTCGCCACCGGGTTGCGCGGCTCGCTGCTCGCGGCGATCGCGGGCACGTTGTCCTTCCAGGACAGGTCGCCCTCGGTGGCCAGGGAGATGTCCCAGCCCTGCGCCGCGATCCACCCGAGGTGGACCTCCAGCACCTGGCCGACGTTCATGCGCCCGGGCACACCCATCGGGTTCAGGATGATGTCGACCGGCGTGCCGTCCGCGAGGAACGGCATGTCCTCCTCGGGCAGGATCGTCGAGATGACGCCCTTGTTCCCGTGGCGGCCGGCGAGCTTGTCACCCGCGGTGATCTTGCGGCGCTGGGCGATGTAGACGCGCACCAGCTCGTTGACACCGGCGGGCAGCTCGTCGCCGTCGTCGCGGCTGAACGTGCGCACCTCGATGACCGTGCCGGACTCGCCGTGGGGCACCTTGAGCGACGTGTCGCGGACCTCGCGGGCCTTCTCACCGAAGATGGCGCGCAGCAGGCGCTCCTCCGGGGTCAGCTCGGTCTCGCCCTTGGGCGTGACCTTCCCGACGAGGATGTCGCCGGCCGCGACCTCGGCACCGATGCGGATGATGCCGCGCTCGTCCAGGTCCGCCAGGACCTCCTCGGAGACGTTCGGGATGTCCCGCGTGATCTCCTCGGGGCCGAGCTTGGTGTCGCGCGCGTCGACCTCGTGCTCCTCGATGTGGATCGAGGAGAGCACGTCGTCGGCCACGAGACGCTGGCTCAGGATGATGGCGTCCTCGTAGTTGTGGCCCTCCCACGACATGAACGCGACCAGCAGGTTGCGGCCGAGCGCGAGCTCGCCCTCGTCCGTGGCGGGACCGTCCGCAAGCACCGAGCCGGGCTCGACGCGGGCGCCGGCCTCGACCAGCACGCGCTGGTTGTAGCTCGTGCCCTGGTTCGAGCGGCGGAACTTCGCGACGCGGTGCGTCGACGTCGTGGCGTCGTCGTTGGCGATCGTGATCAGGTCGGCCGAGACCTCGGTGACGACACCGGGCTTGCTCGCGACGATGACGTCACCGGCGTCGACGGCCGCACGACGCTCCATGCCGGTGCCGACGAGCGGCGCCTCGGAGCGCACGAGCGGCACGGCCTGGCGCTGCATGTTGGCACCCATGAGGGCGCGGTTGGCGTCGTCGTGCTCGAGGAACGGGATCAGCGCGGTGGCGACCGACACCATCTGGCGCGGGGAGACGTCCATGTAGTCGACGTTCTCGCCTGCGACGTACTCGATCTCGCCGCCCTTGACGCGGACCAGGACGCGGTCCTCCGCGAAGTGGCCGTCGGCCTTGAGCGCGGCGTTCGCCTGGGCGATGACGAAGCGGTCCTCGTCGTCGGCCGTCAGGTAGTGGACCTCGTCGCTGACCTTGCCCTTGATGACCTTGCGGTACGGGGTCTCGACGAAGCCGAACGGGTTGATGCGCCCGTACGTGGCCAGCGAGCCGATGAGGCCGATGTTCGGGCCCTCAGGGGTCTCGATGGGGCACATGCGGCCGTAGTGCGACGGGTGGACGTCACGGACCTCCATGCCGGCGCGGTCGCGGGACAGACCACCGGGGCCCAGGGCCGACAGACGCCGCTTGTGCGTCAGGCCCGCGAGCGGGTTGTTCTGGTCCATGAACTGCGACAGCTGGCTCGTCCCGAAGAACTCCTTGATGGAGGCGACGACGGGGCGGATGTTGATCAGCGTCTGCGGCGTGATGGCCTCGACGTCCTGCGTCGTCATGCGCTCGCGCACGACGCGCTCCATCCGGGACAGGCCCGTGCGGACCTGGTTCTGGATGAGCTCGCCGACCGCGCGGATGCGACGGTTGCCGAAGTGGTCGATGTCGTCGGTCTCGACGCGCACGTCCACGGCCTCGCCGGCACGCTGGCCGGGCAGGGTGCCGACCTCGGTGTGCAGCGCGGCGAGGTACTTGATCGCGGCCACGACGTCGGCCAGCGACAGCACCGAGTCCGCGAGCGGCACGTCGATGCCGAGCTTCTTGTTCAGCTTGTAGCGGCCGACCTTCGCCAGGTCGTAGCGCTTCGGGTTGAAGTAGAAGTTCTCGAGCAGCGCGCGACCGGCCTCGACCGTGGGCGGCTCACCCGGGCGGATCTTGCGGTACAGGTCGAGCAGCGACTCGTCCTGGGTCTGGACGTGGTCCTTCTCCAGGGTGTCGATGACGGCCGGGAACTGCGCGAACTCCTCGCGGATCTCCGCCTCGCTCATGCCGAGCGCCTTGAGCAGGACGGTCGCGTTCTGCTTGCGCTTGCGGTCGACGCGGACGCCGACGTTGTCGCGCTTGTCGATCTCGAACTCGAGCCACGCACCGCGGCTCGGGATGATCTTCGCCGTGAGGATGTCCTTGTCGGACGTCTTGTCGGCGGTGCGCTCGAAGTAGACGCCCGGCGAGCGGACGAGCTGCGAGACGACGACGCGCTCGGTGCCGTTGATGATGAACGTGCCGCGCTCGCTCATGAGCGGGAAGTCGCCCATGAAGACCGTCTGGCTCTTGATCTCACCGGTGGTGTAGTTGACGAACTCCGCGGTCACGAACAGCGGCGCGGCGTACGTGAAGTCCTTCTCCTTGCACTCCTCGGCCGTGTACTTCGGCGGCTCGAAGCGGTGCTCGCGGAAGGAGAGCGACATGGTTCCGCCGAAGTCCTCGATCGGGGAGATCTCCTCGAAGATCTCCTCGAGGCCGGCGGTCTCCGGGACGTCCTGACGTCCCGCCTCGAGCGCGGCGGCCACGCGGGCCTGCCAGCGCTCGTTGCCCAGGAGCCAGTCGAAGCTCTCGGTCTGCAGACCGAGGAGGTCCGGGACCTCGAGAGGCTCGTGGATCTTGGCGAAGGAGATGCGGCGCGATGCGGTGCGGTTCGCGATGGCGTCGGCGGACGGAGCAGAAGGGGTGCGCGAGGCAGCCAAGAGGGGTCCTTCCCTGCGGATCGATTGCACGCTGCGCCAGAACCTGGCGAGTCGCGACCCCCCGGCCTCGCAGCACTCCACGTCGCGCACGTACGACGTGTGAGGGCTCGGGTTATACGGGATCGCGGGCACAGGCCAGCGCAAAGCGCTAGCATACTCAGCCCGCAGGGGAAAGTCCACCCCCGACGACAGGCCGGGCCGCGCCGGACGTCGCCGCCCGGTGGACGACCGCGTCGTCGTCGGGCGCCATGGTGGCACATGTCACGGCACGCGCCAAGCCCACGTGTCCGGTCCCCCGGTCGGTCGGGGGACGACGAAGGCCCGCACCCCCCAGGGTGCGGGCCTTCGGTGCGCTCCGGTGCTCGTAGCCCCGGAGCTCAGATCACTTGAGGGTGACGGTCGCGCCGGCGCCCTCGAGCTGCTCCTTGGCCTTGTCGGCCGTCTCCTTGTTGGCGCCCTCCAGGACGGCCTTGGGGGCGGCGTCGACCAGGTCCTTGGCCTCCTTCAGGCCGAGGGACGTGAGCGCGCGCACCTCCTTGATGACCTGGATCTTCTTGTCGCCGGCGGCCTCGAGGATGACGTCGAAGGAGTCCTTCTCCTCCTCGGCCGGGGCGTCGGCGGCGCCGCCACCAGCGGCGGGGGCGGCAACGGCGACCGGGGCGGCCGCAGTGACCTCGAAGACGTCCTCGAACGCCTTGACGAACTCGGAGAGCTCGATGAGGGTGAGGCCCTTGAACTGCTCGATCAGCTCGTCGGTGCTGAGCTTCGCCATGAGAGGCGTCCTTTCTTCGGTGCCAGGCGGCGGGATCGTCCCGCGCCTGCGCAGGGTGTGGGTGTGCGCGGTGCGCGACCTCGGCGGGAGCCGGGATCAGGCAGCTGCGGCTTCCGATTCCTGCTTCTGGCGCAGGGCATCGATGACACGGGCGGCCTGGGCGGTGTTCGCGGTGAAGACGTAGGCAGCCTGGTAGAGCTTGGCCTTCATCGCACCGGCCGCCTTGGCCAGGAGAACCTCGCGGGACTCGAGGTCCGCGAGCTTGGTGACCTCAGCAGCGGTCAGGGCGCGTCCGTCGAGGACACCACCCTTGATGACCAGTGCCGGGTTCGCCTTGGCGAAGTCACGCAGACCCTTGGCGGCCTCGACCGGGTCGCCGTTGACGAAGGCGATCGCCGACGGGCCCGCGAGCGCGTCGTCGAGGCCGGTCAGACCAGCGTCCTTGGCCGCGATCGCGGTCAGCGTGTTCTTCACCACGGCGTAGGTTGCGTTGCCGCTGAGCGCGACGCGCAGCTGCTTGAGCTGTGCGACGGTGAGCCCGCGGTACTCGGTCAGCACGGCCGCGTTCGACTCGCGGAACTTGTCCGTGAGCTCTGCGACTGCGGCTGCCTTGTCCGGCCTCGCCATGGCAATCCTTCCAGTGGTGGTGCCACCGGTTCCTGGTCCCCACAAACGAAAGAGCCCCGCGCAGGCGCGGGGCTCGCATCCGGATCGCTCCGGGACGTGAACTCTCACCTGCGCTGGCCTCCGCGTGCTGCGGGACTTCGGGCGGTCCGACGAATCGGGCCGACGACCGGCGGTCTTGGGCGCGTCCACAGTACGTGACATCGGCGCGACGACCAAATCGCCTGCCCACGGGCCCGACGACCCATCCGGGTGCCCCTCGGCACCGAACCACGTGCGACCGATCCGGCCCCGCCGGGATCCACCGTACGGAAGGACCCACCCCATGAGCCAGTCACCGAACCGCCTGCTCGGCGCCGTCTTCGGCACCGTCTATCTGCTCGTCGGCATCGCCGGTTTCTTCGTCACGTCGGGTGTCGCGTTCGCGGCGACGACCGGCAAGGCGCTGATCATCTTCGACGTCAACCCGCTGCACAACATCATCCACCTGCTGATCGGCGCAGCACTGCTCCTCGCGGCCACCCGCTCGGTGCCGGCCGCCAAGGGCGTCAACACGTCCGTGGGTGCCGTCTACCTGCTCGTCGGCGTCGTCGGCCTCTTCCTGGTGGGCTCGAGCGCCAACATCATCGCGCTGAACGGCGCCGACAACGTGCTGCACCTGGCGAGCGCCGTGCTGCTGCTGGGCGTCGGTCTCGGTGCGGACCGCGTCGCCACGACGTCCGCCGGCGCACGCACGGCGTGAGTCACGATGACCGTCCACCAGGCGCTCGGGTCGCGCGAGGCACCGGCCACGAGCCGCACAGCTCTCGCGCCCGTCGCCCGCGGCGACGCCGAGACGGTCGGCGCGCTGACCGCCCGGACGTGGGCCGCCGACGCCTCGCTGGGCGCAGGCCTGGTGCTGTTCGCACTGGGCGCCGAGCACCTGGTGGACCACGTCGCACTCGCCGTGGTGCTGATCGGCTGGGCGGCGGCCGAGACGCTGTGGGCCGTGCTCGCGCTGCGCGGACCGGTCCCGCTCCCCCGCTCGGCACTGGCGGTGCTGCTGGCCGGGGCGGCCGGCTGGGTGGTCGTCCAGCCGGCGAGCGGGCTCCGGATCGGCGCGGCCGACGCCGCCGTCGTCGTCCTCCAGCTCGCGGCCGCCCTGCTGCTCGCCGCGCACGTGCGAGGCCACGGCCACGCTCGCCGAGCGGTCCCCGTCGGCGCCGTCCGGCAGCTCCTGGTCATGGCCGTCGGGGCACTCCTGGCGACGGTCGTCGCGGTGCCCGGTCTGGCCGCGACGAACGCGGGTGCCCACGCGGTCCCGCACTCGGAGCACACGGTGAGCTGGTGGGGTGGGGGCCACCACCACGGCTGAGCACCGGCGAGGCGTCCCGGTCGCAGGTCAGACCGGGGCGCCGAAGCAGACGAGCGGGACCAGCGAGCCAGTTGCCGCCCGGTCCTCGCTCGTCGCCTGGGCGAGGGCGCGGGCGACGGGGACGTCGTCGCGCAGGAGCTGGTGCGTGCGCGTCATGACCCGGCGCGCGGTCTCGTCAGGCAGCGGCGCGAGCGCCGCGACCACGCACCCGACGCCCTGGCGCAGCAGCACGCTGGCCATCCCGAGGGCCTCTCCCCCGGCGCGGATGCTCGCGCGACCGACCTCGCACGACGAGAGCAGGACCAGGTCCGGCACGGAGCCACCGGTGTCGAGCTCGTGCGCGAACAACGGGCCGTCGGCCAGCCGGACCGACGAGAACAGGGGGTTGTCGGGCTCGTGCCGACCGTGCGCGGCGAGGTGGACGATCCCGGGGGACGCGAACAGCTCGATCATGCGGGAGACGGTCGCGTCGTCGCCGGTGACCGCCGCTCCGCCGGGCCACAGGTCGGCGACCTCGCGGACCTCCGCCTCGGCGTGGCGCAGGCCGGGCCCGGCGGCCGCGCTCATGCGCACCGGCGGCAACGTCGCCGAGCCGGCGTAGCGCATCCAGTGGTGGACCGACGGCGCGACCACCGTCGACGCTCCGATCCGCGACGGGAGCAGCGACCAGGGCAGGACCCCCAGCCAGCCCCCCGCGACGACCACGAGCTCGCCCGCCGAGGGCAGGACCGGCGCGAGGCTCTCCTGCAGGCGCGTCAGGCACGCGTCCAGCGAGCGGTCGGCCACCGCGCGGAGCTCGGCCGGCACCAGCGGGTTCGCGACGACCTCGAGATCGGCGTGCACGCGTCGCACCTGCTCCGCCACGTGGGCGGCGGGGCCGAGCGCGTGCAGCGTCGCCGACCCGCCGTCGACGAGCACCGCGACCAGCTCACCCCGGTGCTCGACCACGTCGAGGAGCACGACGTCGCCCCGCTCGCCGACGGCCTCGACCACGGCCGGCGCCCGGGGGGCACGCTCCGCTCTCGCGCTGCCCTGCTCGTGCCACGACCTGGCGAGGATCTCGTGCTTGAGGCGACGCTCCTCCCGCAGGTGCTGCACGCGGACGGGGTCGCTCGCCGGCAGGGACGGCGCGGCGCGCCCTTCGTCGACGAGCCGGCGCAGCTCCCACAGCAGCGTCGCGGTCTCGGGGTCGGACGGCGGCCGCACGCGCGGCGACCCGCCGATCACCGCGCGCACGCGCTCGGTCGCCTCCAGCACCGCGCCGGCCCGCTCGGTGCTCAGCGCGATCTGCATGTCGAGGTCGGCGAGCGCCGACCCGTGCACCGCGCCGGCCGTGCGCAGGTCCAACGACCCGAACCGGGCCCGATGCATCTCGAGGTCCTGCTGACCGGCCCGGACGTGCTCGCCGGCGCTGATCCGCTCGCCGGCCGCGAGCGCGAGCATCGCGCGGATCCGCCGCCCGTGCAGACGCACGGGCAGCGGGTCGTCCGTGCGCACGGGCCCCAGGTCCTCGAGCAGACCGCCGGGATCGGGCATCACCCCACGCGCGATGTCCGCCTCGATCCGGACGTAGGCGGCGGCGTCCTGCCACACCCGACGCCCGGTCTGCGCGCACAGCTGCTCGAGCTCGGTCGCGCGCCGCGCCAACGCCGTCCAGGCGGCACGCGTCCCGGCCGGACCCGCGGCGAAGTCGGCGGCGTCGGCCTGCAACCCCAGCAGCGCGGCGCGCACGGCCCACGCCTCGTCGCCGCGCCGGCGGAAGCGCCGTCGGGCGGAGGCGGCGAAGGCCCGCGCCGCGGGCAGGTCGCCGCGCAGCAGCGCGCACTCCGCACGCCCCAGCTCGCACTCGGCCACGTCGCGGGTCAGGCGGCGGCGCGCGAACATCGCGGCCGCCTCGGCGAGCGTCGCGTCGGCGACGCTGACCAGACCCGCCTCGAGCAGGACGTCGCTGCGGTCCCGCAGCGCGGTGGGGCGGGGCGGTCCGGGCAGGGAGCGCGCCGCCTCCTCCATGCTCGCGAGCGCCTCGGGGAGCTGCCCGGCGTAGAAGTGCACGTACCCGAGGTTGTGCTCGGCCTTGAACCTCAACAGCTCGAAGCCCCCCTCGCCCGCCCGCCGGGCGCACTCCGTGAAGTCGGCGCGCGCGAGCGTGATCTCCCGGCGCTCGAGCTGGAGCACACCGCGGTTGAGCAGGGCCCGGCAGACGTCGACCGCGTCCGCCACGGCGGCGGCGTCAACCGTCGTCGTCAGCAGCCGCAACGCCTCGTCGTGCCGTCCGGCCCGCAGCGCGGCCAACCCACGCATGCCGTCGACCGCGGGCCGCAGACCGGGCCAGACGTCACCCGCGCCGGCGGCCAGCATCGCGTCGAGCCGCTCCTCCGCCACGCGCGTCCGACTGCCCGTCTCCGTCTCGCTCTTGGCGAGCTCGGTGAGCGCCCGCGCACGGACCCGGACCACGGCCTCGGCACGGTCCGCGGGGTCGATGGCATCGAGCTGCTCGAGCGCGACGCCCAGGCGACGACGCGCACTCTCCGGCCGCCCCTCGGCGTTGTCCCTCTCGGCACGACGAACCGCCCCGACGACGGCGTCGAGGGACGACGGTCCGGCTGCCGCCGGCCCGTGCTTCGGGGGCATGGGTTCCTTTACAGCTCGATCTGAGGCGTCACCACGGGGACCGTGGGCTCGGACAGGCGACGCAGCACCAGCCTCGCAGGTCCGCGCTCGATGTCGACGAACGAGAACCGCCCGTCGTCGTCGGAGGTCGTGGACGTGACCTCCGCCCCCTGGTGCAGCTCGACCTCGATGGCCTCCGCCGGCGCGGCCCAGCCGTCGACACGCACCCGACCCGCCTCGGCGTGCACCGAGATCATGACGGTCAGGACGTCGGTCGTGAACGTGATCGTGCCCGCCTCGATGCTCGTCTCGTCGGTGCGCACCGCGAGCGCGGGCTCGCCGACCAGCCGGAGCTCGGCGACGTCGGCGTGCAGGGCCTCGATCGTGAGGGCCATGCCGATGCGGTCGACCAGGCCCGCCGGCACGGGATCCGCGTCCTCGACCATCCGGGCCAGGCTCTCGAAGACCTCGCGGTCCAGCTCGTCCAGCACTCCTGCCGCCAGGAGGGCGACCGTGGCGTCGTCGTTGCTCATGACAGGCTCCAGGTGGGGTCGGCGTCGAGGGCGGCGCGCAGCTTGCCGAGGCAGCGGCCACGCGTGGGGCCGATGCTTCCGACGGGCATCCCCAGCGCCTGGGAGACGACCGTGTAGTCGGGGCGCTCGACGAGTGCCACGAGCCCGAGCAGCTTGCGGCACCGGTCCGGCAGCGCGCGGACGTGGTTCCACAGCGCCTCGTCCCGCTCGCTGCGGACCGCGACCGCGTCGGGAAGGTCCTCGACGGGCGTGGTCAGCCACTCCGTGGCGTTCTCGTCGGCCGCCTGCCGCACGTGCTCGTCGCGGCTGCGCCTGACCGAGCGCCAGGCGGCGCGCTTCGCGGTGACGAGCATCCACTGCAACGTGGCCCGGGGGTCGCGGATCTGCTCGATGTCCCGCACCAGGGTGAGCCACACGTTCTGCACGATGTCCTGGGCCTGCTCCTGGTCGGCCCCCTGTGCCCGCACGGTGTGCCAGAGCAACGGCGTCATGACCTGTACGAGCGCGGCCAGCTGGTCGCGGTCCCCCGCGCGATAGGCGAGCACTGCTCGGGCGGCCTGGTCGGCCAACCCCTCCCCCTGGTCGCGGAGCGCGGTGTCCACCGGCTCCACCAGGTCGTCACTCATCATGGAACCCCTCACAGCGGGCCTCGTCGGGCGGCCGCCCTGCTCAGACTAGGGCGACCCGGAACACCCGGACAAGGAATACTGCACCGCCCGGGCACCGGTGCCCGGGCGGCAGCGCGGGCAGGCGGCAGGGACGGACGCTCCTCGACCGGGAACACGGGGAAGGAGCGCGTCCCCCGGCGGCAGATACACGTCTCGGCAACTCTCTTCATCTCGTTCGGCCGCGATGTATCTGACCCGGTCACGCCCGCTCCTGACCTGGTGCCGCACCCGCCACGACGCGCGCGGCACGCCCCTTTCGAGTCCGACGCCAGGAGAAACCCCGAGATGAGCGAGCACGACACCACCCCCACGGCGGACGCCGCCGACCAGATCCGAGCGACGAAGCGCCGTGTGGAGGACTCGCTCCTGGCACGGCCCGGCGTGGTCGGCGTGGACATCGCCGAGAAGTGGTCGGACGGCCGACCGACCGGTCAGCAGGCGATCGTCGTGCACGTGGCGGCCAAGCGCGACCACGCAGACCTGGGCGCGGACGAGGTGATCCCGCCGTCGTTCGACGGCATCCCGACGGACGTCGTCGCCCGCCGCGTGCGTCCCTTGTCCGTCCAGGAGTCGGCGCCCTCGGACGTCGACGACGACGAGCCGACGACCCGGCGCCGCACACGGCCGCTGGCCGGCGGCCTCAGCTTCGGTCCCGCCGACGCCGTGACGGTCCTCGTCGACGGGATCGCGCAGCGCCGCACGGTCAACGGCACGCTCGGCGCCCTGGTCGTCGAGCGGCACACCGGTCGTCTCATGGGCCTGACCAACTGGCACGTCGCCGCCGGCGACGGCCTGGAGGACCTGGGCAGCACCTGGATCCAGCCGGCGCTCGCCGACGCGGGCGACCCGCACACCGACCGCATCGGCGCCCTCGTCCGAGGGACGCTCACCGATCGCATCGACGCTGCGGTCGTCGCCATCGCGCCCGGCGCCCCGTGGCTGCCCGGGATCGTCGGGATCGGTCCCGTGACGGGCGCCGCGCCCGCCGTCGTCGGCTCGACGGTCCGCAAGAGCGGCCGCACCACCGGCCTGCGCACGGGCGTCGTCACGTCCGTCGACTACACGACGTCGGTGGACTTCGGGCCCGGGATCGGCATGCACACGCTGCGCGACCAGGTCCGGATCGAGCCCGAGGCCGAGGGGCCGGCGTTCTCGGCCGGGGGCGACTCCGGGTCCGTCGTCGTCGACGACCAGGGACGTGTCGTGGCCCTGCTGTGGGCCGGGGAGGACGACGGCAGCTTCTCGGTGGCCAGCCCGATCGCGGTGGTGCTCGACACGCTGGGGATCTCCGTCCTCGACGTGCGCTCCGCCACGGCGTTGCTCACCGCCCAGGCACGTGCCGCACGGGTGCGACGCGTGCAGGCGATCTCCCCGTGGGCTGCGGCACTCCCACCGATCTCGTCCGCCTACCCCACGGTCGCGGCCTGGGGTGCGCGGCCGACGGCGAGCTCAGCAGCTCGGTCCGGCACGGCCCGGCCCACGTTCCGCCCGACATGGACGTCCACCGGTCCCGCCGACGGTGCCGACGGCCGGACGAGCGGTCGGGATGCCCACGACGCCAGGACGGTCGGTTCCGGCACCCACGGTGGCGCGTCGACCGAGCCGTTCACCGAACCCTTCACAGAGCCGTTCACGGAGCCCTTCACGGAACCGTTCACCGAGCCCTTCACCGAGGCCCTGGGCACCAACCCGTTCACCGAACCGTTCACGGAGCCCTTCACCGAGCCGTTCACCGAGCCGTTCACCGAACCCTTCACCGAGGCCCTGGGCACCAACCCGTTCACCGAACCCTTCACGGAACCGTTCACCGAGCCCTTCACCGAGCCGTTCACCGAACCCTTCACCGAGGCCCTAGGCACCAACCCGTTCACGGAACCGTTCACGGAACCGTTCACCGAACCCTTCACGGAACCGTTCACCGAGGCCGCGACCGGTGCGTTCACGACCGCGCTCGCCGGAGCCTCACCGCGCACGCAGGCGCGTGTCATCGCCGCGATCCGGGCCCGGGAGATCTTCTGGGCCGGGTTCATCGCCGCGGCGACGCGACGAGGTCGATGAGAGCCGGGCACCACGATGACGATCTCCACCACCACCCGCGGCGACGCGGCCGACCACGTCGTCCTCCCGCGGCGGCGCAGCCTGCGCCTCGTCGACGGTGGTGCGCCGCACCGCGTGACGCGTCCGCTCGTGCGGGAGCTCGAGGCCGTGTCCGAGGCCATGCACGAACGCGGTGCGACCCCGCGGCTGCGGGCCGAGCTGGTGGACCTGCTCGGGTGCTGGGCGCAGGCGCTCGTCGACCTGCACCGGACCGGCGTCACGTCGCTGACCCGCACGGGCGAGCTGCCGTGGGTGCTGTCCGACGGTCTGCCGACGTGGCTCGACGAGCTCCCGCGCGAGGCCGGGCCGGTCTGGGCGGTCCGGGCGCACCCCGCGATCCGACGGGCGCTCGAGGCCACCCGGCAGGGCTGGTCCGCCGTGCAGCTCACGCACGGCGACCTGACCGGCGACGCCGTCGACGTCTGCCGCTCGGCGGCGGGCCTGTCGGCCCGGCTCACGCCGGTCGGACCCGGGCCAGGGGTCCTGGGCGACCCGCGCTGGGACGTCGCCACCGCGGTCGACTGGCTCTCGTGCGCGCTCGAGCCGGCGCTCGACCCGGCGTGGGGCATCGACCCGGCGGCGACCTTCGTCGGGCGCTACCGGGCCCACGGCGGTGACGCCCTGCCCTCCCGGGCGATGGCGGCCGCGCGCACGCTGACGACCGCCGTCGAGTGGACCGCGCAGCTCGCCGTCCTGCAGCAGCCCGACGACGAGGAGCTCGCCTGGTTGGCCGGGTTGTGGGGGCGGCCGCTCGCGCTCGTGGCACCCGGGGTCTGATCCGCAGGGGGGACCAGACCGCGGCCACGTCACGTCACCGACCGGCGCAGGCACGCCTACGACGAAGGCCCGATCCGCAGGGGGGATCGGGCCTTCGTCGTGCGTTCAGGCAGAGCGACCTGAGATCAGGCCGCGTCGTCCTCCGACGTCAGGTTCCGGGTCTTGTTCTGGTCGAACAGGATGCCGGGGCCGTTCGTGGTCGAGATCGTCGCCTTGGCGATGTAGCGACCCTTCGAGGCCGACGGCTTCAGACGCAGGACCTCGTCCAGGGCGGCCGCGTAGTTCTCCACCAGCGCGACGTCGGAGAACGACGTCTTGCCGATGATGAAGTGCAGGTTCGCGTGACGGTCGACACGGAACTCGATCTTGCCGCCCTTGATGTCGGCGACGGCCTTCGCGACGTCCATCGTGACGGTGCCGGTCTTCGGGTTCGGCATCAGGCCGCGCGGGCCCAGGACCTTGCCCAGTCGACCGACCTTGCCCATGAGGTCGGGCGTCGCGACCGCGGAGTCGAAGTCCGTGTAGCCCTTGGCCACCTTGTCGATGAGCTCGTCGCCACCGACCTCGTCGGCGCCGGCCGCGCGGGCCTGCTCGGCACGCTCACCCGTCGCGAAGACGATGACACGGGCGGTCTTGCCCGTGCCGTGGGGGAGGTTGACCGTGCCACGGACCATCTGGTCCGCCTTGCGCGGGTCGACACCGAGGCGGAAGACCACCTCGACGGTCGCGTCGTACTTGGTCGTCGACGTGGCCTGGGCCAGGCGGACGGCCTCGAGCGGGCTGTAGAGCTTGCCCGCCTCGATCTTCTCGGCGGCGTTGCGGTACGCCTTGCTGTGCTTCGGCATCTGCTTGTTCTCCTTGTCAGCAGTCGTGGTCTTCACGGGCCGCACTCGGGCCCTGCCACTGGAACTTCGTGCTCAGTGGGCTGGTCTTCGACGTCACCGCGCCCACTGTTCTTTCTTCTCGGTCTGACCGCCGCTCCGCGGTCGGCGGGTGCTTAGCCCCCACCGACCGCTGCGCTCTGGTCAGCCCTCGACCTTGATACCCATCGAACGGGCCGTGCCGGCGATGATCTTCTCCGCCGCGTCCAGGTCGTTGGCGTTGAGGTCCTCGAGCTTGGTCGAGGCGATCTCGCGCACCTGGGCGGAGGTCAGCGTCGCGACCTTGACCGTGTGCGGGGTCGGCGAGCCCTTGGCCACACCGGCGGCCTTCTTGATGAGCTCGGCGGCCGGCGGCGTCTTGGTGATGAAGGTGAACGAGCGGTCCTCGTACACCGTGATCTCCACGGGGATGACGTTGCCGCGCTGGGCCTCGGTCGCCGCGTTGTACGCCTTGCAGAACTCCATGATGTTGACGCCGTGCTGACCCAGCGCCGGACCGATCGGCGGCGCGGGGGTGGCGGCGCCGGCCTTGATCTGGAGCTTGATCAGGCCGGTGACCTTCTTCTTCGGGGGCATGATGCCTTCCGTTTCTTCTTCGTGGACCTACGCCGTGGGCGATGACCCGGTTGCAATGGCGCCCCGGGTGCGGGGCGACGTCAGTCAGATCTTGGCGACCTGGCTGAAGGCGAGCTCGACCGGGGTCTCCCGGCCGAAGATGGAGACGAGGACCTTGAGCTTCTGGTTCTCGGCGTTGATCTCGGAGATCGTCGCGGGGAGCGTGTCGAACGGGCCGTCCGTGACGGTGACCGACTCGCCGACCGTGAAGTCGACCTGGATCTTGGGGGCCGCCTTGGCGCCACCGGTCGCGGCGACGGGCGCCTTGACCTCGAGCGTCGGGGCCAGCATCGAGAAGACCTCGTCGAGCGTGAGCGGGACGGGCTGGTGCGTGTGGCCGACGAAGCCGGTCACACCGGGCGTGTGGCGGACGGCGCCCCACGACTCGTCGGTCAGGTCCATGCGCACGAGGACGTAGCCGGGGATCCGGACGCGGCGCACGACCTTGCGCTGCGCGTTCTTGATCTCCACGACCTCCTCCATGGGGACCTCCACCTGGTAGATGAAGTCCTCCATGTTGAGGCTCTGCGTGCGGTTCTCGAGGTTCGCCTTCACGCGGTTCTCGTAGCCGGCGTACGAGTGGATGACGTACCAGTCGCCGAACTGGCTCTTGAGCTGCGCCTTGAACGCCGCGACCGGGTCCTCGTCGGCGTCGGGCTCGTCGGCCTGCTCGTCGGCCTGCTCGGCCTCGTCCACCGGCTCGGCCTCGTCGGCCTGCTCGGCCTCGTGCTCGGGCGCGACGTCACCCTCGGGCGCCTCGACGGCCTCGACCGACGCCAGGGCGTCCTCGAGCTCGGCGGCAGCCGGCGTGGGCTCCTGCGACTCCTGCGACACGTACGAACCTGCTTTCTCAGCGTGTGGTGCGGGGCGGTGCCCCGTGTGTGACGGCGGACGTCTGCCCGCGCGGGCGATCAGCCGCCGAAGACCCAGAAGGTCAGCTTGCCGATGCCGAGGTCGACGACCGTCACGAAGGCCATGACGACCGCGACGAACACCAGGACGACCGACGTGTAGGTGATCAGCTCCGAGCGCGTCGGGCGGACGACCTTCTTCAGCTCGCCGACGACCTGGCGGAAGAACAGCGCGATCCGCGCGAACAGGCCGCGCTTGGCGGTCTTGCTCGCACCCTTCGACGAGTTCGACGACGGCGTCCGCGGCGCGTCGGCACCCGGCGCTGCGGAGGCAGCTGTTTCGCTCACGTCTGGCCCCTACGTCTCGTCGTGGTCGAGCCCCCGTGCGGGGGTCGACGCTGCGGGCAGGCCGACGCTTCGCGCCGGACCGTCCGGCGGTCCTGCTCGCGCCCGCCCGGGAACCGTGAGGTTTCCGGGACGGACCGCGTGCGCAGGGTAGACAGGACTCGAACCTGCAACCTGCGGTTTTGGAGACCGCTGCGCTACCAATTGCGCCACTACCCTTCGAGGTCCACGTCCGCCACGACCGGCCCGGTCACCCCTCGCAGGGCGCGGACCATCATGGCGTTCGTCAACCGCCGACGGATCACTGTACGCGACGCGAGGCCATGGGTCGAACCGCGTCCGCCCGGTGCAGTCCACGCCCCGTCCACCGACCGGAATTCGGCAGCCGGCCGACGTGACCTCTGCCACTATGGAGGGCGTGAGCGAGCCCACCTCCCGTCCCCGCGTGTCCGCCCGTCTTGCCGCGATCGCGGAGTCCGCGACGCTGGCCGTCGACGCCAAGGCCAAGGCCCTCAAGGCCGCCGGCCGCCCCGTCATCGGCTTCGGTGCCGGCGAGCCCGACTTCCCGACGCCGGCCTACATCGTCGACGCCGCCGTCGCTGCCGCGAAGGACCCGGCCAACCACCGGTACACCCCCGCCGCCGGGCTGCCCGCCCTGCGGGAGGCGGTGGCCGCCAAGACGCTGCGCGACTCGGGCTACGAGGTCTCGCCCGGCTCGGTGCTCGTGACCAACGGCGGCAAGCAGGCCGTGTACCAGGCGTTCGCGGCCGTCCTGGACCCGGGCGACGAGGTGCTGCTGCCCGCGCCGTACTGGACCACCTACCCCGAGGCCATCGCGCTGACGGGCGCGCGGCCCGTCGAGGTGTTCGCGGGCGTCGACCAGGGGTACCTGGTGACGGTCGAGCAGCTCGAGGCCGCCCGGACCCCGCAGACGAAGGCGCTGCTCTTCTGCTCGCCGTCCAACCCGACGGGCGCGGTGTACTCCCCCGAGCAGACCGCCGAGATCGGTCGCTGGGCGCTCGAGCACGGCATCTGGGTCATCACCGACGAGATCTACGAGCACCTGACCTACGACCACGCGGTGTTCACGCCGATCGTGCGCGTCGTGCCCGAGCTGGCGGACACGACCATCGTGCTCAACGGCGTCGCCAAGACCTACGCCATGACCGGCTGGCGCGTGGGCTGGATGATCGGCCCCGCCGACGTCATCAAGGCCGCGACCAACCTGCAGAGCCACCTGACGTCGAACGTCGCGAACGTCTCCCAGCGCGCGGCGATCGCGGCCCTCTCCGGCGACCTCGCCGCCGTGGAGCAGATGCGCACCGCCTTCGACCGTCGGCGCCGCACCATGGTCGACATGCTGGGCGCGATCGAGGGCGTCACGATCCCGGCGCCGCAGGGCGCCTTCTACGCCTACCCGTCGGTGGAGGCGCTGATCGGGCGCACGGTCCGGGGGGTCACGATCGGCTCGTCGGCGGACCTGGCCGCCGTGATCCTGGACGAGGCCGAGGTCGCGGTGGTGCCCGGCGAGGCGTTCGGGCCCAGCGGGTACCTGCGCCTGTCCTACGCGCTCTCCGACGACGACCTCGTCGAGGGTGTCGGCCGCATCCAGAAGCTGCTCGCCGAGGCGGAGTAGGCCGTGCCGGGCGCAGCCCTCGAGGTCATCGGGCTGCGCAAGCGGTACGGCGACAAGCAGGCGGTCGCCGGGATCGACCTGCGCGTCGACGTCGGCGAGATCGTCGCGGTGCTGGGACCCAACGGGGCCGGCAAGACGACCACCGTCGAGATCTGCACGGGCTTCCGGCACCGCGACGACGGCGACGTCCTGGTGCTCGGCGTCGACCCGCAGCGCGGCGACCGGGCCTGGCGCTCGCGCATCGGCGTGGTGCTGCAGACGAACAACGACCTCGCCGAGGCGTCCGTCGGCGAGCTCGTGCGGCACTTCGCCCGCTTCTACCCCCGCCCGCGCGACCCCGACGAGGTCGTCGATGCGGTGGGGCTGCGCGAGAAGGTGGGCGTGCGCGCACGCCAGCTCTCCGGCGGGCAGCGCCGGCGCCTGGACGTCGCGCTCGGGATCGTCGGCTCCCCCGAGCTGATCTTCCTCGACGAACCCACGACGGGCTTCGACCCACAGGCGCGCCGCGCCTTCTGGGACCTGATCGGCGCCCTGCGCGACGACGGCACCACGGTGCTGCTCACGACGCACTACCTCGAGGAGGCCGAGCACCTGGCCGACCGCGTCGTGGTCGTCGACCGGGGCAGGGTGGTGGCGCACGGGGCACCGCAGGAGCTGGGCGGCCGCGACGCCCGGCAGGCGGTGGTCCGGTGGTCGGAGGGCGGCGCGGTGCGCGAGGAGCGGACCGACACGCCGACGGCCTTCGTCGCGGCGCTGGGGTCGCGCCTCGGTGAGGTGCCCGGCCTGGAGGTTCGTCGGCCGACGCTCGAGGACGTGTACCTCGCGCTCGTGGACGGCTCGCCCGACGAGCAGGCCGGGTCATGACGGCCACCGCGACGCAGGCCGCGGCCGGCCTGCCCGGCACCCTGCGGCTCGGCTGGGAGCGGACCCGGTTCGAGCTGCGGACCTACTTCCGCGAGCGCGATGCGGTCGTGTTCATCTTCGCCTACCCCGTGATCATGCTGGCCATCTTCGCGACGGTCTTCGGGCAGGACGGGGCGAGCGTCGACGTCGGCGACGTCCAGATCCCGTTCGCGCAGTACTTCCTGCCGGGCATGGTCGCCACCGGGGTCATGCTGTCCAGCTTCCAGAACCTGGCGATCTCGATCGCCGTGGAGCGCGACGAGGGGGCGCTCAAGCGCCTGCGCGCCACACCGCTGCCGCCCGCGTCGTACTTCGTCGGCAAGGTGGGGCAGGTGCTGATCGGCTCGCTCCTGCAGACGGCGCTCCTGCTCGCGGTGGCGCGGCTCGTCTTCGGCGTCCCGCTGCCGACCGACGCGCCCGCCTGGGCCACGTTCGCGTGGGTGTTCGTGCTGGGTACGGCCACGGGGTCCGTGTGCGGCGTCGCCTACTCGAGCGTGCCGCGGTCGGGGCGTGCCGCGAGCGCGGTCGTGACACCCGTGGTCCTCGTCCTGCAGTTCATCTCCGGGGTCTTCTTCCAGTTCGACCAGCTGCCGGCGTGGATGCAGCAGGTGGCGGCCCTGTTCCCGCTGAAGTGGATGGCGCAGGGCATGCGGTCGGTCTTCCTTCCCGACGCGGCCGAGCAGCTCGAGCCCACGGGTTCCTGGCAGCTCGGCACGATCGCCGTCGTCCTGGTGCTGTGGCTCGCGGCCGGGCTGGTGATCGGTGTGCGGACGTTCCGCTGGCGCCGACGCGACGACGGTTGACCCCTACGGCCCCGCGAGGACGGTGCCGTCGGCGTCGAGCAGGCTGCCGTCGTCACGCATCGACCAGTTCTCGACCACCTCGCCGTCGGGTCCGTGCAGGACACCGTCGGCGTCGAACGAGTATCCGGACCCGGCCCACGGGTCGGGTTCGAGCAGGTCCGAGCCCAGCCCGTCCGCGTCGTCCGTCTCGGGCAGCGGCCAGGCCGAGTCGGTGTCGCCGGGCGCAGGGTCGTCGCCCGCCCCGAGCTGCTCGGTGAAGGCGTCCATCCAGAGCCGCTGCAGGAGCTCGCCGTCGTCCAGGTCGCCGGACGCCTTGAGGTCCCGCACGTGCTGCGCGACGAGGTTGCCGAGGTCCGCCGTCGTCGCGAGCACCGAGATGCGCCAGCCGTCGTCGGCGCGGACGGCGACCAGGCCGGCCTCGTCGAGCCCCAGCTGCCGGACGAGCGGACGGTCGGCGAAGCACTCGCGCGGCCCGTCGTCCTGCGTGAGGCACGTGCCCTCGATCGTCGTCCTGATCGGGTCGCGGTCCGTGGCGGGCGTCGTCACGACGACGGGTGCGGCGACGAGTCGCGTGTGGTCGGCGTCGATCGACGTGGTGGTGAATCGCGCCTCCTCGATCGTCGGGACGTCCGGCTCGTCAGGCCGCTGCTGGTCCGTCCACGCCTGGCCGTAGACGGCGACGAACCGTCGCTCGGCGGGAGGCAGGACGTCCGCGAGGCGGCTCAGATCGCCCCTGGCGGCGTCGGTGAAGGAGCGGACGAACGCCTCGCCCGCCGCCTCGGGTGTCGCGGCGGCCGCGCCCTCGCCGGACGGCATGGCACCACGGGCCGCGCCCTCGGAGGCCGTGGCGTACTCGCCCAGCGTCATGAGCGGGCTGACGTACCACGCGTCGCCCTCGCGGACGGTGACGAGGAAGGGCTCGACGTCACCGCGCTCGGAGTGCTGGACGAGGTCGTCGACCGTGACCGTCCACGGCAGCTTCGCGTCGATCTCCTGTGCCGCTCCGGCCCAGCCCGCGTCCACCTCGTCGGCCGACAGGCCTGCCGTCGCCAGCGGTCCGTACACGTCCGCGAGGGCGTCCGCGATCGTGGCGCCGTCCCCGTCGACGGTCAGCGAGCCGCCGACGATCGTGACCTTCGCCAGGCCGTCGCCGATCGACTCGCTGCGCAGAGCCAACCCGCTCAGGTCGACGTCGACCGCGTCCAGCAGGCCCAGCAGCTGCTGCGCGGAGACCGCCTGTCCCGTCACCCCGCTGAGCTCGGAGAAGGGCTCGACCAGGTCGGTGAACGTCGAGACCTCGGCCGGCGAGACAGCTCCGTAGACGGCGACGCCGTCCTTCGCGGCCACCCCCTCGACGAGCTGCGTGACGGCGGCCTCGGGCGTTGACGACCCGCCCAGCTTGCTCAGGACGAGCAGCCACGCCGCGCCGGCCCCCAGCACGACGACGAGCGCTGCCGCGACCCCGATGCCGATCCACCGCCCGCGCCGCGAGCGCCGCTCGGGCGCGTCGACCCGCTCGTCGAGCGCGACGTCGCTGACGCCGGCGGCCGGTGCGAGGCCCGTCGGCACGCCGTCCGGGTGGAACACCGCTCCGGCGCGCACGGACGACGGCGCGGCGAAGGACGACCGACGGGCGAGCGCGGCGTCCACCACCGGGTCCTCGAGCGCCGCGAGCCAATCGAGCAGGCCAGGCTGCGCCGCGGGGTTGGCGGCGACGACGGGGCGCAGGTCCGGTCGCTGGCTGACGATGCGCGCCAGGTCGGCAGCCGAGGCCTGCGGATGTGCGGCGAGCGCGGCGTCGTCGAGCATGTGGTCCTCCGTGGTGCCCCCTGCCTGCACGCGGCCGCGCTCAGGCAGCACACAGACTAGGAGGCGCGCCCGGGCCGGCGACGCCGCCATACGAGTGACCCGGACGGACTTCCTGGCACACTGGCCAGGTGCGTGACCTGGCGAAACTCCCCAAAGCGCACCTGCACCTGCACTTCACGGGCTCGATGCGCCCGTCCACGCTCGCGGACCTCGCCGCGCGGCACGGGGTGCGGCTGCCGTCGGCGCTGCTCGACGACGACCCGCTCAAGGTCCCCGCGGACGAGCGCGGCTGGTTCCGGTTCCAGCGGCTGTACGACGCGGCGCGCGCCTGCGTGCGCAGCGAGGCCGACATGCGGCGCATCGTCACCGAGGCCGCGGCCGACGACGCCGCCGAGGGCTCGGGCCGCCTGGAGATCCAGGTGGACCCCACGTCGTACGCGCCGTTCGTCGGCGGCATCACGCCTGCGATCGAGATCGTGCTGGACGCGGCCCGTCAGGCCGGCGACGCCGCGGGGATCGAGGTGGCCGTCGTCGTCGCCGCCTCCCGCATGCGACATCCGCTCGACGCGCGCACGCTGGCCCGGCTCGCGGCGCGGTACGCGGGCGACGGGCACGGCGAGGTGATCGGCTTCGGGCTCTCGAACGACGAGCGGCGCGGCGAGACCGACGAGTTCGGGCCCGCGTTCGCGATCGCTCGTCGGGCCGGCCTGGCGTCCGTGCCGCACGGCGGCGAGCTGCTGGGCCCCGCGCACGTCGAGGCCGTCGTCGACGCCCTGGTGCCGGACCGGCTGGGGCACGGCATCCGCTCGGCCGAGGACCCCCGCGTGCTGGAACGCGTGGTCGACGAGGGCATCGCCCTCGAGGTGTGTCCCGCCTCCAACGTCTCGCTGGGCGTCTACCGCTCCCCCGCCGACGTCCCGCTGCGCACCCTCGTCGAGGCGGGCGCCACCGTGGCACTCGGCGCCGACGACCCGCTGCTGTTCCGCTCCCGCCTGCTCGCGCAGTACGAGGACGCGCGCAGCGTGCTCGGCTTCTCCGACGACGAGCTCGCCGACCTGGCCCGCTCGTCGATCCGCGCGAGCCGCGCGTCGGACTCGACCAAGCACCGCCTGATGGCGGGCGTCGATGCCTGGCTCGCGACGCCCGCGAGCTAGGGCCGGTCGTCCTCGTCGACCCACGCGACGGGGTCGGCCGGAGCCTTCTCCGGCGCCGCGAGGTACCGCAGCACGAGCGATGCTGCGACGAGCGCGGCGCCCAGGACGATCGCGATCTGCAGCACCTGGCTCAGCACGATGAAGAAGCGGATCACGGCCTCGTCGTCGAACGGCCTCCAGAACTGCAGCCACATGTTCACGACGAGCGCCACGCCGAGCATGGCTACCCCCGTCCACAGGGCCTGGGCCGGCGTCACACGCGGTGGGTTGGGCATCGTCGCTCCCGTCAGCGGCCCCTGCTCCGGGGCGGGTGGTCGCAGACTAGCGACGACGCCGCGTACCTCGGAAGGTCAGAGCGCCACGCCGACGAGCACCGGCTCCGCCTCGAGCGTGACGCCGTACGCCGCGTGGACCCCGTCGCGGACCTCACGAGCGAGCGCGACGAGGTCGCGGGCGGAGGCACCGCCGCGGTTGGTGAGCGCGAGCGTGTGCTTGGTGGACAAGGTCGCGGGGCCCGGGGCTCCGTGGCCGCGCGAGAAGCCCGCGTGCTCGATGAGCCAGCCGGCACTCGTCTTGACGGCGCCGTCCGCGGCCGGGAAGCGCGGGGCCTCGTCGGGCAGCGCGGCGGCCTGCTCGGGCGTCAGGATCGGGTTCGTGAAGAACGAGCCCGCGCTGGTCGTGTCCGGGTCGGTCGGGTCCAGGACCATGCCCTTGCCGGCGCGCAGCGCGAGCACCGCGGCGCGGACGTCGAGCAGCGGCGCGCGCTCCCCCACCTCGACGCCGAGCGTGCGGGCCAGCTCGGCGTACGCGACGGGCGCCGACAGCGTGCCCTGCCGGAGCTGGAAGGTCACGTCGAGCACGACGTAGCGCGGCGTCGGGTGCCACGGGCTGCGTGCGTCCTCGGCCGACGCACGCATCGACCGCTTGAGCAGCGACGTCCGGTAGCCGAACTGGAGGTCGACGAACGGGAGCGTCCGCACGCGCGCCCGCTCCCGGTCCCACACCCGCACCGTCGCGATGGTCTGCGCGACCTCCTGGCCGTACGCGCCGACGTTCTGCACGGGCGTCGCGCCCGTCGACCCGGGGATGCCGGACAGCGCCTCGATGCCGTAGAGCCGGTGGCTCGTCGCCTCGGCGACCACGTCGTCCCAGGGCGTCCCCGCAGGCACCTGGTAGGTCACGCCCGCGCAGGCGGAGTGGTCCGGGACGTCGATGCCGGTGCGCAGGTCGCGGACGACGACGCCGTCGAAGCCCTCGTCGGCCACCAGCAGGTTGGACCCGCCTCCCAGGACGAGCAGCGGGCGCCCCTCGTCGTCCGCGGTGCGGACCGCGTCGATGAGCTCGGCCTCCGTGCTCGTCGTGACGTACTGCCCCACCGGGCCCCCCACGCGCAGGGTCGTGAGGTCGGCGAGGGCGGGGGCGGTGGTCACGTCGGGCACCACCTCAGGTTAGTCGCCGTCCGCAGCACGCAACGGGCGGGCGGCGTTCGTCACCAGCAGGCCCAGGACGGTGGGCACCAGGACGGCGAGCAGCGCGTGCCGGTAGCCGACGTGGTGCGCGAGCAGGCCGAGCAGCGGGGGGCCGGCCAGGAACGCGGTGTAGCCGATGGTCGAGACGACGCTGACGCGCGCGGCCGCCCGCACGGGGTCGTCGGACGCCGCGCTCATGCCGACGGGGAAGCCGAGCGCCGCACCCGCGCCCCACAGGACGATGCCGATCGACGCGAGCCACAGCGGGCCCACCAGCGCGAAGATCGCCAGGCCGACGATCGCGAGCGCACTGCAGGCACGCAGCACCACGACGCGACCGAACCGGTCCAGGACGCGCGTGCCGAACCAGCGGGCCGTGGTCATCGTGCCGACGAAGACGCCGAACGCGATCGCCCCGAGCGAGTCCTGCGTGTCCCAGCCGTCAACGACCGCGAGCCCCACCCAGTCGTTGGCCGACCCCTCGGTGAGCGCCGCGGCCATGACGATGAGACCGATCAGCAGCGTGCGCGGCTCGGTCCATGCGGCCAGCGCGCCGCGGGCGCCGCGCGGGGCGGTCGCCGCCGGCTCGTCGCCGGGCGTCACGGTCAGGACGTGCTCCTCGTCGGACGGCAGGAACCAGCGCACGGCGACGATCACCAGGACCGACGTCACGGCGACGGCGACCGGGACGTGCACCCACACCGGGACGTCGAGCGCGGCCGCGCCGGCGGCGATGCCCGCGGCGGCGAACGTCCCGAAGGAGAAGCCCGCGTGGTAGCGCGGCATGACCGTGCGGCCCAGCTTCTGCTCGACGGCCGCGCCCTCGAGGTTCATCGCGGCGTCCCACACGCCCGTGCCCGCCCCGAAGACCAGCAGGCCGAGGGCGGTCAGCGGGACCGAGCCGATCCCCACGCCGCTCGTCGCGACGATCAGACCACCGGCGTTGAGCAGCGCGAACACGGTCACCGTGCGCCGCGCGCCGAGGCGCTCGACGACGAGCCCCGCCAGCGGGATCGCGACCAGCGAGCCGACCGCGATGACCAGCAGCAGCAGGCCCATCTGCGCCTGCGAGAACTCCAGCCCGTCACGCACCGCGGGCAGGCGCGAGGCCCACGTGGCGAAGTTGAAGCCGTTGAGGAAGAAGACGGCGAAGACGGCGAAGGACAAGGCCTGCGCGGTCGGTCGCCTGGTCATGGTGGCTCCCACGGTGTCGGTCGTCATCGATCGTCCTCGGTGGTCGTGGTGGATGGTCTCACGGCGCTCACGGCACCGGCAGCGGGGCGGGTTCTCCCGCGCTCTGGCCGACGAGGACACGCAGCTCGTCCTCGATCGCGGCGCTCGCGTCGGCAGCCGGCCGCGGGTCGTCGGGCGCCGTCGTCGCCTGCGCCTCCGGCGCGACCCGGCGTGACAGGGTGACGGAGACGACCATCGCCGCGGCGATGAGCACGAGCGCGTGCCGGGCCCCCATGGACTCGGCCGCGAGGCCCAGCAGCGGCGGGGCAGCGATGGAGGCGACCGACGAGAACGACGAGACGACCGACACGCGGCCCGCGGCACGCAGCGGGTCGTCGGACGCGGCGGCGATCCCGACGGGCACGGCGAGCGCGGCGCCGAAGCCCCACAGCGCCACGCCGATCCCGGCCAGCTGCAGGCTGGGGGCGAAACCGAAGGTCAGCAGGCCGACGAGCGAGACGAGACCCGAGGCCCGCAGCACGACGACGCGCCCGAGCCGGTCGATCAGGCGCGTGCCGAGCAGCCGCACGACCGTCATCGAGGCGACGAACAGCCCGAGCACGATGCCGCCGACCGCCTCGGTGCGGTCGAAGCCGTCGACGACGGCGAGCGAGAGCCAGTCGTTGGCGGACCCCTCGGACAGGGCCGCGGCCATCACGACCACCCCGATCAGCAGCGTGCGCGGCTCGCGCCAGGCGTCGAGCGTCGAGCCGATCCGGCGTCCGGGGCGGGTCTGCGCGGCGGCCCGAGCCTTCGTGGGGGCCTCGTCGGGCGCGTACGGCAGGACGACCCCGCGCAGCGAGGCGAGGCGCCACACGACCGCGACCCCCGCGACGACCGAGAACTGCACGACGACGGGGACGTCCAGGTGCGAGGCCGCCGCACCGAGGGCCGAGCCTGTCACCGCGCCGATCGAGAACGCGGCGTGGAACTGCGGGATGACCGTACGGCCCATCGCGCGCTCGATGCGGCCGGACTCGACGTTGATCGGCACGTTCCCGAGCGCGATGGCGACGCCGTTGAGGAAGATCCCGACGGCGAGCAGCGGTACCGAACCGGTCGCCGGGCCGACACCCATGAGGACGTACCCGACGGCGAGCACGGCGGTCGACGCGACGATGGCGCGCCGGCTGCCGAAGCGCTGGACGACGATCCCCGAGGCGGTGACGGTCAGCAGCGCGCCGACCGAGCCGACGAGAAGGATCCCGCCCAGCGCGGCGGTCGACAGACCGAGCTCGCTGCGGACGGTCGGGATGCGCGCGAGCCAGCTCGAGAACGTGATCCCCGTGAGCGCGAACAGGCCCATGAGGAGCCATCGCGCGCGGGTCAGCTCGGGGCGCCCGGTGGGGGCGGGGTGGGACACGTCAGACTCCGGGTCACGCGAAGATCGAATCGTTTCGATCATCTGTCGAACGAGACGGTCGAATCGATTTGAGGGACGACGTCATTGTGCGGGTACGCTGGCCGCGGCGTCAACCAGCCCGCCACGCCGCCGACCAGCACCGACGTCGGCGGCGTCGTCCCGGGTCCCCCGGCCCGACACGGAGGTGTCCCCTGTCTTCCCAGCGCCCCACCCTGGCCGACGTGGCGGCCGCTGCGAGCGTCTCCGTGTCGACCGCGTCGCTGGCCTTCTCCGGTGCCGGCCCCATCGCCGCAGCCACGCGGCAGAGGGTGCTCGACGCCGCGAGCGAGCTCGGCTACGCAGGCCCCAACCCGCTCGGACGCCAGCTGAGGCGCGGCCGGTCCGGCATCGTCGGCGTCGTCGTCGGCGACGCCCTGAGCCGCGCGTTCCGCGACCCCGTGACCACGCAGGTGCTCGACGGCCTCGTCGGGCACCTGGGCACGCTGGACCTGGGCGTCCTGCTGATCCCCAACGCCTCCGACCCCGCGACCACCGGGGTCGACCCGCTGCTGGAGTCCGCGGCCATGGACGTGGCCGTCGTGATGTGGGGCGGCGCGGGCGACAGCCCCGTGCTCGCCGGCCTGGCGCGACGAGGTATCCCGACCGTCCTCATCGAGGGCCGCCTCGGCCCCGGCGTCAGCGTCGTCGGCATCGACGACCGCGGTGGCATCGAACAGGTCACCCGGTACCTGCTCGACCTGGGGCACACGCGCATCGCGTCGGTGACGCTGCCGTTCGACCACGAGCGTCGCGACGCCCTGATGACCTCCGAGCGGCTCGCCGAGCCCGCGTGGGAGATCACGCGCCGCCGCCTGGCCGGCATCCACGACGCCGGCGTCACGCCCGTCGCCGTCTACGAGACCCCCGCGTCGCTCGTCGAGCACGGCGCCGCCGCAGGCCGGGTGCTGCTCTCCGGACCGGAACGACCCACCGCCGTGGTCTGCCAGTCCGACCTGCTGGCCTCCGGCGTCGTCCTCGCCGCCCGCGAGCTCGGCCTGCGCGTGCCGCAGGACGTGTCGGTCGCCGGGTTCGACGGCATCGACCTGCCGTGGCTCGCGCCCGACGTGCTCACGACGGTCGTCCAGCCGCTCACCGAGAAGGGGGCGACCGTCGGCCGCCTCGTCGAGGACATCCTCGCCGGCGCCGAGCCCGAGCACCGCGAGCTCCCCGTCACGCTGCGCGTCGGGACGACGACAGGCCCCGCGCCCGCCTGACGATCAGCCCAGGCGGACGACCGCCTGCGCCTTGCCCAGGACGCGCGCACCCTCGACCGTGACCGTCAGGTCGATGCGGGCGGTCCTCGCGTCCTCGTGGAGCGCACCGACGACGCCGACGACCTCGACCGTCACCGAACCCGGGTCGGGCACGGGGACCGGCCGGGTGAAGCGCACCTGGTAGTCGACGACGGCGCCCGGATCACCGGCCCAGTCGGCGACCGGCCCTGCAGCGGCGCCCATCGTCCACATGCCGTGCGCGATGACGCCCGGCAGGCCGACGGCCGTCGCGACCCGCTCGTTCCAGTGGATCGGGTTGAAGTCGCCCGACGCGCCGGCGTAGCGGACCAGGCGGGCCCGGTCGACGACGACCTGCGAACGCAGGACCTCGGCACCGACGCTCAGGTCGGCGAGGACGGGGCTCATGCGGCCTCCTCCGGACGGACGGCGAGCGTGGAGACGACCGTGGCGACGCGCTCGCCGGCCTCGGTGCCGATCTCGCAGCGCGTCGTGATCATGGCCAGCCCGGCGCGCTCGACGATCGAGTCGACGTGCAGGACGGTGACCAGCCGGTCACCGGCGGTGATGGGGCGGTGGTGGGTGAAGCGCTCGTCGGCGTGCACGACGCGGGAGAAGTCGATGCCTGCCGCCTCGTCGGTGAACAGCTGCGACTCTGCCCGCTGCGCGACGACCACCGCGAACGTCGGCGGGGCGATGACGTCGGCGTGGCCGAGCGCGCGGGCCGCGGCCTCGTCGGTGTGCGCCGGGTGCGTGGCGCCGACGGCATCGGCGAACTCGGCGAGCTTGACGCGGCTCACCTCGTAGACGGCGTTGGGCGGGTACTCGCGCCCCGCGTAGCTCGTGTCGACGGGCATCGTTCGCTCCCAGCCTCAGTGGTGGTCGGTGGTTCGACGGGTCCTGGTACGACACAGGCACGCCTGCCGGCCTGGGCCGGGGCGTGCCTGGTGTCGATGAGCCCCTGTCGGGGCCGAGATCAGCGGGTCTCGCGGTGAACCGTGTGGCGGTTGTCGCGGGGGCAGAACTTCTTCATCTCGAGACGGTCGGGGTCGTTCCGACGGTTCTTCTTCGTGATGTAGTTCCGCTCCTTGCACTCCGTGCACGCGAGCGTGATCTTCGGACGGACGTCCGAGCTCTTGCTGGCCATGGTCTTGCCACCTCTCGCGCCCGAGGCGCTTGCATCTGCTGTGTCGCCGTGCGCCGGCCGACGCACTGCTCTCGTTCATATCTGGTAGCGGGAGCGGGGCTCGAACCCGCGACCTCACGATTATGAGTCGTGCGCTCTGACCGACTGAGCTACCCCGCCACTGTCGATGAGCCCGGACCCGCGCCTGCGCGCGGGGTCCGAACACACCACAGAGCCCCGAAAGGGAATCGAACCCTTGACCTTCTCCTTACCATGGAGACGCTCTGCCGACTGAGCTATCGGGGCAGCGCGGATTAGGTTACACGGCGACCAGCGCGGAAGCGAAATCGGCCCCACCCACTCGCGAGCGCGCCACAACGCAGCGGCGGGATCGCTCGTGTCGACGTCGATCCCGTACTTCGACCGTCCGTCGAACTCGCCGACGACGCCGTGCTCGGGCCACCAGAAGTCCAGGCGGGCGACGAAGCGGCCCCGGTCGCACAGGTCGTGCTGGAGCTCGGGTGCCGGGAGGCCGAGCTCGCGCATGCGACACCGGCTCAACGACTCCCCGGGCGACTCCGCCCGCCGGTCCGCGAACGCCGCGACCGACCGCGCCGCGCGTGCGCCCCCGCCGCTGCCCGCGGCCTCGGCCTCCGCCTCGGGGTCGGCGCGCGTGGCCGCGTTTCCGATCGAGCGCGCCCGCTGTAGCGGGTGCGCTCGGTGAGTGTCGGGCGCGCTCGCAGTGGGTGGGGAAGGGGCGGGGGACGACGAAGGGGCCGTCCTGGTCGGACGGCCCCTTTCGCGTTGCGTGGCGGGTGAGGGATTCGAACCCCCGTAGGCGTTGCCAGCTGATTTACAGTCAGCCCCCTTTGGCCACTCGGGTAACCCGCCGGGGATGCGCACCGGGTGGACCGCCGCTCGGGCGGCACCGCCGTGGCGTGCCGTGGAAGGATAGCAACACCCGGGCGCCCAGAGCGAAACGGGTGGTCACCGGCCTCGCGGGATCGCGGCGGCCCGGTGGCGACGAAGCAGCAGGAACCGCGCACACGAGCACGAGCAGCAGCCCGGCGTGCAGATCCGACGACGTGTCGGAACCGCGAGCACCGGGCGGGAGAGGAATGCCATGGCGAGCGAGTCGTCGTTCGACGTCGTCAGCAAGGTCGACCACCAGGAGGTCGACAACGCGCTGAACCAGGCCAGCAAGGAGATCGCGCAGCGCTACGACTTCAAGGGCGTCGGCGCGTCGATCGCCTGGAGCGGCGAGAAGGTCCTCATGGTCGCGAACTCCTCCGAGCGCGTGCTGGCGGTGCTCGACGTCTTCCAGACCAAGCTCATCAAGCGCGGCATCTCGCTGAAGTCCCTCGACACCGGCGAGGACGGCCCGGAGCCGAAGCCGTCCGGCAAGGAGTACCGCCTGGAGGCGGGCATCAAGGAAGGCCTGAGCAGCGAGACCGCGAAGAAGGTCGCCAAGATCATCCGCGACGAGGGCCCCAAGGGCATCAAGACGCAGATCCAGGGCGACGAGCTGCGCGTCACGGGCAAGAGCCGCGACGACCTGCAGGCCGTGATCGCGCTGCTCAAGGGTGCCGACGTCGACGCGGACCTGCAGTTCACGAACTACCGGTGACCGTGCGCGTCTTCCAGATCGGCGCGGCGGGCGGGGTCGGCAGGCGACTGTCGGCCCTGCTCGTCGAGCGCGGCGACGAGGTCACGGGCATGCACCGGCGGCCGGAGCAGGCCGAGGCGATCGAGGCGACGGGCGCGACGGCGGTGGCCGGCGACCTCGTCGCGGACGACATGGCGACGCTCGCGGCGCGCCTGGTCGGCCACGACGCCGTCGTCTTCAGCGCCGGCGCGCACGGGACGGGTGCCGACGCGACGACGCAGATCGACGGCGACGGTTTGCGGAAGGCCGCCGACGCCGCGGTCGAGGCGGGTGTCCGCCGGTTCGTGCTCGTCTCGGTATTCCCGGAAGCCGGCCGCGCGGCGGGTCTCGGCGAGGGCTTCGAGCACTACATGCGCGTGAAGAAGTCCGCCGACGTCCACCTCGTCGGCACCGACCTGGACTGGGTGATCGTCCGGCCTGGCACGCTCGTCGACGAGCCCGGCGACGGGTACGTCACCGCGGGACCCGCGATCGAGTACGGCGACGTGCGACGCGACAACGTGGCGGCGTTCATCGCCGAGGTCCTGCGCACGCCGGGGCTGCGACGCACGATCGTCGAGCTCACCGACGGCCCGACGCCGGTCGCCGAGGCCGTGGCGGCGCTCGTCGCCCGCTGACGTACGGCAGGCGCCGCCCCCAGCGGGGAGCGACGCCTGCTGCGCACGAGAACGTCAGCCGACCGTGACGTCCAGGTCGACGACGACGTTGCCGCGCGTCGCGTTGGAGTACGGGCACATCTGGTGGGCCTTCGCGACGAGGTCGTCGGCGACGGCCTGCGCCACGCCGGGGAGCTCGACGCGCAGCACGACCGCGAGGCCGTAGCCCGGGTCGGCCTTGATGAGCGACACCTCGGCGGTCACCGAGTCGTCCGCGAGCGTCGTCCCGGACTGGCGCGCCACGCCGCGCAGCGCCGAGTGGAAGCACGCTGCGTAGCCCGCGGCGAAGAGCTGCTCCGGGTTGAGCGCCCCTCCCCCACCACCCATCTCCTTCGGGACGGCGAGGTCGACGTCCAGGGTGCCGTCCGACGTGCGGACGTGGCCGTTGCGGCCGTCACCGGTCGAGAGGGCGGATGCGGTGTAGATCGGGTCCACGGGACATGCTCCTGACGTCAGGGAATGACAACTCCAGTCGCAACCGGGTCCGCGGCGGCACTGTTCCCCGCACGATGCCGGCACCTGCTCAGCGGAGCGCGGCCGCCGCCGGGAGCAGGACGGCGGCGCCCCAGACCACACCCCCGACGAGAGCCGCGGACGGCCGTCGTCGAGCGTTGCGCACACGCCGACGAACGCCGCTCACGGGCAGGCCCGTCGGCGCCGCACCGGAGCTCAACCGCGCCTCCTCGAGCAGGCGGACGGCGCTGGCGGCGTCGGGCGCTTCCCGCAGCAGCCCGGGTCCCGTCTGCCCCGGGGCGACGGGCAGCAGCAGCGCGTCGTCGACGAGCCGCACCACCAGCGCGCGGTCGTCGCAGATGGTGCGGACCACCCTCGTCCACGGCACGTGCTCGTCCAGGAGCTCGCCGGTCACCCAGATGCCGTCGTCCACGATCCGCAGGCGGGCTCGGGTGCTTCCCGTCCAGAGTGAACCGATGTTCGCGGCCCCCATCGTGGCGACGATCGCCCCCCACCATCCGGGGCCGTCGTCGCCGAACAGCCACCAGGCCGCCGGGGCGAGGAGCAGTCCCGTGACGATCGCGACCGGTGTCGGCACGTGCGTGCCCCAGGAGCGCACCCCTGCCAGTGCGCCCGCTCCGCGTCCGGCGTCCGGCACGATCCTGCTCTCCGGTGCGCCGGCCCGGCTGTCGCTGCCGACCGGCCCGGTGGGCTGCACCTGGCCGGGTACGCGGCGCGGCTGCCCCGCGCGCGGGTCCCGCCCCGCACCGTCCACGCGCCGCCACGGCTGCAGCGCACGCCGGTCGTCCGTCGCCCCGCGCGCGGTCCACCACCACGTGCCGTCCACGTGCACCAGCGGGAGGTCGCCGTATGCGTGCAGACCGACGACCACCGCGGTCGTGTCGTGCTCGTCGTCGCCGTCGTCGGTGTCCTCTCCGATGGACGCCGCCGCGCGCAGCAGCTCGTCGTCGGGGACGTGCTCGACCGGCACGTCGTCGGTAGCCCTGCCGTCCGTCGCCAGGTCGTCGGCGTCCCGGCCGTCGAGGTCGCTCGCGGCCCCCGGCCTGTCCGGCCCGGTGCGCAGCAGGAGCCGCGCGACGACGGGCGAGGTCGCCGGTGGCGCACCCGGCACCGGCGCGGGCACCGCGAGCAGCGCGTCGTCGGACCACGGTGATACGCCCACCCTGACCGCGACACCGCCGTGGTCGAGCAGCCGCACGATCTGCCGCCGCCTGCCCAGCTCCAGCAACAGGATGCCCGCAGCTCCCAGCGCAGCGGCACCGAGCAGCACGAGCGCCCCCGTCGGGTCGAAGGCCTGGTCGGTGAGCTCGGCGCGGTCGCCGTGGCGGGCATAGCGGAGCTCGACCTCGTCGCCGACCGCCACGTCGTGAAGGTCGGTCGCCACGCGATGGCGTACCTCGCCGACCATCACGTCGGCCCAGTAGGCGTCCGTGCCGTCGACGGCGACCACCGTGCCGACGGCCACGACGGAGTCGGCACGGAAACGCTCGGCCGACGACGAGTCGTGATGCCAGAGCCAGGACCCGAATGCGGTGAGCAGGGCGCAGACGCCCGCGGCGGCGAGCGCAGGCCAGCGCCAACGCAGCACCTCCCGCCTCGTCGGCGCGCCGATGTCCGGCACGACGACCTTGCCCCACGCGCGAGCCGCGACGCGCTGCCGTGCGGCGGCCGCATGGTCCGTGACGCCCAGCACGGCGAAGACCACCGCCACCGCGGCGAGCCAGACGTGCATCGAGTCGCTCGCGGGGTCGAGGAGGTTGAGCGCCGCCAGCGTCGCCGCGAGCCAGACGCCCGCGGACGGGCGCCAGACGACGAGGCCCACGGAGGCGACGGTGGCGCCCTGCAGGACGGCCGTGACCGAGTACCCCGGAGCCTGGAGGTCGGCGACGGTGAACGACGACGGCGAGCTCCAGAACACGACG
>Ga0222423_1000325_pt1 | contig 38422 bp, 27 predicted proteins | sample 3A0metagenome_FD_182472 | JGI IMG/M metagenome (GOLD analysis project Ga0222423, IMG submission 182472) | Enriched microbial communities from leaf-cutter ant dump, University of Wisconsin, Madison, United States - 3A0 (version 2) | ecosystem: Environmental > Terrestrial > Nest > Insects nest >...
GGTTGCGGCGCAGGAAGTGGCGCAGCACGGGCGGCAGGAACTCGCCCAGCGACGTGGTGTTGGCGAACACCCGCACGTGGCCCTTGATGCCGCGCACGTACTCCTGCATGTCGCCGCGCAGGTGCTCGATCTGCGAGAGCACGCGGCGCGCGTGCGTCACGAAGGCCTGGCCCGGCGGCGTCAGCGTCACGCCCTGGCTGGTGCGGTACAGCAGCTTGGTGCCGATGCTCTCCTCCAGGTTCTTGATGCGCGTGCTGGCCGCGGGCAGCGAGATGAAGGACAGCTCCGCGCCGCGCGTCATGCTGTTGGCGTCGGCGATGTGCACCATCAGGCGCAGGTCCACTAGGTCGAAATGCATGGCCATGGCGGGCATTGTAGAAAGCGCGCGGGCCCGAATGCCGCCTTCCACAAATGCGAAGCCGCGCCCGCGCGCGGGGCCGTAGCATGGCCCGATGCCCACCCCCTCGTCCCCTACGCCCCCTCCTCCCGGCGCGCTGTCGCACCTGCGCGTGCTCGACCTCTCGCGCGTGCTCGCCGGCCCCTGGTGCACCCAGAACCTCGCCGACCTGGGCGCCGACGTGATCAAGATCGAAAAGCCCGGCGAGGGCGACGACACGCGCCACTGGGGCCCGCCCTTCTTTCCCGACGCGCAGGGCCAGCCCACCGGGCACGCCTGCTACTTCGCCGCGTGCAACCGCAACAAGCGCTCGGTCACCGTGGACATCGCCACGCCCGAGGGCCAGGCGCTGGTCCGCGACCTGGCGCGGCAAAGCGACGTGGTGGTGGAGAACTTCAAGACCGGGGGCCTGAAGCGCTACGGGCTCGATTACGAGAGCCTGGCCGCACTCAACCCGCGCCTGATCTACTGCTCGGTCACCGGCTTCGGCCAGACGGGCCCCTACGCGCCGCGCGCGGGCTACGACCTGCTGGTGCAGGCCATGAGCGGGCTCATGAGCGTCACCGGCCGCGCCGACGCCGAACCCGGCGGCGGCCCGCTGCGCGTGGGCGTGGCGGTGATCGACCTGTTCACCGGCATGTACGCCACCACGGCCATCCTGGGCGCGCTGGAGGCGCGCCACCGCACGGGGCGCGGCCAGCACATCGACATGGCGCTGCTCGACGTGGCCATGGCCGTGCTCGCCAACCAGGGCGCGGGCTACCTGAACACCGGCCACGTGCCCGGCCGCCAGGGCAACACGCACCCGAGCGTGGTGCCCTACCAGGACTTTCCCACGCAGGACGGCGCGATGCTGCTGGCCATCGGCAACGACGGGCAGTTCGCGCGCTTTTGCGAGGCCGCGGGCGTGGACTGGGCGCGCGACGCACGCTTTGCCACCAACGCGGGCCGCGTCACCCACCGCGACACCCTCATTGCGATGATGGCCGCCCTCACGCGCGGCCGCCCCACGGCCGCGTGGATCGCGCTGCTGGAGGACAAGGCCGTGCCCTGCGGCCCCATCAACACCATCGCCCAGGCCTTCGACGACCCGCAGGTGCGCGCGCGCGGCCTGCGCGTGGAGCAGGAGCGCTACCCGGGCGCCGAGCCGCCCGCGGGCGAGAGCATCAACCGCGTGGCGAGCGCGGCCAGCCCGCTGCGCCTGTCGGATACGCCCGCCACCCTGCGCCACGCGCCCCCAGCCCTGGGCCAGCACACCGGCGAGGTGCTGCGCGAGCGCCTGGGCCTGCAGGAGGCGCAGCTCCAGGCGCTGCGGGACAAGGGCGTGCTCTGAGTCGATTCATCGGGTGCCCGCCGCGCACGCCAGGAACGCGCGCAGCGCGGGCACGCCGGTCTCCTCGTGCCATGCCAGCACGCCCACCGTGGGGTGGCGCAGCCCCGCGATGGGCACGAAGCGCACGCCCTGCACGCCCGCCTGCGCGAGCGACGCGGGCACCAGCGCCACGCCCATGCCCAGCGCCACGAGCGACACCACCGTGAGCCACTGGCGCGCCGCGTGGCGCGTGTGCGGGTGGATGCCCGCGCGGTGGAACAGCGCGATCACGTTGTCGTGGTTGGCGGGCGCCACGTCGCGCGCGAACATCACGAAGGTCTCCTGCGCGAGCGCGGGCAGCGGCACGGCGGCCGCGCGCGCCAGCGCGTGCCCCTCGGGCAGGCAGCACACGAAGTGGTCGGCCGCGAGCGGCAGGCAGGCCAGGCGCGGCGGCACGGTGCTGGTGTTGACGAAGCCCGCGTGGAGCTGGCGGTGCAGCAGCGCCTCGATCTGCTCGCTGGACGACATCTCGCGCAGGTTGACCTCGATGCCCGGCGCGCGGCCGCCGAAGGCGCGCACGATGCGCGGCATGTCGCGGTAGACCATCGACCCCGTGAAGCCGATGTCGAGCCGCCCCTGCAGCCCCTCGGCCACGGCGCGCGCCGTCTCGCCCGCGCGCGCCACGCGGTCGAGCACCACGCGCACCTCGGCCAGGTAGGCATGGCCCGCGGGCGTGAGGGCCACGTGCTTGCTCGTGCGCTCGAACAGCTTCACGCCCAGCTCCTCCTCGAGCGCCTTGATGCCCGACGACAGCGGCGGCTGGGTGATGGCCAGGCGCTCGGCCGCGCGGCCGAAGTGCAGTTCCTCGGCCAGCACGGCGAAGTAGCGCAGCAGGTGGAGCTTCATGCCGGACATGATGCCCCAGGGCGTGCTCAATACGATTTGGGGAGACCGAGCACCTTCTCCGCGATGAAGCACAGGATGAGCTGCGGGCTCACGGGCGCCAGGCGTGGGATCCACGACTCGCGCAGGTAGCGCTCCACGTGGTACTCCTTGGCGTAGCCCATGCCGCCGTGCGTGAAGACGGCGCGCTCGCACGCGCGGTAGCCTGCCTCGGCGCCCAGGAACTTGGCGGCGTTGGCCTCGGCCGCGCAGGGCAGGTGCTGGTCGTAGAGCCAGGCGGCCTTGTGCACCATGAGGTGCGCGGCCTCCAGGTCCATCCAGGCTTCGGCCAGCGGGTGCTGGATGCCCTGGTTCTGGCCGATGGGGCGGCCGAACACCTCGCGCTCGCCCGCGTAGCCCGCCGCGCGCGCCAGGGCCGCGCGGCCCAGGCCCACGGCCTCGGCGGCGATCAGGATGCGCTCGGGGTTCATGCCGTGCAGGATGTAGCCGAAGCCCTTGCCCTCCTCGCCCACGCGGTCCTCCACGGGAATCCGCAGGCCGTCGATGAAGAGCTGGTTGGTGTCCACGCACTTGCGGCCGAGCTTGGCGATCTCGCGCACCTCGACCGCGCTGCGGTCCAGGTCGGTGTAGAACAGCGTGAGGCCCTCGGTGCCCTGGCACTCCTCCACGGGCCGGGTGCGCGTGAGCAGCAGGATCTTGTTGGCCACCTGCGCGGTGGAGATGAAGACCTTCTGGCCGTGCACCACGTAATGGCTGCCCTCGCGCACGGCGCGGGTCTGCAGCTTCAGGGTGTTCAGGCCCGCGTTGGGCTCGGTCACGCCGAAGCAGGCCTTGTCCCGGCCCTGGATCAGCGGGGGCAGCCAGCGCTTTTTCTGCGCGTCCGTGCCGAACACCACCACCGGGTGCAGGCCGAAGATGTTCATGTGCACGGCCGACGCGCCCGACAGGCCCGCGCCCGTGGCGGAGATGGTGTGCATCATCAGCGCGGCCTCGCTTATCCCTAAGCCCGCGCCGCCGTATGCCTCGGGCATGGCGATGCCGAGCCAGCCCGAGGCGGCCAGCGCCTGGTGGAAGTCGTGCGGGAAGCCGCCCTCCTCGTCCTTCTTCAGCCAGTAGTCGGCATCGAAGGGCGCGCAGGTGCGCTCGATGGCGTCGCGGATCTGTTCCTGCTCGGGGGTGAGGGCGAAGTTCATGGCCGGATCACTTTGTCGGGGGATTCGCCGTAGGGCGGGCTGTAGATCACGAGCAGCTTCACGGGCTGTTCGCTGGTGACGGTGAAGACGTGCATCTGGTCGGCCGGGAAGAAGCACATATCGCCCGGCACCATGTCGAAGGCCTCGCCCGCCACTTCGGCGCGGGCCGTGCCTTCGAGCAGGTAGCAGGCCTGCTCGATGCCCGGGTGGGCGTGCGGCAGCGCGCCGCCGCCCTGGTGCAGCGTGCCCAGCAGCACCTCCATCTGCCGTGCGCCCACGGTCTCGGGACCGATCAGGCGCTGGTTGTGCGTGTGGTGGTGGTTGGCGGGCTGGTAGCGGGGCACGCTGGCGGCGCGCACCAGGTAGCGGGGCGTGGGAGCGGTCATGCGGGTTCCTCGGCGGCGCGGCAGGCGCCTTGTTGCAGCAGGGCGCCGATCTGCGCGGGCGTGTAGCCAGCCCCGGCGAGCAGCGCGCGCGTGTGCTCGCCCAGGCGCGGCGCGGGCGGCTGCACGCGCGCGGGCGGCGTGGCGCTCCAGCGCGTGGGCGGGGCCAGCGCGTGCACAGGCCCCTCGGTGGGGTGCACCGCGTCGTGCACGAAGCCAGTGGCGCGCAGCTGCGCGTTGGCCAGCAGGTCGGCGGGCGAGTTCATGGGCATGTGGGGCACGTCGGCCGCCTCCAGCAGCGCCTGCCATGCGGCCGTGGTGCGCGTGCGCAGGATGCGCGCCACCTCGGCGTACACCGCGTCGATGTGCTGGGCGCGCGCGCCGTGCGTGGCGAAGCGCGGGTCGCGCGCGAGGCCCTCGCCCTCTCCGATGGCGGCGAAGAAGCTGCGCCAGTGCTTGTCGTTGTAGATCAGCACGCAGAGCATGCCGTCGGCCGTGGCGTAGGGCTTGCGGTGCGCGGTGAGCAATCGCGCGTAGCCGGGCTCGCCCAGCGGCGGTGCGAAGGTCAGGCCCGCCATGTGGTCGCCCAGCACGAACTGGGCCATGGCCTCGAACATGGGCACCACGACGGCCTGGCCCTGGCCCGTCTTCTCGCGGGCGTAGAGCGCGGCGGTGACGGCGTACACGGCGTGCAGGCCGGTCACGCGGTCGGACAGGGTGGTGGGCGCGTAGGCGGGCTCGGGCGCGCCGTACTGCTGCATGAGCCAGGGGATGCCGGTGGCGCCCTGGATCAGGTCGTCGTAGGCGGGGCGCGCGGCGTCGGGCCCTTCCTGGTCGAAGCCGCAGCAGCTCACGTGGACGATGCGCGGGTTGCGCACGCGCACGGCCTCGTAGTCCAGCCCCAGCCGCGCCATGGCCTGCGGGCGCACGTTGCTGATGAGCACGTCGCAGCCCTCGGCGAGCCTGAGCGCCGCCTCGCGCCCCCCGGGGTGCTTGAGGTCGAGCACGATGCTCTGCTTGCCCGCGTTGGCGTGCAGGAAGATGTGGCCCATGCCCGCATGGCGCATGGGGCCCACGTGGCGCATGTTGTCGCCCTCGGGCGTCTCCACCTTGATCACCTCGGCGCCGAGCTGCGCGAGGATCTGCGTAGCGAACGGCCCGAGGATGACCGTGGTGAAGTCGAGCACGCGCACGCCCGCGAGCGGCCCGGCAGGGGTGGCAGCCATGGCCGTCACTCCGGCTGGATGCCGGCCTGCTGGATCAAGGTACGCCAGTGGGTGAGCTGCCCGGCCACGTACTGCGCGAATTCCTCGGGTGTCTTGCTCGGCCAGACCTGGAAGCCGATCTGCGCGAGCTTGTCCTGCAGGTCCTTGTCGGCCAGCACGGCCTGCAGCCCGGCGTTGAGCTGCTGCACCACGGCGGGCGGCATGCCTGCGGGGCCGAAGATGCCGTTCCACGAGGTGAGGTCGAAGCCCTGCACCGTCTGCCCGATGGGCGGCACGCCCGCGAGCAGCGGCGTGGGCTGGGCCGTGGTGATGCCCAGCGTGCGCACCTTGTCGGTCTTGAGCATGCTCATGCCCGAGCCCAGGTCGGCCACGTAGACCTGCACCTGCCCGCCCACGAGGTCGGTCATGGCCTGCGGGCTCGACTTGTACGGAATGCCGAGCACGTCGATCCTGGCGATGTGCTTGATGCTCTCCATCGCCACCAACGAGGTGCTGTTGGGCGTGGCGTAGCTCAGCTTGCCGGGGTTGGCGCGCGCGTAGTCGAGCAGCTCGGCCAGCGTTTTCACGGGCAGCGAGGGGTGCACGGCCAGCGCGAAGGGCAGCTCGCCCACGCGCGCCACGGGCGTGAAGTCCTTGATCGGGTCGTACTTGAGGTTCTTGTACAGCGCGGGGTTGGCCGAGTGCGAGGTGTTCGTGGTCATGAACAGCGTATAGCCGTCGGGCTTGGCCTTGGCGACGATCTGCGCGGCCACCTGGGCGTTGGCGCCGGGCTTGTTGTCCACGATCACCGGCTGCTTGAGCCGCGCGGCCAGCCCCGAGGCCACGGCGCGCGCCACCGAATCGGTGCCGCTGCCCGCCGCGAAGGGGACGACGAGGGTGATGGGCCCGCTGGGGTAGCCCGCCTGCGCCAGCGCCGCCGTGGCCCCGGCCGCCAGGGCGCACGCGGCCAGTGCGGCACGCAGAATGGTTTTCATGGCATGTCTCCTGTGTTGTTGGGAAGGCATGCCAATGGTGGGCGGGGCGGCGATTCAAGTCCAATTCATTCGATGGACCGATCCATTCGCCGTGCAAATGGTTGCGGGCGCAGGCCGCCGCCTGTCAATACCCATTAAAACAGGCTGTAGCACCCATCCACCAAGCGCCAGCAGCTATGCAAACATGAGCAACCGGCTTCAGGCCGCGGCCGGGTAGAACCGCGGGCGCGCCGCCACCCGCTCCACCGCGCGCGCGATGGCGCCGATATGGTCCGGCGTGGTGCCGCAGCAGCCGCCCACCACGTTCACCAGCCCCTCGGCCGCGAACTCGTGCACCAGGCGGCTCGTGACCTCGGGCGTTTCGTCGAAGCCCGTGTCGCTCATCGGGTTGGGCAGGCCCGCGTTGGGGTAGCAGCTGATGAACGTGTCGGGCGCGGCCTTGTGCAGCTCCTGGATGTAGGGCCGCATGAGCGCGGCGCCCAGCGCGCAGTTCAGGCCGATGGTGAGCGGGTTGGCATGGCGCACGCTGTGCCAGAAGGCCGTGACGGTCTGGCCCGAGAGGATGCGGCCCGAGGCGTCGGTCACCGTGCCGCTGACCATGATGGGCAGGCACTCGCCCGTGGCCTCGAAGGCCTCGTCCACCGCGAACAACGCCGCCTTGGCGTTGAGGGTGTCGAAGATGGTCTCGACCAGGATCACGTCGGCCCCGCCCTCGATAAGCGCCAGCGTCTGCTCCAGGTAGGCCGCGCGCAGCTGCTCGAAGGTGACGTTGCGCGCGCCCGGGTCGTTCACGTCGGGGCTGATGCTCGCGGTCTTGGGCGTGGGGCCGAGCGCGCCCGCGGCGAAGCGCGGCTTGTCCGGCGTGCTGAACTTGTCGCAGGCCGCACGCGCCAGGCGCGCGCTCGCGAGGTTCATCTCGCGCGCGAGCGCGGCCATGCCGTAGTCCTCCTGCGCGATGGACGTGGCACCGAAGGTGTTGGTCTCGATCAAGTCCGCCCCGGCAGCCAGGTAGCCCTCGTGGATGTCGCCGATCACGTCGGGCCGCGTGAGCGAGAGCAGCTCGTTGTTGCCCTTCACGTCGCGCGGGAAGTCCTTGAAGCGCTCGCCCCGGTATTGCTCCTCGGTGAGCTTGAAGCGCTGGATCATGGTGCCCATGGCGCCGTCGAGGATGGCGATGCGCTGCTGGAGGATGGCGGGCAGTTGCTGGGCGCGGGTGTAGTGGGGCAGGGTCATGGGGGGATTGTAAAAAGCCCCATGGCTAGGGCCCGGCCTTGTGTTTCCATGTCGCTGGCCGGGATGTGCGCCCGGCGGCGCAGTAACTTTCTTTCGTCTCGCCGAAAGAAAGTCACCAAAGAAAGGGCGACCCTGCTGTCCGTGACCCCACGCTGCGCGTGGGGCAACCTGCGGTGCTCGGAGCCGGGGTGCGCTGCGTAACTCACTGCGCGCCTGCGGCGCTCCGTTCGGACAAACGCAGCGAGTCAGATGACGAAGCATGGGCGCTTCGACGCCCATGCCACCCCGGCTCCTGCGCTCCTCGGCACGGACAGAAGGGCACCCACGACTCGGGCCATCGCTGCGCTCGGCCCCCAACGCGCAGGCGCTACGCGCCGCGAAATCCAGGCCGAGCGCAGCGATGGCCCGGGTTGTCTCCACCCCCTTCTGGCTGCGCCTGGGGCGGGGGGCTTGCGGGGTGGGCATGGGCGTCGAAGCGCCCATGCTTCGTGAACTGACTCGCTGCGTTTGTCCGAACGGAGCGCCCCAGGCGCGCAGTGAGTTACGCAGCGCACCCCGCAAGCCCCCCGCCCCAGGTTTGCCCCGTAGCGCAGCGAAGGGGTCGCAGGCTGCGGGGCGCCTTTTCTTTGGTACCTTTCTTTTTGCGCAAAAAGAAAGGTACTGCGCCGCCGGGCGCACATCCCGGCCAGCAACATCCAAACCAACAGCCAAGCCCCGCACAGCCCCAGAACCGCAAGAAAAGATCAAGGCACCGTACGCAACAGATTCGCCAGCTCCACCGCCGACTTGACCTGCATCTTGTCGAACACCCGCGCCCGGTGCACCTCCACCGTGCGCACGCTGATGTCGAGCTGGTCCGCGATGAGCTTGTTGGGAATGCCCTCCACCACGAGCCGCATCACGTCGCGCTCGCGCTCGGTGAGCTCGCCCTGGCGCTGGCGCACCTGCTCGCGCTGGCGCAGGGCCTCGAGGCGGCTGGCCGATTGGGCCAGGGCCTGCTCGATGCGGTCCACCAGGGCGTTGTCGGAAAAGGGCTTTTCGCAGAAGTCGAACGCGCCGCGCTTGACGGCGTCCACGGCCGTGGGCACGTCGGCGTGGCCGGTGAGGAAGATCACGGGCAGCGTGGCCGTGGCGCCGCGCGCCACGAGCCCGTCGAACAGCGCCAGCCCGCTCATGCCGGGCATGCGCACGTCGAGCAGCAGGCAGCAGGGCTGGCGGGCCAGGTCGCCGCCGCGCTCGGCCAGCACGGCCTCGAAGGCCTCGGCGCTGTCGAACGCTTCGCTGGGCAGGCGGCGCGAGCGCAGCAGCCAGGCCAGGGCTTCGCGCACGTCGGCGTCGTCGTCCACGATGTAGACGGTGGCGTTGGGAACGGGCTCCATCAGGGAAATTCGCTCAGAGGTCTTTCTGCCCCGCGGGCAGCGTGAAAGTGAATACCGTACCACGCGGCTCGTTGTGCGCGAACCCGAGGAATCCGCCATGCTGCTCGACCACCGTGCGGCACAGGGACAGGCCCAGGCCCATGCCTTCGGCGCGCGTGGTGAAGAACGGCGCGAAGAGCTGGGCCGCCACCTCGGGCGGGATGCCGCTGCCGCAGTCGGCCACGGCGAATTCGAGCCAGGTGCTGTGCGCGTTGGAGGCCGCGCGGCGCACGCGCAGCTCCAGCACGCGGCGCTGGACGCCGGGTTCGTCCATGGCCTGCATGGCGTTGCGCGCCAGGTTGAGCAGCACCTGCTCGACCATGGTGCGGTCGCACTGCGCGGGGGGCAGGCCGGGGTCCACCTGGGTGAGCACGTGCACGCCGATCTTGCGCGCCTGCAGGCGGATCAGGGGCAGCACGGCGTCGAGCAGGTCCTCGGCGGCCACGGCCTCGCGCGAATGGGCGCGGCGGCGCACGAAGTCGTGCACGCTCTTGATGACACGGCCCGCGCGCTCGGCCTGGAAGGCGATGCGCTGCATGGCGGTGCGCAGGTCGTGCAGCTGCGGGGGCTGCGCGCCGGCGCCGGGCATGGTGCCGGGACCGGGCTCCAGCAGGTTGAGCGCGCCCGTGGCGTAGCTCGATATGGCGGCCAGCGGCTGGTTGAGCTCGTGGCTCAGCAGCGAGGCCATCTCGCCCACGGTGGCCAGGCGCGCCGTGGCCTGCAGGCGCTCCTGCGAGGCGCGCGAGAGTTCCTCGCTGCGCCGCTGCGCGCTCACGTCGAGGAACGAGCCCATCCAGCCCGTGTGCAGCCCGTTCGCGTTGATCAGCGGCGCCTCGTAGATCATGACCGGAAAGCGCGTGCCGTCCTTGCGCATGAAGATCGACTCGTAGCCCTCGCGCGGCGGTTCGAGCTGGCCCGCCAGGCGCACGGCCTGCCGCTCGGCGTACTCGTGCGCATGCTCGGGCGGCCAGTACGGCAGGGGCGAGGTGTGGCCCACGATCTCGGCAGCGGCGAAGCCCACCATGCCGCAGAACGCGGGATTGACGTAGGTGATGCGCCCTTGCAGGTCGCGCGCGCGCAGGCCGGTGACGAGCGAGTCCTCCATGGCCTTGCGGAAGGCCAGCGCGTCGCCCAGGTCGCGCTCGGCGCGCAGGCGCCGCCGGTTGTCGCGCACCAGCACGGCCACCACCGAGACCAGCGCGATCGACATGGCCGTGACCAGCGCCGTGAGCACGTTGGGGAACACGCTGGGCGCGCTGTGCCAGCTGTCCATGCGCAGCACCAGGGTGTTGCCCGGCAGGTCCAGCAGCTGCTGGGCCGTGAACATGCGCGTGCCGCGCCGCGCCGCGCTCACGAGGGCCAGGCGCGTGCCGTCGGGCTCGGTGAACGAGATCTCCTGGCTGCGCGTGAGGTTGTGGCTCACCAAGTCCACGAGGATGTTCTGCAGCGCGTAGGTGGCCACGACGAAGCCTTCGGTGCGCCCGCCCACGATCAGCGGCAGGCACAGCTCCATCATCTCGGCGCCCAGGCCGTCGCTGCGGGGCTGGAAGTGGCTGCCCGAGTAGGCCGGGCCCGCCAGGCGGCTGGCGTTCGCGCAGGCCAGGGCCGCGTCGGAGTGGGGGCCCTCGCGCGCCTCGATGCTCCAGCTGGGCAGCCCGTCCGCGGGGCTGTAGGGCGACTGCGCCAGGGCGCGCGGGCGCAGGGCCTTGTCGCGCCACTCGATGCGCACCAGCTCGCGGTGCGCGCGCAGCAGCTCGGTGGCCTCGGTCTCCCAGTCGCCGTGGCGCACGCCGCTCGCGTTGAGCGCCTGCAGGCTCTGCACGTTGCGCGCCAGGGCCGCGCGGACCTCGGCCACGGCCTCGGCCGTGTCGCGCTCCAGGCGGCTTTGCACCTGGCTGGCCTCGTAGCGGCCGGCCAGCCAGACCAGCGTGACGAGCATGCTGGCCACGAGCAGCACCAGCGCCGTCCACAGCGACCAGCGGCGCCACGCGGTGCGCCAGCGGCGCCAGGGCCAGGCGGGGGGGGCGGCCGGCGGGTTCACAGGACGCGGTGCTCCCGCGCGGGCAGTTGCGTGCGCACCGCGGCCAGGCGCTCGCGCGAGAGCGTGCCCACCACGATGCCGCTGCCCTCTTCCCACTGCGCCAGCACCTGGCCCCAGGGATCGACGAGCATGCTGTGGCCCCAGGTGCGGCGGCCGTTCTCGTGCACGCCGCCCTGCGCGGGCGCGAGCACGTAGGCCAGGTTCTCGATCGCGCGGGCGCGCAGCAGCAGCTCCCAGTGCGCCTGGCCCGTGGTGTGGGTGAAGGCGCTGGGCACGAGCAGCAGGTCGGCGCCGGCCTGCACGTGCGCGCGGTACAGCTCGGGAAAGCGCAGGTCGTAGCACACGGACAGGCCCACGCGCCAGCGCTCGCCCGAGCGCGCCGTGATGTCGATGGCCACGGGCGCGCGGCCCGGCTCGACGCTGTGCGCCTCGTCGAAGCGCTCGCGCCCGTTGTCGAAGCGAAACAGGTGGATCTTGTCGTAGCGCGCCACACACGCGCCCGAGGGCGCGAACGCGAGCGAGCTGTTGAACACGCGGGCCGCGTCGCTGCCCGCGAGCGGCACCGTGCCGCCCACGATCCACAGGCCCAGCGCGCGCGCCGATTCGGCCAGGAAGTCCTGCATGGGCCCGCCGCCGAACGGCTCGGCCAGCGCGAGCTTGTCGCGCTCGTGCAGGCCCAGCGCGCCGAAGTGTTCGGGCAGCACGGCCAGCTCGGCGCCCGCGTCGCGCGCCTGTTCGAGCAGCGCGCGGGCGGCGCGCAGGTTGGGCTCCCGGGCGATGCCCGAGACCATTTGCAAGGCGGCGGCTTTCATTCGGTGGCTCCTGGAGTGGCGGGTGGGGCGGACGGATCGGCTGGGGCCGCTGGCTTGCGGTGCGCGAGCCGCACGATGCGCGGATCGGCCCAGGTGCCCTCGATGCGGAACTCCTGGGTGGCCGCCGCGCTCAGCGGGCCGCGCAGCACGTACTGGGCCAGGAAGCTGCCCAGGCCGATGACGGGGTTGATGGCCGTGGCCACGAGCGAGGCCGTCATGGCGTTGATCTCGGGCACCACCACCACGTGCAGGTCCTGCGTCTCGTGCGCGATGTCGGCCTGGCCCTCCATGAGCACGGCGGCGTTCACGCCCTTCATCTGCAGGTTGTTGGTGCTGGCCACGCCGCGCTCGATGCGCACGTCGCCGCGCACGAAGTCGAACGCGAAGCCGTGGCTGAACACGTCGCGGAAGTCGAGCGTGAGGCGGCGCGGCAGCGACTGCAGGCTCAGCACGCCCAGCAGCTTGGCCAGGCCCGGGTCGGCCTTGAGGAACTGGCCGCCCTCCACGGCCACGTTGAGCTGGCCCGTCATGGTGTGGTAGTCGGGGTTGATGGGCGCGCCGACCCAGGCCACCTGCCCCTCCAGCTTGCCCTGGCCGCGCCGCACCACGTCGGGCATGCCGAAGCGCGCGAGCAGTTCGCCCGCGTCGCGCAGGTCGAGCCGGAAGTTCATCACCGTGCGGCGCTCGGGCGCCCGGCCGGCGCCCGCGCCCGCGAGCAGGGCCCAGTTGCCGTTGCCCGTGAGCGTGGCCTCGGGCGTGATGAGGTTGAACTTGGACAGGCGCCATTCGCGCTGCGCGCCGTCGCCGCCATCACTGCCGCCCCGGTTGCGCGCCTCGATCTCCAGGCGGCCGAGCTTGCGGCCGCGCAGCTCGAAGTCCTCCACCACGATGTCGAGCGCGGGCAGCGTGCCCGGCTGGTCGTCGAGCAGCGAATCCACCGCCGAGGCCGAGCCCTGCGGCACCGATAGCCGGGCCAGGCGCGCGTAGACGCGGCCCGCGTGCTCGCTGGCCGACGGCTGGCGGTATTCGGCATAGCCGTCGAGCTCGCGCGCGTCGAGGTTGGCGCGCCAGATGCCGCCCTCGCGCGAGCCGCCCACCACCACGTCGTGCAGCGTGCGCCCCTGCGCCAGCAGCGTGCCGGCCTGAACCGCCAGGCTGGTGGGCAGGTAGTCCTGCGCGGGCCCGGTGCCGCTGGCCGCGCCCGGCGCGCCGCCGAAGGCCGACGCCCACGCGTCCGCATCCACATGGGCGAGCTGCACGCGCGCCGCCACGCCCGAGGGCGGCAGCGGCACGGTCTCGCCCGGCGCCAGGCCCAGGCCGATGGCGCCGCGCAGCACGCGCGGCTGGGCGCCGCCGATGTCGCGCACATAGCGGGCCGAGCCGATCGCGCCCAGGTCCAGCGTGAGCTGGTCCTGCAGCGGCGCGTTCGGCCCCGGGGCCAGGGATTCGCGCGTGAGCTGGCTCTCGAAGCGCACGGGCAGGCTGCCTTCGGCCGGCTTGCCCAGCGGCGCGGGCAGCGCCAAGGCCATGCCCTGCAGCGTGGTGCCCAGCTGCAGCTCGGGCACGCCGCGCCGCACGCCCAGCGTGAGGCTGTAGGCCGCGCTGCCCGTGGCCTGCTGCGCGAGCTGCGCCAGGCCCCCTAGCGCGCGCTCGCGGCGCAGGCCTTCGGCCGTGGCCGTGCCCTGGGCGCGGATCTGCACCGAGGGCTCCGCGCCGCCGCCCGCACTCTTCATGCCGCCTTCCAGCCGCACGTCGCCGCCCAGCGCCTGCGCCTGCACGCCCGCGAGCGTGAAGCCCGCGCCGCTGAACTGCACGGCGCCGCGCACGCGCGCGAGCTGCGGCACGTCGGGCGCGAACTGCACCTCGTTGCCCGCGAAGGCCACGCTGCCCTGCACGCGCGATTGCGCAATGGTGTGGACGGGCAGCGACAGCTGGAGCTGCAGGTCGGCGCTGCCGCTGGCGCTGGCCTTGTCCAGCGCGTGCGCGGTCAGCCCGGACAGCGGCGAGCGGGCGACCACCGCGAGCATCTCGGCCAGCGGCCCGCGCCCCTGCGCCTCCACGGCCACCACGGTGTGCGAGAGGTCGGGGATGCGGGCCTCGATCGTGCCCATGCGCAGCTTAGGCGCGCCTGCGAAGCCGCCGCTGGCCTTGCGCACGGCCATGGAGGCGCGGTCGAACACCAGCTCACCCGAGAGCTGCGTCAGCGCGGGCCACGGCGCCTCGCCCGCGGGCTGCAGCCGCGCGGGCACGTAGGCGTAGGTCACGTCCTTCACCTTGGCGGCGATGTGGAAGTCTCCCTGGCCCGGGCGCTCGAACGGCAGGTCGTGCAGGTCGCCGCGCACCTTGAACTGCACCTGGCTCGCGGTGCCCGCCGTGATGGCGTCGCGCACGTAGTGGCGCACGTCGGCCTCGATGGCGAGCGGCAGGTAGCGGTGCACGCGCGTGCCGTCGGCGCGGCTGAGCGTGCCCGTGAGGTCGAGCACGCCCGGAAAGCGCGAGCGGCCGGCCGAGCGCGCCGGGTCGCTCGTGCGCCAGCCGAGCTGCGCCTCGCCCTGCACGTCGGCGTTGGCGAAGCGCAGGTCGCTGGCCTGCACGGAGATCTGTTCGCCCTCGGCCTTCCAGCGCACCGTGGTGGACAGGCGCTGCAGCGGCAGCACCGGCTCCTCGAACACGCCGGGCAGCACCAGCGCGCCCTGCGTGATGGCGAGCAGCGCCTTGCCGCCGCTCTGGTTGAGGTCGAAGTCCACGCTCGCGCCGCGCACGCCGAAGGTGGCGGGGTTGGCGGACGCGGCGGCCAGGGCCAGATCGGTCGCGCGGCCTTGCACCTGGTACTGCTGCGGATGCGCCCAGGGGCCGCGCCAATGGGCCTGCAGGCTCTGCACCAGGCCCTGCGGCGCATAGGTGCGCAGCGCGGCGTGGGCCTCGGCGTCGAGCGGCAGGCGGCTCGCGATCTGCGCCAGCGCCCCCAGGTCCAGCGTGTCGGCGCGCAGCTCGCCCTGGACCGGGCGGCCGCCCTCGGCGCCCGTGTGGCGCATGAAGAGGTTGCCGCCGGGCCAGTGCAGGCCGTCCTCGGTGGTGAACTGCAGCCCCTGGGTGGCGAACTCGAACCCGCCGGGCAGCCGGCTGGCGCTCAGGCGGCCCGCGACGGAGCGCAGCGCCAGCGGCGCCAGGTCCGCGCCGAGCGTGGCGTTCACGTCGGCCAGCGCCATGTCGGCGGTGACGCCCGTGGCCTGGCCGTGCGCGATCTGGACCCAGGCGCGCAGCGCGCCATGGCCCTGGGCCACGGCGATGCCCACGTCGGCATGGTGGCGCAGCTGCGACACATCGACGCGCGCGAACTGCGCATACACCTGCCCGCTCCAGCGCTGCCACGCGCCCGCGTGCACCGACAGCAGCGGCTCGCTGAACTGGCCCATGAGGGCGAAGCGGCCGCCCCAGCCCGCGGGGGGCGTGGCGTCCAACCGCAGCGCGTGGCGCCAGCCCCGGTTGCGCACCACGAGGTCCACATCGCCCAGCGCCAGCGGCGGGGCGCCGCGCTGCGCGTCGGACCAGCGCAGCGTGCCGCCGCGGATCACCACCTCGCCCTGCGAGAACAGCCAGTCGGCGGCCTCGCCGCCGCTGGACGTGCCGGGGTTGAAGGGCAGGCCCGCGACGAACAGGCGCCCGTCGGCCTCGCGGCGGATGTCGAGCTCGGGCTTGTCTATATAGAGCTGCTCGAAGCCCCGGTGCAGCAGCGAACGCGGCGACACGGCCACCACCACGCGCGGCAGGCGCAGGGCCTCGCGGCCCTCGGCGTCGAGCAGGGCCACGTCGCCCAGCTCGACGGAGGGGATCAGCCCCTCGGTGCGGGCGCTGATCGAACCCAGGCGCACGGGTACCCCCAAGGCCCGCGCGGCCTGGGCTTCGAGCTGCGGACGGAAATCGCCGATTCGCGGCACAATCCAGCCATGCAGCACGCCCCACGCCGCCACGAGCAGCAGCCACAGGGCCAACAGCAGGCCCAGTGACCACCGCGCGAACCCCGCCACCCATCGGAGCAGGCGGGACGGGTGCGTTGTCGGTTCGGTCATGGCGGATGCGAAGGTGGCGGGAATTATGACCCGCCAAGGCCGCCGAGGTTCTGCCGGCCGGGTGCTTTGCGTGTGCAAAAACTTGTTCGGATGACCGCTATCCCCTCCCGCTGACCGCATGCAGAACGCCCCCGCCACCGCAGGCCCGACCGCCGCCGCCCCGGCCGCCCTGGACCACTCCCGCTTCTACCAGCGCCTGCACCGCCGCTACGAGGAAGAGCTGGCCCTGCTGCCCCCCGGCCCGCCCACGCGCGAGACCATGGCGCAGGCCCTGGCGCTGCTGCGCGCGCGCGGCCTGGAGCTGGGCGCGGCGCTGCGCGTGCTGCGCCAGATCGTGATGGAACGGCTCATCGCCATCGACTGCGCGCAGCAGGCGCCCCTGGCGCAGGTGACCTTCGCCGTGACCTGGCTGGCCGAGCTCGCGCTGGACGCCGCCTGCGCCCAGGCGCGCGCCGACCTCGACGCGCGCCACGGCGCGCCGCAGGGCCCGCAAGGCACCGAGGGGCGCGAGGTGGCGCTGTGGATCGTCGGCATGGGCAAGCTCGGCGCGCGCGAGCTCAACGTGTCGAGCGACATCGACCTCATCTACGTCTACGAGCACGACGGCGAGACCGCGGGCCTGCCCGACGGGCGCGGCAGGATCTCGAACCACGAATACTTCGCGCGCGCCGTCAAGGCCATCTACAGCCTGGTGGGCGACACGACGGAGCACGGCTTCGTCTTCCGCGTGGACCTGGCACTGCGCCCCAACGGCAACTCCGGGCCCGCGGCCGTCTCGCTCGCGGCGCTGGAGGAATACCTGCAGGTGCAGGGCCGCGAGTGGGAGCGCTTCGCCTGGCTCAAGAGCCGCGTGGTCGCGCCGCTGGCCTGCGTGAAGAGCCCCGCCGTGCAGGCGCTGCGCGGCGTGGTGCTGCCCTTCGTGTTCCGCCGCTACCTCGACTACAGCGTGTTCGACGCGCTGCGCACGCTGCACCGCCAGATCCGCGACCACGCCGCCAAGCGCAGCGCGGGCCACCCCGAGCGCGCCAACGACGTGAAGCTCTCGCGCGGCGGCATCCGCGAGATCGAATTCACCGTGCAGCTGCTGCAGGTGGTGCGCGGCGGCCAGTTCCCCGAGCTGCGCACGCGCCCCACGCTCGACGCGCTGCAGCGCCTGGCCCGCGCGGGCCTGATGCCGCAGGAAACGGCCGACCAGCTCGCCGCCGCCTACGTCTTCCTGCGCCGCGTGGAGCACCGCATCCAGTACCTGGACGACCAGCAGACCCACGTGCTGCCCACGCGCGACGACGACCTGGCCTGGATCGCGCAGACGCTGGGCCTGGGCGCATGCGCCTTCCTGCACCAGCTCGACGCGCACCGCGAATTCGTGGCGCAGGAGTTCGACACCCTGCTCGGCGGCACCGGCAAGAAGCAGTGCAGCGGCGGCGGCTGCGGCGGCCCGCGCGCGCAGGCGGCCGCGCCGCCCGAGCTCGAAGGCCTGATCGAGCAGCTCTCGGGCACGTTCAAGGAGCGCGTGGCCGAGTGGCGCCACCACGCGCGCGTTGCCGCCCTGCGCGACGAGGCGCGCACGCGCCTGCTGCGCCTGGTGCAGCGCACGGCCCAGTGGGTGGCCGAGGGGCGTCTGGGCAATGGCGGCAAAGATGGTGGCGAAGAGGCCGCCGTGCGCTTCGTCAACTGGCTCGAACCCCTGATGCGCCGCGAAAGCTACCTCGCCCTGCTGCTCGAACGCCCCTCGGTGCACGAGCAGCTGCTGCACCTGCTGGGCGCGGCGCGCTGGCCCGCGCGCTACCTGCTGCAGCACCCGGGCGTGATCGACGAGCTCGCGGGCGACGCGCTGCTGTCCGAGCGCTTCGTGGTGCAGGACTTCGAGCGCGAGCTCGCGCTGCGCCGCGCCGCCGTGCAGTCCACGGGCGAGGACGACGACGAGACCCTGCTCAACCTGCTGCGCCGCGCGCACCACGCCGAGGTCTTCCGCACCCTGGCACGCGACGTGGAGGGCCGCATCAGCGTCGAGCAGGTGGCCGACGACCTCTCGCTGCTCGCCGACAGCGTGCTGCGCGTCACCGCGCAGTGGTGCTGGGAGCGGCTCAAGAACCGCCACCGCGAGCAGCCGCAGTTCGCCATCATCGGCTACGGCAAGCTCGGCGGAAAGGAGCTGGGCTACGGCAGCGACCTGGACATCGTCTTCGTGTTCGACGACGAGGACGAGCGCGCCTCCGAGGTCTACGCCGCCTTCGTGCGCAAGCTCATCAACTGGCTCACCGTGAAGACCGGCGAGGGCGATCTGTTCGAGATCGACACCGCGCTGCGCCCCAACGGCAACTCGGGCCTGCTCATCACCAGCTTCAAGGCCTATGCCGACTACCAGCAGCAGCGCGGCAGCAACACCGCCTGGACCTGGGAGCACCAGGCCATGACGCGCGCGCGCTTCGTGCTGGGCCACGAGGCGCTGCGCGCGCGCTTCGACGCCGTGCGCGAGGCCGTGATCACCGCGCCGCGCGACGCGCAGGCATTGCGCGCCGAGATCACCTCCATGCGCGAGCGCGTGCGCGCCGCCCACCCCGTGCGCGGCGAGGGCTTCGACGTGAAGCACAGCCCCGGCGGCATGGTGGACGCGGAATTCGCCGTGCAGTACCTGGTGCTGTCGCAATCGGGCGCCCACCCCGAGCTGCGCGGCAACCTGGGCAACATCGCGCTGCTGCAGCGCGCCGAGGCCGTAGGCCTGCTGCCCGCGGGCGTGGGCCGCGCGGCGGCCGACGCCTACCGCGAACTGCGCCGCGTGCAGCACCGCGCGCGGCTCAACGAAGACACGGCGCCCACCCCGCTCGATGCCGTGCGGGCCCAGCGCGACGCCGTGCTGGCGCTGTGGGCGGCCGTGTTCGGCTGACTGCATTTCGAAGCCTTTTTGGCCTTCAAGCCAATAAATACGGGCGCAAGCAGCTATCACAGTAGTAGCATTTGGGGTTTTCGGGTTTTTTAAACAAACGTTTGATTCGCCATGGTGTAATGCGCCGCGATGACCCGCGCACGCACCCCGCCCCCCCCGCCGGCCGACCCTGGCGGCGCCCCCGCGCGCACGCGCCTGCTGCTGGCCGCGCTGCGGCTCTTTTCCGAGCAGGGCTTCGCCAAGACCTCCATCCGCGCCATCGCCGCCGAGGCCCAGGCCAACGTGGCGGCGGTGAGCTACTACTTCGGCGACAAGGCGGCGCTGTACAGCGCCGTGTTCTCCGAGCCGCTGGGCGACATGCAGTCGCTCATCCCTGACTTCTCGCAGCCGGGGCTGGGCCTGCGCGAGGCGCTGCAGTGCTACTACCGGGGGGCGCTCTCGCCGCTCAAGCAGGGCGAGCTGGTGCGCCAGTGCGTGCGCCTGCACATCCGTGAGATGCTCGAACCCACGGGCCAGTGGGAGCGCGAGATGGACAAGGACGTGCGCCAGCCCCACCAGGCCCTCGTGGCCCTGCTGTGCCGCCACATGGGCGTGGCCCGGCCCGGCGACGCCATGCACCGGCTGGCGCTGACCCTGGCCGGCCTGGCCTTCCAGCTCTGGAGCCACCGCGAGGTGGTCGATGCCGTGCGCCCCCAGCTGCTGGCCACGCCCGAGGCGATCGACGCCTGGGCCGAACGCATGGCGGCCTACGCCCTGGCCATCGTGGAGGCCGAGCAGGCCCTGCTGCGCGCCGAAGCCGCCGCGCCCCCGCCGCGCGCACAGCGCAGAAAGACGACGACGCCATGACGCTCCTGCCCCTCCTTCGCCGCTGGGCGCTGGCCGCCTCGCCGCTGGCGCTCGCGGCCTGCGCTGCCACGGCCCCGCCCGCCAGCGTGCCCGCGCCCGTGCCCGCCGCGTGGCACGCCCCCCTGCCGCACGGCGGCAGCGTGGCCGGCCTGGCCCGGTGGTGGCAGCGCATGGACGACCCGCTGCTGACCGAGCTGATCGCCGCCGCGCAGGACGTGAGCCCCGGTGTGGCCCAGGCCCGCTCGCGCCTGGCCCAGGCCCGCGCCACGCAGGCCGCCGCGCGCGCCGCCCTGCTGCCCACGCTGGACGCGCAAGGCACGGCCTCGCGCGGGCGGAGCACGCAACTGGGGATGGACGAGATCGCCACCCTGGCCCAGGGCACGCTGCAGGCGGGCTGGGAGGCGGACCTGTTCGGCGCCAATGCCGCGCAGCGCGACGCCGCCACGCAGCGCCTGGCGGGCGCGCGCGCGCAGTGGCACGAGGCGCGCGTTTCCGTGGCCGCCGAGGTGGCGCTGGCCTACGCCGACTGGCGGCACTGCACGCAGCTGCTGGCCGTGGCCGAGGCCGATGCGCGCTCGCGCGGCGAGACGGCGCGGCTGTCGAGGCTGTCGCAGCAGGCGGGCTTCACCGCGCCCGCCAGCGCCGCCCTGGCCCAGGCCAGCGAAAGCGAGGGCCGCGCGCGCGCCACGCAGCAGCGCATGCAGTGCGAGGTGGGCCTCAAAGGCCTGGTGGCGCTCACCGGCTGGGACGAGCCCCGGCTGCGCGAGCGCCTGGCCGCGCAGCCCGGCACCGAGCCGCCCGCCGGCCTGTTCACCATCGCCGAGCTGCCCCTGCAAGTGATCGCCCAGCGCCCCGACGTGTACGGCGCCGAGCGCGACGTGGCCGCCGCCAGCGCCGACGTGGGCGCGGCCCGCGCGCAGCGCCTGCCCAGCCTGAGCCTGGGCGGCCAGATCGGCGTGGGCTGGATCAGCACGGCGGGCATCCGCCAGAGCTTCGACGCCTGGTCGATCGGCCCCGTCACCCTGAACCTGCCGCTGTTCGACGGCGGGCGCCGCGCCGCCCAGGTGGACGCCGCCAGCGCCCGCTACGGCGAGGCCGTGGCCGTGTACCAGGGCCGCGTGCGCCAGGCCGTGGGCGAGGTGGAGCAGGCCCTGGTGCGCCTGCAGGCCGCCGATGCGCGCAGCGCCGACGCCGAGGCCGCCGCCGCGGGCTACCGCACCGCCTTCCACGCGGCCGAGGCGCGCTGGCGCGCCGGCATGGCCAGCATCGTGGAACTGGAGGACGTGCGCCGCAGCGCCCTGGCCTCGGACACCGCCGTGGTCGGCCTGCGCCAGGAGCGCATGGCCGCCTGGATCGCCCTGTACCGCGCCGCCGGCGGCGGCTGGGACGCCGCAGCAGACACGCAATGAGGTTTTGAGATGAACGGATTCCCCCTGCAACGCATGACCCCCCGCACCCTGGCCGCCGCGAGCGTGCTGGGCGCGCTGGCCCTGGGCGCCTGGCTGCTTCACGCCGGACCCTCGCGCGCCGCCAGCGAGCCCCAGGCCGCCCAGCCCCGCCCCGCCCTGGCCGTGACCACCGTCCGGCCCGAGCGCACCGCCGTGGCGCTGCAGCTGCCCGCCAACGGCACCGTGGCCGCGTGGCAGGAAGCCAGCATCGGCACCGAAAGCAGCGGCCTGCGCCTGACCGAGGTGCGCGTGAACGTGGGCGACGTGGTGAAGAAGGGCCAGTTGCTCGCCGCCTTCGCCAGCGAAACGGTGCAGGCCGACGTGGCCCAGGCCCGCGCCAGCCTGATGGAGGCCCGCAGCAGCGCAGCCGACGCCGCCGCCAACGACGAGCGCGCCCGTACGCTGAGCGCCACGGGCGCCCTGAGCGCGCAGCAGATCCAGCAGTACGCCACCGCGGGCCAGACGGCCCAGGCGCGCGTGGCGGCGGCGCAGGCCCAGCTGCGCGTGCAGGAGCTGCGCCTGGCGCACACGCGCGTGCTGGCGCCGGACGATGGCGTGATCTCCGCGCGCACCGCCACCGTGGGCGCCGTGGTGGGCGCGGGCACCGAGCTGTTCCGCATGGTGCGCAAGGGCCGGCTGGAGTGGCGCGCCGAGGTCACGTCGAGCGACCTGCCGCGCATCCGCGCGGGCGGCAAGGTGCGCGTGGCAGCCGCCAGCGGCGCGCAGGTGGTGGGCACGGTGCGCATGCTCGCGCCCACCGTCGATCCGCAGACGCGCAACGCGCTGGTCTATGTGGACCTGCCCGCGCACGGCGACATCCGCGCGGGCATGTTCGCGCGCGGCGAATTCCTGCTGGGCGAGCGCCGCTCGCTCACCGTGCCGCAGTCCGCGCTGGTGGTGCGCGACGGCTTCAGCAGCGTCTTCGAGGTCGCGGCGGACCACCGCGTGGCCATGCGCCGCGTGCAGACGGGCCAGCGCGCGGGCGAGCGCGTGGAAGTGCTCTCGGGCCTTTCGGAAGGCGCGGCGGTGGTGGCGCGCGGGGGAGCCTTCCTCAACGACGGCGACCTCGTGCGCGTGGAGGAGGATCTGAAGCAAAAACAGGCTCCAGCACCCGCGCAGAGCGCGCCAGCAGCTAGCAAATAAGGAGCGACCGCGATGAACCTGTCCGCCTGGTCGATCCGCAACCCCATCCCCGCGGCGATGCTGTTCGTGCTGCTCACGTTCGCGGGGCTGCTGTCGTTCCGCGCCATGAAGGTGCAGAACTTCCCCGACATGGACCTGCCCGTGGTGGTGGTGACGGCCGTCCTGCCCGGCGCCGCGCCGGGCCAGCTCGAAAGCGACGTGGTGCGCAAGATCGAGAACGCCATCGCCACCACGCAGGGCCTCAAGCACATCACCTCCACGCTGGTGGACGGCACGGCCACCATCGCGGCCGAGTACCGGCTCGAAAAGCCCGTGCAGGAGGCCGTGGACGACGTGCGCTCCGCCGTCTCGCGCGTGCGCGCCGACCTGCCGGCCGACCTGCGCGACCCCATCGTCGCCAAGCTCGAACTCTCCGCGCAGCCCGTGCAGGCCTACGCCATCGCCACCGACCGCTGGGACGACGAGGCCCTGTCCTGGTTCGTGGACGACACGCTCACCCGGCGCCTGCTGGCCGTGCCCGGCGTGGGCAGCGTGGCGCGCGTGGGCGGCGTGGCGCGCGAGGTGCGCGTGGCGCTGGACCCGCTGCGCCTGCAGTCGCTGCGCGCCACGGCGGCCGAGGTGTCGCGCCAGTTGCGCCAGGTGCAGATCGAGAGCGCGGGCGGCCGCATGGACCTGGGCGGCGAGGAGCAGGCCGTGCGCACCATCGCCACCGTGAAGACGGCGCAGGAGCTGGCGGCCATGGACATCGCCCTGCCCGACGGCCGCCACGTGCGCCTGGACCAGCTCGCCACCGTGACCGACACCATCGCCGAGCCGCGCTCGGCCGCGCTGCTCGACGGCCGCAGCGTGATCGGCTTCGAGGTCTCGCGCAGCCGCGGCGCCAGCGAGGTGGAGGTGGGCGCGGGCGTGCAGCGCGCGCTCGAGCAGCTGCAGGCCGACTACCCGCACCTCAAGCTCACGCGCACCGTGGACTTCGTGGACATCGCGCGCGACGAGTACGACAGCTCCATGAAGCTGCTCTACGAGGGCGGCATCCTGGCCGTGGTGGTGGTGTGGCTGTTCCTGCGCGACTGGCGCGCCACCATCGTGTCGGCCGTGGCGCTGCCGCTGTCGGTGATACCGGCCTTCATCGGCATGCACTGGCTGGGCTTTTCCATTAACATCATCACGCTGCTGGCGCTGTCGCTGGTGGTGGGCATCCTCGTCGATGACGCCATCGTCGAGGTGGAGAACATCGTGCGCCACCTGCGCATGGGCAAGACGCCATACCAGGCGGCGATGGAGGCAGCGGACGAGATCGGCCTCGCGGTGATCGCCACCACCTTCACGCTGATCGCGGTGTTCCTGCCCACGGCGTTCATGAGCGGCATTCCGGGGCGCTTCTTCAAGCAGTTCGGCTGGACGGCGGCGCTCGCCGTGTTCGCTTCGCTCGTGGTGGCGCGGCTGCTCACGCCCATGATGGCGGCGTACGTCATGAAGCCGCTGGCGGCCGCCGAACACGAGCCGCGCTGGCTGGCCGCGTACATGCGCGCCAGCGCCTGGTGCCTGAAGCACCGCGTGCGCACGCTGCTGGGCGCGCTGGCGTTCTTCATCGGCTCGCTCGCGCTCATTCCGCTGCTGCCCTCGGGCTTCATCCCGGCGGACGACAACCAGCAGACCCAAGTCACGCTGGAGCTGCCGCCCGGCAGCCGCCTGGCCGACACCCGCACCGCCGTGGCCCAGGCCAGCGAGCGCATCCTGAAGGTGGGGCACATCGAGAGCATCTACACGGCCATCGGCGGCGGCGCCGCGGGCGCCGACCCGTTCGCGGGCAGCGGCGCGGCCGATCCGCGCAAGGCCACGCTCACGCTGCGCATGGCGCCGCGCGGCGAGCGCCCGCTCAAGCAGCACATCGAGAAGGCGCTGCGCGCCGCGCTGGCCGACCTGCCCGGCGTGCGCGTGAAGATCGGCCTGGGCGGCTCGAACGACAAGTACGTGCTGGCCCTGTCCAGCGAGGACCCGCAGGCCCTGGCCGACGCGGCGCGCGCCGTGGAGCGCGACATCCGCACCATCCCCGGCATCGGCAACGTGGGCTCCACCGCGAGCCTGGTGCGGCCCGAGATCGCCGTGGTGCCGGACTTCGCGCGCGCCGCCGACCTGGGCGTGACCACCAGCGCCATCGCCGAGACGCTGCGCGTGGCCACCGTGGGCGACTACGAGCAGTACCTGCCCAAGCTCAACCTCGCGCAGCGCCAGGTGCCCATCGTCGTGCGCCTGCCCGACGGCGCGCGCGAGGACCTGTCGGTGCTGGAGCGCCTCACGGTGCCCGGCAGCCGCGGCCCCGTGCGCCTGGGCGAGGTGGCCTCGCTGGCGCTCGCGGGCGGCCCCGCCGTGATCGGCCGCTACGACCGCGCGCGCAACGTGAACTTCGAGATCGAGCTCGGCGAGCGCGGCCTGGGCGAGGTGACCGAGGCCGTGCGCCACCTGCCCTCCGTCGCGGGCCTGCCGCCCAGCGTGCGCCTGATCGACGTGGGCGACGCCGAGATGATGGGCGAGCTGTTCGCCAGCTTCGGCCTGGCCATGCTCACCGGCGTGCTGTGCATCTACCTGGTGCTGGTGCTGCTATTCAAGGACTTCCTGCACCCCGTCACCATCCTGATGGCGCTGCCGCTGTCGCTGGGCGGGGCCTTCGTGGGCCTCTTGATCGCGGGCAAGAGCTTTTCGATGCCCTCGCTCATCGGGCTCATCATGCTCATGGGCATCGCCACCAAGAACTCCATCCTGCTGGTCGAATACGCCATCGTGGCGCGGCGCGACCACGGCCTCACGCGCATGGAGGCGCTGCTGGACGCCTGCCACAAGCGCGCGCGCCCCATCATCATGACCACGCTGGCCATGGGCGCGGGCATGCTGCCCATCGCGCTGGCCTGGGGCGGGGCGGACATGAGCTTCCGCTCGCCCATGGCGGTGGCGGTGATCGGCGGGCTCATCACCTCCACGGTGCTCAGCCTGCTGGTGGTGCCCGCGGTGTTCACCTACATCGACGATTTCGCGCGCTGGCTGCGCGAGCGGGTGCTGCGGCGCGGCGGCAAGGCGCCCCCAGCCGGCGCGCCAGTGGGGGAAACTGCGGGGTAAGCTGGGGCTTTCGAGGGCTTTCAGTCCGCGGCGCGGGCGGGATAATCCCGCGCAACCATGCACCTCGTCACGCTGAACATCGACACGATCCCGCTGGGCCAGCCGCTGCCCTTCATCCTGCGCGGGGCCGATGGCGGACTGCTGGCACAAAAAGGCTTCGTCATCCGCAACCGCGCCGAGCTGGAAGTGCTCGTGACCCGGGGCCTGAGCCTGTGCGTGGACACCGACGAGTCCGGCGAGAACCACCGCGCCTACCTGGCCCAGCTGCAGCAGGCGCTGCTCTCGGACACGGCGCTGGGCCAGATCGCCACGATCAAGATCAGCGCGAGCGCCCAGGCCGCGCGCGACCGCGAGGCCCTGGGGCCCGTGGACTGGCCCGAGCTGCAGCTGCGCGCCACGCAGCTCCTGCGCGCCCCCCAGGCGCAGCCCGATTTCGGGGGGCGCTTTCACGCGCTGCACGACGAGCTTGCGCGCCACGCGGCCCAGGCGCCGGACGCGGCGCTGCTCGCGCTCATCCACATCTCCGCGCAGGAGACGCAGATGTACAGCGCCACCCACGCCATGCTGGTGGCCGTGGCCTGCATGGTCACCGCGCGCGAGACGCTGCGCTGGCCCGAGGAGCGCGTGCAGCAGGCGGGCCGCGCTGCGCTCTCCATGAACATCGCCATGACCGCGCTGCAGGACCAGCTCGCGCTGCAGACCGAACCGCTCTCGGCCCCCCAGATCAAGGCCGTGGAAACCCACGCGGCGCGCTCGGAAGCCATGCTGCGCGAGCTCGGGGTGGCCGACCCCGTCTGGCTCGAAGCCGTGCGCTGCCACCACCAGCGCACGCCAGGGCCGCTCGCGCAAAAGAGCGAGGGCGAACGGCTCGCGCGGCTGATCCAGCGCGCCGACGTATTCGGCGCGCGCATCGCGCCGCGCGCCCTGCGCTCGCCCATGCCGGTCACGGCGGCCATGCAGGCCTGCTATTACGACGAGGCGCACCAGGTGGACGAGGCCGGCGCCGCCCTGGTCAAGGCTCTGGGCATCTACCCGCCGGGCGCGCTCGTGCGGCTGGCCAGCCAGGAGGTGGGCGTGGTGCTGCGCCGCGGCGCCAGCGCCACCACGCCGCGCGTGGCCGTGGTGCTCAGCCGCACGGGCATGCCCACGGGCGAGATGATCCCGCGCGACACGGCCCAGCCGGCCTGGAAGATCTCAGGCCCCGTCGCGCACAAGGACGTGCGCGTGAGCTGGCCCCTGGGGCGGCTGCTTGCCTTGGTGTAAGCCCTTCGCAAGCCCCGGGCTTCCAGGTTGGTTTACATTTCTTTGCACTGAACCCCTGGAACTTCGGTGGTTTGCCCCTACTCTAGGAAACACGTGGATGCGATAAGTATTCACCCGGTTTTCGTGTTGCGAAGCCTTTCGGGTCCCTGGATTTCGACTGCAGCCCTGGAACGCTTCTCCTCCCTCCCTCTCTTATTCGTTTCGGGACGCTTCGCAACTTTTTTTATTCCAGTAAAAAAGCCCCGCATGCGGGGCTTTTTTGCGTCCGGCCGGCGGCCCCGTCAGAACGAGTAGCCAGCGGCGATGGTGAGCACCACGGGGTGGAAGCGGATGTCGATGTTGCGCTGCACGCCGCCCGTGGAGGTCGTGAGCTTGGTCTTGACGCGGGCCGTGGCCACGGCGCCGGTGATCGACCAGCGGTCGTTGATGCGGTAGCTCAGCCCCACCTGGCCCGCCAGGCCCCAGGAATCGGACAGGCGGATGTCGGTGGGCCCGCCGTTGAGCGCGTTGTTCACGGCCGTGGAGGTGCGCTTGTCGAACTTGGTGTAGTTGACACCCAGGCCCACGAAGGGGCGCCACTGGCTGTTGGCGTCGCCGAACTTGTAGTTGAAGAACAGCGTGGGCGCGACCTGGCGCACTTCCGCGAGCTTCTGGCCATCGACGGCCGCGATGTGCGGCGGCAGCCACGAGGCGATCTTGGCGTTCACGTCGTGGGTGGGCGGCAGGCCCCCCGCGAGCTCCAGCTCCATGTTCTGGTTGAGGGCATAGGCCAGCGACAGGTAGGCCGTGGCCTTGTTCTCCACCTCCAGGCTGATGCCCGAGGGCGGGCCGGGCAGCATGGGGCCGACGGCGTCGCTCGCCGACGAATGGGGGGCGATGTGCGTGATGCCCCCGCGCACGGTCCACTGGGCCGAGGCCGCACCGCACAGCGCCAGCAGCGCGGCGCCGGCCAGGGTACGGGTGATGAAGCGGTTCATGGAAATACTCCTTGTTCTTTCGTGGCGCTCAACCGCCCGATGCCAGCACCTGCTGGAAGAATGCCCGTGCGGCCACGCTGCAGAACGGGGCCACCGTGGTGTGGTAGCCCTGCACCACCGCGCTTGCGCCGCCTTGTGCGGCCAAGCCGGCCTTGGCCTGCGCGAAGCCGGCCTTCACAGCGGCGAACGGGTCACCCGCACTGGCGGCCGAGTCCACGTCCAGCACCGTCAGCAGCCCGGCGGGCAGCGCCAGCGGCGAGGGAGCGGACCACAGGCCCTGCATGAGCGCGGTGTTGACGCTGTAGAACACCGTCGGGTCGGCATTGCCGCCGCACAGCATCACGGGCCGCTGGGGCGCCCAGTTGCGCAGGTCGTTGGTCTTGAAGGCCTTGCGCATGGCGTTCTGCGGCGCGGCGGCCTGGCCGCCGGTGGTGACCGTGGGCACGGCGCCGTCGGGGTTGGCCATCGCGTCCTGCAGGTAGGCCAGGCGCGCGCTGTTCTTGATCAGGTTGTTGGTGCCGAAGCCCAGGGCGAACAGCGGCGCCAGCTCGGCCGGGGTGGTCGGCGGCGTGATGCCCGCGAAGGCGGGCGCGGGCGGCGTGCTGCTGAACAGCGCCGTCTGCGGCAGCTTGCCTTCGGCCATGAGTGTGGCCACGGGCGTGGTGGAGGGCAGCAGGGTTTCGATGCCGTTGGCGTAGGCCGCCTCGTACATGTCGGAAGGCGTGCTGTAGATATTGCCGTAGGCCTTCTGGTAGCTCGTGGAGGTCAGCGGTGCGAACACCGTGGCGCCGTAGTCCACGTTGCCATAGAACAATGCATCGCCGAAGGCGCCCAATGCGTAGGGGCCCGACATGGGCGCCGCGGCCGTCACCGGCATGCCGGCGGCCTGCATGGCGCGGTGCGTGGCCATGGCCACGTGGCCGCCCTCCGAGTAGCCGGTGATGAGCAGCTTGCCCGCGTCCTGGCCACCGACCTTGGGTAGGGCCTTGCGCGCGGCGGCCAGCGCGTCGATCATTTCCTTGGACTGCTGGTCCGCGTTCAGGTAGGGGTGATAGCCGAGCTTGGACGTGTCGTAGCCCGCGTAGTTGGGCGCCACGACGATGAAGCCCTGGGCCGCGTACAGGGCGGCGAGCAGCGTGCCCTCGGAGGCGCCGGGGCGCGTGGGCTCGGTGATGTCGGCGATGTTGTAGTCGCGGTTGGTGTCCGTGCCGTGCGCGTAGAGCACCACGGGGCGCGGGCCGCTGCAGCCCGCGGCGTCGCCCGTGGGCACGATCAGCGCGCCCGAGGCGTTCGTGGCCTCGCCCGCGCCGCCCACGGTGCCGTACTCGATGTGGTGGACGCTCACGCCGCACTTGGGTGCGCCCGCCAGGGCCAGCAGGGTCTGGCCGCTCGCGTTGGCCGCGAGCCGGTCCTTGAATTCGGCCGCCGAGAGCGCCGTAACGCGCAGCGGCGGGTTGTACATGAGGGAGCCGCGCGCCCCGCTGAGGTCGGTCTCGGTGCTGCCACCCAGGTCGGATCCCCCGCCACATGCCGCCAGCAGTGCTGCGGCGCTGGCCATGGCCAGCCCAGTCCATTTGTTCATCGGCGATCTCCAGTCGTAAATAGAACGGTCGTTCGTTTTTGAGTCACATGATGTTAATGCCCCGGCCCCTCCCGCATGGGGTGGGAAACTACCAATCCCGGGCGGTTAGAGGCCCATCTCTAGTCCTGCGCGGCCCAGTCGATCAGCGCATCGAGCGCAGGCCGCGCCGCGCCCGCGTTGGGGTGGTTCACGATGGCCACGAGCACGTAGCGGCGGCCGCTGGCCGCGTCCACGTAGCCCGCGATGGCCGACACGTCGCGCAGGCTGCCGGTCTTGAGGTGGGCCGTGGCGCGGCTCTGGCTGCGGCGCAGCGTGCCGTCCACCCCCGCGATGGGCAGCGAGGCCAGCAGCTCGGGCATCACGGGCGAGGCCCAGGCGGCCTGCAGCATGCGCGCCAGGGCCTGGGCGCTGATGCGCCCGTCGCGGCTCAGGCCCGCGCCGTTGTCCAGCACGGGCATGCCGGCATCGCCGAAGCGCTGGCGCCACCACAGGCGCAGCGCGGCGCGCGCGCCCTCGAAGCTGCCAGCGCCGCCCTTTTGCAGGCCCAGGGTCAGGAACACCTGCTGGGCCATGACGTTGTTGCTGTACTTGTTGATGTCGCGCACCACCTCGGCCAGCGGGGGCGAGGCCGCGCTGAACGCGGGCTGCAGCCCCGCGGGCACGCGGCCGTCGCGCACCTGACCCGACAGGCTCCCGCCCAGCGCGCGCCACATGCCCTCCACGGCGCGCGCCGCGAAGCCCTCGGGCTGCGCGGGCGCCACCGACCACGCGCGCTCGCCGCAGGCGGCCGGGTACACGCCCGCAAAGCCGATGCGCGCGGGCTCGGCCAGCTCGGCGCGCAGCCCCGCGCGCCAGTCGCCGCAGGCCGCGCCGGGCGCGGCCAGGGGCACGGTGGGCTGCAGCCGCATGCCCGCCATCGGCGGGTCGTACACCACGCGCGCCAGGCCCGCCGCGCCGTCGGGCACGAAGGTCATGGTGATGGCCTGGTAGTTGACCAGCAGCGCATCGGGCGCGGCGTTGTAGGGCCGCAGCGGCTCGCCGTCGAAGCGCGCGGGGTCGTGCCCGGGCACGGCGAAGGCGCTGCGGTCGAGCACGATGTCGCCCGCGATGGCCTGCACGCCCTGGCCCTGCAGGCGCCGCAGCAGCAGCCACAGCCGCTCCATCACGAGCTTGGGGTCCCCCTGGCCCTGGAGGTAGACGTTGCCCTGCAGCGTGCCGCCCTGCAGCGCCCCCTCCACATAGACGGGCGTGCTCCAGGTGTAGGCGGGCCCCAGCTGGTCCAGCGCCGCGAAGGTGGTCACCAGCTTCATGACCGAGGCGGGGTTGGCGCTCGCCTGGGCACGCCATGCAAGACGCGGCGCCTTGCGCGGGGATTCGGCATCGGCGACGACCACCGACAGCGCCTCGCGCGGCACCTGGGCGCGCGCCAGCGCGGATTCGACTTCGGGGGGCAAGGACTGGGCGGCGGCGCCACAGCACGCCAGGGCACAGGCGGCAAAAAGGAAGCGGGGCATGGCCCAAGGATAATCAAGGGCTGACCATGAACCTGCTCGCCTTCGACACCAGCACCGACACCCTCTCCATCGCCGTGCAGCGCGAGGGGCAGACGTGGGCGCACCAGGGCCCGGGCGGCGCGCAGGCATCCGGCACGCTGATCCCCGCCATCCACGCGCTGCTGGCGCAGGCGGGCCTGGAGTTCGGCGCGCTGCAGGCCATCGCCTTCGGGCGCGGGCCGGGCTCGTTCACGGGGCTGCGCACGGCCTGCGCGATCGCGCAGGGGCTGGCCTTCGGCGCGGGCGTGCCCGTGCTGCCCATCGACACCCTGCTGGCCGTGGCCGAGGAAGCGCACGCGCGCCATGGCTGCACGCAGGTCGTCGCGGCGCTGGACGCGCGCATGGGCGAGGTCTACCACGCGCCCTACCGCTGGGCGGACGGCCGCTGGCACAGCGAGGGCGGCTTCGGCCTGTGCGCCCCCGAGGCCGTGCCCGTGCCCCCCGGCTTCACCGTGGCGGGCAACGCGCACGCGGCCTATGGCGAGCGCCTCGCGCCCGGCACGGCCCTGCACGTGCCCGCCCTGCCCACGGCCGCCGCCCTGCTGCGCCTGGCCCCGGCGCTGCTCGCCAGCGGCGCGGCCGTGCCGCCCGCCCAGGCGCTGCCGCGCTACATCCGCAATAAAGTGGCGCAGACCACCGCCGAGCGCGAAGCCGCCCGGCGCGCCACACCCCCCGCAGCACCATGAGCGCCATCCTCCATCCCTGCGCCGAAGAAGCCCGTTTCGAGCCGCTCGCGCTGGCCCGGCTCGACCAGGTGCTGCACGTGGAGCAGCAGGCCTACAGCCACCCCTGGACGCGCGGCAACTTCACCGACGCCCTGGCCACGGGCTACGAGGCCCAGCTGCTGCTCGCGGGCGACGAGCTGCTGGGCTACTTCGTCGCCATGCAGGGCGTGGAGGAGGTGCACCTGCTCAACCTCACCGTGGCGCCGCGCCACCAGCGCCAGGGCTGGGCCCGCGTGCTGCTCGACGCGCTGGCGCTGTGGTCGCGCGGGCGCGCGGCGCAGTGGCTCTGGCTCGAAGTGCGCGCGAGCAACGAGCGCGCGCGCGGCATCTACGAAGCCCACGGCTTTCGCCGCGTGGGCGAGCGCAAGCGCTACTACCCGGCCGCGGCGGGCCAGCGCGAGGACGCCATCGTCATGAGCCTGCACCTATGCTGAACCTCGATGCGCGCCAGCGCGCCATGCTCCAGGAAATGGGCATCACCGTCTGGGCGCCCCCCCCCCCGGCTCCCCAGGCCCGCCCAGCCGCCCCTGCCGCCGTCCAGGCGCCTGCGCCCGTGGCCGCCGCCCCCCACGTGCAGGCACCACCGCCCGCCACATCCGCGCCCCCCGCCAGGGCCCCGGCCGCCCCCTCGCCCGCACCAGCCCCCGCGGGCACGGGGTACGCGCTGGGCCCGGCACGCCCCGCCTACCCGCAGGCACCGCCCGGCGCCCCGGGCGCCGCGTGGCTCGTGGTGGCCGAATGCGCCCAGCCGGACGACCCGTTCGCGGGCGATGCGGGCCGCCTGCTCGACAACATGCTGCGCGCGCTGCGCCTGCACCACAACCCGCGGGTCTTCATCGCGCCGCTGGTGCGCGGCGATGGCGATGCCAACGGCGGCGACCTCGCCACCGCCCTGGGCCAGACCCAGGCCGCGCTGGTGCTGGCCCTGGGCCTGCCCGCCGCGCGCACGGTGCTCGGGCGCAGCGAGCCGCTGGGGCGGCTGCGCGCCAGCCCCCAGGCCGTGGACGGCACCCCCGTGGCGGTGACCTACGACCCGGCCTACCTGCTGCGCGCGCCCCAAGCCAAGGCGTCGGCCTGGGCGGACCTGTGCCACGCCGCAGCCCTTGTTGCGGTGCGATAATCCGCCCCTTGATCTTCGGAGAAAAGCTCCATGGAAACCTACCCCAGTCGGTAGCTTTCAGCCTCCCGGCCAACGGCTCGGCGGGTTGAAAGCGCACCCATCCCCCGCACCGTCGCCATCCAAGAAAACCGGGAGTGAGCCCCCATGCTCAACATCTTTACGCTCGCCAATGGCCGCCTGGTCCAGGAAGAGATCGAATCGCTGGAAGAGCTGGCGCGCTTCCAGCCCATCTGGGTGGATCTCGAATCGCCCACCCTGCAGGAAAAGCGCTGGATCAAGCAGCACTACGGCCTGGCCATCCCCGAGGATGCGATGGACGAGGACATCGAGGAGTCCGCCCGCTTCTACGAGGAAGACAACGGCGAGCTGCACATCCGCAGCGACTTTCTTGTAGATGACCACGACCAGCCGCGCGGCGTGCGCGTGGCCTTCATCCTGAACCTCGTCAACGACGAGCTCAAGAGCAAGGGCGTGCTGTTCTCCATCCACGACGAGGACGTGCCCGTGTTCCGCCTGCTGCGCCTGCGCGCGCGGCGCGCGCCCGGCCTGATCAGCGACGCGCGCGAGGTGCTGCTCAAGCTCTTCGATGCCGACGCCGAATACTCCGCCGACGCGCTCGAAGGCATCTACGACGATCTCGAAAAGGCCAGCAAGCAGGTGCTCTCGGGCGACGTGACCGACGCGCTGGCCGGCGAGGTGCTGGGCGCCATCGCGCGGCAGGAGGACCTGAACGGCCGCATCCGCCGCAACGTGATGGACACGCGCCGTGCCGTGAGCTTCATGATGCGCAGCAAGATGCTCAACGCCGAACAGTTCGAGGAGGCGCGCCAGATCCTGCGCGACATCGAGTCGCTGGACAGCCACACGGCCTTCCTGTTCGACAAGATCAACTTCCTGATGGACGCCACCGTCGGCTTCATCAACATCAACCAGAACAAGATCATCAAGATCTTCTCGGTGGCCAGCGTGGCGCTGCTGCCGCCCACGCTGATCGCGAGCATCTACGGCATGAACTTCAAGGCCATGCCGGAGCTCGACTGGGAGTACGGCTACGTGTACGTGATCGCGCTGATGATCGCCAGCGCCGTGGTGCCCATGCTGTACTTCCGCAAGCGCGGCTGGCTCCAGTGATTCCAAGCCAAAACAGCCTCCAGCGCCTGTGCAGCAAGCGCTGGCAGCTATTTAGTTCATAGCATTTCGAGGAAACGCCCCACCACCCCGGCCGCGCACGGGCTGGCCACGGCGTGCACGAAGCGCGTGAAGTCCACGTGCGCGCTGTCGTCGGCGCGGTCGGAGATGGAGCGCATGGCGGCGAAGGACACGCCGTAGTCGTGGCACACCTGGGCCACGGCGGCGCCTTCCATCTCCACGGCCAGCACCGCGTGCCCGGCCGCGCCCAGCTCGGAGCGCAGCGTGCGCGAGGCCTCGGCCTGGCCCACGAAGCGGTCTCCGCTGGCGATCAGCCCGAGGTGCCCGCGTGGCTTGCGCCGCGCTGCAAAGTTGGCATGAAAATCGGCTCCAGCGCCCGCCAGATAAGCGCCAGCAGCTTCGAAAAGCAGAGCACTGAGCGCCGCATCGCAGTCGAGCTGCGTGCGCGCGTAGCCCGGCAGCTCCCAGCGCGGGAACAGCGGCGAGGCATCCATGTCGTGCTGCAGGTAGCCGCTCGCGACCACGACGTCGCCCACCGCCACGTCCTCGCCCAGGCCGCCCGCCACGCCGGTGAAGACGATGCGCGCGGCGCCGAAGCGCTCGATCAGCGCCGTGGCCGTGGTGGCCGCCGCGACCTTGCCGATGCCCGAGAGCGCCAGCACCACGGACTTGCCGTGCAGCTCGCCCTGCCAGAAGCCGCGCCCCGCGTGCAGGCTGCGGCGCGGGCGCTGCAGGGCATCGACGAGGCTGGCCTGCTCCTGCCGCAGCGCGCTCAGGATGGCCAGGGTCACCGCTTGTCGCGCAGTTCGCGGCGCAGGATCTTGCCCACGGGCGTCTTGGGCAGCTCGGTGCGGAACTCGATCACGCGCGGCTGCTTGTAGCCCGTGAGGTTGGCGCGGCAGAACTCCTTGACCTGAGCCTCGGTGAGCGCGGGGTCTTTCTTGACGATGACGAGCTTCACGGCCTCGCCGGTCTTCTCGTCGGGCACGCCCACCACGGCGCATTCGAGCACGCCGGGCAGCTGCGCCACCACGTCCTCGACCTCGTTGGGGTACACGTTGAAGCCGCTGACCAGCACCATGTCCTTCTTGCGATCGACCACCTTGAAGTAGCCGCGCTCGTCCATCACGCCCACGTCGCCGGTCTTGAAGTAGCCGTCCTCGGTCATGACCTTGGCGGTCTCGTCCGGGCGCTGCCAGTAGCCGGCCATGACCTGCGGGCCCTTGATCGCGATCTCGCCGGGCTGGCCCAGCGCGGTGACCTCGTGGCCGTCGTCGTCGAGCAGCTTCATGAAGGTGCTCGGGATCGGCACGCCGATGGTGCCCGTGTACTCCTTGGCCGTCACGGGGTTGCAGCTCGCCGAGGGGCTGGTTTCCGACAGGCCGTAGCCCTCGCAGATGGGGCAGCCCGTCTTGTCGAGCCACAGCTTGGCCACGGCGCCCTGCACGGCCATGCCGCCGCCCACCGAGACCTTGAGGTTCTTCCAGTTCACGGTACCGAAGTCGGGGTGGTTGGCCAGGCCGTTGAACAGCGTGTTCACGGCCGGGAAGCTGTGGAAGGTGTGCTTGGAGAGTTCCTTGAGCACCGCGGGCAGGTCGCGCGGGTTGGGAATCAGGATGGTCTTGCCGCCCGTGCGCATGCTCAGCATCATGTTCACGGTGAAGGCGAAGATGTGGTACAGCGGCAGCGCGCACACGGCCGTGGGCTGCTCGCCCGCGGGCACCTTGCTCATCACGGGCGCGTTCCAGGCCTCGGACTGCAGCACGTTGGCGATGATGTTGCGGTGCAGGAGCACCGCGCCCTTGGAGACGCCCGTGGTGCCGCCCGTGTACTGCAGCAGCGCGATGTCGTCGGGCTTGATCTCGGGCGCCTTGAAGCTGCCGCGCGTGCCCTCAGCGATGGCCGCGTTGAAGCGCACGGCGCCGGGCAGGTGGTACTCGGGCACCATCTTCTTGATGTTGCGCACCACGTAGTTCACCAGCGCGCCCTTGAGCAGGCCGAGCTGGTCGCCCATGGCGCACAGCACCACGTGCTTGACAGGCGTGTTCGCGATGCAGCCCTGCAGCGTGCTCGCGAAGTTCTCGATGATGACGATGGCCTTGGCGCCCGAGTCCTTGAGCTGGTGCTCGAGCTCGCGCGGCGTGTACAGCGGGTTCACGTTCACCACCACGAAGCCCGCGCGCAGCACGGCCGCCACCGTGACGGGGTACTGCGGCACGTTGGGCATCATGATGGCGACGCGGTCGCCCTTGGACAGGCCCAGGCCCTGCAGGTAGGCCGCGAAGGCGCGGCTCAGCGAGTCCGTCTGGGCGTAGCTCACGTCCTTGCCCATGAAGCTGTAGGCCACGCGGCCGGCATACTTCTGGAACGCCTCGTCCATGAGCGCGACGAGGGAGGGGTACTGCGACGGGTCGATGTCGGCGGGCACCCCCGGCGGATAGCTCTTGAGCCAAATGCGGTCGGTCATCTCCAAGTCTCCTGGTGGTTTCTTATAGGGGGCAAGGCCGTGCGGGCAATTTCAGCACGGTCGTGCTTTTTGTGGCGGCATTATGCCCCGTCAGCCCTTGAGCGACGCGAGCACCTCGTCGAGCATCTTCTTGGCGTCGCCGAACAGCATGCGGTTGTTTTCCTTGTAGAAGAGCGGGTTGTCCACCCCGGCGTAGCCCGAGGCCATCGAGCGCTTCATCACGATGCTGGTCTTGGCCTTCCACACCTCCAGCACCGGCATGCCGGCGATGGGGCTGGCCGGGTCTTCCAGGGCGCTCGGGTTCACGATGTCGTTGGCGCCGATGACCATGGCCACGTCGGCCTCGGGGAAGTCCTCGTTGATCTCGTCCATCTCCATCACGATGTCGTAGGGCACCTTGGCCTCGGCCAGCAGCACGTTCATGTGGCCCGGCATGCGGCCGGCCACGGGGTGGATGGCGAAGCGCACCTCCACGCCCTTCTCGCGCAGCGCCTTGGTGATCTCGTACACCGTGTGCTGGGCCTGGGCCACGGCCATGCCGTAGCCGGGCACGATGATCACGCTCTTGGCCTCGCGCAGCAGCTCGGCCGTCTCCGTGGCGCTCACCGGCACCACCTCGCCCTGCGGCTCGGCCGTATCGCCTTTCTTGGCCGGCGCGCCGCCGCCCGAGCCGAAGCCGCCCGCGATCACGCTGATGAAGTTGCGGTTCATCGCGTTGCACATGATGTAGGAGAGGATGGCGCCCGACGAACCCACGAGCGCGCCCGTGACGATCAGCAGGTCGTTGTTCAGCATGAAGCCCGTGGCCGCCGCCGCCCAGCCCGAGTAGCTGTTGAGCATCGACACCACCACCGGCATGTCGGCCCCGCCGATGGCCATGACCATATGCACGCCGAAGAGCAGCGCGATCGCCGTCATCACGACCAGCGCGGTCATGCCCGCGCCCGCGTCGTGCGCATTCAGGAATTGGCGGCCGAACCAGACCACCACCAGCAGCGCCACGAGGTTGAGCCAGTGGCGCGCGGGCAGCAGCAGCGGCTTGCCGCCGATCTTGCCGTTGAGCTTGCCGAAGGCGATCAGCGAGCCGCTGAACGTGACGGCGCCGATCAGGATGCCGACGTAGATCTCCACCTCGTGGATGGCCTTCTCCGCGCCCTGGAACTGCACCGAGGTATCGACATAGCTGGCAAAGCCCACGAGGCAGGCCGCCAGCCCCACGAGGCTGTGCATGAGCGCGACCAGTTCGGGCATCTGGGTCATCTTCACGACCCGGGCCGCATACAGGCCGATGCCGCCACCGATGGCCAGCGCGCCGACGATCCAGGCCAGCCCCGAGGGGCTGACGCGCGGGCCGAACACCGTGGCCAGCACGGCCAGCGCCATGCCGACCATGCCGAACAGGTTGCCGCGGCGCGAGGTCTCCGGGTTGGACAGGCCGCCCAGGCTCAGGATGAAAAGGATGGCGGCGCCGAGGTAGGCGACCGTTGCAAGGCTTTGGGACATGTTCCGTTCTCCTCGTTATCGTTCATTCATTTGCGGAACATGGCGAGCATGCGGCGCGTCACGGCGAAGCCGCCGAACATGTTGACGGCCGTGAGCACCAGCGCGGCGAAGGCCAGCCAGAGGATCAGCCCGTCGGGCCGCCCGTTGGCGCCGGCCTCCGGCGGCGCGATCTGCACCAGCGCGCCGATGGCGATGATGCTGGAGATGGCGTTGGTCACGCTCATCAACGGCGTGTGCAGCGCGGGCGTGACGTTCCACACCACCATGTAGCCGATGAAGCAGGCCAGCACGAACACCGTGAAGTGCCCCAGGAAAGCCGCGGGCGCATAGGCGCCGATCAGCCAGAACAGCACGGCCGCCACGGCGAAGACGATGGTCAGCGCCTTGGCCGACATGGGCGCGCCGCTGCCATGGCCGTGGCCGCCCTTCTTCTCGGCCACGGGCGCGGCGGCCGCCTTGGGGGCGGGCGCGGGCGGGGCCTTCAGCGGGGGGGCGGGCCAGGTGATGGCGCCGTCCTTGATGACGGTGAGGCCGCGGATCGCGTCGTCCTCCATGTTGACCACGGCCACGCCGTCCTTGGCCTTGCAGAGTTCTTCGGTCAGGCGCAGCAGGTTGGTGGCGTACAGCGTGGACGACTGCTTGGCCAGGCGCGAGGCCAGGTCGGTGTAGCCGATGATGGTCAC
>Ga0222423_1000326_pt1 | contig 38367 bp, 37 predicted proteins | sample 3A0metagenome_FD_182472 | JGI IMG/M metagenome (GOLD analysis project Ga0222423, IMG submission 182472) | Enriched microbial communities from leaf-cutter ant dump, University of Wisconsin, Madison, United States - 3A0 (version 2) | ecosystem: Environmental > Terrestrial > Nest > Insects nest >...
GTGCCCTCGGCGAAGGGCACGACACCTGTGGCGACGGCGACCGCCGAACCGCCCGACGAGCCGCCGCTGGTGCGCGCCGCATTCCAGGGATTGCGGGTGATGCCCCAGCGCGGGCTTGCCGTGAAGCTGGAATGGGCGAATTCCGGCGTCGTCGTCTTGCCGATGAGGATCGCGCCCGCAGCCTCCAGCCGTGAGATACAGAGGGCGCTTTCGTCCGGGACCCGGTTGCCGCTCGTCCAGGAGCCGAGCGTCGTCAGGTCGCCCTTCGTCGGCGTCAGGTCCTTGGCGGCGAAGGGCACGCCGAGGAGCGCGGGCAGGTCGCCGCCGCGCGCCACGCGCCGGTCCGCCTCCCGCGCCGCCGCAAGCGCCGCCTCCTCGCGAAGCAGCGTGAAGGCGTTCAGCGCTCCGTTCACCGCCTTCGCGCGCCGGAGCGATTCGGCGACGACAGCCTCGGCCGGAAACGCGCCGGAGCGGATGCCGGCGGCGATCTGCGCGGCGGGCAGGTCGAGCGGATGGGCGGGCGCTGGCGTGTGAGAAACAGTCTGCATGGTCGCGGACTCCGTGCTAGGTCTTTTCGAAAGGAAGAGGGGAAGGAACGTGGCGGCAGGTTCGGACGGGGCGGGCGGCTATATCGACCAGTGGAATGCGGGGCTTGCCGCGGCCGTATCGCTGCTCGGCGAGAGCGGCTTTCCCGCGGCGCTGGAGCGCGCGCTGAGGCAGCTCGTGTCCTTCGAGATGATGAACGGCTTTGCCTATGCGCCCGGCGGCAAGGCCTTCGACCTCGACAACGAGCGCATCGTCGGCGACCGCACCACCATCGTCGACCACTATCTCGCCGGCGCCTATATCCTCGATCCCTTCTACGATGCCGTCCACAATCCGCCGCCCGGCGGCATGCTCATCATGCGCAAACTCGCGCCTGACCGCTTCGCCGAGACGGAATATTACCGCCGCCACTACCAGGCGACGGGCATTGTCGACGAGATCGGCTTCGTGCTGAGGCTCAGGGATGCCGATGCGGTGCTGTCGCTTTCGCGCATGGGCGAGGTGCCGGCCTTCTCGCGCCGCGACATCGCCCGCCTCGAAAGTGCAGCGCCCGTCGTGCGCGCGCTTGCCGAACGGCACTGGCATGCCCGGCTCGATCCGGCCGGGGGCGAGGATGCCGCCGCGACGATCAGCCACCCGCTGCTTTCCAAGCGGGAGCTGGAGATCGTGACCCTCATCCTCAAGGGTCACTCGACCTATTCCATCGCCGCGACGCTCGGCCTTTCGCCCAACACCGTGAAGGTCCACCGCCGCCAGGCCTATGCCAAGCTCACCATTTCCAGCCAGGCGGAGCTGTTCCATCTGTTCCTCAGCCGGCGCTGATCATTCGGCGAACTCCATTTCCGGCGGCGCAAGCCGGAAGAAGCGGGTGAGATAGGCAAGATAGACCACGCCGACCGCCAGCCACACGATGCCGAGAAGCTTGGCGTTCCCGTCGAGGTTCCACAGGAGGAAGAGGTCGCAGACCGCGCCGGCCGCCGGAACGGCGAGCGCAAGGATCGGCCCGAGCGGGCGTACGATCGCATTGCCCTTGAGATAGAGTGCGATCACCGAGACATTGACCGCGGTGAAGGCGAGGAACGCGCCGAAGTTGATGAAGGACGTCGAGGTCGTCACATCGAGCGTCAGCGCCAGCAGGCCGACGATGCCGACGAGCACGAGGTTGAGAACGGGCGTGCGCCATTTCTCATGCAGCTTGCCGAAGATACCGGCCGGCAGCACGCCGTCGCGGCCCATGGCGAAGAGCAGCCGGCCGACGCTCGCCTGCGCGGCAAGGCCGGAGGTGAACTGCGCCACCACGAGCGTTGCCAGGAAGACCGTCACGAAGAGATCGCCGCCGATCATCAGCGCGATTTCCGACGCGGCCGCATCGACCGAGGCGAATTCGCCGCCCGGATGGGCAAGCTGCGTGATATAGGCCGCGCCCGTGAAGATGAGGCCGCCGATCACCGCGATGATCATGATCGCCCGCGGCATGGTGCGGGTCGGCTCGCGCGTCTCCTCCGTCAGCGTCGAGACGGCGTCGAAGCCGAGGAACGAATAGGCCGCGATGGCGGCGCCTGCGACGGACGCGCCGAACGGCACCGAGGCGTCGAAGAACGGCCGCACGGAGGCGAGGCCGCCGGTCCCGTTGATGGCGACGACATAGCGGGCGGCAAGCGCGACGAAGACGACCAGCACCGTGAGCTGCACCAGCATCAGCACGATGTTGACCCGGTTGGCAAAGGCGATGCCGATGACGTTCACCGCCGTCGTCAAAACGATGAAGCCGACGATCCACAGCCAGGCCGGCACGGACGGGAAGGCCGAGGTCAGGTAGGCCGCGCCGATCAGCCAGATGACCATCGGCAGGAAGAAGTAGTCGAGCAGCACCGCCCAGCCGACGAGGAAGCCCGCGCCGGGGTTGAGCGACTTGCGGGCATAGGTATAGGCAGACCCGGCGACCGGATAGACCTTGGCCATGATGCCGTAGCTTACCGCCGTCAGGAAGATCGCGAGCGCCGCGATGAAATAGGCCATTGCCGTCGTGCCGTCGCTCGCAGACGCAAGGGCGCCGAACGTGCCGAACACGATCATCGGCGTCATGTAGGCCAGCCCGAACAGCACCACGGACCACAGGCCAAGAGTCCGGTCGAGTTTGATTGTTTGCGTCATGATCCCCTCCTCCGAATGACGGCATGAAGGGTCGGGGAAGATGGCCCGCAAGCCAATAACCCCAGGGTATTAGGCCCTCACCCGCTCGCCGCCTGGACGACCGTGACGGCGATCATATGGAAGACATCGTCGGCGTTGCAGCCGCGCGAGAGGTCGTTGGCGGGTTTTGCAAGGCCCTGCAATATGGGGCCGATGGCCGTCGCGCCGCCGATGCGCTGGGCGATCTTGTAGCCGATGTTCGCCGCATCGAGATTGGGGAAGACGAAGACGTTCGCCTCGCCGTGCAGGGCCGATTGCGGCGCCTTGGCGGCACTGACGGCCTCGACGAAGGCGGTGTCGAACTGCAATTCCCCGTCGATGACGAGGTCGGGAGCCGCCGCATGGGCAAGGCGCGTCGCCTCCACCACCTTGGAGACGCGCTCGTGGGCGGCGCTGCCGGCCGTCGAGAAGGAGAGCATCGCGACCTTCGCCGGCTTGCCGGCGAGCGCCTCGTAGGAGCGCGCCGACATGATGGCGATATCGGCAAGGCCGGCCGCATCGGGATCGACCACCAGCCCGCAATCGGCGAAGACGAAGGCGCCCTTCTTCACATGGTGCGAGGCGCAGAGCATCATCAGGAAGAAGCTCGACACGAGGCCGGCGTCCGGCGCGCGGCCGATCACCTGGAGCGCGGCGCGCACCGTATCGGCGGTGGTGGCGACCGCCCCGCCGACCGTTCCGTCCGCCTCGCCCTCCCGCACCATCATGGCGGCAAAGACGAGCGGCGAACGGACGGCTGCACCCGCGGCGACCTCGTCTATACCCTTGTTCCGGCGCAGCGCATGATAGGCAGCGGCAAAGCCCGGTGTCAGCGGCGAGACCATCGGATCCTCGACACGGATCTCACCCGGGTCCGCGCCCGCGGCGGCAAGCCGCGCCTCCACCGCATTGCGGTCGCCGACGAGGGTGATGCGGGCGATACCGGCACGCGACGCACGCACGGCGCCTTCGACGATGCGCGGATCCTCGCCTTCGGCAAGCACGATATGGCGGGGAGCAGCCTTCGCGGTTTCGAGAATACGGTCCAGCGGCTTCATCACGCATGCCCCAGATAGTGGATGCCGACGAGGATGAAGAGGCCGATGAAGACGGTCTCGGCCACGACGAGCGCGACAGCGTCGCCCCCGACATCCAGCACACGGCGCAGCGAGGTGCGCATGCCGACCGCAACGATGCCGGCAAGCAACGCCCAGCGCGAAGCCTCCGTGCCGGCCTTGGCCGCCATTTCCGGGATGAGACCGAAGGAATTGAGCGCGGCGAAGATGAGGAAGGCGACGACAAACCCCGGCAGCAGCGGCGGGCGCTTGCCCGTCTCGCCTTCCGGCTGCGGCACGTTGCGCAGGGCAAGCGAGAAGATCAGCACCACCGGCGCCAGCGTGGTGACGCGGATGAGCTTGACGAGCGTCGCTGTCTCGCCCGCCTCGGGCGACACGGAAAAGCCGGCGCCGACGACCTGCGCGACGTCGTGGATCGTGCCGCCGAAGAAGATGCCGGTCGCCCGCGCGTCAAGCCCCAGCGTCTGGGCAAGGATCGGATAGGCGATCATGGCGAGGGTGGAAAGCACCGTGACCGAGAGCACGGTGAAGATGAGGTTGCGCTCGGAGAACTCGTTCTTCGGCAGCACGGCGGCAATCGCCATGGCGGCCGAGGCGCCGCAGATGGCGACGGAACCGCTGGTCAGCAGCGCCAGCCGCCAGCCGCGGCCGAGCAGCCGCGCGGCGATCAGGCCGAAAACGATGGTGGCGGCGATGGCCGAGACGAGCAGCAGGATGGTGCTCGCGCCGAGCCCGATCAGGAGATCGACGCTGATGCGCATGCCGAGCAGGGCCACGCCGATGCGCAGCACCTTCTTGGCGCAGAAATCGATGCCGGCGACGCAGCGCCCCTCCTCCGAGAGGAAATGGAAGGCGATGCCGAGCAGAAGCGCCATCAGCATGGCCGGTGCGCCGTAGTGATCGGACAGGAACTGCGCGGCGACCGCCACGGCGGCAGCGACGGCGAAGCCCGGCCAGTAGGTGAAAAAGCCCGAGGGCACGCCCCGGAAGCGGTCTTGGACAGAAGCGGCGAAGGTCATGGTGTCGTTCCGGTCGCGTTGGGAAGCCTTGCCCGCCCGGTCGTCCGGGCGGGCATCGCGTCTTGGGAAATCAGGCGCGCTGCTGCGGGCGCATGTCGGCGGGGTCGATGCCGGCAACCGGCACCGGCTTCTTCATCGCATCGCGCCGGAAGGGCTCGCCGAGCTCCTGATTGAGGATGACCTCCACAAAGGTCGTCACGCCGCGCTTCTGGTCCTCGATGGCAGTGGACAGCGCCTCGGTGAGCGCGGCGGGCGTATCGACGGCGACGCCCTTGAGGCCGCAGCCCTCGGCCACCTTGGCGTAGCTGAGGTTGGGGTTCAGCTCCGTGCCGACGAAGTTGTTGGAATACCAGAGCGTCGTGTTGCGCTTTTCCGCGCCCCACTGGTAGTTGCGGAAGATCACCATGGTGATCGCCGGCCAGCCCTTGCGGCCGATGGAGCCCATCTCGTTCATCGAGATGCCGAAGGCGCCGTCGCCGGCAAAGCCGACCACCGGGACGTCCGGGCAGCCGATCTTCGCGCCGACGATGGAGGGGAAGCCGTAGCCGCAGGGCCCGAACATGCCCGGTGCGAGGTATTTACGCCCCTCCTCGAAGGTCGGGTAGGCGTTGCCGATGGCGCAGTTGTTGCCGATGTCGGTGGAGACGATCGCCTCTTTCGGCAGCGCCGCCTGGATCGCCCGCCAGGCCTGGCGCGGCGACATGCGGTCCGGCTCGCGGCTCCGTGCGCCCTCGTTCCATTCGGTGCCCGGATCGTCGTCCTCGTGGTCCATCGAGGAGAGCTGCTGCTGCCAGGCCGAGCGGGTCTGGTGGACCGCCGCCTTGCGGTCCTCGCGGCCGGCATCGCCCGCCGAGGGCGAAAGCTGCTCGAGGATCTGGCTGGCGACCTGCCTGGCGTCGCCGCAGATACCGACCGTCACCTTCTTGGTGAGGCCGATGCGGTCCGGGTTGATGTCGACCTGGATGATCGCGGCGTTCTTCGGCCAGTAGTCGATGCCGTAGCCCGGCAGCGTCGAGAACGGATTGAGCCGGGTGCCGAGCGCCAGCACCACATCGGCGCGGGAGATGAGCTCCATCGCCGCCTTCGAGCCGTTGTAGCCGAGCGGGCCGACCGATAGGCGATGGCTTCCGGGGAACGCGTCGTTGTGCTGGTAGCCGCAGCAGACCGGCGCATCGAGCCGCTCGGCGAGCGCCATGGATTCACCGATGGCACCGCCGATGACGACGCCGGCGCCGTTGAGAATGACCGGGAACTTCGCTTCCGAGAGGAGCTTTGCCGCCTCGGCGATCGCCTGCGGGCCGCCGGAGGGGCGCTCGAAGCGCACGATGGCCGGCAGGTCGACGTCGATCACCTGGGTCCAGTAGTCGCGCGGGATGTTGATCTGCGCCGGGGCGCAGCCGCGCCAGGCCTTCTCGATGACGCGGTTCAGCACTTCGGGAATGCGCGAGGGATCGCGCACCTCTTCCTGGTAGCAGACCATCTCCTTGAACATCGCCATCTGGTCGACTTCCTGGAAGCCGCCCTGCCCGATGGTCTTGTTGGCCGCCTGGGGCGTGACCATGAGGAGCGGGGTGTGGTTCCAGTAGGCGGTTTTGATGGCGGTGATGAAGCCGGTGACGCCCGGGCCGTTCTGGCCGATGGCGATGGACATCCTGCCCGTCGCGCGGCTGAAGCCGTCCGCCATCATGCCGGCATTGGTCTCGTGGGCGCAGTCCCAGAACGTGATGCCGGCCTTCGGGAAGAGGTCCGACACCGGCATCATGGCCGAGCCGATGATGCCGAAAGCATGTTCGAGGCCATGCATCTGGAGAACTTTGACGAAGGCTTCCTCGGTGGTCATTTTCATGGCTGCTTCCTTTCCTTGCGGAATTGATCGATGTTTCGGGCGGTCAGAGGATTTCGTCGCGGAGGTAGTACCAGCGGTACATCCCCCATTGGCCGAGCCGGCGGAACGGCGTCAGGAGGCCGTGGCTCGGCAGGGGCGAGGTAAAGATGGGAAGGTCGAGCCCGGCGCCCTTGCCGGCGACCATCTGTGCCATGCGCCGGCCGGCCTGGGCCGAGTACATGACGCCGTTGCCGCCGTAGCCCATGGCGTAGAACAGCTTCTGGGACGGGTCGGGCTGGAAGATGCGGGGCATCATGTCGTGGCTGACATCCACCCAGCCCCACCAGGAATAGTCGATCTCGATGCCGCGCAGGACCGGGAACTTCCGGTAGAGCCCCTCCAGCAGCAGCGCCAGATGCTTCGGGTTGGGCGCGTCGCGGCCGGTGATGGCGCTGCGGCTGCCGATCTGCACGCGTCCGTCCGGCAGCATGCGGTAGTAGTGGCGCAGCGTGCGCGTGTCGGTGAGCGGAATGCGCGCCTTGAAGTTCAGCGCGTCGCGCTCGCCGTCCGTCAGCACCCGCGTGACGACCGAGTTCGACAGGATCGGCATCAGCCGGCGGCTGGTCAGCGCGCTCATCCCGGCGGAGGTGTAGCCGGCCGTCGCGATGCAGACGATGCGGGCGCGCACCGTGCCGCCGGGCGTCGTCAGGTAATGCAGACCGCCCTTCGCCTTGCAATCGAGCACGGGGCTCGACGTATGCACCTTCGCGCCGAGGCGGCGGGCGAGCTTCAGGTAGCCGAAGGCGAGCTTGGCGGCGTGGATGCCCATGCCGTCCGGCTCGTACATCGCGCCGCGCGCCTCCTCGTCGCGCACGAAATCGCCGTGGACCTCGCCGCGCGAGACCATGCGGGCGCGGTAACCGAAAGTATCGTTGAGAACGCGCACCTCGCTTTCGAGCGCCGGCAGGACCTTGTCGCGGTGGGCGATGTAGAGATGGCCGCCGTCCTGCGGATCGCAGTCGATCTCCGGCTCGCGGATGAGCGAGCGGAAGAGGTCGAAGCCCTCGGCGATCTCGGCATGCAGCTTGCGGGCGACATCGACGCCCCAGCGGGCGATCCATTGCGAACGCTTCAGGCGGCCGGCGGAAATCTGTGCCTGCCCGCCATTGCGGGTGCTGCATCCCCAGGCGACGCCGTTCGCTTCCAGCACCGTCGCCTTGATGCCGTGCTCGCGGGCAAGATGGATGGCGCAGGAAAGGCCGGTATAGCCAGAGCCGATGATGGCGACGTCGACATCCATGTCGCCCGTGACCGGCCCGTCGTCCTCCGGCTCGGGACCGGCCGTGCCGATCCAGTAGGTGGGTGCATAGTCCTTGCCGGTGCCGGGACTTGCGGCATGTTCGGGATCGTAGGCGGGATCGAACGGTTCCCGGCCGGCCTTGAGGGAGGTAGTGTGCTGCTGCATGGCCTTGCTCCAAGCCTAGTAGCGCGGCGGCAGGACCGGCCGGTTCTTCCGGAAGGCCTGCTTGCGGACGATCTTTCCGTCGCGGAAGGTGAAGAGGTCGCAGCCCTCCGCCACGATGCGGCTGCCATCGGCGGCCGTACCAGAGAAGGTCCACTCCGAAACGCCCCGTTCACCGTCGACGAAGTGGCTGTGGTCGCCCCACTCGGCATCCGGCATCGCCGCCCACACGCCGCTGAACGCCTCCGCGATCGCCGCTCGCCCGGTGATCCGCGTGCCGTAGACCTCCGGTCCGCCGACAGCGTTGAAGATGCAATCCTCCGCGAAGAAGCGCATGATCCCGTCGATGTCATGCCGGTTGAAGGCATCGAACAGACTTTTGAGATCGGTTGCAGAGAGTGTCATGGTCCTGTCCTTTGGTGTCGAAAGGCATGGCTTCGCCGTCGACGGCAAACGCCGTCTTCAAAGGCCGCCAGGCCGGATGCGAATGGAGTGTCGGATCGGTTGCCGGGCTAGATGCGCCCCTTCCAGGGGATCAGCACCTTTTCGAGGTAGCGGATCAGAAGGTCGAAGGCGAAGGCGAAGATGCCGATGATGAAGATGCCCATGATCACCGTGTCGCTTTCGAGATTCTCGGCCGCGTTCAGGACCATGAAGCCGAGGCCCCGGTTCGCCGCGACCATTTCGGCCGCCACCAGCGTCGTCCAGCCGACGCCGATGCCGATGCGCATGCCGGTGAAGATTTCCGGCAGGGCCGCCTTCATGATCACCTGGCCGATGACCTGGCCGCGGGTGGCGCCCATCGCATAGGCCGCATGGATCTGCTCCGTGGAGACCGAGCGCACCCCTGCCCTTGCGGCGATCGCCATCGGCGCGAAGATCGCCAGATAGATGAGGAACACCTTCGGGAACTCGCCGATGCCGAGCCAGATGATGACGAGCGGCAGGTAGGCGAGCGGCGGCAGCGGGCGGTAGAATTCGATGATCGGATCGAAGAGGCCGCGCACGATGCGGTTGACCCCCATCAGGATGCCGATCGGCACCGCCGTCACCAGCGCCAGCAGGAAGGCCCCGAAGACGCGGGTAAGGCTGGCGAGGGTATGCTGCGTCAGCGTGGAGTTCGAGACGCCCTCCGTCAGCGCCAGCATGAACTTGTCCCAGACCGCGAGCGGAGAGGGAAGGAACAGCGGCTTGACCCAACCGGATTCCGTCACGAGGAACCAGAGCGCGACGAGCACGAGGGCCGTGAGGAGGCTGATGAAGCCGCTGTTCCCGTCACCTGGGGCACCGAAGATCTTGCCGGGCCTGACCGAACGGGTCCTGTTCACTCTCTCAAGCATGGGCCACCTCCGGGTTGCCGGATTCACGTTCGTCGCCATAGATGATGCCGAGCACTTCCTCGCGCATGCGGATGAATTCCGGGCTCGACTTGATCGCCCGGGCATTGCCCTCGGCAAGGAAGCGGCGGTTGAAGTCGAGTTCGTAGGTATGGGTGATGCGGCCGGGGCGCGGCGACATGACGATGAGCCGCGAGCCGAGGAACAGCGCTTCCTCCACGCTGTGGGTGATAAAGAAGAACATCTTGTTGGTGAGTTGCCATACCTTCAGGAGCAGTTCCTGGATGGTCTCGCGCGTCAGGGCGTCGAGCGCGGCCATCGGTTCGTCCATCAGCAGCATTGCCGGATCGCAGGTCAGCGCCCGCGCAATGCCCACGCGCTGCTGCATGCCGCCCGAAAGATGATAGATCATGTGGCGGTGGAAATCCTGAAGCCCCACGAGGGCGAGGTTCTTGGTGGCCAGCTCCCGCCGCGTCGCCTTGTCGACGCCGCGCAGCTTCAAGCCGAATTCGGTGTTCTCGATGACGTTGAGCCAGGGCAGCAGGGCATGCTTCTGGAAAACCACGCCGCGCTCGGCGCCGGGGCCGATGACCTGGTGGTTGCCGAGCGTGATGTCGCCCTCCGAAGGAGCCATGAAGCCTGCCATCAGGTTGAGCAGCGTCGTCTTCCCGCAGCCCGAAGCGCCGAGCGCGACGACGAAATCCCCGCTCCTGATGGTCAGATTGACACCCTTCAGGGCGATCACCGCCTGGTCCGAGTAAAGGCCCGGATAGGTCAGACTGATATTCCTGACGCTAAGTGTTTCCATGAGAAATGCCTCCCTGCACCCCGGTCACGGTCTGTAAGCGATGACGCACGCACCGGCCGCTCACACGGCCGGCGCATCCGGCGGGCGCCTTTTACTTTGCGGCCGCCTTGGCGAAGTCTGCATTCACGAAGGGCGCATAGTCGTCGAGTGCCTTGCTAATCTGCTTCTGCTCGACGAGGAACCGTGCACTTTCGTTGAGCGCCCGGGTCGCGCCGCCGCCGAGCCAGGTATCGGAGGCCTGTTCGTCCGCATTCGGGAAGGACAGGAGCTCAAGCGCCTCGACCGTGCTCGGACCGTCGCCGCCGATCAGCTTGACGATGCTCTGGACCTGGGAAGAGTCCGCCGTCCAGGCCGCCTTGTCGGCATTGTAGTCCGCATAGGACTGGGCGAGAACCTTGGTGAAGGCCTCCATGAGCTTGGGGTTCTCCGCAGCCCAGTTCTTGTCGACCACCAGGCCGTCGAAGGTGGGAACGCTCGCCGCGCCGATGACCTCGGAATCGGAGATCGTCTTGCCGGTCTTCTGGATCTCGGAAAGCGCCGGCGGCCAGACATAGGCGGCATCGATATCGCCGCGCTGCCAGGCCGCAACGATCTGCGGCGGCTTCAGGTTGAGGATTTCCACCTCGCGCGGATCGATCTTCCAGACGGAATTGAGGCCCACGAGCAGATGGAAGTGCGAGGTGGACACGAAGGGCACGGCGACCTTCTTGCCCTTGAGGTCTTCCGGCTTCTCGATGCCGGAGCCGTCGCGGGCGACCAGCGCCTCGGACTTGCCGATATTGTCGAGGATCCAGAAGAGCTGAAGGTCGACGCCGCGGGTTGCGGCCGCCGCCGTGCCGGTCGAGCCGATCACGCCGATCGGCACGTCGCCGGAGGCAAGCGCCGTCGTGATGTCGCCCGCCGACGAGAACTGGCGCCAGTCGATCTTGTAGCCGGCCTCCTTGGCGGCCGCGTCGAAGCGGCCGTCGGCGATGGCGGCCACGAACGGGCCGACGATCTGCTGGTAGCCGACCACGAGGCTGGTTTCTGCGTAAGCCATGCCTGACACGGCAAGGCCGGCCACGAAGCTGGTAGCGGCGGCCAAGCGTTTGAATTGTCTTGAAAGCATCATCGTTCCTCCTCATCGATTGGTGCTTGAGCCGGTTGCCCCGGTCTTCTTGACAAAAGTGATAAATGCGGCACCCCGCTTGCGTTATATCCAGTTTGGAAGTTGAATAAATCCAGTTCTGCAGCCAGGAACGGATTTTCGTGCGCACCAACGTATCCGAGACGATCTTCTTCATCGACCGGGAAAGTGGGCTCGGCCTGCAGGCCCAATTGCGCGAGACGGTGGTCTCGGCGGTGCTCGCCGGGCGCATCCAGCCGGGCGCGCACCTTCCCTCCACCCGCAAGCTCGCCGACTACCTCAACATCTCGCGCATCACGGTCACGCTCGCCTACCAGGAGCTCGTCTCCCAAGGCTATATCGAGGTCGCCAACCGCAGCTCCTACCGCATATCCGGCAACCCGCCCGGCAAGGCGCTCGACAACGACCGCCCGTCGGCGGGCTCCGATCCGGTCGACTGGAGCGGCAAGATCAAGATGAGCTTCGGCGTCGTGCGGCAGATTCCCAAGCCGCTCGACTGGCGGCGTTACCCCTATCCCTTCCTTTACGGCCAGATGGATCCCTCGCTTTTCGACCTTAATGCCTGGCGCGACTGCGCGCGCCGGGCATTGGCGCGCGAGGACTTCATCCTGATGGCAAGCGACTTCGCCGCCGCCGACGACGTGCGGCTCGTCAACTATATCTGCTCGCGCACGCTGCCGCGGCGCGGCATTCATGCCAATCCCGACGAGATTCTCGTCACCGTGGGCGCGCAGAACGCGCTCTGGATCGCAACGCGGCTGATCCTCGAGAAGGGCTCGAGCGCCGTCTGCGAGAACCCCTGTCACCCCGATATCAGCGCGTCGCTCTTCCTCAGCGGTGCGAAGGTGACGGCCATCGACGTGGATGGCGAGGGCCTGCCGCCCGATCGCCTGCCGAAGGATGTCGATGCCGTCTACGTCACGCCCAGCCACCATTCGCCGACCGGCGCGACCATGCCGATCGACCGGCGCGCGCGGCTGCTGGAAGCGGCGGAGGAGAAGGATTTCGTGATCGTCGAGGACGACTACGAGTTCGAGATCAGCTATCTCGCCCCGCCCTCGCCGGCGCTCAAGGCCTTCGACGCCACGGGACGCGTTCTCTATATCGGCAGCTTCTCGAAGTCGCTGTTTCCCGGCCTGCGGCTCGGCTATCTCGTCGCTCCCGCCCCGTTCATCCGCGAGGCGCGGGCTCTACGCTCGTTGATGCTGCGCCATCCGCCCGGGCACCTCCAGCGCACCGCCGCCTATTTCCTGGCGCTTGGCCACTACGATGCCGTGCTGCACCGCATGCGCACCGAATACCACAAACGCCATGTGTTGATGGGTGATGCATTGCGGCGGGAGGGCCTGACGATCGCCGGCTCCTGCGACTTCGGCGGCACGTCGTTCTGGATGGAAGGGCCGGGAGGCCTCGATGCCGACCGGCTCGTGCGGGAACTGCGTCAGGACGGCGTGCTCGTCGAATCCGGCTCACCTTTCTTCCCGCAGAACAACCGGAGCTGCCGCTATTTCCGGATGGGCTATTCGTCGATCCCCGGCGCCAACATCCCGGAAGGCGTGGCAAGGGTCCGGGCCCGGATCGACCGGCTCATGGAAACGGAAGCGGGTTGAAACCGGGAAAACGGGCCGCCGGCCGCCCGCGGGAAATTTCCCCGCGAGCGTCCCCCGCCGGTCCTATTCCGCGCCCTGGTCGGCGGGGCCGGCATGCATTGTGGCATCGTTCTCGGGACCGTCGACGATGAGATATCCCGCAAGCCCGCGCTCGGCGCGCGACAATGCGTGGTCGACCAGCACGTAGTGCCCGCCGCGGTCGATCTTGAAGTCGACGATCGTGGCGCCGCCCGGCGGCACGGTGACGGTCTGCACGTTGGTCGTCGGCGGCGTGGTTACGCTGCCAAAGGCATAGACGTGGTCAAAAATCTCGCCGATGACATGGAAGGAAGAAGTGTAGTTCGGCCCGCCGACGCCGAAGAAGATGCGCACCGTGTCACCGGCATTGGCATAGAGCGGATGTGATTTCGTCAGCGCTCCGACGGCCCCGTTGAAAAGGAAATATTCCGGCCGCTCGGAGGACAGCTTGTCGTAATCCATCTCCATGTCGCCCTTCGTGCCGAAGGGCTCGACCGTGTAGAGCTCGCCCTGCATGACGTAGAACTCGCGGTCGACCTGCGGCAGGCCGCCTTCGGGCTCCACCAGGATCATGCCGTACATGCCGCTGGTGATGTGATGGGCGACGCTGGGCGTGGCGCAATGATAGACGTAGATGCCCGGTTTCAGCGCCTGGAAGGTGACGACACTTTCCTCGCCGGGCGCGGTCTGGGTGAAGTCCGCCCCGCCGCCGGGACCGGTCGCCGCATGGAAATCGACCGAATGCATCATCACGCTGTCGGACGCGTTCTTCAGGTGAACCTCGACGGTGTCGCCGACGCGAACGCGCACGAAGGGCCCCGGCACCTTACCGTTGAACGTCCAGTAGACATAGGTCGTGCCGTCGTCGAGCCGGCCCTTCAGCTCGACTGTCTCGAAATCGACGCGCACCACCTGGGCCGGCCGCGAGCCAATGGGCCCCGGCAGGTCGGCGGGATCGTGCACGATGTCCGCCGCGTCCATGTCCATCGTCTCGCGGGCGCCTGGCATGACGCGCAGGAGACCTTCCATGCCGGCAAGCCTGTGGCCAGCGATGGAGCAGAAATAGGCGAATTCGCCGACCTTGTTCGCCGTGAAGGAGAAGGTGGACGAGGCATTCTTGCCGACGACAACGGAGGAACGCGCCGCGTACTGGTCGATGACCACGTCGTGCTCGGCGCCCTCGCCGTTGATGAGGTTGATCTGTACGATCTCGCCCTCGTGCACCATCAGCTCGGGATTGACCTGCCCGTCGATGTCGCCGCCGACGCCGATATAGACCATGCGGCCGGCCGCAATGCCGGTCCTGAGGGTGAAGGTGGTGGCGCTGTGGTAGCTCGTGCCGAGCGCCGGATCGGCCCGCTGCTGGCCGGCATCCCCGCCGGACGCCTGTCCGCTTGCCGGCTGGGCGGCGTGATCGTGGGTCTGCGCCGCCGCGGGCACCGCGAGGAAGGCCATCGCCGAAAGGCCGATTGTCGCCGCGACGGTGCGCCCCATCCGCCGGGCAATGATTGTGTGGACCGAAAGTGCCGCAGCAACGGCCGTGAGGACGAGTAGAACCGGATCCGTCATGATGTCTCCCTCTCCTTGCGAATTCTGCGTTCCCTGACCGATCGTCTAGCACGGTTGCGAAAGGCCGGATTTGCGGAACGTCAAGAAAAGGGCTGATCCGGCGGCCGGCGCTAGCCGGCGAACTCCCACGGGCGGACATGGACGAGTTCGGGATCGTCGGCGTGCTCCAGCAGCATGCGTGCCACCCGCTCCTGCCAGAGCGCCGCGAACATGGCCTCTTCGTCCACGTCCGCCGTTCCTGCCGCGACCTTCGGAAAGAGTGCCCGAATCCCAGTTGCCGGCGGCACCGGGGCGATGTCGAGATCGAGAACGACGCCACTGCCGGTATCGCGCCGGCGCAACGCCATGAGGCCGCGTATGGGCGTATCGAACCGCAGGAGATCACGGCGCGCGAAGCGGCGGTTCATTCCGATGCCGCCGAAGCCGGTCTCTGGCGCGGCGCCGGTCAGCAGCGTCGCGATCGTCGCGACGACGCCGGTGGTGCCGTCATCGCGCGCATCACGCATATGGACTTCGATATTGCCGCGCTCGGGCATGTCGTCGTCATAGAGCCGGGCGAGACCCTTGCGGATCATCAGGTAGGCGCCGGCAACGGTCGGGCAGGAATGCCCGGCGAGCTTTACCGCATCGGCATAGCGATAGGTGATGGTGCCGCTCGCCGATGCGCCGAAAAACGCCGCCAAAGGCTCGCGCAGCGTAATGGCGGGGACCCGGTCGAAGAAATCGGGAAAATCCATGTGTGCCTCCGTCACTCGTCAGGGTTCATTCCGCGGCAACCGGAATTTCGGTTTCCGCGAGATCGGCCGCCCGGGCCGCCGCGACCGCGAGCCAGTCCCGGTAGAGGCAACGATCCTCCTTGGAGAAGGAAGCGCGCCGACGCATGTCATCGAACGTCTCGCCCGGATGGCAGCGGTCGTAGTCGTCGCGCACGAGCGCTTCGAGAGAGGCGAGGTCCTTGAAATCGCGTGACATGATGCTCACGCCTTCCTGCCCGCGGCACGCCGGCCATGGTCCGAAGGCCCGCCGCCCGATCGCTCACAATCCTCGACGGCGGTGACGAACCAGCCCGGGCAATTGCCAAGTCCCTGGCTGACGACGGCGAACATGATTTCGAGGCGCTCCGCGCGCTCGAAAGACCCTGCCCTTTCCCGCCTGAAGACGGTTTCGATTTCCTGCATGATGTCGCCCTCCGAAAAGATATATTCAGAATGTATCTTTTAAGATGGGACGACAATGACTATTTTGTCGCGCCTGCGGCCCCCTGTATTTTCTTTCACCGCAAGGCCGCCCGGTTCGCATGGAGGAACAGATGGCAACCATCCCGGCGCAGATGCCAGAGGGCTTCGAGGCATACGGTCGCTCCCCGGACTTCACCCCTGAGACGCTGCCCGCCCGACTGCAATCGGCCCACACGACGAAGGCCGGCACATGGGCGATGCTTCATGTCATCGAGGGCGAAGTCCTCTACCGGCTCGAACCGCCCCATCACGGCGAGCAGCGCGCAAAGGCCGGCGAAGCAATCGTGATCGAGGCCGAGGTCCCTCATCGCGTCGCCTTCACCGCGCCGGGACGGATCTTTGTCGAGTTCTACAGGAAGAAAGACAGCGGCACGCCCTGACGGGCCGGCGCCGGCACCGCCGGTAAAACATGATAAAATAACTCCAGTAATTTGATGTGGATCAACTTACTCAAGTTTTCCTTCCCGTAAGGTCCGCCCGAAATTTGGTGACGGGCGAGGCTGGCGGGTTGATGATGGGTGGCGAATTCTCACGGTATTTCGCCAATGCAGACGGCACGAACCCGCTGCGCAACGCATTTTCCCGCCGCAGCGCGGTCATGCCGTTCCGGGGAAGGCAGCGCCTTGCCTCCGCCGACATCCAGCCCGCATGGCAAAGGCTGGTGTCGGCGCCGGCCCTGCCCGGCAAGCGCCTCGCCTATATCCATGTTCCCTTCTGCGCGAACCATTGCCTGTTCTGCGGCTTCTACCGCAATGCCTACGTTCCGGATGCAGGGGCGGCCTATGCCGATCTTCTCGTCGAGGAAATCCGGCGCGATGCCGCCGCACCCACCCTGCAGGAAAGTCCGATCCACGCCGTCTATCTCGGCGGCGGCACGCCGACGGCCCTCAGCGCGGCCGAGCTTTCCCGCATCATCGAAACCGTGAGGGCCGCGCTTCCGCTTGCCGCCGATTGCGAGATCACCGTCGAGGGGCGCATCATCCATTTCGACGCGGAGAAGATCGACGCCTGCCTGGAGGCGGGCGCCAATCGCTTTTCCATCGGCGTCCAGAGTTTCGACACGGCGGTGCGCCGCCGGCAGGGGCGGCGCGCGAGCCGTCAGGAGGCGATCGCCTTCCTTGAAGCCCTGCGCGACCGCGACCGCGCGGCGCTGGTGATCGACCTTCTCTATGGATTGCCCGGCCAGACGCCGGAGGTCTGGCGGCAGGATCTCGAGACGGCGGCAGCTCTCGGCCCGGACGGGATCGACCTCTACGGCCTCAACCTCATTCCCGGCACGCCGCTCGCAACGGCAATCGCCGCCGGAAAATTCCCCGCCGCGCCCGGCCTTGCCGAGATCGGCGAGTTCTACGCCACAGGCGCGGATTTCTTCCGGCGCCGCAACTGGCGGCAGATCAGCAACAACCATTGGGCCCGCACAACGCGCGAGCGGAACCTCTACAATCTCCTCATCAAGGAGGGGGCCGATTGCCTCGCCTTCGGCGCGGGTGCCGGCGGCGTCATCGGCCGCGCCAGCTACGGGGTCGCGAGCGACCTTGCGCACTATACCGAGAGCGTTCGCGCCGGCCGCAAGCCCATCGGTTTCCTTGCCATGGCCGATGATCTCCAGCCGCTGCGCAACCTCGTCACGGCAAGCTTCGAGGCCGGCCGCCTCGACATGGCCGCGCTGGATAGCCTTGCCGGAGAGGGAACCGCGGCCTTCCTGGCGCCGCTCCTCACCCAATGGAAAGCGGGCGGCCTTCTTACCCTTTCCGACGGCATTGCCGACCTCACCGTGGTGGGGCGCTTCTGGTACGCCAACCTGATCTCCGCCCTCCACGACATCCTTGAAAACAGGCCTCTGTCCGCCGTGGACGCCGCCTGAACGACAGCGCACCTGAAAGGAGCAACCCATGCAGCATCTGAGCCACGCGGAAAGGATCGAGCGGATCCGGCAGGCCATCACCGAGAAGCCTGACGGCATCCTGGAATCCCTCGCCGCCGAATTCGCGGTGCCCGTCCAGACCGTCATCGAATGCGTTCCCGGCAACGGCGTGACCCGCATCGACGGCAGCCGCTTCGTCGACGTTTTGACCGACATCGCCGAATGGGGCGACATCACCTTCATCGTCCACACGAAGGACGCTGTCGTCGAGGTCTGCGGGCCCATGCCGGCAGGCAGGATCGGCCACGGCATGTACAATCTCCAGGGCGGCGCAAGCGGCCTTTCCGGCCACCTGCGCCCGGACAGGTGCACGTCCATCTTCCTCGTCCGCCGCCCCTTCATGGGCATGGAGACGATGTCGGTGCAGTTTTTCAACGCCGAGGGCGAGACGATCTTCAAGATCTATGTCGGGCGCGACGAGGCGCGCAGGCTGAAGGCCGATCAGATCGAGCGCTTCGACCGGCTGGCGGCGCTGTTTGCGGAGACCGCCGGCAATGCCTGACATGCGCCCGCTGGTGATCTTCGGCGCGAGCCGGGGCGTCGGGCTGGAACTGGCGCGGCTGGAATGCGCCGCGGGCCGGCGCGTCATCGCGCCGGTGCGCCCGCAATCGGAGGTCGCCGCGCTGGACGAGGCCGGCGCGGCCTTCCTGCGGGCCGATGCCCTGTCACGGCAGGACGTGGCCGGCACCCTCGCCCGCATCGGCGGCGACTTCGACATCGTCTCGACGCTCGGCGGACAGGCGGACGACGGCCGCCGGGCCGACGACGAGGGCAATATCAACGTCATCGACGCGGCCGTGACGACGGGTCGGGCAAGACGTTTCGTCCTCGTCACCTCCATCGGCTGCGGGGAGATGGCGCCCTTCCGCTCGGCGCGGGCCATCGCGGCCTTCGGCGCGGCGGTCGATGCCAAGACGCTGGCGGAAGAACGGCTGAGAGCGAGTGGCCTCGACTGGACGATCCTCCGGCCGGGCGGCCTCGTCTCCGAGCCCGCGACCGGACGGGGCCTTCTTTGCGAGGACCCGCAGATGCACGGCTTCATCCACCGGGCGGACGTCGCGTGGCTGGCGTTCCGGGCACTGCGCGACGTAGCGACCGTCGGCCATGCCTTCGCCGCCGTCGATGCGAGGCGGATGAACAGCGTGAACGCCCTTTCCCCCTTCCCTCTCGCAGAACAGGATTTCCAGCAGTGAACACCGGCACCCTCATGATCATCCTCATGCTGCTTCCGGGCGGTGGCTATTCCTCCAGCTTCGTCGGCACCGACACGCCGCAGGAATGCGAGCAGCGCCTCGCGCGCATCCGCCCGATCCTGGAAGGCGGCACGGCCGATCTGAAGGAGGCCGGCTGCTACGCGACCACCGCCACGTTCGACGACTTCGACCACGACCCGCCCGCCGATGCGCCGCGCCACACCTTCCTCCTCACCCTGACGGGCGACAAGGCCAGCGTTCGCAAGCTGGCAAGCGAGGCGGAATGTCGCTCTGCACTGGAGCAGGCGGAGGGTTCGGCCGGGCAGGCTCGCTACTGCACCACGTCGACCCAGGACATGACGGGCGGCGGGGACTGACCGCCGCAAGAGGCAACCGGGCGCCGGAGGGCGCCCGATATCTGGAGAGACATTCATGAGAGGGTTTTCAATGGCTGCGGACTGGCATCGTCCGCTGGCGGCGCTGCTGCTGTCCGTTTCGCCGCTGGCGCTACAGCCCGCGCTGGCCGAGGAGCCGGCAGGCACCTGGCTGGACACGGTGACCGTCGTCGGCACACGCACGGAAATGGCCGTCAGGGACAATCCGCGCTCGGTCGCGGTGATCACCAAGGAGGATATCGAGAAGCGCTCCGCCGACAGCGTCGCCGAGCTCCTGCGCGACGTGCCGGGCGTCGAGATCGCCGATGAATCGGTCACCGGCATGAAGCGGCTGCGCATCCGCGGGGAAAGCTCGCGCCGCGTGACCATTCTCGTCGACGGTCAGGAGATCACCGACCACAGCACCTACGGCACGCCGCTTCTGGTCGATCCCGCCACCATCGAGCGGATCGAGGTGGTCAAGGGCCCGTCCTCCGTGCTCTACGGCGCGAAGGCCATCGGCGGCGTCGTCAACATCATCACCAGGAAGGGCGCGGACAAGCCGGTCGAGATCGAAGGCGGCGGCACCTACTATTCGGGCTCCGGCGGCTGGCAGAGCTGGGCCGCCGTCTCGGGCAGCAAGGACGGCTTCGACTATCGCCTTTCCGCCACGGCCGACCGGCACGGCGACCGGCGCGTGCCGAAGGGCCGGTATTCGGCGACCGGAAAGCTCGACGACACCGCCTTCAACGACAAGAACCTCTATGCCCATCTCGGCTATCGCTTCGGCGAGGCGGACAATCACTATCTCGCCCTGAAATACGAGCAGCACTTCCTCGAAAGCGAGGGATGGCCGGGACCGCCCGGCTCGCTCGCCGGGGTCGAGCGCTTCCGGATCGACCTGCCGCAGCGCGACCGGCGCAAGGTCGGCCTCTACTATGATGGCGACGAGATCAGCGACCTCGTGCGCAAGGTCCATGTCGACCTCTACTACCAGACGATCGACCGGCTCTTCGAGAACCAGGTGGGCGTCAGGATGAGCCCGACCCGCACCGTCGACGTCATCTCCACCTCCGACGACCGTATCGCCGACTACGGCCTCAACGCCCAGGTCGATCTTGCCCTTCTGGACGGGCACCAGACGATCGTCGGTGCGCAGTATCTTTCCGACAACCTGGTGACGGGCAAGACCTCCACCACGACGATGACCGGCTTCGGCCCCCTCCCGATAACAACGAATTCCGCATCGAGGGACAAGGCGCATATCGACACGATCTCCCTCTATGCTCAGGATGAATGGAGCCTCACCGACGCCGTGAAGCTGACCACGGGCCTGCGGCTGAACCATACGCAGACGGGGCTCGACGAAACGACGGTCGCCGCACGCGCCGGCTTTGAGGGGACGGACGACACGCGCCTTCTCTCCTCGCTCGGCCTCACCTTCGAGCCGACCGACAGCCTCGTGCTGCGCGCGGGCTATTCGGAAGGCTATATCTCCCCGACGCTGCTCCAGCTGTTCAGCTCGACCACCGCGGGTGGACAGGGCACGATCTACGGCAATCCCGACCTGACGGCCGAGCTTGCGCGCAATTTCGAGATCGGCGCCCGCTATGAGGACGCCGGCCTCGCGCTCGACGTGGCGGGCTTCTACACCAGGGCGAAGGACTACATCACCACCACGCGCTGCGTGGCCGTCACCGCCTATTGCCAGACGACGGGCTCGCCCTCCTCGCCGTCCTCGCTCTATGTCAACGCGGACTCCGCGACGACATACGGCCTCGAATTCCTCGCCGAATACGAGCTCGCCTCCGGCTTCTCGCCCTATGTCGGCGGAAGCTGGATCCGGCGGGAACTGGATTTCGCAAGCTACTCGACCTTCGAAAGCGATACGCCCGCGCTCTCGGGCCGCATCGGCGTGAAATACGAGGGAGAATTGTGGGAGAGGCCCTTCTGGGCCGACCTCTTCCTGCGCGGCTCCACCGGCAGCCGGCAGACCTATCTTAACGGAACAAGCCTGGTGACGGAAACCTTGCCGGGCTGGGGCACACTGAACTTCGCCTTCGGCGGCAATTACGGTGAAGACCAGCGCCTCAGCCTCTCGGTAAGCTTCAACAACATCCTCGACAAGGAATACCGCCCGACGTTCGGGGAATTGCCCGGCGTCCGGCGCAGCGTTGAAGTCAGTGCCCGCGTGAAATTCTGAGCACGCAGGACACGACGACACCGGCGTCCCGCCCACATGTGGCGCGGGCCGCCGCAAACGGCTAGGCGGGAAGATGGGCCTTTCGAACGAGTTCCGCCTTGAGGCGCGCCGTCTCAAGGCCAAGCTCGATGAAGCGGTGCGCATGACGGGCGAGCGCGATATTGTCGTCCCAGAGATTGCGCCAGATCGCGGTCTTCAGGGAAAGGTCCTTGTCGACGATCGTGGTGGAGAAGGATTCGAAGGTGACGTAGTCGTCCCAGCCGATGGCGACCAGCGCGTCGAAGATCGCCGAAAAGTCGATCGTGCCCGTGCCGAGATAGCCGCGGTGGCTCTCGCCGATATGGACATAGCCGATCTTGTCGGCGGAATGGCGGATCGCCAGCCCCACATCGGCTTCCTCGATGTTCATGTGGAACGTGTCGAGATGCAGGAAGACATTCGAGGCGCCCGTGTCGCGGATATAGGCCATGCCCTGCGCCGCCGTGTTGAGCATGTTGCTCTCGAAGCGGTTGACGATCTCCAGATTGAGCGTGACGCCCGCCGCCTTGGCCCGCCCGGCCACCTTGGAAAGCGCCGAAACGCTGGTATCCCAGCTCTTCCGCGTCAGGGCGTGTTCCTGCTTGCCGTGCGCCGAGCTGAGGATGCCGGCGAGCTTCGTGCCGCCGAGATCGCGCACCAGCGCCACGGCCCGGTCGAGGATGTCGACGCCGTTTGCGACAATCGACGCGTCATCGCTGGAAATGTCCCCCTCGGGCGGCAGGCCCATGCTGATCGCCACGTCGAGGCCGAGTTCCCTCAGCCGGCCGGAGAGCCACTTCACATCGACCTGTCGGGGGTCGAGATAGGAGAATTCGATGAGCTTGTAGCCGAGCCTGTGTGTGTTCTCGAGCGCCTTTTCAAGTTCGTCGCGCGAGGAGCCTGCGCTCCAGACAAAGGAATGAACACCGATCTTCGACATATCCCGACCACTTTCTGCATTGGATTGAACAGGGTCGGCCGGGCACCTGCGTGAAAGCGCCCGGCCGTCTGGGCGGAACTCAGCGGGCTGCGGTCCAGCCCTTGTAATCCTTGACGTTGTCGGCCGTGATGAGCTGCGGGTCGAGCAGCACGACCGGCTCTGCCGGCTTGTTGCCGTTCAGCACGTCGACACCGAGCTTGAGCGCCTGACCGGCCATGACGTAGGGATCCTGAGAGGCGGAGGCCTTGATCATGGACGTGCCGCTTGCAAGCGACTTCTCGATATCCGGCGCACCGTCGACGGCGGTGATGAAGAACTCGCTACGGTTCAGCTGCTTGGCGGCAAGCTCTGCGCCGATCGCGGTCGGGTCGTTGATGGCGAAGACGGCATCGATCTTGTCGAAGCGGGTGAGAAGGCCCTGCATCACGGCAAGGCCGCCATCGCGCGAGCCCTGGCCGTTCTGGTCGTCGGACAGGATCTTGATGTCGGGATGCTTGCCGAGCGCATCCTTGCAGCCCTGGACGCGGTCGAGGATCGAGGATGAGGCCGGACCGTTGATGATAACGACGTCGCCCTTGCCACCGAGCTTGTCGGCGATGTAGTCGCAGGCTTCTTCGCCGGCCTTGACGTTGTTGGTCATGACGGTGACGTCGGCGCCCGGCGCGGATACGTCGAAGGCGGCGACGACGACACCGGCGGCCTGGGCCTTCTTGACGGCCGGCGCAATGGCCTTGGCATCGACGGCGTTCAGCATGATGATGTCGACGCCGGCGGCGATGAAGCTGTCGATCTGCGAGACCTGCTTGTTGAGGTCGTAGTCAGCCGAAACGGAGATGACCTCGACATTCGGATTGATCTCTTTGGCGCGGTCCTCGATGCCCTTGATGGTGGCGACGAAGAACGGATTGCCGAGCAGGCCGACCGAGATGCCGATCTTGTTGAGATCCTTGGCGGCTGCTGGCATGCAGAGAGCGGCGGCCATGGCGGTGCCGACGAGCAACTTGGGCATAAGACGCATGTTTTCCTCCATTGTGGCGCTTTGACGCCGTTGTTTCCGGTCGCCGACCGGTTCGTTCAGCCGGACGTCACGTCCGGCCAAGCCCCTTGAGCCTGTACCGATCGAGACCAACGGCAACGATGATGACGAGGCCCTTGATGATGTACTGCCAGATGTCCGAGACCCCCACGAGGATGAGGCCGTTGGAGAGCACGGCGATGATGAGCGCGCCGATGAGCGTGCCCCAGATGGAGCCGACGCCGCCGACGAAGCTGGTGCCGCCGAGGATGACGGCCGCAATGGCGTCGAGTTCGTAGGCCTGGCCGAGTTGCAGGCCGTTGGCCGCATAGAGGCGGGCGGCCGACATGGCGCCGCCGAGGCCGGAGAGCAGGCCCGACATCGAATAGACGAAAAGCAACACCAGCGGCACCTTGATGCCGGTCAGTCGCGCCGCCTCGGAATTGCCGCCGACGGCATAGATCCAGGTACCGAGCACGGTGCGCTTGAGGATGAGCCAGGACACGAGGATCGTCGCCATGGCGATGACGGCAAGCCAGGGAAGCCCAAACAGCGTTCCATTGCCGATGAAGTCGAACGGCAGGTCCGGGTTGAAGACGGTCGTGTCGTTGCCGAGCAGACGCGCGACGCCGCGAATAGCCGTCAGGGAACCAAGCGTGACGATGAAGGGCGGCAGCTTCAACCAGGCAATGATCGCGCCGTTGAGGAAGCCGCAGACAAGGCCGGCGGCGATCGCCGCGGGAATGCCGAGCATGCCGAGGTCCGGCACCAGCGAGACGATGACGGCGATCATAGCCGAGGCGGCGAGGATTGAGCCGACGGAAAGATCGATGCCGCCCGTCAGGATGACAAAGGTCATGCCAGCGGCGAGCACCGTATTGATCGACGCCTGCTGCATGACGATGGACAGGTTGTTGACAGAAAGGAAGCGTCCGCTGAGAAGATGGAAGCCCACCGCCAGCAGGACGAGAACCGGCAGCATGCCGAGCGCCGTCAGCATCGAGCGCAGCTTCAGCTTGTCCATCCGGGCCTGTTCGGTTTCACTTGCGCTCATGGTTCCGTTCCGTCTTCTTCCGTTGGCGTTTGTCAGGGCGCGTGGCCGGCAGTGCCGGTCGCCAGCGCCATGATCGCTTCCTGCCCGATCGGTTCCTCGGCCGAGCCCGTGACCTCGCCGGCAATGCGCCCCTCGCGCATGACCAGCACGCGGTCGGCGATGCCGAGGATCTCCGGCAGGTCGCTGGAGATGACGACGATGGCGATGCCGTTCTGGGCAAGCTCGTCGATGATGCGGTAGATTTCCGACTTGGCGCCGACATCGACGCCGCGCGTCGGCTCGTCGAGGATGATGGCCTTCGGCCGGGTTTCCAGGAGGCGCGCGAGCAGCGCCTTCTGCTGATTGCCGCCCGAAAGCGCGCCGACATTGATCTGCGCGCCGGCCGTGCGGATCGACAGCGACTTCACTGCCCGCACCGCCCGCTCCCTTGCCCTGGCGAAGTCAAGCACGCCGCCTGCCTTCGCGTCGGCGGCGATGACGCCGATATTGATGTTGTCGCTGATCGACATGTCGAGGAAGAGGCCGAGCGCCTTGCGGTCCTCCGTAAGGTAGGCGATGCCCGCCGAAAGCGCGTCGCTCGGGGTGGCGATGGCAAGCGGCGTGCCGTTCACCGTGACCTCGCCCGAGGTCTTCCGGTCGGCGCCGTAGACGAGACGGGCAAGCTCCGTGCGGCCCGAGCCGACGAGGCCCGCAATACCCAATACTTCGCCCGCCCGCACGTCGAAGGAGCAATCGTGCACCCTGACGCCGTCGCCGACATTCCTCACCGAGAGCACGGCAGCGCGTTCGCCCGTCACCTGCCGGTGCTCCTTCTTGTAGAAAGAGGAGAGATCGCGGCCGACCATCATCGAGACCAGCTTGCCTGCCGACAGCTCTGCGCGATCCAGCGTGCCCACATAGGCCCCGTCGCGCAGGACGCTCACCCGGTCGGAGAGTTGGTAGATCTCCTCCATGCGGTGGCTGATATAGATGATCGCGATACCTTCTGCCTTGAGGCGGGCGATGACGTCGAAGAGCCTGTCCGTCTCGCGGGTCGTCAGCGAGGTCGTCGGCTCGTCCATGACGATGATACGCGCGTTGGTCGTCAGCGCGCGGGCGATCTCCACCATCTGGCGCTCGCCGAGCGACAGCTCCGCCACGCGCCTGGCGGAATCGAAACCGATGCCAAGTTGCTTGAGGATTGGGTCGGCGCGCCGGCGCATCTCCGCCCGATCCGCAAGGCCGAAGCGGGACGGCTCGTTGCCGAGGAACATGTTCTGCGCGACCGTCAGGTTCGGCGCGAGCGAGAGCTCCTGGTAGATGACGGCGATGCCGTACGCCTTGGCCCGCAGCGGATCGCCGAGCACGACCGGCGCGCCGTCGATAAGCACCGAGCCACCCGGATCGGCGGTGTAGGCGCCGGACAGGATCTTCATCAGCGTCGACTTGCCGGCGCCGTTCTCGCCCATCAGCGAATGCACCTCGCCCGGATGGACCGTCAGGCTCACGTTCGTCAGCGCCTTCGAGGCGCCGAACGTCTTGCTGATATCGCGCATTTCGAGGAGCGCGCGCTGCTGGCTTGCCGCTTCGGTCATGCGCACTTCTCCTTCACGCCTTTCGTCATCGCATCGACATGCAGGCGCCATTGCCGGCGGTAATCCTCGAGGCCTGCCATCTCGGCCCGGCTCGCCGTGGCGCAGTCGTTGACGAAGGGATTGCGGCCGGCCGCATCGAAGACGAGGGCGGCGGCGCCGAACGCGCTGCCCTCGGGATTGGCGCTGGTGTAGACGGCCTGGCCGGGCCGCAGGGCCGCCAGCACGGAAGCGTAGAGCCCCGTCTTCACCAGCCCGCCGTCGATGACGATCGTGTTCGTCGAGCCGATAAGATCGAGCGACAGGTCAGTCATCAGCGCGACGTAGAGCATGGCGGCAGCGGCCCGTTCCTCGCCGTCGACCGCCGGGCCGATGAAGCGGCCTTCATGGCCGGGCACCGGTCCGCCGGGCGCGAAGGACGGCAAGGCGAAGGCCCGCTTGCCGATGACCGAGGCGACCGCCTGCGGTGAAACCGGCCTGGTCCAGCCGCCGCTGGCGACATCGTATTCCCGCCCACCCATGAAGCGGATGGTGGCGACCGGCTGGTGATCGACCGTCACGTTGGCCAGCATGTCGCGCGCCGCGTCGAGCGTTTCGAGCGGGCTTGCCGGGTTGAAGATGATGACCCAGGTCCCCGTCGAGACCAGCGTGAAATCGGCAAAACCAAGCGAGCGGTAGAAATAGAGCGCGGCGTTGCTGTCGTGCACGCCGTTGTGCACGGCGATATCGACTATGCGCCCGCCGCCCAGCCGGACGGCATGGCTTCCGATGGGTTCACCGGCCCCGGCGAAGCCCGGCATCTTGCCGCGCCAGCCCATGCGGTCGACGAGGCTGCTGAAATCGTCCTTCAGCGGTGCCCAGAGATTGGAATGGCAGCCGAGATAGGAGACCTCGCAAACCGCGCGGCCGGAGAATTTCCAACTCCAGAACTGCGGATAGGAAAGGATGGCGTCCGCCCTGCCGATCAGGTCCGGATCGCGTGCATCGAGCCACAGGAGATGCCGGCCGTAGTTGAAGCCGAGCGGCAGCGGCGGCGAGAAGGTCTCGCCGAAATCCGGCGCCATCGCATCGATGCGCGCGGCGATATTGGCGGGCGGCTCCTGCTCGTAGTCGAGGATGGCGTGGACGAGCCGGTCGCCCGCCGTCAGCGCGAAAGTGCAGCCATGGCCGGAGAACATGATGCGATCGACGCCATGCGCGCCGACGACGCGGGCAAGCTCGCCCGTCATCCAGCCGAAGAGCGCAGCGTCGTCTAGCACGCGTAGATCCGCCTCCTCGCGCCAGACGGGCCGGGTGCGCGCCTCATCGATCACCTGCCCTTCCGCTGAAATGACGAAGAGCTTGGAATTGGTCTTGCCGAGATCGAAGACGGCGATCGGGTTCTTGCTCAACCTGCCCCTCCCATCGTCGCGATCATGATGGTGACGCCGGCGTCCTCCAGCATCCGGGCGGCGGCATCGGTGAGGCCGTCATCGGTGATGATGGTGCCGATGCGCGAAAGCGGCAGGACGGCGTTGCGCGGCTGGATGGAGAACTTGCGGCTGTCGGCGAGAAGCACGATCTCGTCGGCGCAGGCCGCAAGCTCGCCGATCACCTTGACGAGCAGGGGATGGGATTCGAGCAGGCCCTTGCCGCTGATACCCTGCGTGCCCACGAAGAGGCGCGAGGCGAAGAAGCCCGGCGATCCGGCCGCCGCGTCATGGATGATGCCGGGCTCGCGGTAAAGCTCGCCGCCGGCAAGCGAAAGCTGGCAGGTACCGTGCTCGCCGAGATAGGCGGCAAGCGGCATAGAATTGGTCCAGATGCGCAGGTTGCGCTGCGCCAGCAGGATGCCGAGCTGGTAGCAGGTGGAACCGGCATGGACGATGATGGAATCCCCGTCACGCACGAGGCCCGCGGCCATCGCCGCGATCGCCCGCTTCGCCTCGACGGCGATATCCCGGTTCTCGTCATAGGGGCGCGCCGAAAGGCGCGCACTGTCGCCCGCCTCTATGGCGGAGATGCCGCCGTAGACTTTCCTGGCGCGGCCGAGTTCGTGGAGCTTGTCGATGTCCCGGCGGATCGTGGCTGGAGAGACATCCAGACGCTCCTGCAGGTCCCGCACCGAAGCGAAGGGAATCTCGCGCAAGAGTTCGATGATGGCCTTCTGGCGTGCGGTGTCGTTCACGACGTCTCCTCCCGGCGTCTCCCTCGCCGATGAATGAAGATAATCATATCCCGCCAATACGATCAACACTCATGACGAAAACTCTTCACTATTGACGATAGATCATCATAAAAATACCATCCTCTGGAAAGTTCGCTCATCTGCGGTGCCTGACGAACGTGGCGCGGCAAGGCGGTTCAAAAGAAGGAGGCTGGCATGGCTTCGGGCATTCGGGCAGAGGACATTCCAGCCTTCGAGGCGTTTCTCGATCTTTCACGGCAGATCGGCAGCGACGTGCTGAAAACCCAAGGCGCCGGCGGCAACACCTCCTTCAAGCGTGACGGCGTGATGTGGGTGAAGGCGTCGGGAACGTGGCTTGCCCATGCCGGCGCGCGCGACATCATGGTGCCGCTGACGGTGGCGCCGCTGGCCGAGGCGCTGCGGCAGCACGATCCACGCGCCGAGAAAGCCACCGATTTCATTGTTTCCGAACTGAACGCCTCGGCCCTACGACCATCGATCGAGGCGAGCTTCCATGCCGTCCTGCCGCAGGCTGTCGTTGCTCATTATCACTGCGTCAATGCCATTACCCTGTCGGTCCTGGCGGATCGTGAGAGGCTCATCGCCGAACGCCTGGCGAGCCTGCCGGACCTCACCTGGTCGACCATTTCCTATCGCCGCCCCGGCACGCCGCTCGCCCGGGAGATCGAGACCGTCGCCGCGCGCCGGCCGGATATCCTGATCCTCTACAACCACGGCATCATCGTCGCCGGCGAGACGGTAGAGGAGGTGCGCACGCGCATTGCCCGCGTCACCGCCGCTCTTTCCGTCAAGGAGCGCACAGCCGCGCCGGCCGATCCGGCGGCGCTGAAGGCCCTGGCGGAGGGCTCGGATTTCCATGCCGCCGAGGATGCCGGCAGCCACAAGACCGCGCTCAGCAAAGCGAGCGTCGCGGTGGCGACCGGCGGCTCGCTCTACCCCGACCACGTCATTTTCCTCGGCACCGAGATCGGCGTGCTTGCAGAGGGCGAGACGGCAACGGCCTATTGCAAGGCGCGCCTTGCGCAGAACCGCGCCATTCCGAAAATACTTCTCGCGCCGGGGCTCGGCGTGCTGCTGGCCAACGAGCTCACCGATGGCGGACGGGTGATGGCGCGCTGCCTTGCCGAAGTCGTCGCCCGCATCCCCGAGGGCGCGCCCGTCGTCTATCTTGGACCCGAACAGGAGCATGAACTGACCCATTGGGAGGCCGAACAATACCGGCAGTCGCTCGACCGCAAGGCGAGCCAGCGGGCATGAGCCAGCCGGAAAAGCCCGCAACCGCGCTCGGCATCGACCTCGGCACGTCAGGCGTACGCGCAGCAGCCCTCGCGGCGGACGGCACCCTTCTCGACATGGCCGCCTTTGCCTTTCCGGACGCGACCGCGGGGCGCTTGCCCGCCATGTGGTGGACCGGCGTGCAGTCGTGCCTCGCCGCGCTTTCCGCGCGCTTGTCTTTCGCCGCCATCGAGGGCGTGGCCGTCGACGGCACGTCCGGCACGGTCGTGGCGCTCGACGCCGATGACTGGCCGGTCGGCGAGGCGCTGATGTACAACGACCCCTGTCCCGATCCGGCGATCGTCGAGCGGATCGCCGCACAGGCACCGGCCGACAGTCCCGCGCGCGGGGCCACATCGGCGCTCGCCCGCGCCATCCACCTGTCGCACCGGCCCGGCGTGAAGAGGATCGTGCACCAAGCCGACTGGATTCTCCTGAAACTCGGCCTTGCCGCGGCGACAAGCGACGAGAACAACGCGCTGAAAACCGGCTACGACCTTGCCGCCGACCGCTGGCCGGACTGGCTGGACGCCTGCGGCATGGACATCGCCCTCCTGCCCGTAGTCAAGCGCGCCGGGGCCCCTCTTCAGAAGGTCGGGGCGGCTGGCCGCTCGCTCGGCCTGCCGGCCGGCTGCCGCTATCATGCGGGCACGACGGACGGCTGCGCCTCCTTCCTGGCGACGGGCGCCTCGGCCATCGGCGACGGCGTCACCGCGCTCGGCTCAACGCTGGTCGTCAAGCTGGCCTCGGCGCGGCCGATCGATGCCGCCGGCTACGGCATCTATTCGCACAGGATCCTGGATTTCTGGCTGGCCGGCGGCGCTTCCAATTCGGGCGGTGCAGTCATCCGCAGCTTCTTCGATGACGCCCAGTTGAAGGCGATGACGCCGCTCCTGCGGCCGGACGTGCCGACGGGCCTTGCCTATTATCCGCTTGCAAGGCCCGGCGAGCGCTTCCCCGTCAACGACCCCGTCCATCCCCCGCGTCTGGAGCCACGCCCGACCGACGACGTCGTGTTCTTCCAGGCGATCCTCGAAGGCATCACCCTCGTCGAGACATCGGGCTACGACAGGCTGGCAGAGCTCGGCGGCCCGAGGCTCCGCTCCGTGCGGACGGTCGGCGGCGGCGCGGCCAATCCCGCCTGGACACGGATGCGGGAAAACGCGCTCGGCGTGCCTTTGCTAGCCGCCCGCTCGGCCGAAGCGGCTGTCGGCACGGCGTCGCTGGTTCTGGCTGGAAAGGCCCGGTGGTCATGAAACTCGCCCCCTGGACGACCCTTACCGCTCTCGCCGAACGCTACGATGCCTTTCTTGTCGACCAGTTCGGCGTGCTGCGCGATGACGAACGCGCCTATTCCGGGGCCAATGAGGCCCTGCTGGAATTGAAGGGGCTGGGCAAGGCCGTCATCCTCCTTTCAAATTCCGGCCGAAGCGGCGAATTCAACGCCGGACGCCTGGTGAATCTCGGCTTCGACCGCGCTGGGTTCGACCGCTTTCTGACGTCCGGCGACGTCGCGCACGATATCCTTGCCCGCGAAACGGCGGAAAGGCCGGGAACGCGCTGCCTCACCATATCGAGCGGCGGCGACCGCGATCTTTCCGACTCGCTTGGCTTCGAAAGCGTCGACGACGCGGTACACGCCGATATCGTGATCATCTCCGGCAGCGAGGCCGAGAGGATTCCGCTTGCCGCCTACCGCGCGCGGTTGGAACCGGCGGCACGGCGGGGCGTTCCCTGCTACTGCACCAATCCGGATCGCCACAAGCTCGCCAAAGGCGGCATCACCGCGCCGGGCGCCGGCAGCATCGCGCTCGCCTATCAGGATCTCGGCGGCCCGGTGCGCTGGTTCGGCAAGCCCTATCCGGCGATCTATCAGAAGGCCCGGTCCCTGCTGAGCGGTGTTGCCGCCGACCGCATCGTCTGCATCGGCGACAGCATAGAGCACGATATCGCCGGCGCCGCCAAGGCAAGCCTGGCCTCCTGCCTTGTCCGCACGGGCATTTTGGCGCACAGCGACGAAAACGAACTGGCCGCCATCACCGAAACCCACGGCGCGCGGCCGGACTATTTGATGGAACGCTTCGTGGCCTAGGGATCGATGCCAGCCTTGCCACGGTGCGACGGGCGACGAAGCCTAGACCGTCCGTTGCGCGAAAAGCTCGACCAGATCGACCGCTTCACGCGGCTTCGCGTTGAGCTGGAGATGGCTTTCGATATGCTTCAGGTGAAGCGTCATCATCCAGGCGGCTTTCTCGGCGTCCCGCGTGTGGAAGGCGCCCACGATCCCGGCATGGTCGTCGTCGCGACAGTCGCTGAGGCCCGGGGCACCGAAAAGGCCGATGATGAGGGAGGTGCGCGTCACGAGCTCCTTCATCGTCCGGATCAGGATGCCGTTGCCGGCGACCTGCGCGAGGGCCGTGTGGAATTGCCCCGACAGGCGGATCGCATCGTGCCGGCGACGCTCCTTGTGTGCGACATATTCCATTTCGAGAAGGCGGTTCAATTCGGCAATGTCGTCCTCGCTCGCGCGCTGGACGGCAAGCCGCGTAATGTTCGGCTCCAGCGCAAGACGCGCCTCGAAGACCTCACGGGCCTGCTCGGGCGTCGGCGAGGCGACGAAAGCCCCGCGATTGGCATGAAGCTCGACGACCTCGCGGCTCGCCAGAAGCAGCAGGGCCCGGCGGATGCGCATGCGGCCGACGCCGAAGGCTTCGCACAGGGCGGATTCCGAAAGCTTCGTTCCCGGCGGCAATCTCTGTTCGATGACGGCGTCGAAAATGCGCTCGACGATATCGCCTTCGTCGATTCCCTCCACCTCGACCAGGCTTTGCCGACCCAAATCCACCACCGCATCACCTCGAACACTGCATTCGAGTTCTAAATAGGGCCGTTTCCGTTCACCAACAAGCGGCAATTTCATCGACGATGCCGCCTGCACTTTGTATACGACGGCTTGACAAAATTGTTAACAATGCGCTCAATGCTCTGGCCAAGGCCGGATATGGCCGCCCTCGCGGCCCGCTGGCCACAGAAAATAAATCAATGGCCCAGAGGAAGAACAACATGCACAAGCGCACATTCCTGAGACTCTCCGCCCTCGCTGCAGCGACCGTCCTGTCGCTGCCGCTGATGGCTCATGCCGAGAACGCCACGCTCAAAATCGGTTTCGTCGGCGTCACCTCCGGCCCGGCGGCGGCCTGGGGCATTTCCAACCAGCGCTCGATGGAGGCGCGCGCGGCCTGGCTCAACGAGCTCGGCGGCGTGAAGATCGGCGACAAGACCTACAATATCGAGATCGTCGCCTTCGACGACCAGAAGGACCCCAAGCGCGCGATTGCCGGCATGGAGAAGATGGCGCAGGACGGCATCCACTACGTCGTCGGCCCGAACGTCGACGACGGCGCAGCGGCGGTGCGTCCCGCGGCCGAACAGAACGGCATCATGTATTTCCCCTATTCCTTCCCCAAAGCGCTCTTCTCGCCGCCGGCATCGAACGCCATCCTCGGCATGGTGGCCAACTACCAGTCGGGTCCGGCCATCTACAAGTATCTCATGGAGAACAAGGGCGTGAAGAAGGTGGCCTTCGTCGCCGCCAACGAATCCGACCCGCTGAGCCAGCGTGAATCCGGCATCGCGGCGGCCCAGGCGCTCGGCCTCGACGTGGTCTCGGGCAACGTGACCTATCAGGTGGACACCACCGACTTCACGCCCGTACTGCTGCCGGTCATCCAGGCCACGCCCGACCTTCTCGTGCTCTCGGGCGTCTCGCCGGCCAACGCGCCGCAGCTTATCCGCTCGGCGCGCGAGCTCGGCTACGAAGGCCTCATCTCCACCGAAACGGCGCAGGACGCGGCCGTTCTCCAGGAAGGCGCAGGCGATCTTGCCGAAGGCTTCATCTCGGTCGGCGGCGCTTCCACGCCGGAACTCGCGAGCGACACGATGAAGGAATTCGTCGAGCGCTACACCAAGATGTTCGGCGAATACAACGACGAGTCCAACACCAAGGTCTACGCTCTCGAATACATCATCGAGACGCTGAAGGCCAACCCGGCAGCCATCGACAATGTCGAGGAATACAAGAAGACCATCGACACGTTCGAGGCGCCGAACCCCTTCATGAAGGGCGACGCCAAGCTGAAATATGTCGGCATGACCTCCTTCGGCCAGAAGCGTCAGGTCTCAGTCCCGCTCGTGGTCAACGAGTACAAGGGCGGCAAGTTCGAGACGCTGTTCGTCGGCCAGGTCGACTGATCCGAGCCTGAAACATCTCTAGGATAAGGGGATCCGGGCGGCGCGCGCCGTCCGGCCGGGTCCTCTTAGCTTGAACTTCTTTCCATTGGAGGCTCACGATGGAACAGATAATAGCCAACGGTCTCTACCTTGGTGCGCAATATGCGTTGATCGCCCTCGGGCTCACGCTGATCTTCTCGCTGATGAACGTGCTGAACTTCGCCCACGGGCAGATGTACGTCTTCGGCGGCTTCGTCACCTATACGGTCGTCGTCCAGCTCGGCCTTCCCTTCATCGTCGGCCTCCTCGCCTCCGCGGTGATCCTCGCCATCATGGGCGCGGTCATCGAGAAATTCCTCTTCGCGCCGGTCGTGCGCCGGTCCAAGCGCGATGAATCGACCATGCTGCTGGCCGCCGGCATCGCCTTCTTCCTCGACGCCGTCATCCTGCTCCTCTTCGGCGAAAAGCAGCGCGGCGTGCCGAAGATCGTGAACGGCGTCTTCAACTGGGACATGCGCATCATCATGCCCTATGACCGCATCCTGATCGGCGTCCTGGCGATCCTGCTCATCGTGGTCTTCATCGCCTTCATGAACTATTCCCGCGCCGGCCGCGCCATGCGGGCGCTCGCGCAGGACCGGATGGCCGCTCAGCTCATGGGCGTCGACGTCTCGCGTTATTCCATGCTCGGCTTCGCGCTCGGCGCCATGCTCGCCGGCCTCGTCGGCGGCCTTCTCGTCACCATCACCGGCGTCAATCTCGGCATGGGCGGCCCGACCTCGATCAAGGCCTTCCTGATGATCATGATCGGCGGCGCTGGCGTCATCTCGGGGGCGATCGCCGGCGGCTTCATCCTCGGCATGATGGAGAGCGTCGGCCTCACCGTGCTCTCGGCCTACGGCGACATCACCTACCTCGTCATCTTCGCCACGCTGATGGTGTTCCTGGCCGTCCGCCCGCAGGGGCTGATGGGCAAGCCGTGGGGTTAAGTTCATGAAAGCGTCAAGACTTCTCGGCTTTTCAGCCTTCCTTCTCGCAGTCTTCGTGCTTGTTCCGCTCTTCATCAGCGCGACCGGCCGCTGGGACTTCTTCTACACCCTCACCTCGGTCGCCCTTCTTTCGGTCGGCGCGGCCGGCGTCTGGCTCACCTTCTATATCGGCCGCATCAATATCGGCCAGGGCGCCTATGCACTGGTCGGTGGCTATGTCTCGGCCATCCTCGTCACGCAAGGCGGCGTCTCCTTCTGGCTGACGCTGCCGGCGGCCGGCCTCTTCTGCGCCGTCATCTCCGTCGTGATCGGCCTGCCGATCCTGCGCCTGCGCGGCGTCTATTTCGCGATGGTCACGCTGGTTCTGACGGAAGTGGCGCGCCTGTCCGCCCTCGCCCTGCCCATCACCAACGGCGCGAAGGGCATCACTTCGATCCCGCTGCCCGGCGAACTCTCCATCTTCGGCCTGACGATCATCCCGGCCTTCGGCTCGCTCGCCAATCCGCGCATCGGCTTCTACATGATGGCCGTGGTGCTGATGATCGTGACCTATCTCGTGCTCTGGCGCATCGTGAACTCGCGGCTCGGGCACCTGTGCCGCAGCCTCCAGCAGAACGAGGAGCTTTCGGCCTCGATCGGCGTCAACACCGCCTATCTGAGGGTGCTCGCCTATGCGATCTCCTCGTTCTTCGGCGGCATTGCGGGCGCCATGTTCGCCTCCATCGCGCAATCGATCTATCCGTCCTCCTTCGTGGTCGCCGACAGCGTGAACTTCATGCTGTACTGCTTCCTCGGCGGGCTCGGCTATGTCTTCGGCCCGATGCTCGGCACGTTCCTGCTCTATTTCGGCTGGGACCTGCTCTCGATTGCCCGGGAATACCAGCTTCTCATCTATTCCGGCGTCATGATCCTGCTCATGCTGGTCCTGCCGAACGGTGTCCTCAGCCTTCTCGACAAGAAGGAGGGCGGCAAATGACCCCCATCCTGCAGATCAAGAACATCACCAAGCGCTACGGCGGTCTGACGGCGGTGAACGATGTCTCCTTCGACGTCAAGGCCGGCGAGATCCTCTCGGTGATCGGCCCGAACGGCGCGGGCAAGTCGACGCTCTTCAAGCTGATCTCCTCCTTCGTGCCGGCGACGAGCGGGGAAGTGCTCTTCAACGGGGAGCGCATCTCCAGCCTCGCGCCGCACAAGGTCGCCCGCATGGGTGTCGTGCGCACCTTCCAGGAAACGACGATCTTCCGCTCCATGACGGTGCGCGAGAACATCATCGTCTCCCATCACCTGCGCTCAAAGGCGAGCCTCCTCGGCTTCTTCCTCGGCACGAAGCAGGCGAAAGAGGACGAGGCGGCCTTCGCGGCCTCCGCCGACGACATCGTCGACTTCCTCGGCCTGCAGGGCATCCGCAACGAACTCGCCTCCAACCTGCCGCAGGGCCATCTTCGCGCGCTCGGCATGGCCATCGGCCTTGCCACCGACCCGAAGGTCATCCTCCTGGACGAGCCCTTCGCCGGCATGAACCACGACGAGACCATGAAGATGGTCGGCCTCGTGCGGCGACTCCGTGACGAGCGCGGCGTCACCGTCCTCCTCGTCGAGCACGACATGCCGGCGGTGATGAAGATCAGCGACCGGATCGTGTGCATCAATTTCGGCCAGAAGATCGCCGAGGGCACGCCGAAGGAAATCCGCGAGAACGAGAAGGTGATCGAAGCCTATCTCGGCTCCGAAGACGCGGCGATCGGGATGTAAGCCATGACCAAGATATTGAGCGTTGAGAACATCGAACTCTATTACGACCACATCTACGCGCTGAAGGGCGTCTCGATCGACGTGGATGAAGGCGAAACCGTCGCCTTGATCGGCGCGAACGGTGCGGGCAAATCCTCGATCCTGCGCGCGATCACCGGCCTTCGGCCGATCCGGTCCGGGCAGATCGTCTACCAGGGCCAGAGGCTCGACGGCACGTCGGCCTCCGATATTGTGCGCCGGGGCATCTCCATGGTGCCGGAGGGGCGCCGCGCCTTCCCGCTGATGTCGGTAAAGGACAATCTGTTGATGGGCGCCTTTACCCGCTCCGACAAGGCGGAAATCGAGCAGACGCTGGAAAACGTGTTGACGCGCTTTCCGCGCCTTCGCGAACGCTATCACCAGCAGGCCAGCACCATGTCCGGCGGCGAGCAGCAGATGATGGTGATCGGCCGGGCCCTGATGGCAAAGCCGAGACTCCTGCTTCTGGACGAACCGTCCCTCGGCATCGCGCCGAAACTGGTGCAGGACATCGCCCGCGCCATCGTCGCCATCAGCCGCGACGAGAAGGTCTCCATCCTTCTCGTCGAGCAGAACAGCCGCATGGCGCTCTCGATCTCCAACCGCGCCTACGCGCTCTCCACCGGCTCGATCGCCCTGTCAGGCAATTCAAAAAACCTGATGAACGACGACCGCATCAAGGCGGCCTATCTCGGAGGCGAGCTCTGACATGAACATCCTCGTCATCAACCCCAACACGACCGCATCGATGACGGACCATATCGGGAGGGCGGCAGAGGCTGCCGCCGCTTCCGGCACGAAGATCACGGCCGTCAACCCGGCCCATGGCCCCGTCTCCATCGAGGGCTATTTCGACGAGGCGATGAGCCTTGCCGGCCTGCTCGACACGATCCGCCGCAATCCGGATTGCGACGCCGTCGTCATCGCCTGCTTTGACGATACCGGCCTTGATGCCGCCCGCTGCCTCACCGACAAGCCGGTCATCGGCATCGGGGAAGCCGCCTATCATTTCGCCTCGATGCTCTCCAACAAGTTCTCCGTCGTGACCACGCTCGCCCGTTCCGTGCCGGCGCTGGAGCACAATCTTTCCCGCTATGGCCTTGATGCCCGCTGCGCGCGCGTGCGCTCGTCGGAAGTCGCGGTGCTGGAACTGGAACAGCCGGGCTCGAACGCACGCCAGAAGATCAGCGACGAGATCGGCCTTGCTGTCACGGAGGATCGCGCGGAGGCCATCGTGCTCGGCTGCGCCGGCATGGCGGGCCTTGCCGCCGACCTTGCGGCCGAACACGGCCTTCCGGTCCTCGACGGGGTCTCCTGCGCGGTGAAGATGGCGGAAGCCATGGCCGGCCTCAACATGCGCACATCGCGCCTCGGCGGTTACGCTCCTCCTCCCGCCGGCAAGCTGAAGCACGCATTCGGCGCCTAGCGCGTCTCCGACGCGGCTGAAGTAGGGCTCGTCATCGCTTTGCCGTCGAGGCTCGCTCTATCAGCGTGCACCCGACCTTGTGGATGCGATGCCGCCCCGCGGGCGTTTTCCTTGCAAGCTGCGCGATCGCCCAGGCGCCCATCGGGCGATGGGGAAGTTCGAGCGTGGTGAGTTGCGGGCGAAGATGATGGGACAGCTCGTCGTCGTCGTAGCCGACGACGGAGAGGTCGGCCGGGATGCGCAGCCCCGCCTCGTTGATCGCATTGAAGCAGCCCATCGCCATCTTGTCGTTCTGGCAGAAGATGGCCGTCGGCGGCTCCTCGAGCGAGAGGAGCTTCCGGGTCGCCTCGAAGCCGGAGGTCGGCGTCCAGTTGCCCTCGGCCACCAG
>Ga0222423_1000327_pt1 | contig 38298 bp, 30 predicted proteins | sample 3A0metagenome_FD_182472 | JGI IMG/M metagenome (GOLD analysis project Ga0222423, IMG submission 182472) | Enriched microbial communities from leaf-cutter ant dump, University of Wisconsin, Madison, United States - 3A0 (version 2) | ecosystem: Environmental > Terrestrial > Nest > Insects nest >...
TTGGTCCCGAACAGCTGCGAGGTGTGGCGGGCCATGCGGCTCGTGAGGTCGGTCCAGCCGAGGATGACCACGCCGTTGTCGGTCACGACGCGCTCACCGGGGACGGTGAGCTCGCAGTTGCCCCCTCCGGACGCGGCGAGGTCCACGATGACGCTACCGGGTCGCATGGCGGCCACCATCGCCGCGGTGATCGTCGTCGGCGCCGTCCCCCGCACGAGCGCCGTCGTGACGACGACGTCCGCGCGGGCCGTCTCCGCGGCGTAGAGCTCCCTCGTGGCGCGTTCCTGCTCGGCCGACAACTCGCTCGCGTACCCGTCGGTGCTCACGTCCTGCTGCGCCTCGGCGAGCCGCACGAACTGTGCGCCCATCGACTCGATCTGCTCGCCCACCTCCGGGCGCACGTCGAAGGCCCGCACCTGAGCGCCGAGGCTGCCCGCCGCGCCGATCGCCGCGAGCCCCGCGACGCCGGCGCCGATCACGAACACGGTCGCCGGGGCCGTCTTGCCGGCGGCCGTGACCTGCCCGGTGAACATCCCGCCGTACTCCTCGGCGGCCTCGATCACGGCGCGGTAGCCCGCGACGTTCGAGAGGGTCGAGAGCACGTCGATGGACTGGGCGCGCGAGATGCGCGGCACGGCGTCGAGGGCGAGGGCCGTGACGCCGCGCTCCGCGAGCTCCTGGGTCAGCTCGGGGTGCGCCGCGGGAGCGAGCATCGCGACGAGCACCTGGCTGCGGACGAGCGCCGCGAGCCGCTCGGGGGTGGGCGCGTTGACGACCGTCACGACATCGGCCGCCCACGCGGTGCGGGCGTCGACGACGGTCGCACCCGCCTCGGCGTAGGCCTCGTCGGGGTAGCTCGCGAGCGCCCCCGCACCGCCTTCGACGACGACGTCATAGCCGAGCTTGTGGAGCTGGGCGACCGTCGTCGGGGTCGCTGCGACGAGCCGTTCGCCCTGGCGTTCCTCACGCGGGATACCGATCCTCATGGCGCGCACACACCCATGTGTCCTCCTGTGCCGAACTCTCTTGATGTCGAGACTAATCAGCACGCGCGATGCGGGTCAGGACTTTGGTGTGTCACCCACGTCACTTGCGCGTGCCGCCCTCTCGGCGCTGCGCAGGCCCGCCTCCCACTCCCGAGTCGCAGTGCGCAGCTCCGCCTCGGGATCGAGCCCCGCGTCGACGGCCTCGAGGACGAGTCTCAAGAACCGGTCACCGAGCGACCCTGCGCCGTCGGCGGCGGGGCGTGCGTCGAGACCGGCACGGTGCGCCCGGCTCGCCAGCTTCGCGGCGCGCGCGAGCGCGCCGAGGCTCGGCGGGACGCCGTCGAGAGCGGACTCGCGCCCCTTCTCGACCTTCTTCAGCTCGTCCCAGCGCGCCTTGACCGCGTCCGCGTCGGGGGCGTGGGCTCCCGCGAACACGTGCGGGTGCCGCGCGACGAGCTTCGCGGCCGTGCCGCGCGCGACGTCGTCGAGATCGAACGGTGCGTCCGGGTCCTCCTGCGCGAGCCGCGCGTGGAACACCACCTGGAGGAGCACGTCGCCCAGCTCCTCGAGGACGTCCGCCCGGGTGCCCGTCTCGACGGCCTCGACGAGCTCGTGCGCTTCCTCCACCACGTAGGGCAGGAGGCTCGCGTGCGTCTGCTCGGCGTCCCACGGGCAGCCGCCCGGAGAGCGCAAGCGGTCCATGACGGCCACGAGCTCGGCGACACCGTCGAGGGAAGGGGTCCGCGGGCGCGCGACGTCGTGCGCGGGCTCGTCGGACGCCGCGCGCGGGCTCACGCGGTCGCGGGCTGGACCAGCCAGTCCGGGATCACGGGAGCGATCGCCGTCGTCTGCGCGGAGAACTCCCCGAACCGCGGGTTGACCTCGACGTCGAGCCCCGCGAGGTGCTCCTGCACCCGCGCCCCGATCTCCTGCGCCTCGGGAAGCTGGGAGAGCGCACGCACCGCCATGTCGAAGCGGACGAGGTCGAGCGTCGCCTCGGAGAACCTCGAGACGTCCGTGTCCGAGCCCGGGTCCGCGGAGACGAGCCCTGCGAGGTAGGCGCGCGCCTCGTCACGGGACTTCGCGACCCCGTTCGCAGAGGCCTCCGCGAGGTAGGACGGCGAGATGATGAGCATCGTCAGCACGCCCCGGGCGTCGACGGTGAACAGCTCGCCCAGCTCGCGCGTCGTGCGGTCGAGCGTCACTGTCGAGATGGCCTGGCCGTCGACGACGGCGGCCGCGCCGGTCTGGGCCGTGCACCCGCCCAGCACGAGAGCAGCGCCGAGCACGGCGGCGATGACGGACTTGCGCACCTGAGATCCTCCTCGGTCCGGGCACCCGGCGGCGCCCGCGGACCATGCTAGACGCTCCCGCTGACGGGCTCGGCCCGCTCCTGCGCGCGAGACTGCGGGGGCACGAGCGCGTCGATCACCTGCCGGGTCCACGCGAGCAGCTCGGCGCCCACGATCTGCGGGCTGCCGAGGGTCTTGCCCGTGGGGATCGGCACGAGCACGGTGCGCGTCGCGGGCTTGAGGATCGCCCCCGGGTAGAGCCGCTTGACGCGCAGCTGGGCGGACTCGGCGGGCTCGACGGGGGCGAGGCGCACGTACCTGCCCTGCTGGGTGACGTCCGTGAGACCGGCCTGACGTGCCCGGTTGCGCAGCGACGCGACCTCGAAGAGCCCGTCGACGGCCTCGGGCACGGGCCCGTAACGGTCGACGAGCTCCTCGCGCACCTCCGCGATCGCCTCGGGCGTCTCGGCCTGGGCGATCTTGCGGTAGGCCTCGAGGCGCAAGCGCTCGTGCTCGATGTACTCGTGCGGCAGGTGCGCGTCGAGCGGCAGCTCGATCGTCACCTCCTGCACGGGCTCGGGCGCGTCCCCACGGAAGGCCGCGACGGCCTCGCCCACCATGCGCAGGTACAGGTCGAAGCCCACGCCCTCGATGTGCCCGGACTGCTCGCCGCCCAGCAGGTTGCCCGCGCCACGGATCTCGAGGTCCTTGAGCGCCACGGCCATGCCCGCACCGAGCTCGTTGTTCGCGGCGATCGTCGCGAGGCGGTCGTGCGCGGTCTCGGTGAGCGGCGTGTCGGTCGGGTACAGGAAGTAGGCGTACGCACGGTCACGCCCACGCCCCACGCGCCCGCGCAGCTGGTGGAGCTGGGACAGCCCGAGAGTGTCCGCCCGCTCGAGGATGAGCGTGTTGGCGTTCGAGACGTCGAGCCCGGTCTCGATGATCGTGGTCGAGACGAGCACGTCGATGCGCCGTTCCCAGAAGTCCACCATGACGCGCTCGAGCTGCTGCTCGCCCATCTTGCCGTGCGCCACCGCGATGCGCGCCTCGGGGACCAGCTCGCCGAGGTGCCGGGCCGCCTTCTCGATCGAGGAGACGCGGTTGTGGACGTAGAACACCTGCCCCTCGCGCAGCAGCTCGCGGCGGATCGCGGCCGTGACCTGCTTGTCGTCCTGCGGGCCCACGTAGGTGAGCACGGGGTGGCGCTCCTCGGGCGGCGTCGCGAGCGTCGACATCTCCCGGATGCCCGTGACGGCCATCTCGAGCGTGCGCGGGATGGGGGTCGCGCTCATCGCGAGCACGTCCACCGTGGTGCGCAGCGCCTTGAGCGTCTCCTTGTGCTCGACGCCGAAGCGCTGCTCCTCGTCGATCACCACGAGCCCGAGGTCCTTGAACCGCACGCTCCCCGACAGGAGCCGGTGCGTGCCGATCACGACGTCCACGGATCCGTCCGCGAGCCCGTCGACCACGGCCTTGGCCTCGGCGTCGGACTGGAAGCGCGAGAGCGCCTTGACGGTCACGGGGAACGGCGCGTACCGCTCGGTGAAGGTCTCGAGGTGCTGGTTCACCAGGAGCGTCGTCGGCACGAGCACGGCCACCTGCTTGCCGTCCTGCACGGCCTTGAACGCCGCCCGCACCGCGATCTCCGTCTTGCCGTAGCCGACGTCCCCGCACACGAGGCGGTCCATGGGGACCACGCGCTCCATGTCGGCCTTGACGTCCTCGATCGTCGCGAGCTGGTCGGGCGTCTCGGCGAACGCGAAGGCGTCCTCGAGCTCGCGCTGCCACGGGGTGTCGGGCGAGAACGCGTGGCCCTGGGTCGCCATGCGCGCGCTGTAGAGGCGGATGAGCTCCCCGGCGATCTCGCGCACCGCCTTGCGCGCGCGCCCCTTCGCCTTGGCCCAGTCCGAGCCCCCGAGCTTGTTGAGGCTCGGCGTCTCGCCACCCACGTACTTGCTGATCTGGTCGAGCTGGTCGGTCGGCACGAAGAGGCGGTCGGCGGGCTGCCCGCGCTTCGAGGACGAGTACTCGAGCACGAGGTACTCACGCACCGCGTGCGCCCCGCCCGCACCCTTGACGGCGCGCTGCGTGAGCTCGACGAAGCGCCCCACACCGTGCCGCTCGTGGACCACGTAGTCCCCCGGGCGCAGCGCGAGCGGGTCGACGGCGCCCTTGCGGCGTCGCGACGGCAGCGCCCGCATGTCCCGGGTACCCGCGACGGAGCGGCCGGTGAGGTCCGCCTCGGTGAGGACGGCCAGGCGCAGGTCCTCCGCGACGAAGCCCACCCCCACGAGCGAGGGGACGACGACGACGACCCCCGGCTCGGGCGGCGCGTCGAGCGACTCGACGAGGTGCGCCGGGACCTCGGCCGCGGTGAGCTGCTCGACCATGCGCCGGGCCGGCCCGTGGCCCTCCGTGGTGAGCACGAGCCGCCAGCCGGCACGCTGCAGGTCGCGCAGGTCGCGCACGGCGCGCTCGATCTCGCCGCGGTAGGGCACCACGTCGCGCGCACCGACGCGCAGCACCTCGGTACCGTCCGCGTCCGCCGTGCTCGGCGAGCCCTCCGCAGCGCTCGCGCCGCCGAGGAGATCGGGTCCCGCCGGACCGCCGTCGTCGGCGGAAGCCGAAGGTCCCGCGCCGAACGGTCCGAGCGTCCACCACCCGAGGCCGCGCGCCTGGGCGAGCTCGCGCGTCTCGGCGAGCGTCGCGAAGGACGCGTCGCGCAGGTCGATCGGCACGGCGGCCCCCGCGGCGGCCGAGTGCCACGCCGCGCCGAGGAACTCCTCCGTGGTCGCGACGAGGTCGTGGGCCCGCGCGCGGACCCGCTCGGGATCGAGCACGAGCACGAGCGCCTCCGGGTCGACGAGGTCGAGCACGGGCTCCATGCGGTCCACGAGCACGGGGGCGAGGGACTCCATCCCCTCGACGGCGATGCCCTCGGCGAGCCTGCCGAGCATGTCCGCCGCGCCGGGCAGCTGCTCGGTGAGCTCGAGCGCTCGGGCGCGCACCGCGTCGGTCAGGAGTACCTCACGGCACGGCGGTGCCCACAGCGGCCGGTCCGCGACCTCGAGGGTGCGCTGGTCCGCGACGGAGAACCACCGCAGCTCGGTGACCTCGTCGCCCCACAGCTCGACGCGCACGGGATGCTCGTCCGTGGGCGAGAAGACGTCGAGGATGCCGCCGCGCACCGCGAACTCCCCGCGCCGGCCCACCATGTCGGTCCGCGTGTAGGCCGCCGCGACGAGCCGCTCGACCACGTCGTCGAGGTCGACCGAGTCGCCCTGGGCGATCGCGACGGGCTCGAGGTCGCCGAGCCCCGCGACGACGGGCTGCAGCAGCGCGCGGGCCGGGACCACGAGGACGCGCACGGGCCCCGCCGGCCCGTCCGGCTCCGGGTGGGCGAGCCGGCGCAGCACCGCCAGCCGGCGTGCGACCGTGTCCGCGCGTGGCGAGAGCCGCTCGTGCGGAAGCGTCTCCCACGCGGGCAGGACGGCGACGTCGTCGGTGGGCAGGAACGCGCGCAGCCCCGCCGCGAGGTCGTCCGCCTCGCGCCCGGTGGCGGTGACGACCACAAGCGGGCGGGACGCCGTCGGACCGTCGGCACCGGCCAGGAGCGCGAGCAGGCCGGGCCGCGCACCCGCGGGCATCACGACGTCGAGCTCGCCGCGCAACCGCACGTTCTCGAGCACGCGCTCGACGGCGGGCTCGGCGCGCAGCAGCGGCAGGAGGCCGGTCAGACTCATGAGAACTTGCCCTCCGGGCACGACGACAGGCCCGATACCGTGCGGCACCGGGGGTCCCCAGGGTACGCCCCTCGTCCGACAGCGCCCCTCGGGGACTCGTTACGCCGTCGCGTCGACGCGCACCGGGGCGTCGAGGACGTCGAGCGCGGCGCGCAAGATCGTCGAGGACGTGTGCACGGTGTAGGGGAAGTACTCGACGACGACGCCGACGCTCGCCATGTCCCGCTCGAGCGCGTCGCCCTTCGGCGTGCCGCGCCAGTCGTCACCCTTGAAGATGACGTCGAAGCCCACGTGCCGCCACGTCGTGAGCTTGTCCGGCCACGTCTCCGCGACGCCCTCGTCCACGATCGCCAGCGCGCGCACGATCTCGAGCCGCTCGTCGAGCGGGATCACGGGGGCGCGGCCCTTCGCTGCCAGGGCGTTCTCGTCCGAGACGACGCCCGCGATGAGCACGTCGCAGCGCTCCCGGGCGTGCTTGAGGATGTTGAGGTGGCCCACGTGGAACAGGTCGTAGACACCGGGTGCGTATCCGATGCGGGTCCCGTCGTGCCGTGACATGCCCCTCAGTCTAGGTCGAACCAGGGCAAACCGGACAGGGCCGAGCGGGTGAATCAGCCGGCGCGGGAGGCTCGCCGCAGCTCGAGGTACCACTTCGGCAGGGCGAGCACGGTGAAGCCCGCCATCGCGGCGGCCAGGAGCGAGTAGCCCACCACGAAGCCTGTGTGCCACCCGAGCAGCGCGAAGAGCAGGCACATCAGGCCGTAGTCGGTGGGGACGACGGCGAGCGAGTACAGCACCGAGGACGAGCCGTCCCCCGCCATGAAGTGGCCGTCGCGGCCGCGCAGCGAGCGGCGCAGCAGGTCCGTGAGCACCATCGCGAAGAACAGCACGGACTGCACCACGAGGAAACCGAGCGGCACGAGCAGCATCACCTGGGGCAGCTCGAAGTAGCGGTGCCAGGAGGCGAGGACGGCGAGGTGCAGCACGCCGATCTTGGCGGCGTCGATCACGTGGTCGAGCCATTCCCCCGCGGCACTCCCCCCGCCGCGCAGCCGGGCGACCTGCCCGTCCGCCGAGTCGAGCGCGTAGCCGAGCACGAGGAGCGCCGCGACGGCGAGGCCCACCACCACCGTGGGCGGGGCGAAGGCCACGAGGGCGATCCCCGAGAACGTCGCGAGCGCGCTGAGCACCGTGACCTGGTCGGGGCTCAGGCCCGCCACGTGGGCGAGCGCCGCGAGCCTGCGACCGAGGGGCCGGTTCACGAACCGCGAGTACGCGGGGGCGCCCTTGGACGTCTTCTGCCGCGAGCGCAGCGCGGTGAGCGCCGCGCGGTACCCGAGCCGGGGCGTCGTCGTCATGCCTCGACCGCCTCGCGCAGCGCGGCGTCGAGCCGCTGGGCGTAGGCAGAGTGCGTGAACCCCTCGCGGTGCCGCGCGGCGGCCCTCGAGCCGGCGAGGTCGAGCGAGGTGCGGTCGCTCGCGGCGAGGGCCCGCGCCCACGCGTCGGCGTCGCCGGGCTCCACGAGCTCTCCCGTGACGCCGTCGACCACCATCTCGGGGAGCCCGCCGATGCGGGACGCGAAGACCGCGACGCCGTGCGCCGCGGCCTCGACGGCCACGAGCGGGAACGGGTCCGGGGCGATGCTCGGGACCACCACCACGTCGCTCGCCGCGAACCACGCGGAGGCGTCCTCGACCTCGCCCACCACGCTCACGGAGCCGCCGCTCGGCATCGCGGCGACGATCCCTTCGACGTCGACCGCCGGGCCGGAGGGCGGCGGTCCGCCCAGGACGACGAGGTGCAGGTCGTCCCGCTCGAGCCGGGACCACGCGTCGAGGAGCACATCGAGGCCCTTCCAGCGGTTCCACCGGCTCGCGACCAGGACGAGCGTGTCCGACTCCCTCACCCCGAGGGACTCGCGCAGCGCCGCACGGTCGCCCACGGCGGGCTCGGCCGCGTCGACACCGTTGTGCACCACGGTGACCTTCGTACGCGAGACGGGCAAGGGGCGCACGACGGCCTCGCTCACCGCGACGACGCGGTGGCAGCACCAGAGCAGTGGCGCGAGCAGCACCTGCTCGGTGCGCGTCCAGGCTTCGTGGACGTGCACCACGACCCGCGCACCGACGAGCCGCGCGAGGGGAGCCACGGGGAGCATGGCGGAGGTGTTGACATAGACGAGCGTGGGGCGGTCTCGCGCGAGGTCGCGCAGCGTGCGCCAGGAGCGGGCGACCAGGCCCGGGATCCCCCGCGGGCGCGCGTACTCGCGGCGCAGCACCGCCAGGTCGTGGCGCGAGACGTGGATCCGCCGAGCGGCGAGCTCACGACTGAGCAGGCGGCTCGCGTACGCGATGTCGCTCGGCAGCCAGACGCGCACGCGACCGCGCCGTTCGAGCACCTCGACCGACTGGAGCAGGACACGATCGGCACCGTAGAGCTCGTCGGAGGGGTGGACGGCCAGGATGCGGTTCACTCGTCTCCCCGCCGGGCACGGCGTCCGGACGGCCGCCGGCCCGTGCGGCGCAGCCCGGCGAGCCGCCCCGCGAGCTCCCCGTACTGCGCGGCGACCTGGTCCCAGTCGTAGCGCGCGGCCTCCTCGAGGCCCGCCTTGCCGCGCGCGGCCGTCGCGTCCGGGTCCGCCTCAGCCTCGTCGAGCAGCGCGGCGAGCTGCCTCGCGTCCGCGAAGTACCGCCCCGCGGTGCGCACCACCTCGCGGTTGAAGTCGACGTCGAAGGCGATGACGGGAGCACCGACGCCGATCGCACGCAGGAGCGAGGGATTGGTCCCGCCCACGGAGTGACCGTGCAGGTACGTCGCCGCCCCCGCGTAGAGCTGGTCGAGCAGGTCCTGGTCCCACACGCCGCCGAGGAACCGCACGCGCCCGTCCGCGGCGGCGTGCACGGAGGCCGTGTACTCGTGCGCGTAGGGAGCCGAGCCGACGACGACGAGCGGCAGCGCGGCCGCGCTGCGCCGGTACCCCTCGACGATCTCCAGGACGTTGTTCTCCGGCTCGAACCGCGCGACCACGAGGTGGTACCCCCCGGGCGAGAGCCCGAGCTCCCCGAGCCGGCCCGCCCCGGGGTCCAGGATCGGCGCGCCGTAGGCGATCTGGACCGTGGGCGCGCGGAAGGCCCGGCGGTAGTAGTCCGCGATGCCCTGGGCGTCCGCGATCAGGGCGTCCGACCAGCGCACCGCGAGCGACTCCGCGAGCCGGTAGTAGCGCCGTCCTGCCCCGGACCACTTCGCACGCTTCCACTCGAGCCCGTCCACGTGCGTCGCCACGGGGATCCGCGCCGCGCGCAGCAACGGCAGGAACACGGCGTTGGCCGCGTTGAACACGAAGGCGGCGTCCGTGCCGTGCCGGCACAGGTGGGCCACCGAGAGCCCGGTGTGGCTCAGCGTCTCCGCGGCACGAGACCGGACCGCGGGGAGGACGACGAGGCGCATCCCGAGGTACTCGGCGGGCAGCGGCGCCTCACGCGAGCCACGAGGTCGACGGCAGTACACCGTGACCTCGTGCCCCTCGACGGCGAGCCGCTGGCCGATCTCCTCGACGGCGGTCTCGAAGCCGCCGTACCGGGCGGGCACCCCCCGCGTGCCCACGAGCGCTATCCGCACCGCTGCTGGTCCCTCCTTCGACACCCCGGGCTGTCGTGGGCGAGCCTAGGCATCGACGTCCCTCACGAGGTAGTCGTCGACGGCGACGGTCACCGGAGCGTTGCCCACGGTCCCGGTCAGGAGCGCCGCGATCCCCGTGTGGCCCGGGCCCTGCAACCCCGAGGTCGAGTCCGTGACGTCCCATGTCCAGCCGTCCGGCTCGGTTCCGCCCACCCAGACCTTGGCCCGGACGGTCGTCGGCGAGGTTCCCGTGACCTCCATCATCTGGTGCACCACGGTCCCGCCCACGTAACGGTCCGCGAGGGTGAGCACCGGAGAGATCCGCGTCTCCGCACCCGAGGCCGTGGTCCGCACCACCCAGCCCGCGAGCCGACCATCCGCCTTGAACTCCAGCTTGAACCGGTACTCCCCCGCGTCCCCGATCCGCCCCCGCAACAGGGTCGCACCGCCCGCACCCGAAGGACGCTCGTCCCACGTGGTCGACAACGACGTCACCAGATCCACGCCCGACACGTCGGGCAACCGGCTCCCCGCGAGCGCACCGGCGGTGCCCAGCGCGAGGACCCCCGCCCCGCCGGCGACGGACGCGCCACCCGTGGTCACCCACGCACCGCCCAGGTCCGCGGAGCCCCAGCCCGCAGCGACGTCCCGGTCGAACGCGTCGACCGCGCGGTCCAGCGGCTCGACCTGTGGCTCCGGTTCGGGCTGCGGCTCGGGCTCGGGCTGAGGTTCGGGCTCCGGCGCCGGCGCCGGGTCCGGGTCCGGCGCGGGCGGCACGTCCGCCGCGGGCGCCTCGACCGCGCCCGCGGTCTTCACGAGGTAGTCGTCAACCCTGACGACCACGGGCACGTTGCTCGCGCTCCCCGTCAGGAGCGCCGCGATGCCCGTGTGGCCCGGGCCCTGCAACCCCGCGGTCGAGTCCGTGACGTCCCACGTCCAGCCGTCCGGCTCGGTTCCGCCCACCCAGACCTTGGCCCGGACGGTCGTCGGCGAGGTTCCCGTGACCTCGAGCTTCTGGTGCACCACCGTGCCGGCCGCGTAGCGGTCCGCGAGGGTGAGCACCGGGGAGATCCGCGTCTCGGCACCCGACGCCGTGGTCCGCACCACCCAGCCCGCGAGCCGACCGTCCGACTTGAACTCCAGCTTGAACCGGTACTCCCCCGCGTCCCCGATCCGCCCCCGCAACAGGGTCGCGCCGCCCGAGCCCGAGGGACGCTTGTCCCACGTGGTCGTCAACGACGTCACCAGATCCACCCCCGCCGCACCCGGCAGGCGCGCACCGGACAGGCCACCGGCGGTGTCCAGAGCGAGCACTCCTGCGCCGCCGTCGACCGAGGTACGGCCCGCGGTCGACCACGCACCGCCGAGGTCCGCGGAGCCCCAGCCCGAGGTGATGTCGCGCTCGAAGGCGTCGTCCGCGAGGTCCGTCGAAACGGGATCCGGGTCCGGGTCGGGCTCTTCGTCGGGTGCCGTGACGGTGACCTCACGCGACGTGGACGCGGTCTCGCCCTCGTCGTCCGTCACGGTCAAGGTGATCTCGTAGGTCCCGGCGGCGGCGTACTCGTGCTCCGTGCTCACCCCGGCACCACCGGGCGTCCCGTCGCCCCAGGCCCACGCATAGCTCGCCACGGAGCCGTCCGGGTCGTGCGACGCCGCGGCATCCACCTCGACCGTCAGCCCTTCCACGTCGCTCGTGAAGGACGCCGTGGGCGGTTCGTTGACCTCGGGCTCCTCGGGCTCGCCCGCGGTCGTCACGAGGAAGTCGTCGACGGTGACGGTCACCGGGGCGTTGCCCACGGTCCCGGTCAGGAGCGCCGCGATGCCCGTGTGGCCCGGTCCCTGCAGCGCAGGTGTCGAGTCCGTGACCTCCCAGCCCCACGCCCCGGGCTCTTGCCCCCCGGTCCACACCTTGACCCGCACCGTGGTCGGCGAGCTTCCCGCGACCTCCATCTTCTGGTGCACCACGGTCCCGCCCGCGAAACGGTCCGCGAGGGTGAGCACCGGAGAGATCCGCGTCTCCGCACCCGAGGCCATGGTCCGCACCACCCAGCCCGCGAGCCGACCATCGGGCTTGAACTCCAGCTTGAACCGGTACTCCCCCGCGTCTCCGATCCGCCCCCGCAACAGGGTCGCAACACCCGCACCCGAAGGGAGCTTGTCCCACGTGGTCGACAACGACGTCACCAGATCCACGCCCACCGCACCCGGCAGGCGCGCACCGGACAGGCCACCGGCCGCAGCGAGCGACAGGACACCGGCACCACCGGTCACCGACGCACCACCCGCCGTCAACCAGCTCCCGCCCAGGTCCGCGGCCCCCCACCCGGACGGCACGGAACGACCGAACCCGTCGCTCGCGATCGCACCACCGGGGACCGGGGCGGCGACGTCCACCGTCTGGGCGGTCGATCCTGTCGCGCCGTCGTCGTCCGTCACGGTGAGAGTGATCTCGTACTCGCCGTCGTCGGCGTACGTGTGGGAGGCCTCGACCCCCGCGCTCGTCGTCCCGTCGCCCCAGGACCACGCGTAGGCCGTGACCTGGCCGTCGACGTCGCTCGAGGCCCTCGCGTCGGCCGTGACCGCACGGCCCACCGCAGTGACCGTGAAGCTCGCGACCGGCGCCCGGTTGGGAGCCTCGACGACGATGTCGCGAGTGGTGGTGTCGGCCCCGCCGCGATCGTCCGTCACCGTGAGCGTCACGGTGTACGCACCGGCTTCCTCGTACGCGTGCGCCGCAGTGGGCGTCGTCGTCGTGCTCGAGGTGCCGTCGCCCCAGGACCAGTCGTAGGAGACGATCTCGCCGTCGGGGTCGGTCGAGGCGCCCGCCTCGACGGCGACGGTCAGGATGCCCGGCGTTGCCGTGAAGGCCGCGACGGGTGCCGTGTTCGGGACGTCCTCGCCCGAGCCCACGGTGTAGTGGCGCACGACGTCGGCGAGGTCGAGCTGGCGCCCGTACGTCGCGACCTCGTCGATCGTGCCGGCGAAGTTCGTCGAGCCCGCGTCGGGCCAGCCACTCAGGGTGTCGCCACCGATGCGCCAGTAGCCGGTGAAGGAGGCCCGGCCGGAGACTGTTCCGGGGTCGTTCGCGACGAGCGCGCCGTCGACGTACAGCTCGATGCCGCGCAGCCCGAGCGTCGCGACGACGTGGTGCCACGCGTCGTCGTTGTAGGACAGCGCCGAGGTGATGGTGCGCTCCGCGCCGGGCCGGACGCCGAACACGAGCTTTCCGGACGGCGTCATGTAGATGTGCCGGTCGTGGTAGGTCGAGTTGCCCGTCCCGCGCGTCGAACCGAAGCCCACGATCTTGCCGCCGGCCGTCGTCGTCGTCTTGAACCACGCCTCGACGGAGAGCCGGTCGAGACCGGTCTCGCTCGCCGAGCTGTAGAGGCGCGAGGTGGTGCCCGAGCCGGAGAAGCGGATGGCTCCGTCGGAGTCGCCGTCGATCGCCCCCGCGACGCCGCGCGTCACACCGGTGCCCGCTGTCGCGTCGGAGAACGAGGTCCAGTCCTGCTGGGTCGAGCTCGACTCGCCGAGCCGCCAGTAGTTGTTGGGGTGGTCCTCGAGGACCGTCCGGGCGTACTCGCTCAACGGCACGCTGTTCCCGCCGAGCGTCTGCGCCGAGACCTGCGGCGACAGCACGGTGTTCCCGGTGGAGTCGACCACCTCGACGCGGTACGTGTAGGTCGTGCTGTTGCTCAGGCCCGTGTCCACGAAGGACAACCGCGGACGGTTCCAGAAGGACGACGCGGCGGCGACCTCGTGCACGACGACGCCGTTGCGCAGCACGCGGTAGGTCAGCCAGGTGTCGTCGGTGTCATGGTTGGCCGTCCACGAGACGCTCATCGTGCCGCGCGCGTGGGACTGCACCGTGGGTGTGGTCCCGCTCCCCGAGACCTCCGGACCACGCAGGCCCGGGGCGATGCCCTTCTTCGCGAAGCGCACGAGGCCCTGCTGTCCCACGCCGTTGACCGTCCGGAACTCCCCCGCGTACAGCACGTAGTCGGAGTTGCCCGTGACCTGCCAGGTCGCCTGGCCCTGTCCCGTGAACGTGCCCTCGGTGAACGTCGGGAAGAACCCGCGCACCTGGTTCGCCGGGTAGCCCTCGAGGTTGACGTAGAAGGGTGCGAGCTGGGTGTTCGTCGAGACGAGCCCGTACGGCTGCTTGGTGAGTGCCGTCGCGTACCGGTGCACGCGACGACTGGCCTCGGGGTACCCGCCGATGTTGTTGCACATGTGCGGGTGCCCCGCGAGGTACACGTGGTCCTGGCCCGGGTTGGCGAACACCGAGTACGTGTCGCCGTGGCAGTCTGCGACCCACGTCACCTCGGCGGTCCGCTGGTCGACGGCGAACGCTCCTTCCGTGTTCGCGTAGTTCGCTGCGTCGTCGAGGAACGCGAAGGAGGTGAAGTAGACGTTCTTCTCGTCCGTCGTGACGGATCCGACGGCGGCGTCGGGCCCCCACGAGTAGACCTTGTCGGAGATGTCCCACGGCAGCAGCGCGCCGTTCGACCCCGCGAGCGCGGCCGTCCCGAGCCGGGGCACCCCGTTGACCTTCTCGAAGGCGCCGCCGATGAACACCCGCGATCCGTCGGGGCTCGTCGCGATGTCGTTCACGATGCGCGACTGCACGTTGGCCGCAAAGCTCCGGAGCGCACCGGCCGGCGTGAAGGAGGCGACCCGGGTGCGGCTCTGGCCCGCCACGGTGTTGAACGTCCCCGCGATGTACACCGCGTCGGGAGCCACCGCGATCGCGCGCACCTCACCGTTGGTGCCGCCGGCGAAGCTGCTCCGCAGCGCGCCCGTCGTGGCGTCGAGGGCGGCGAGCCTGCTGCGTCCCGCACCGTTGACGCGGTTGAAGGCACCGCCCACGAAGATCGTCGTGCCGTCGGTCGAGGCCTCGATCGCGTGCACCACACCGTTCGTGGTGGGCGCCCACGACTCGACGAGCTCCCCGGTCGTGAGGTCGTAGGCCAGCAGGTTGGATCTCGGGACGGTCGAGGTCCCGGGCGCGGCACCCGCGGGCCGAGCGGTGGTGAACTCGCCCCCGACGTACACGGTGTTCCCCACGATCACCTGGGTCCACACGACCCCGTCGACCTGCACGGTCGGCAGCGCGTCGGCGCGCACCGTCGGGTCCATGCTCGTGGGAGTGGGCTCGGCGGCGGCCGGAGCGGCGGGGGCGGCGACCACGAGGCCGCTCACGAGGATGCTGACGACGGCGGCGCCGGCGAGAGAGGGTGAGATTCGCACGGGGGTCACAGCTTTCCGGAGAAGGAGACCGCGGGGGCTCCCGCGGCGTAGGAGACGGTGACGGACAGCGCCTCGGTGGGTCCGGCGAGCCGCGCGACGTACGTCGCCTTCGCGCTCTTGCCGGGCTTGAGGGTCGAGGAGAACTCGGCGGTACGCACGTCGCTGTAGTTCACGACGGCGGGGGCGTCGGCGTCGTCGTAGAAGTCGACGACCACGTCGTCGAGGGAGATCGCCTCGTCGCTCGTGTTCTCGATCTCGACCGTCACGAGAACCCCGTCCCCGACGGTCTCCCCGGGCCCCTTGGCACCGACCTCGGTGCGCTCGAGCGCGACGAGCCGCGCCTGGACCCCGTCCACGAACGTCGCGTCCTCGTCGAGCTCCACGGGATCGAGCACGTCGAGGTCGGGGTCCACGTCGAGGGGTTCGTCCTCGACCTCGGGGCTCGTCGACGCCTCGCTGGACGGGCCCGTGGACGGACCGACCGGAACCGTCGGGACCGGGGTCGGCGTGAGGGGCGTGGCCGCCGGCGCGGCCACCGCGGGGAGGCCCGCCTCGGGGCGCACGAAGAGGGCGACGGCGGCGATGACGACGACGGCGAGCAGCACCGAGACCGTCAGGTACGGGTGCCTGCGCACCGGGGTGGGATGCTGTTCGCGATGACTCGCCACGTGGTCGCCTCCGCTCTAACGGGCGAACTCACGATATCGGGCGAATACGGACATATCTAGCAAGAACGTCTGAATTCACCCAGCAGAACCACGGCCCTCGTCCGCGTTGCGCCGGGCGGGTGACGCGAGGAGCACCGCGAGCGCGACCGCGTAGGCGGCCCAGCTCACCGTGAGCCCCACGGCCGCCCCTGCGGGACCGGCGAGACGCCCCCCGAGCGCGACTCCTCCCAGGACGAGCACGGCGAAGACGACGCCGAGCCTCGCGACGAGACGCTGGCGCCCCTGGCCCTGCAGGATCGCACCGATCGTGGTGGCCCACGCGATGAACCCGACGCCGGCGAGCGCGACGGCGAAGGTCAGCCCGGCGCCGCGGTACTGCTCCCCGAGCACGAGCACGACGAGCTCCTCGCGCCACACCACGAGCGGCGTCGCGAGGACCGCGCACCCGGCGAGCGCACCGGCGAACCGCGCCCCGAGGCGGCGAGCCCGCGCGGGCTCGAGCCGCGTCGCGTGCGGCACGAGCACCGACGCGAGCGCTTGCGGTACGAGGAGCACCGGCTGGACGAGCTTGGTCGCGGCCGCATAGACGCCCGCGGCCAAGGGACCGGCCACGAGGCCGACGATCGTGACGTCGAGCGTGCGCGCCTGACCGGTCGTGTTGGCGACGAGGAAGGGCGCCGCCCGGGACACGACCTCGCGCACGGGCACACGGCTCGCGCTCCCCTCGACCCCCCGCACGGCGCGCCGCACGTGCACCTGTCCCGCGACGGCCCCCACGGTGAGCCCGCCCGTGAACGCGAGCACAGGGTCCATGCCGGCCAGCAGGGCAGGGACCATGACGACCAGGCACACGGTGCGCCGCACGAGCACCGAGACGACGGCGACCACGGACTCGCCGTCGGCGACGGGCACACCGAGCCACGTGTCCACGTTGCGCTCGAGCGCGAGCGACACGCCGACGAGCGCCACCGCGACCGGGTGCCCGCCGCTCGCGGCCCACCACGCGAGCGCGGTCACGAGGACGACGGCGCTCGCGACGTTGGACCACGTGTTGACGCGCAGCGCCGACGCGACGGCGTCGTGCTCCTGCCGAGCCCGCGCCCACGGCACAAAGATCGACATCCCGAGCCCGGTGACGACGAGCACGAAGCCGACGACGGCGATCACGACGCTCACGACGCCGAACACGCCCGGGGTGACGCTGCGTGCGAGCAGGACGAGCGCGACCGCCTGGAAGAGGCTTCCCAGGGCCCGCGAGACGAGGATCCCCCCGAACTGGCGGCTCACCGGACCACGCGCACCGGGCATGCCCGGAACCTAGCACTGACGCCTCTTGTAGCCTGACGCCATGCCGGGGCACCGTGACGGTGCGCTCGCGGGGAAGGTCGCGACGCACGCCGAGCAGTACGCCGTGCCGGTGACCGTCGTCGTCGGCACCCTCGCCGCCGTGCTCCTCGCGTGGCGGACCGAGCTGCCGCCCGCCGCTCTCGTCGTGCTCGCGGCGCTGCCCCTCGCCCTCGTCTACTCCTACCGGGCGGCGCTCCCGTTGCTGGCCGTGGTGCTCGTGCTCCGTGCCCTCGTGGACAGCTCCGGCACCCAGGTCCTCACCGGCGGTGCGGCGGTCGCGATCATCGCGCTCGCCGTCGTCGTCCTCGGCCGTTCCCCGACGTGGGTGGCACCGTTCCTCGTCCTGGCGGGCTACCTGTTCACCTCGGCGTGGGCGGGCGCGGGGAGTCACGGGGGTTCCTACACCTACCCCGAGGCGCTCCGGACCATCTCGGCCGCGGCGGTCGTGGTCATCGCCGTGAAGGCGCCGGGCCGGCTCACGGTCCGCTCGGTCGCGCACGTCGTGCAGGCGATCGCCCTCGTCCCCGCACTCCTGGCTCTCTACCAGTTCGCCACCGGGACGGGCTCGATCAACAACGGTGCGATGCGCGCCTCCGGCACCTTGGCCCACGAGAACTCCGCGGCGATGCTCTTCGCCCTCGCCAACCTCGCGACCTTCGCCCTCGTGCTCGACTCGCACCGACGACGCTGGCTGCACGCGGGCCTGCTCGCCGTGTTCCTCGGCGCCCAGGTGGCCACGGGGAGCATCGGCGGGCTCGTGGCCGCCGTCGTCATGGTCCTCACCTACCTGTCCTCCGCGGCGGTGCGCCGCGCCGACCGCACGATCCTCTCCCTCGTGGGGGTCGGCCTCGCCGTCTTCGCGGCGACGACGTCCCAGGTCGGGGCGCAACGGCTCGAGGAGTACAGCGGGTCGAACAGCGACGAGACCTCCCTGGCGTGGCGGTTCGAGGCGTGGACCCACGTGCTCGACTTCTGGCGGACCAACCCGGTGTGGGGCAACGGCATCGGCTCGACCAGCTCGCCCGCGGTGCTCGGCGGCAGCATCCCCCACAACGAGTACGTGCGACTGCTCGCCGAGGTGGGACTGATCGGCCTGGGCGCCACGATCCTCTTCGGCGTCCTCCTCACGCGCAGCCTGCTGCGCACCGTGCACGCGAGCGCCTACCCGGCCGCGAGCGCGCTCGCCCTCGCGGCGCTCGCCGGGACGGCGGTCAACGCCCTCGCCGCGAACACGATGCTGTACTCCGTGTCGTTCTACGCGACCCTGTTCGTCCTCGGCGCGTGCTGGCGCCTGGCGCAGACCGCTCCGCTGCTCACCCCGGCGGGTGAAGATCCTGGTCAGATCGCGCGCCGATGGGTGACGAGCCCTGGTCTCGATGGGACAGATCGGTAGGATTCGTCCCAGATCGCACGACGGACCGAACGCCTCGACCGTCGGCCACCGGCGAGAGGGAGCACGTGGAGCTTCGGGACATCCTTGCGATGCTGCGCCACCACTGGGTGGGCATCGCGCTCCTCGTCACGGCGGCGGTCCTCATGGCCGGCTTCGTGACCCTCACGGCGGTCCCCGAGTACCGCGCCACGAACTCGGTGCTCGTCACCGTCGTCACCGGCGACTCGATCTCGGACCTGAACCAGGGCGCGTCGTTCGTGTCCCGGCAGGTCAAGACGTACGCCGAGGTCGCCCGGTCGCCCAAGGTCCTCGACCCGATCATCCAGGACCTCGGGATCCGTTCGAGCGCGCGCGCCCTGCGATCTGACGTCCAGGCGACCGTCAAGGGCGACATCCAGATCATCGACATCACCGTCACACGACCGTTCGCGCGGGAGGCCGCCGCGATCGCCGACGCCGTGGCCGCGCAGCTCGCGACGGTCGTCGAGGACCTCTCTCCCGCGCGGGCCGACGGATCCCCGAGCGTGCAGATCGACTCGATCGCGTCCGCCGTCGTCCCCGGCGCTCCCTCCTCTCCCGACGCGAGCCGGAACCTCGCGCTCGGGACCGTCGTCGGGCTCGTCCTCGGGTTCGGCTGGGCCGCGCTGCGCACCACCCTCGACACGAAGGTCCGCACCGAGGCAGACGTCCAGTCCCTCCTCGACGTCCCCGTGCTCGCCACGATCGGTCACGACCCGCGGGCGAGCGGCAAGGTCCCCGCGTACCTCGCACCGAAGCTCTCGACCCGCGCCGAGGAGTACCGCCAGCTGCGCACGAGCCTGCAGTTCGTGGACGCGGCGCACCGGCCCCACAGCATCGTCCTGACGAGCTCGCGCGGCGGCGAGGGCAAGTCCGTGACGTCGCTCAACCTCGCGCTCGCGCTCGCCCACTCCGGCTCGCGCGTCTGCCTCGTCGACGCCGACCTGCGGCGGCCCTCGCTCGCCGAGTACCTCGGCCTCGAGGGTGCCGCGGGCCTGACGACGGTGCTCATCGGCAAGGCGAGCCTCGACGACGTGCTGCAGCCCGTCGGGGACGACGGGCTGCAGGTCCTGACGTCGGGACGCACCCCCCCGAACCCGTCCGAGCTGCTCGGCTCTGCCCCCATGTACGACCTGGTGGCGTCGCTCGAGGAGCGGTTCGACCTCGTCATCCTCGACTGCGCCCCGCTCCTTCCCGTGGCCGACGCCGCCGTGCTCAGCCGCCTCGCCGACGGCGTCGTGCTGGTGGTCGGGTGCGGGATCGTCACGCGAGACCAGCTCACCGAGACCAAGCAGAAGCTCGAGATCGTCGGGACCCGCCCGCTCGGGATCGTCGTCAACCGGGCCCGACGGACCAAGCGCGACGTGCGGACGTACGGCTACCCCACCACCCCCGGGGGCCACGAGCCAGCGCACGCGGCGCCCGCGGGCTCCGACGACTGAACCGACCTCGATGGCCACCCCGCCACCACTGACGTCTCGCGGCCTGACGCGCAGCGTGACGCTCACGGCCGCCGGATACCTGCTCCCGATGCTCGCGGCCCTCGCGACGGCACCGATCCTGGCCCGCCAGCTCGGGGTCGCGGACCGAGGTCACCTCGCGGCGGCGACCGCTCCCTTGCTCCTCGTCTCGGGCGCCCTCACGCTCGGCATCCCCGAGTCGCTCACCTACGCCGTCGCCCGGGGGACCGGGCGGCCGCGTGCGGTGCTGCGCCGCGCGGCGCTCGTCCTGGCCGGGGCGGGGCTCGCCGGCGGAGGGATCCTGGTCCTCGGAGCGGGGGCGCTCGCGCCCGACGCCGAGCCCGTGCGGCGGATCATCACGTTCTCGGCGGCCGTCGCGTTCCCCGCGCTCTGGGTCGGCGCTCTCCGGGGAGCGGCCTCGGGGCTCCACCTGTGGCCGCGCGTCACCCTCGAACGGACCATCTCGGCCGCCGTCCGGCTCTTCGGGGTCGTGGGGCTCGCGGTCACCGGCTCGCTCGACCTCGACAGTGCCGCCGCGGTGCTCCTGGCCGCCCCTGTGCTCGGCGGCGTGGCCTACCTCGGTCTCGCCCGCAGGCTCGACGCACACGCGGTCCCCGACGCGCCGCCCGCCCCGCTGCTCGGCTTCGGCCTGCGCATGTGGATCGGGGCGCTCTCCGGCGTGCTCCTGCTCCGCCTCGACCAGGCGATCCTCGCGCCGCTGTCCTCTGCGGTCGAGCTCGGCTACTACACCCTCGCCGTCTCCATCGCGGAGGTGCCGCTCCTGCTGACCGCAGCCGCGCGGAACGTGCTGTTCGCCGCCGACTCCTCGGAGCCCAACGCCCCCCGGCTCGCCGCGACCGCGCGGCTCGTCACCGCGATCTGCACGCTCGGGGCCATCGGGATCGCCGCGATGCTGCCCTGGGCGCTGCCGTGGCTGTTCGGCGAGGAGTTCACCCCGTCGCTGCCCGTGACCCTCGTGCTGCTCGTCGCCATGGTCGCCGGCACGCCGGGGTCGCTCGCCGGGGCAGGGTTGAGCTCTCGGGGACGCCCCGGGCTGCGCTCCACGTCGCTCGTCATCGCGTGCGTCGTCAACGTCGCGCTGCTCGCCGTGCTCGCACCGCGCTGGGGGGCGATGGGTGCAGCCGCCGCGACCCTGGTCGGGAGCGTCGTCTCGGCCAACCTGAACATCGTCTGGTTGCGTCGGTACTTCGGGGTCTCGCCACGCGACTTCCACGGACTTCGCCGCGCCGATCTCGACGCCGTCCGGGCGATGCTCCGACGTCCCTCGAGGAGGACCCATGGCTGAGACGAGGGACCCGCAAGGGCCGGACCGGTACACGGGACTGCGCCGCCGGTGGTGGCAGCTGCGCCTCGTGCTGCCCCTCGTCCTGCGCAACCTGGTGGGCCGCCGCGCCGTCACCTCCCCCGGCACCGGTCCGGTGGTCAGCCTCACGACCTTCGGGGTGCGCACAGCGCGCGTCCATCTCGCCATCGAGTCGATCGGGCGCGGCTCGCTGCTCCCCAGCCGCCTCGTGCTCTGGCTCGACGACCCGGCCCAGCTCGCGAACCTCCCGAGGAGCCTGCGCCGCCTCGAACGCCGCGGGCTGGAGATCCGCCAGAGCGAGAACTACGGCCCGCACACCAAGTACTTCCCGTACGTCATGAGCCTCGAGACCCACCTCGTCCCCCTGGTCACGGCCGACGACGACACCGTCTACCCCCGCGAGTGGCTCGCCGCGCTCCGGGCCGCCCACCGGGAGACGCCCGACCACGTCGTGTGCCACCGTGCGCGTCGCATCACGCTCGACGACGACGCCGCGATCGAGCCGTACACCCGCTGGCGCTTCGTGACGGACTCCGCGCCCTCGCCGCTGAACCTCGCCACCGGGGTGTCCGGGGTGCTCTATCCCGTGGCGATGCTGCACGCGCTGCGCGACGCCGGGGAGAGCTTCCGCGAGTGCGCACCGCGCACCGACGACATCTGGCTGCACGCGGTCGCCCTGCGCTCCGGGGTCCCGGTCCGCCAGCTCGACGCACGGGCCGGGCTGTTCCCGCTCGTGCCCAGCACCCAGGCGGTGAGCCTCGTGGCGGACAACGTCCACGGGCCGGGCAACGACGACGCCGTGCGCCGTACCTACGGTGCGGACGACCTCGCCGCGCTCCGCGCCGCGGCCGCCGCCGGCTGAGCGAGCACCAGGACGAGCAGGGGCACCGCCACGTAGGGGAACTGCCTGATCCGGTCCGTGAAGACGAGCGGCACCTCGACGGTCGCGCACACGAGGAAGGCCGTGAGGAAGAGGGTCGACCAGTCCCACCCGTACGCCGCCTCACGAACCGCTCGGACGATCGCCCGGCCGAGGAGCGCGACCATGGCCACCGCGAGCACGAGGCCCCCGCTGATGAGCACCTGGGCGGCGAGGTTGTGCGCGTGCGAGGCGTGGCCACCGAGGTTCGCGTCCGTCAGGGCGAGCTCCTTGAAGACGTCGGCGCCCCAGCCGAGCACGGGCTCGTGGGCGAAGCGCTCGGTCGCGAAGGCCCAGAGCCGACCACGGTTGCTGAACGCGGTCGGAGCGCTCACCAGGAGGGGCAGGGCGACCATGACCGCCACGAGCGCTCCCAGGCCACCCGCGACGACTCCGCGCACGCTGCGCGCGCCCCACCGCCGCACGAGGCGCACCGTCACGAGTGCGGCGAGCACGGCGGCGACGGCCACGGCCGCCGTGCGGGAGGCGGACCACCCCACGGCCACGAGCGTCACCGCGAGGCCCGGCCACCGCACCGCCGCGAGCCGGATGGTGAGGACCGCCGCGACGCCGACGGCCAGGACGAGGCCGAGGTCGTTCCCCGAGAGCATCATCCCCGCGAGGATGCCGAACGGTCCGATCGGCTTCTCGAGATCGGCCCCCTCCGCCCGGACGTAGCGCCCCGCCCACGGCACCCAGATCCCGAGCGCGACGCTGATCGTCGCGGTGACGACGGTGAGGTAGCCGAGCACCTCGACGACGGCGAGGCGTGGGCGCACGGCCCAGAGCGCGACGACGATCGCCGGGTACACGAGTGCGAGCGCACTCGGCGGGCGCCCGAGGGCGAGGGACCTCGCGACGACGAGGACCCAGGGTGCGAGCGCGAGGAGCAGCGTGCCCGCCTGGTGCCACGGCAGCTCCCGCAGACGCCACGCGACGACCACGACGGCGAGCAGCACGACCCCCGCGTTCGTCGCGGTCGTGACGGTGGCGGCCCACGCCGGGACCTCCTGGCCCCCCGTGGTGAGCGGCACGTACATCTTCGGGCGGGAGAGGCTGATCGCCAGCTGCTGGGCGACGAGCAGCAGCCACACGGTCACCACCACCACGGTCTCAGGAGCCCGCCAGAGGTGCTCGACCCGGGGCAGCGGCAAGGGATCGCGCCACCCTCGGCGCGAGGCGACCTGCAGTGCGCTCGTCATCGTCTCGAGGGTGCCGCGGTCCGGACCCGGAGCCACACGAGCTGCGCGGTGTAGCCCCAGCGCAGCGCCTTCCCGGGGGCGCTCACCCGCTGCACGCTCGCGAGCTGGGCCCGCAGCACGCGGCGGTCGTGCGCGCTCAGCAGGGCGGCGTGCTTGGTCATGTACCGGCGGATCCCCTCGACGCGCCGCGGGGACTTGTCGGTGAGCTGACCGAACCGGTGGATCCTGTTGCGCACCAGCTCGCGCTCGACGACGGCGTACCTCAACCCTGCCTGCAGCGCTCGAACGAGCAGGTCCTTGTCGTTGGAGACCGTCAGCGTCGCGTCGAACCCGCCGAGCGAGCGGAACGACTCGGCGCGCACCACGAAGTTCGAGCCCACGAAGCCCGGGTTGCGGGCGACCACGTCCCCGGCCGTGTGCCCGGGGCGGATGCGTGCGATGCGGTAGCCGTCCTCGTCCGCCACCGTCCACGCGACGGCGAAGTCGGCGTCCTCGCGCTCGAGCGCCGCCACGGTCTCCGCGAGGAAGTCCGGTTGCCAGGTGTCGTCGTCGTCGAGGAACGCGAGGAGCCCGGTGGCGGCGAGCGCCGCGCCGGCGTTGCGGGACGCCCCCGCGGTCCCCGCGCCCGGCCCCGAGGAGTCGAGGTAGCGGACCGCGAACGGGGCCAGTGGCGCCCAGCGTTCCACGACGGCACGCGTGCCCGGCGAGCCCAGGTCGTCCGAGACGACGAGCGCGACGGGCGGCACGCGCTGCGTGACGACGGACGCGATCGCCTCGTCGAGGAACGCGTCGCGCGCATGCGTGGGGATCACCACGGTCACGTCAGAGGCGGCCACGGACCCACTCCCACTGCCGTGCCAAGCCCTCCGCGATGCCGACCCGAGGGCTCCACCCGAGGAGCTCCGCGGCGCGGGTCGCGTCGCCACCGGTGCGCGTCACGTCGCCGTCGCAGCGGGCGACCCGTCGCACGTCGAGCGGCCCGCCGGCGAGCCCGGCGATCTCCTCGAGCACCTCGTTGACCGAGACGTGCGTCCCCCCGGCGACGTTCAGGACGGTGCCGGGCTTGAGGTCGGCCGTGGCCGCGCGGAGGTTGGCCTCGACGACGTCGTCGACGAAGGTGAAGTCTCGGACCTGCTCCCCCGTGCCGAACACGGTGATCTCCCGTCCCGTCGCCGCCGCCGTGAGGAAGCGCGTGAAGGCCATGTCGGGGCGCTGGCGCGGCCCGAACACCGTGAAGTAGCGCAAGGAGACGGTGGGCGTGCCGAACTGCGAGGCGTACAGGCTGCACAGGTGCTCGGCCGCGAGCTTCGTGACGCCGTACGGGCTGATCGGCGCCGGCCGGTCGAGCTCGCTCGTCGGGAACCGCTCGGCGTCCCCGTAGACCGACGACGACGACGCGTAGACCAGCCGCTGCAGCCCCGGCGCCCGGCGGGCCGCCTCGAGGAGCGCCTGGGTGGCCGCGACGTTCGCGTCGAGGTAGACGCCGAACTCCGTCCCCCACGACGAGCGCACCCCGGGCTGGCCGGCCTCGTGGAACACGACGTCGACGCCGTCGAGCACCGCCCCGAGGTCGAGGTCGAGCAGCGACGCGCGCTCGAGGCTGAACGCTCCGCCGAGCCGCGCGAGGTTCTCCTCCTTGAGCGCGACGTCGTAGTAGTCGGTCATCGCGTCGACACCGCGGACCTCCCAGCCCTCGGCGAGGAGCCGTGCGGTGATCGAGGACCCGACGAAGCCCGCGGCCCCCGTGACGAGCGCCTTCATCGCGACCTGCGCGCGCTGGCGAGGGAGCGCACGGCGACGACGGCGAACGCCGGGCCCCGCACGAGGTAGCGGTAGGCGAGCCGGCGGGGCTCCTGCACGAGCCGGAACGCCCACTCGAGCCCGAGCCGTTGGAGCAGCACCGGGGCCCGCTTCTTGGTGCCCGCGACGAAGTCGACCGCCGCGCCGGCGCCGATGTAGACGGCGGGCGGAAGCTTCGCGCGCCAGCGCGAGACCCACACGTCCTGCTTGGGCGAACCGAGGCACACGAACACGAGGTCGGGCTCGAGCTCCGCGAGCGCCTCGACGACGCTCAGCGACTCAGGGTCGTCGACGCTCGCGATCCGCGGGAAGTCCACGGCGACGACGTCGACGTCGTGCCGGTCGCGCAGCACCGCGGCCGCGTGACCCGCCACCCCGGGCCCGCCGCCCGTCAGGGCGATGCGCCAGCCGCGTTCGGCACCCACCTGCGCGGCGAGCGGCAGCAGGTCGGCGCCCGTCAGCCGCTCGAGACGACGCGCCCCGAGCCGGTGGCCGAGCACCACGAGCGGGAAGCCGTCGGTGATGCGGATGCTCGCCTCGTCGAACGCGGCCCCGAGCGCGAGGTCCGTGCGCAGGTTGAGCGTCTGGTCCACGTTGGGCGTGATGATCGTGTGCACCTCGCGCGTGGGCAGCAGCGCGTCGATCGCCTCCACGAGGTCGCGCGCACCTCCGAGGAAGAGCTCTCGTCCCGCGAGGCGCACCGAGCCGTCCGGGCCGGGCGACATGAGGACCTCACGCGCACCGCTGCTACGAGCCACCGAGGATCCCCGCCACGAGGTGGGGCGCGCTGTAGCCGACCACGCCCGCGTGCGCGGCGCCCCGGTCGAGGTCCACGGCACGCCGGACGGCGCCGGCCAGCTCGTCGACCTGCCTTCCGCAGACGAAGCCGTTGTGCCCGTCGACCACGAGCGAGCCGGTGTCCGAGCCGTCCGTCACGACGGCCGGGAGCCCGGTGGCCATCGCCTCGACGAGCACGCGGGGGAACCCCTCGTACCCGGGGTGCGAGGTCATGAGGAAGACCCCCGATCCCGCCATCGCCTCCGCCACCTCGTGGGGCTCGAGCCGACCCAGCAGCCGCACACGGCGCCGCACGTCGGCCGGGAGCCCGGCGACCTCGCGCTCGAGCTGCCCGCGGTGCGTGCCGTCGCCCACCACGTCGAGCGACCACGGCTCGTGGGGAGCGACCTCGACGAGCCGGGCGAACGCGCGCACGGCGAGCGTGGGGTCCTTGGGCGCCTCGAGGCGACCGACCCACACGATCCGGTGGGGGTCGGTCGACGTCGGACGGAACTGGACCAGCTCCGGGTCGTACCACGTGGGCGAGAACCGGGTCGCGGAGTTGAGCCCGCGCAGCGCGTGCGCGTAGTCCTCGTTGAAGACGACGACCTCACGGGCGTCCCGCACGAGCCGCGACTCGAGCGCCTCGTGGGCCCCACCGAGGCGCCGCCAGAACGAGTCCGACGTCTGCCCCGTCAGGCCCGCCGCCTGGTTGTGGACGAAGTACGCGAGCGGACGGCGCAGCAGGACGCGCACGGCCGCGGCGACGTCCGCCCGGTGCGCCTGGACCACCTCGGAGCGCGGGAGTCGCGAGCGGAAGCGCACGAGGCCCGTGACGAGGCGGACCGAGTGGGGAACGCGGCGGCGCTGGTTGCCCGGGTCGAGGCTGACCACCGGGAGGAACCACGCGGAACGCGAGCCCCAGCGGTGGAGCTCCCACTGCCCGAGGCGCCGACCGGGCACACCACCGACGTCGACCCCCACGACGGCGAGCGTCATGCCGGGGGGCGAGTAGCGCAAGAGTCCCCGCAGGCACGAGTCGATCCCCCCGGGCGAGGGACGGGCGGCATCGGTCTGGTGCACCACGAGGCGCTGCACGAGGGCGGGGGGCGCGACGTCGAAGACGACGCCTCGAGCGCCCTCGTCCGCCCACGTGCGGCTCTCGGGACGGGTCGTGGTCACGGTCGGCCTCCAGGTCGGGCGCTCGGGTCAGTACGCACCGGAGGCTCCCAGCACGGCACGGAAGGTCTTCCACAGGATGAGCAGGTCCATCGCGAGAGACCAGTTATCGACGTAGCGCAGGTCGAGCCGCACGGACTCCTCCCAGCTCAGGTCGGAGCGGCCGGAGACCTGCCACAGCCCCGTGAGCCCGGGCTTGACGCGCAGCCGCCGGTAGACGGCGTCGGCGTACGCGGCGACCTCTTCGCCGAGCGGGGGGCGGGGCCCCACGAGGGACATGTCACCGCGCACCACGTTGAGCAGCTGGGGCAGCTCGTCGATCGAGAAGCGGCGCAGCACCCTGCCCACCGGCGTCACCCGGGGGTCGTCCTTCATCTTGAACAGCACCTCGTTGCCCTCGGAGCGCTCGAGCAGCGCACGGCGGCGCTCGTCCGCGTCGACGTACATGCTGCGCAGCTTGAAGAGCGTGAACTCCTCGCCGTCCACCCCGATCCGCGTCTGGCGGTAGAACGCCGGACCGGCGGACGTGAGCCGCACGAGGAGCGCGGCCCCCAGCAGGACGGGCGCGAGCGCGACGAGCAGCCCGACGCCGAGCACCCGGTCGAGGACGGCCTTGGCGAGCACGCGGCTGCGCGGGGTTCCCACCTCGAGCTCGAGGAGCGAGAGCTCACCCGTGGGCCGCAGCGTGAGGCGCGGGGCGTGCACCTCGACGAGGTCGGGCGCGACGATGAGCTGGGCACCGACCCGGTCGAGCGCCCAGGACAGGCGCCGCAGCGCATCCCCCTGGAGGCTCCCGCCGGTGACGATCACGATGTCGACCGCGTGGTCCACGACCACCTGGGGAACGTCCGCGATCGCGCCGACCACGGGGAGCGCGGGGCTGGGGCTCTCGTCGTCGAGGCTCGGCAGGCACGTGCCCACGACCTCGAAGCCGTGGTAGGTGGCCCGGCCCAGGTCCTCCGCGACGTGCCCCACGGCGTAGGGGTGGCCGACGACGAGCGTGCGCTTCATCGCGCGGCCCCCCTGCCGGGCACGGTGGAGCACCTTGCGGTGCGCGTACCGCGCGAGCGCCGCGGTCGCGACGAGGGCGGGAACGCCGCCGAAGACGAGGAACCGTGAGACCTCCGCCATGGTCGCGTAGCTCGCGGTGATCATGACGACCATCCCCAGGGCTCCCGCGCGCCACAGCGCCTGGAACTCGACGGGTCCGTTGCCGAGCTCGCGCAGGTCGTAGCCGCGGTTGACGGCGACGAGCAGGACGAAGCCCACGACGCCGACGGCGACCAGCCCGACCGTCTCGAGCCCGCCACCGAAGATGGGGGCCATGACGAGCGTGCCCACGACCACCGCGACGAGCACGTCGAGCGCGACGGTCCGACGACGGTACGAGGTGCCGACGCGCGCCCACTGCCGCGCGACGACCGCCGTCCGGTTGATCGCCGTCTCGCGCTCCTCGACCGGGTGCGCGGACGCCCACGAGCGGCGCGGCTCGGCGGCGCGGCCGCGGCGGTCGATGCTCGGGCGTCCGAGGTCGACGCCGGGCTCAGCGGTCAGGGTCACGACGGCCTTCCGTCCGGTGGGGTGGGGCACTACACCCTATTACGCACCGGTATGGTAGGTAAGACCCTGATGGGTGGATTTGTCCGATTTCACCCGACTGGCCGAGCGTCGCTCGCCCGTTCGACCCAGCCTAGCGGGGGCCGTGGAAGCGCTGCTGAGCAGCGGCGAGACCCTCGTGCACGAGCGCCTCGACCGCGTCGGCGGCGTCGTCGAGCAGGAACGGCACGTCCTTGCGCTCGACGCTCGAGAAGTCCTTGAGCACGAAGTCGGCCGCATCCATGCGGCCGGGCGGGCGGCCGATCCCGCACCGGACGCGCACGTACTCGCGCGTGCCGAGCGCCTTCGAGACGTCGCGCAGGCCGTTGTGCCCGCCCTCCCCGCCCCCGAGCTTGAGGCGCACCTCGCCGAAGGGGATGTCGAGCTCGTCGTGGACCACCACCACGTGGTCCGGCTCGACGCCGTAGTACTTCGCGACCCCCGAGACGGGACCGCCCGAGACGTTCATGTAGGTCGCCGGCTTCGCGAGCACGACGCGCGGACCCGGCGCCCCGCCCGGGAGCGTCCCGAGCCGTGCCTCGGCGATCGCGGCGCGCGCTCCCCCGGCCCGCGGACCGGAGAACGTGGCGCCCGTGCGGCGCGCGAGCTCGTCGAGCACCATGTGGCCCACGTTGTGCCGGTGGGACGCGTACGCCGGCCCGGGGTTCCCCAGGCCGGCGACGAGCCACAGGTCTGCGCCCATGGAACGGTGGCGAGGGCTCAGCCCTCGGCGGACTCGGAGCCCGCCGCCTCGGCGGAAGCCTCGGAGGCACCCTCGGCCGCCTCGTCGGCGGACTCGGCCACCTGCGGTGCCGAGATCGACACGACGAGCGCCTCGGGGTCGCCCGCGAGGGTCGCACCCGCGGGGAGCTTCACGTCCGCGGCGAGGATGTTGGTGCCCGCCTCGAGCCCCTCGACGGAGACCTCGACGGCCTCGGGGAGATGGGTGGCCTCGGCCTCGAGCGAGAGGTGCTGGAGGTCGGTGAGGTGGATCGTGCCGGGGGCGGACTCGCCCACCACGTGCACGGGGACGTCCACGATGACCTTCTCGCCCTTGCGGACCACCTGGAGGTCGACGTGCTCGACCGAGTCACGGATCGGGTCGCGCTGGACGTCCTTGGCGATCGCGAGCTGGACGTCGCCGTCGAGCTCGATCTCGAGCAGGGCGTTCGTCACCTTGAGCGCCATGAACGTCGCGTGACCCGGGAGCGCCACGTGGACGGGGGCGGCACCGTGGCCGTACAGCACGGCGGGGACGAGGCCGGCGCGACGGGTGCGACGGGCCGCGCCCTTGCCGAACTCGGTACGGGTGGTCGCGACAAGCTTGGACATGATCACTCCTGGGTGAGGACGTACGGACGGCGGAGGCTGGGCCTCGACGCGGGGCGCGGGACGGACACGCGCGACTGCGTTCCGCCACGTCGATCACGGACCGGTTGGCCGTCCAACGTCCCTCGCCGAGGCAACGGCGAACAGTCTAGCGGAGGTCAGGGGGCCCAACGCCACCGGACCGTGAGGGTCGCCGTGACGGCCTCGTCCCCGCCGTCGAGGGGCAACGCCTCGGCGAGGACGGCCTTCATCCGCACGGGAGCGTGGGCGGGCCCTTCGACGTCGACGACGGCGGCCACGGGCCCGAGCTCGCGGCCCGCGAGCCGTGCGAGCTGCTCGGCCCTGGACCGCGCGTCGGCGAAGGCCGCCTCACGGGCTCGCGCCGCCGCGTGCGACGGGTCGTCGATCGCGAAGCGCGTCGAGTCGAGGCGTGCCACCGGACCGGCCGCGGCGAGCGCGCGCTCCACGAGGGCACCGGCGTCGTCGAGGTCACCGATCGCCGCACCGCGCAGCCGCGCGCGCACGCCGAGCCGCGCGACGTAGCGCTCCGGGCCGGTCCCGTCCGGACCGCGCTCGACCCAGGTGGCCGTCGTCGTCGTCCGCAGGTCCGACGCCGCGACCCCGGCCTCGAGCAGCACGGACCGGGCCCGCCCGAGCCCCTCGCCGGCGTGCCGCACGGCGACCTGGACGTCCTCGCCCTCGGCCTGCGCGCCGAGCTCGACGAGCACGACGTCGGGCCGCACCTCGACCGCTCCCGTGCCCGTGACGAGGACGCCGTCCTCGCGCAGCTCCTCGCCGGACGGCACGTCAGCCCTCGAACAGCGAGGTGACGGAGCCGTCGTCGAACACCTCACGGATCGCGCGCGCGATGAGCGGGGCGATCGACAGCACCGTGAGCTTCTCGAAGCGGTGGTCGTCCGGGATGGGGAGGGTGTCGGTCACGACCACCTCGCGTGCCCCGCACTCCTGGAGCCGGCGCGCGGCCGGGTCGGAGAGCACGCCGTGGGTCGCCGCGACGATCACGTCCTTCGCGCCGTCCTTGAGGAGCACGCGCACGGCCTCGGCGATCGTGCCGCCGGTGTCGATGAGGTCGTCGGTCAGGACGCACGTGCGACCCTCGACCTCGCCGACCACCCGGTTGGCCACGGCCTTGTTCGGCTGGTTGATGTCGCGCGTCTTGTGGATGAACGCGAGCGGCGCGCCGCCGAGCTTCGCGGCCCACTGCTCCGCGACGCGGATGCGACCGGCGTCCGGCGAGACCACGGCCACGTTCGTGACGTCCACGCGCGTGCGCACGTAGTCCACGAGGAGCGGCATGGCCCACAGGTGGTCCACGGGACCGTCGAAGAAGCCCTGCGTCTGCGCGGCGTGCAGGTCCACGCTCATGAGCCGGTCCGCGCCGGCCGTCTTGAACAGGTCCGCCATGAGCCGCGCGGAGATGGGCTCGCGACCGAGGTGCTTCTTGTCCTGGCGCGCGTACCCGTAGAACGGCTGGACCACGGTGATCGTCTTGGCCGAGGCCCGCTTGAGGGCGTCGACCATGATGAGCTGCTCCATGATCCACTGGTTGATGGGGCTCGTGTGGGACTGCAGCACGAAGGCGTCCGCCCCGCGCACCGACTCCGAGTAGCGCACGTAGATCTCGCCGTTCGCGAAGTCGTAGGCCGTGGTGGGCACGAGCTCGACGCCGAGCGCCTCCGCCACGGCGTCCGCGAGCGCCGGGTGGGCGCGCCCCGAGACGAGGACGAGGCGATTGTCGCCGTTGGAGGAGAAGAGCCCGGTCATCCGCGTTCGTCCTTCGTGCTCGCTTCGTCCGCTCCGGGGCCGGCGGGCCCGGAGGAGTCGTCGGTGATCGCTCGCTGGGATCCCGTGGCGGCCGCGAGCACGCGGTCGCGCTCGGCGCGCGCCTGCGGACCGAGCTCCTCGGTGGCCGCGGCACCGAGGGCGCGCTCGGCGGCGTCGGCGGCGGGAGTGCCCGCGCGCGAACGCAGCACCCAGCCCTCGATGTTGCGCTGCGGGCCGGACGACAGCCCGAGCGCGCCGGGCGGGACGTCGCGGCGGATCACCGAGCCGGCGCCGGTGTACGCGCCGTCGCCCACCTCGACGGGGGCGACGAACATGTTGTCGGAGCCCGTGCGCACGTGCGAGCCGATCGTGGTGCGGTGCTTGCGCACGCCGTCGTAGTTGACGAAGACGGAGGACGCGCCGATGTTCGAGTGCTCGCCGATCGTCGCGTCGCCCACGTACGTCAGGTGCGGCACCTTCGAGCCCTCGCCGATGGTCGCGTTCTTCACCTCGACGAACGTCCCGATCTTGCCCTTGCGCCCGAGCCGGGCGCCCGGGCGCAGGTAGGCGAACGGGCCCACCGTCGCCTTCGGTCCGACGACGGCGGACGAGCCGTGCGTGCGCACGACGACGGCCCCCGCGCCGACCTCGACGTCGGTGAGCGTCGTGTCCGGGCCGATCTTCGCGCCCTCGCCCACGCGCGTCGCGCCGTGCAGCTGCGTGCCGGGCAGCAGCTCGACGTCGCGCGCGAGCTCGACGTCCGCGTCGACCCACGTGCTCGCGGGGTCCACGACGGTCACGCCCTCGCGCATCCAGCCCTCGAGGATCCGGCGGTTGAGCTCGGCGCGCAGCACCGCCAGCTGGACGCGGTCGTTGACGCCCTCCACGGTGACGGGGTCGTCCGTGCGCACGGCACGCACGGCTCCGCCGTCGGCCCGTGCGATCGCGACGACGTCCGTGAGGTAGACCTCGCCCTGCGCGTTGTCCCGGTCCAGGCGCGCGAGCGCGCCGCGCAGGACGGCGGCGTCGAACACGTAGACCGACGCGTTCACCTCGCGGATCGCCCGCTGGGCGTCGTCGGCGTCCTTCTCCTCGACGATCCGCTCGACGGCGCCCGTCCCCGCCTCGCGCACGATCCGGCCGTAGCCGAAGGGCGCGTCGAGCTCGGTGGTCAGCAGGGTCACGGCGTTGCCGTCCGCGGCGTGCGCGGCGTGCAGCTCGGCGAGCGTCGCGCCGTCGAGCAGGGGCGTGTCCCCCGCGATGACGACGACGGTCCCGTCGACCTGGGTCTGGCCGTCGCCCGCGAGCGCGCCGTCCGCGTGCGCGGCGGCGTCGAGCACCCCGAGGGCGCACTGGACCGCACGGCCCGTGCCGGGGATCTCGTCCTGGTCGGCGACCAGCACGCCCGGGTCCACCTCGAGCGCGTGCGCCGCGACCGCGTCCCGCCCGTGGCGGACGACGACGGCGAGGCGCCGCGGCTCGAGCTCGCGCGCCGCGACGAGCGCGTGACCGAGCATCGACCGCCCCGCCAGCTCGTGGAGCACCTTGGGGGTGCTCGATCGCATCCGGGTGCCCTCACCTGCGGCAAGGACGATGACGGCGGCGGGCCGAGGGGTGGTCACCGAGGAAGCTCCCGTGGGGTGTAGCCGAGGCATGGCGCACGGCCACTCTACCGCCGGGCCCGGGCTCGTTCTCCCGCTCCGCCCCCAGGACTCGAACCTGGACCGCAAGGCTCCAAAGGCCTGCGTGCTGCCATTACACCAGGGCGGATCGCCCGCGACGCGAGCCCGGACGGCGCACCCAGTCTGCCAGCACGACCGGGCATGATGGACACGTGGCCAACGAGAGCAGACGCCCCGCGCGGGCAAGGATGACCGCCGCGCAGCGCCGTGCCCAGCTCATCGAGGTGAGCCGCAGGCTGTTCGCCGAGAAGGGCTTCGACCTCACGAGCGTCGAGGAGATCGCCGCGCGGGCGGAGGTCTCCAAGCCCGTGGTGTACGAGCACTTCGGGGGCAAGGAGGGCATCTACGCCGTCGTCGTCGACCGCGAGGTCACCGCGCTCACCGGTGCGCTGACGGACGCCCTCACGGAGGGCGGGCACCCCAAGGTGCTCGTCGAGCGCACGGCCCTCGCCCTGCTGAGCTACATCGAGGCCAACACGGACGGGTTCCGGATCCTCGTGCGCGACTCGCCCGTCGCCCAGGCCACCGGCACGTTCTCGAGCCTCATCGGGGACGTCGCCACCCAGGTGGAGCACCTGCTCGCGGACCAGTTCAAGAAGCAGGGCCTCGACCCCAAGACGGCACCGATCTACTCGCGCATGCTCGTGGGCATGGTCGCGCTCACCGGCCAGCACTGGCTCGAGGAGCGCAGCCTCAAGAAGACGGAGGTCGCCGCGCACCTCGTCAACCTCGCGTGGAACGGCCTGTCGGGGCTCGAGCGCCGCCCCGCGCTCACGTCCTCGGGCAGCGCCCGGGCCGCGAAGTCCTGACGGCAGAAGTATCTCGACGTCGAGTAATCTCGCCTCATGAGCGCGCAGCCCACGAGCAACGACCCCGACGAGGTCGACCGCATCGTCGAGGCGTGGCGGCGCGAACGACCCGATCTCGACGTCGCCCCGCTCACCGTGCTCTCGCGCGTCACCCGGCTCGCCCGGCACCTCGACCTCGCCCGGCGGGGCGCCTTCGCCCGCTCCGACCTCGAGTCGTGGGAGTTCGACGTGCTCGCGGCGCTGCGCCGCGCCGGCGCGCCCTACCGCCTCTCCCCGGGTGCGCTCCTCACCCAGACGCTCGTGACGTCCGGCACCATGACCAACCGCATCGACCGCATGGTCGCGCACGGGCTCGTGCGCCGCGAGCCCTCCCCGGACGACCGCCGCGGCGTGCTCGTACGCCTCACCGACGAGGGCCTCGCCCGCGTCGACGCCGCGATGGCGGACTTCCTCGACGTCGAGGCGAGCCTGCTGCGCGGCCTCACCGACGCGCAGCGCGACGAGCTCGCGGGGCTCTTGCGCATCGTGGTCCGTCAGTTCGACGAGTGATCTGACCTCCTCGCCGTCGGTGGCCGTACCCTGGGGCGCATGCTGCTGCCCCTCAGGCTCCTGCGCGACCGGTGGCCCGCGTGGCTCGAGCGCGCGGCGGACCGGTTCGTCTGGTCCGACCCGAGCGTCATCACCCGCCCCGACGTCACCTCGGAGCGGTTCCGCGAGGCCATGTCGGCCATCCACGTGGGCGGCACCATCAAGATCACCTCGAGCGACCGCCACCCCGAGCCCGACGCCCTCCTGATCGACCACCTCGACACGACCGGGCTCGTGATCGCCGATGTCGGGGCCTCGGACGGCTCGACGTCGCTCGACCTCGTGCGACGGCTCGACGGCTTCGCCGGCTACGTCATCTCCGACCTCTTCCTCGAGATCTCGTGGGCGCGCGCCGGACGCCGCACCGTGCTGTACGACCCGGCCGGCGCGCCGATCCTCCTGACCGGCCACCGGTTCCTCGCCTGGCCCTCGATCTCCCGCGTGGTCCGGACCGTCGTGGGGCCCGCGCTGCGTCGCGTCGCGCGCGAGCCGCGCCGGCCCGTGACGCTCCTCAACCCCGACGTCGTCGCGCTGCTCGCGAGCGACCCGCGCGTCACGACGCGCGAGCACGACGTGTTCACCGTGTGGCCCGACCCGAAGCCGGACGTCATCAAGGTGGCCAACCTGTTGCGGCGCCTGTACTTCGGCGACGAGGACATCACGCGTGCCCTGCGCGCCCTGCACGCGAGCCTGCCCGCCGGGGGCCACCTGCTGATCGTCGACAACTCCCGCGAACCAGGGATGCCCCCGCGCGGCGGGCTCTACCGTCGCGAGGACACCGGCTTCTCGCTCGTCGCCCAGACCCCCCACACCCCGGAGATCGGTGCCCTGGTGCTCGCCCTCGACGTGGCGGGCGCTCCGACGGCGCCCGACGCGTGAGGTCCCGGGCGGCCCTCGGCGGCGGCAGCCTGCTGCTGCTCGCCGCCGTGCTCGGGGTCTCGGGCAACCTGCGCGGCCCCATCGCCGCGATCGGCCCCGTGATCGACCAGATCACCGCCGAGCTCGCCCTGTCGCCCGCCGCCGTGGGGCTCCTCACCGGACTGCCCGTGCTGTGCTTCGCGCTCGCCGCGCCGCTCGCGTCGTGGGCCATCGGTCGCGTCGGGGTGGGGCTCGCCGTCGCGGGCGCGCTCACGCTGCTCGTGGCGGGCACCCTGGTGCGCTCGAGCGCGGGGTTCCCGGCGGCCGTGGTCGGGACCCTGCTGATCGGCGCGGCCATCACGACCGGCAACATCGCGATCCCCGTGGTCACCCGCCGCGACTTCCCGCTCCTCATCGCGGGGGTCACGGGCGCGAGCACGGCCGCGATGAACCTCGGGGCGATGACGACGACGGCGTTCACCGCGCCGATCGCCCACCACCACGGCTGGCGCTGGGCCACGGGCGTCTGGGCCGTCGCGGCCCTCGCCGCGCTCGTGCTGTGGGTCGTCGCGGGCCTCGTGCGCCGGTCCCGTCGTCGCGGCGGGGCGGCGCGCCCCGGGACGGTCGCGGGGGTGCCGGGTGGGCCGGGGGCGCCGTCGTCGGACAGCATCTCCGTGCCCGGGACCCGCACCCTGCCCCACGTGCTGCGCCGCTCGTTCGTGTGGGCGCTCGCGCTCGTGTTCGCCGTGCAGTCCTTCGGGTACTACGGGATGACGGCGTGGCTGCCCCAGGTGCTCTCGGACGTCCTCGGGCTCGATGCGACCCGGGCGGGCGGGGCCGCCGCACCGTTCCAGGCCGCCGCGATCCTCTCCGCGCTCACCGTGCCGGTGTTCCTCGCGCGCCGCGTGCCCCCGCGCGTGGTGTTCCTCGTGCTCGTCGGGCTGTGGCTCGCCCTCCCCCTCGGCATGCTGCTCGCCCCGGCGGGCTGGCCCGTGTGGGTGTCCTCGGCCGGGCTCGCGCAGGGCGGGCTCTACACCGTGGTGATCTCCGTGGTGCTGCACCGGGCCGCGAACGTCGCGGACGCGCGGCGGTCCTCCGCGGCCGTGCAGTCGATCGGCTACGTGCTCGCCGCGACCGGCCCGAGCGTGCTGGGGCAGCTCCACGGCGCGAGCGGCACGTGGACGGTCCCGATGCTCACCCTCGTGGTGGCCTTCGTGGTCGCCGCGGCCTCCGGGGCCTTCGCGATGCGGCCGGTCGGCTCCCGCTGAGCCCGGGCGTCACCCCTCCCTGCGCGGAGCCTCAGGGCGCGGGCTCGAGCACGCGCGTCAGGTCGGGCAGCCGCGCCTGCAGCATGCGGTGCACGGTCCAGTGCATCCACACCAGGCTCACCGCCGTGAGCACGAAGAGCGCGAGGAACGTCGACTGCGGCATGCCCGTCCAGCCCTGCAGGTAGGCGAACACGGGCGGCAGCACGAAGCCGCCGAGCGCACCGAGCGTCCCCACGAGCCCGCCCACGGCACCCACGTCCTGCGGGAAGTACTCCGGGATGTGCTTGAACACCGCCGCCTTGCCGACCCCCATCGCGACGCCCACCACGACGACGAGCGCGGTGAAGGCGGTGACGCCGAGCTCGAACGGCAGCACCTCGCGCAGCCCGCCCGACGACGCGTCCCCGGGAACCTTGATGACGATGTACCCGTACGGCATCATCAGCACCCCGCTCGCGGCGAGCATCACGAAGAACGTCGCGTACATGACCCGGCGCGCCCCGAACCGGTCCGCGAGGTGCCCCCCGAGGGGCCGCAAGAGGCTCGCGGGGAAGATGAACAGCGCCGTGAGCAGCGCGGCCGTGGCGAGCGGCTGGTCGTACACGTCCACGTAGTACTTGGGCAGCCACGAGGACAGCGCGACGTACGCACCGAAGACCACCACGTAGTAGAGCGAGAACCGCCACACGCGCACGCTGCGCAAGGGCGCGAGCATCGCCGCGAGGGTGCGCCCCTGGCCCGGGCGCAGGTCCGGGCGCGGCGCGACGGCCCACAGCACGACGGCCATGACGACCAGCAGCACCGCGTACAGCATCGGCACGAAGCGCCAGCCCCCGAAGCTCAGCCCCGCGATGGTCAGCGTGGGGACGGCCGCGATGAGCCACGGCCCGATGAGCTTGGTCACCGAGGCACCCACGTTGCCCGCCCCGAACACCCCGAGGGCGAAGCCCTGGGACTCGCGGGGGTACCACGCAGAGTCCCAGGCGATCCCCACCGAGAACGCGTTCCCCGCGAAGCCCGCGAAGAACGCGAGGCCCAGCAGCATCCCGAAGCTCGAGGCCTGCGAGACGAGGAAGGTCGGCACTGCCGTGGCGAGCAGCATCACGAGGAACACGATGCGCCCGCCGTAGCGGTCCGCGAGGATGCCGACCGGCAGCCGCCAGATCGATCCGTTGAGGATCGCGACGGCGGTCAGCCACGCGAGCTCGACGTCGGACAGGCCGAACTCGTCACGGATCGGGATGCCGAGCACGCCGAACATGAGCCACACGGCGAACATCAAGGTGAACGCCGTGGTGGACACGGCGAGCACGCGGCGACGCGGCCCCTTCGCGGTGGTCGCTGCATCGGCTTCCATGACTCTCCCTCCCCGGCCGGCGCACCTCGCGCGCCCCGCCCCGAGCCTAC
>Ga0222423_1000330_pt1 | contig 38260 bp, 27 predicted proteins | sample 3A0metagenome_FD_182472 | JGI IMG/M metagenome (GOLD analysis project Ga0222423, IMG submission 182472) | Enriched microbial communities from leaf-cutter ant dump, University of Wisconsin, Madison, United States - 3A0 (version 2) | ecosystem: Environmental > Terrestrial > Nest > Insects nest >...
CGCTCCTTACACAAAACCCCCGCGGATGCGGGGGCATCCGCCAATGGTAGCCCGGCCCAAGCGTCGGGCCGAATTGCGCCTTGCCTCCCGCCCCCCGCTGGCCCTCCACCACACAATCTCTCCCGAGGGCGGAATGTGCAGGCTATCTACCAGGCAGTTTGGCAAACCAGGCCCGACGCTCTTGGCGACTTGTGTGGGGAAGGCTGCCTAGACCACGGCCTCCACCTGCACCACCGAGCCTGCGGGTGCGTACGGAACCGTGGTGCCGTCGATGGCAGTGCCGTCCACGGTAAGCGAGGCACGGCCAGACCCAGAATTGGTCACGTGGATCACGTACGTGGCGCCGCGCACCTGACGGCGAATGGTGAACTCGCCCACCTCGGCCCCGATGCACGGATCAACAACAAGGCCGTCATAGTCCGGGCGCACACCCAAGATGTACTGCGAGACGGCCACAAAGTTCCATGACGCCGTTCCCGTGAGCCACGAATTCTTAGCCTCACCGTGACGCTGCGCGTCCTTGCCGGCAATCATCTGCGCATAGACGTACGGCTCCAGGCGGTGCACCTCAGAAATGCCCTCGCGGTAGGCGGGAGTGATCTGCTTGTAGTACTCCCAGGCGTACTCGTTACGGCCCACGATGGTCTCGGCGATGATGATCCACGGGTTGTTGTGGCAGAAGATGCCCGCGTTCTCCTTGTAGCCCGGCGGGTAGCTCGTGACCTCGCCCAACTCCACGTGGTACTCCTTGTACGCGGGGTTCAGCAGCACGATGCCGTGGGGGGTGTTGAGGCGCTCACGCACCGAGTCCAGCGCCTGCACGGCCTTGCCGTCGTCAAGACCAACGCCGCCCATGATGCAGTAGCCCTGAGGCTCGATCCAGATCTTGCCGTCCTCGTTCTCGTCGCCGCCCACCACGTTGCCGTAGTAGTCATACGCACGGCGGAACCACGCACCATCCCAGCCGTGCTCCACCACGGCGGCGCGCATCGCGGACACGGCCGCCTCCGCACGGGACGCCTCCGCCTCGTCTCCACGGCGTCGGGCAAGCGCGGCGTAATCCGGGCCGATGGCGCAGAACATGCCCGCAATGAAAACCGACTCCGCCACGCCACCGGCCTGGTTCTCGGTGGTCTGGAAGGACTCGCCGGGAGTGGTGGAGAAGCAGTTGAGGTTGAGGCAGTCGTTCCAGTCTGCGCGGCCGATGAGCGGCAGCCCGTGCGGGCCCATGGTGTTCAGCGGGTGGTCGAACGAGCGCTTGAGGTGGTCCATGAGGCTCGTGGCCTTGGACTCGTCGTTGTCGAAGGGCACCAGCTCGTCGAGGATCGCGAAGTCGCCGGTCTCCTTGACGTAGGCGGCAACGCCCGCGATGAGCCACAGCGGGTCATCGTTGAAGCCCGAGCCGATGGCGTTGTTACCGCGCTTGGTGAGTGGCTGGTACTGGTGGTAAGCGGAGCCGTCCTCGAACTGCGTGGACGCGATGTCGATGATGCGCTCGCGGGCGCGCTCGGGGACCAAGTGCACAAAGCCCAGGAGGTCTTGATTGGAATCGCGGAAGCCCATGCCGCGGCCAATGCCCGTCTCAAAGTACGAGGCAGATCGCGACATGTTGTAGGTCACCATGCACTGGTACTGGTTCCACACATTGACCATGCGGTTGAGCTTGTCGTCGCCGGACTCCACCGTGTACGAGCCCAGCAGGTGGTCCCAGTAGGCGTTGAGCTTGGCAAACTCGGCGTCGGTGGCCTCGTTGGTGGAGAAGCGGGCGAGCAGCTCACGACCCCCCGCCTTGTTGACGACGCCGGGCGCCTCCCACTTGTCCTCCGGGGCGTTCTCCAGGTAGCCCAGCACAAAGGTGAACTGCGTGGATTCGCCGGGAGCGAGGTCCACATTCAACTGGTGGGAGGCGATGGGATACCAGCCCGAGGCCACCGAGTTCGTGGCCTTGCCGGCATGCGGCACGGCGGCCTCATCGAAGCCGTTGCCGTAGCCGAGGAAGGCGTCGCGATCGGTGTCGAAGCCCGCAACTGGGGCGTTGACGCCATAGACCGCATAGTGGTCCCGACGCTCGCGGTACTCGGTGGTGTGGTAGATCGCGCCGTCCTCGACCTCCACCTCGCCAATGTTGAGATTGCGCTGGTAGTTGGTCTGATCGTCCTCGGCGTTCCACAGGCAGAACTCGATGAAGCTGAACAGTTGGAGGTGCTTGGCCACGGACGATGTGTTGGTGAGGGTGACCTGGTGAATCTCGGCATTGACGTCTACCGGCACAAAGAGCAGCACGGATGCCTCCACGCCGCCACGCTCTCCGGTGATGCGCGTGTAGCCCATGCCGTGCCGAGTCTCAAAGCGGTCAAGCTCCGTCTTGTACGGCCGGTACGAGGGGCTCCACACGTCGCCGCCGTCGTTGATGGAGAAGTAGCGCCCGCCGTCGTCCACGGGGATGTTGTTGTAGCGGTAGCGCGTGAGGCGACGCATCTTCGCGTCGCGGTAGAAGCAGTAGCCGCCACCCATGTGGGAGACAAGGCCAAAGAACTCCTGCGAGCCCAAGTAGTTGATCCACGGGTACGGGGTGTGCGGAGTCGTGATGACGTATTCGCGTGCTTCGTCGTCGAAGTGACCGAACTGCATGACATCCCTTCCTGAGGATGATTGGGGCAACCAAGGCTTTAGCGTAGTGCTCCGCTCGAAACGTTGCGACGGTGTGACCGAAACGTTATGAAACGGGCAGGGGTGCCGGGCGGGTTCGCGCCTGTTGCGAGGGGCCATCCCAGAGAGCGCACAGACCCAGTTCACGCGGTAGGTTTGCCGCATGCTGCTCTCCGACCGCGACATCCGCGCCCAAATCGATGCGGGCCGCGTCAAGCTCGACCCCTACGAGCCCGCCATGATCCAGCCGTCCTCAATAGATGTGCGGCTGGACAAGTTCTTCCGGGTCTTCGAGAACCATCGCTACGCGGCCATCGACCCTGCAGCGGAGCAGGCAGAGCTCACTCGCCTTGTGGACGTGGGCGCCGAGGGGCCCTTTGTTCTGCACCCCGGTGAGTTCGTGCTCGGCTCCACCTTTGAATCCGTCACCCTGCCCGACGATGTGGCGGCTCGCCTCGAAGGCAAGTCGTCGCTGGGCCGGCTTGGGCTGCTCACCCACTCCACCGCGGGATTCATCGACCCGGGATTCGAGGGCAATGTGACCCTTGAACTGTCAAACACGGCAACGCTGCCCATAAACCTGTGGCCGGGCATGAAGATTGGGCAGCTGTGCTTCTTCCAGTTGTCCTCGCCCGCCGAGAATCCGTACGGCTCCTCCGTCTACGGGTCTCGCTATCGCGGCCAGCGCGGCCCCACGGCATCGAAGTCGTTCCAGAACTTCCACCGCACAGACGTGTAACCGATGTGACATTGTCAGCGCGCGGTTGATGATCTGGCCCCCAGGTGGAAGCATGGCGCAAGCGCGAGACGTAGGGGTCTGCCGTTACGTGAGGGGTGTGGGGTGATGAGGTCGCGTTGGCAAGGCATTGGCGCTGCCAGTGCTGCAGTCCTGCTCACCGCGTCAATCGCCCTGCCGGCGAGCGCCGACGACTCGCCACTGGTGGAGTTCGCGGACCCTGATCTGGGCGCGTGCATTCATGATGCACTCGGCGTCGATAGAAGCACCGATCTCACCCAAGCGGACATGTTGGGCCTCACCTCCCTGTGGTGCAGCGGCCTCACCATTGATTCACTTGCGGGCCTAGAGACAGCGACGAACCTTGAGTCGTTGACCCTGGCAGCGTCGGCGTTCCTTCCTCCCTGGCCCTCGGCTGACCACCCCGTGGCCGACGACCTCGCGCACTATTTTGACCCGATCGCCAGCCTGCCCTCGCTGCATTCACTCGGGTTTCCGCACACGCTGTTGCCGCTCGATATTTCGCTGGAGTCCCTTCTCGTTCCGCCGATCACATCGCTTTCTGCTGACATGTACGGGGGTCCATACGGACAAGATCTCGAGTGGCTTGCGGGCGGCAACGACCTCGAGACGCTGACTCTCGACTTCAGACGTCCGCCGGCAGACATCGGCCCCATCGGTGGCCTCTCGAACCTCACGTCGTTGGAACTTCGCGGCCTCCAGGGCAATTCGTTGGCGCCCATCAGCAACGTGACCACCCTCACCTCGCTGGATCTTCCCGACGCCGTGGGAACGGACTGGGCGACTCTGGCGTCACTCACGCAACTCGAACATGTGGACCTATCCGGGTCGAATGTCGACACCATCGATTGGCTTGGAAGCGCCACACACTTGGCGGACGTCCGACTACGCGAGACCTCCGTGACCGACGCATCCGCGCTCGTGGGCAAGCCGTTGACACACCTCACGCTCGACGATTCGGGCATGACCGATCTCGGGTGGCTGCGGTCGCTCCTTCATGCCCGCGAGTTGTCGCTGCGCGGGTTAGGTATCACCGATCTCAGCTTTCTGGGCGACATCAGCGAACTCGAAGCGCTACACCTCGACAACAACGACATAGACGATCTCGGTCCGCTCTACGGCGCGCCCGCGCTGTCAACCCTTACCTTCTCCGGCAACCAGGTAGACGACATCGCGGTTCTGGCATCGCTTCCCGCAATTTCCACGGTGCTGTTTGACAACAACCGTGTCACCGACGTTTCGTCGCTGTCAGGCCTTCCTCACCTTGCGAACTGGTCGGCCCAGATACAGAAGGGCGATCTGCCACCCATTTCAGCATGTGAGGTGCAACCGCGAACGGGCGGCACCGACTTCGACGGCGGGCACCTCACGCTCACACCCGATCGGGGCGTCGTTGTGCGCGAGGCGTACCTCGTTCCCTTCAACGGCGGGGTGGAGGTCTCAGGCCACTCGGGTGCGTACCCCTTCTCTGTGAGATTCACGGCAGAGGTTGCCGGCTACACGGAGCCATGCGCCTGGCCCGCCGGCTACCTTCCAACATTTATCTTCCCCGAAGCGCTCACACCGGGCACCGTCGCAGCCATCGACCTCACCTTTGGCAGTTACCACGGGACCAACACGCCGCGATTCGAGTGGCGCGATGGCCTGGGCAACGTCATCTCCACGAGCTTTCGCTTTACGCCGTCCACCGCCGACATCGGCAAGCTCGTGACACCGATCGGCCGTACGGTCGTTTCGGGGATGCAGACGGTTGAGGTCGCGGGCGCGCCCGTCGCGGTGGCTGGCGGCGTCCCCGAGGTGATGAACCTGGGACTTGTCAATCCACCGCTTGCGGGCTTCACGAGCGTCGTCGATGGCTTGTCGCGTATTCCGGCGGCCTCGGTCACGTGTGCTTGGCGCCTCGACGACACGGTGGTGGCTACCAACTCTTCGTGCGAGTATCTCGTTCCCACAAGTGCGGCCGGGAAGAAGGTCGCCGTCACCGTCATCGCAAAGCGCCCTGGATACGTTGACCAGACCTACATGGTGGCGCCTCAGACAGTCCTCAAGTACTACGCCCCCTTGCGGCTGCGGCTGGGAACCGTCTCGGGAACCCCTGACGTTGGCAAAGTGCTCACAGCGTCACCAACGACCTACTCCGTGACACCTACCTCATACGGATACCAATGGCTGAGGGACGGCAAGCCGATCTCGGGCGCCACCTCGCGGACCTACACCGTGGTGAGCGCGGATGCGGGCAAGAAGGTAGCGGTGGCGATGACCGCGCAGCGCTCCGGATACCTTCCGGCGACAGACGTGAGCGCAGGAGTCTCGATCCGCCGGCCGTTCACGCAACGACCAGTACCGAAGATCACAGGCTCGCTCTCGACGGGCCACAGACTGACGGCAGTTCGCGGCACGTGGAGCCCTTCCCCCACGAGCTTCGCGTACCAGTGGTACCGCAACGGCAAGGCGATCTCGGGTGCGACCAAGTCCACCTACACCACCAAGTCCAGCGACCTTGGGGCCAAGTTCACCGTCAAGATCACCGCTAAGAAGTCGGGCTATACGACTGCCTCCACAACGAGTGCCGCCGTGAAGATTCTCAAGAAGTTCACCAGGACACCGACGCCAACGATCTCCGGCACCAAGCAGGTCAAGCACACCCTCACTGCCAGGGCGGGCACCTGGAGTCCGTCGGCGAGTCTCAGCTACCAGTGGTACCGCAACGGCAAGGCAATCGCCGGTGCCACCAAGAGCACCTACAAGCCGGGCGTCAAGGACGCTTACGCAACGTTCAAGGTGAAGGTCACTGGCAAGAAGTCGGGCTACGCCGCGGTCAGCAAGACATCCAAGGCCGTCACGGCGTCGGGCATCAAGTACGCGAACTGCAAGGCGCTGCACAAGGCCTACCCCGGCGGCGTCGCCAAGTCCAAGAGCGTCAAGGGCATCACCAAGACAACGTTCGTGTCAGCCAAGCTCTATGCTCTCAACGCTGCGCGAGACGGCGACAAGGACGGCTGGGCTTGCGAGTAGCGCGAGCGCGATAGTCTGAGACCACAACGACAGGGGAGCGCCACCCAAAGGGCGCTGAGAGTGCGGACCAGCCGCAGACCCTCGAACCTGATCCGGCTCGCACCGGCGTAGGGAGTCGAGTCTCGTCCCCTCCTTTCCAAGGAGGTCACCGTGCGTATTGCGCGCATTGCAGTTCCGGCCGCCCTCGCGGCCGCCACCCTCACGGGGTGCAGCACCACACCGCACCCAGCCATAGCGTCGGGCAGCCCCAGCGCCGAAGCCGAGGTAACTGTGCTCACCCACGACAGCTTTGCGGTACCCGACGCCGTGGTCGCCCAATTCGAAAAGGACACCGGCATTACGGTTACCTTCGTGGCGCCCGGCGATGCGGGTTCCCTCACCAACAAGCTGATCCTCACCAAGGATGCACCGCTCGGTGACGTCGCGTACGGCGTGGACAACACCTTCGCCTCTCGCGCTATCGCGGAGGGAGTCTTCGCCGACTACACCTCCGCGGCACCCGCGGCCAAGGACGCGCAGCGGTACGCCGTAGAGGGCTCGCATGTGCTCACCGCCGTGGACTACTCGGACGTGTGCCTCAACTACGACGTCGGCTACTTTGCGGACCACCACCTGGCCGTCCCACAGACGTTCGACGACCTTCTCAAGCCCGAATACAAGGGACTGCTGTCCGTCACGAACCCCGCCACCTCGAGCCCCGGGCTGGCGTTCCTGCTCGCGACCATTGCGGCCAAGGGCGACGCGTGGCGGGACTACTGGGCAGGGCTCGTGGCCAACGACGTGCGTGTCACGGCGAGTTGGTCGGACACGTACTACACGGACTTTTCGGCGCCCAACTATGGGGGCGATTACCCGCTCGTGCTGAGCTACGCCTCGTCACCGCCGTCCGAGGTCATCGACGGCGAACCCACCACGGCCGCCTTGCTGGACACATGCTTCCGCCAGGTGGAATACGTGGGTGTCCTCGCGGGCGCCAAGCACCCCGCCGCCGCGCAGCGGGTCGTGGACTGGATGCTGAGCGACGCATTCCAGGCGTCCGTGCCCGAGAACATGTATGTGTATCCGGTGTCGGGCTCGGTGCAGGTTCCCGCCGAGTGGGCGGCGTATGCCCCGCTCACGCAGTCGCCGTGGACGGTGGATCCGGCGGCGATCGACGCGAACCGCGAGCAGTGGATCCGCGAGTGGACGCAGGTGGTGCAGCCCTGATCCGCACGCCCGGGAGCAGCCTCCGCCGTCACCTCACGTGGGCGGCGGTCGTTGCGGTGCCCGCGGCGTTTCTCGCGGTGCTGTTCGTGTGGCCGCTCGCCACGGTGCTGGTGCGCGGGCTCGCAGGCACGGGCACGGGCGCTGCGCTCGCAGTATTGACCTCCCCCGGCGTGCCCGACGCTATGGGCACCACCGTGGTGCTTGCGGCCTTGGGTACGGCCGGGGCGGTAGTGCTCGGCGTTCCCGCCGCATGGGCGCTGTACCGCTTGCGCTGGCGCGGACAGTCGGTGGCAAGGGCCATCGTGGCCGTGCCCTTCGTGCTGCCAACGGTGGTGGTGGCCGCGGCCTTTGGCGCGCTCTTTGCGCGTCACGGCGTGCTGGGCTGGGCAGGCCTCGATCAATCCGTGGCGGCCATCGTCAGCGCGCTGGTGTTCTTCAACGTCTCGGTGGTGGCGCGAGTGGTGGGCAGCGCGTGGGCCGCGCTCGATCCGGGAACGCAAGTCGCGGCACGCACCCTTGGTGCGAGTCGCTGGCGTGCGTTCCGCACGGTCACGCTGCCCGCTCTTGCCCCCGCGCTGGGCGCCGCGGCGGCCGTGGTGCTGCTGTTCTGCTCCACCTCCTTTGGCGTGGTGCTGGTGCTGGGCGGCACGCGGGTGCGCACGGTGGAGACCGAGATCTACTTCCAGGTGAACGCCTTCCTCGACCTGCACGCCGCCGCGGTGCTGGCGATCGTGCAGCTGGTGTTCGTGGCCGCCGCCCTGGGGCTTGCGTCGTGGGCGCGGCGAGGGCGCGACCGCGTGGCGGGCGGGCGGGAGCTGGACGGCTCGCGGCCAAGCCGTGCCGCGGATCGCCCCTGGATTGCCGTGGTGCTGGTGGTGCTCGCGACGCTCATCGTGCTGCCCGCGGTTGCCCTCCTCGAGCGTTCGCTGCGTGTAGCCGGGGGCGGCCACTCGCTGGGCAACTACGCGGCGTTGTTCTCGGCGCCCGGCACCACCGTGCTGCCCGTGAGCGTGGTGCAGGCGGCGCTGAACTCCCTCGTCACGGCCGGTATCGCCGCCGTCATCGCCGGCGCGCTGACCGTGGCCGTTGCCTCCGCAACCGTGCGCGGCCCCCGGTGGGCGCGGTGGCTCGACGGGGTGGCCATGGGCCCGTTAGGGGTTAGCGCGGTGGTCATCGGTCTTGGCATGCTGCTCACCCTCAATCGCGAGATCGCGGGGGTGGACCTGCGGACCTCATGGTGGCTCGTTCCGCTCGCGCAGGCGGTCGTGGCGCTGCCCTTGGCGGTGCGCATCCTGGTCCCTGCGATGCGCGCCATCGACCCCCGCCTGCGCGCGGCGGCGGCGAGCCTTGGCGCGAGCCCGTGGCGTGTGTGGCGCACGGTCGACTGGCGGCTCGTGCGCGCTCCCGCCGCGCTTGCCGCTGGCTTTGCCTTTGCCGTCGCCATGGGCGAGTTTGGCGCTACGACCTTTGTGGCGCGCCCCGACCGCCCGACGCTCCCGCTCGCCATTGCGCGGTTGCTGAGCCGTCCCGGGGCCCAGAATGTGGGCATGGGTTTTGCGGCTGCCGTGCTCCTTGGCATGGTTACGGCCGCGGTGATGCTCACCACGGAGCGCCTGCGCACGCGCGTGAGGACGGACGTATGAGCGGGCTCGTGGTCACCGGGCTGACGGTCACGTATCACGGCCGTGAGACGGTCACGGCCGTTGACGACGTGAGCCTCAAGGTTGCCAAGGGTGAGATCGTGGCACTGCTTGGCCCCAGCGGGTGCGGGAAATCTTCGCTGCTCGCGGCGATCGTGGGGATCATCGAACCCGACGCAGGGACCGTGACGTTCGACGGTGACGACGTCACCGCAACACCCCTTCACCGGCGCGGCTTTGGCCTGGTGTTCCAAGACGGGCAGCTGTTCCCCCACCTGAGCGTGGGAGGCAACATCGCCTATGGCATCCACTCGCTGCCGCGCGACGAGCGCGAGCGCAGAGTCGCAGAGTTGCTGCACCTCGTGGGCCTGCAGGGGCTCGCCGATAGGGCCGTCACCGAACTCAGCGGCGGCCAGCGCCAGCGCGTGGCGCTGGCGCGCTCGCTCGCTCCCCGCCCGCGCTTGTTGTGCCTCGACGAGCCGCTCAGCTCCCTCGACGCCGAACTGCGCATACGCCTGGCGGAGGATCTGCGCGGTGTCCTTTCAGCGTCGGGCACCACGGCGCTCATGGTGACCCACGATCCCGCGGAGGCGGTACGGGTGGCGAGCCGCGTTCTCAGGATGGACCAAGGCCGACTGCTCTAGCGGTCGCAGGCGATGCGCGGCCACCGCTGCCATGTCCTGCACTCACGTATGCTTCATCAATTCGGACAAAGTGCCGATAACACTAAGGCCCCGGTCATCCACGCAAGGTCACATCATGCACTCGCTCCCCCTCCGAACGGTCACGACGGTTCTTGGCATTGCCGCTCTTGTGGCGGCATTCGTGGTTGCCCCGAGCACCGGCGCGCAAGCGGCCAACGCCGCCGACTTTGACCCGGGCTTCCTTGTCAGCGACGCCGACTTCTTCAACGGGAGCGCGCTCACCGCGGCACAGGCAGACGCGTTCATCGCGGGAATGAACAAGGGATGCGCCACGGGAAAGACCTGCATAAAGAACTACCGTGAGGACGTCACGGCAAAGGCGGCCACGACCCGGTGCAAGGCGATCACCGCGGCCACCAAACGCACCGCCGGTCAGATCATCACCACGGTGGCCAAGGCGTGTGGGATCAGCCCAAAGGCGATCCTCGTGATCCTGCAAAAGGAGCAGAGCCTTGTGACGTCCACGGCGCCAAGTTCGCGGGCGTTCGCCTATGCGATGGGCGCCGGTTGTCCGGACTCAACGGGATGTACCACTCCGTACCAGGGGCTTTACGCCCAGGTCTACTACGGCGCATCGCTCCTCAAGGGTTACACGTTGCCGTCAAGTTCGCTGTATGCGCGCTACCAAGTGGGCAAGACGTCAGCCATCAAGTACCACCCGAGCACGGCATGCGGAACCAAATCCGTCTACGTCAAGAACCTCGCGACGCACGCTCTGTACGTGTACACCCCGTACACGCCCAACGCCGCGGCCCTGAAGTACCTCACCGGCTCCGTGCCCAGCACCGCGAGCGGCGCTAGCTGCGCCTCGTACGGCAACCGCAACTTCTGGCGCATCTACACCGACTGGTGGGGACCCACCGGCTCGGCGGGAGCCCTCGCGGTCGATGCGTTGTACACCAAGCTCGGCGGTGAGAGCGGTGCGCTCGGGCCGCGCACGGGCACCATCGCCACCACCACCGCTAAGGGGGCGGGGCTGTACCAGACGTACGAAAACGGCACCATCGCCTGGAATCTCAAGAACGGCGCGCACGTGATTTCCGGTGACCTCGCGGCAACGTGGCAGGCCCGGATAAGTGAGTTCGGCTGGCCCAAGCAAGACTCGGTGGCAAGCAGCGCGGCAGGCTCCGGTACGTACCAGAACTTCGACTCGGTGCTCCTGGCGCAGAAGTCCGGCGGCAAGGTCTACACCGTGTGGTCGTCAACCCGCACGCAATATCTCGCCGCGAAGGGACCCGGCGGCGCTATGGGATGGCCCAGCGGCTACCAGGCGAAGGATGCAAGTGGCCTCTACAGCCAAGTGTTTACAGGCGGCACCGCGTACCGCTCGGGCACCAAGACGGGATTCGTGAGGGCTGCTCTCGTGGCCGGCTTCGTCAAGCGAGGCGGTGTCACGGGCACCCTCGGATGGCCCAAGAACCTGGGAACCGTCACCTCACTGCGGGGCGGCGGAACCTGGCAGACCTTCGACAAGGGCGCACTGTTCCAGTCCACGCTCGGTACACAGGCGGTCTACGGCACCACCTTCACGAAGTTCACGGCTCTAGGCGGAATCGCCACGGCCGGCTGGCCCCTGAAGAGTCGCGTTGCGGTCGACACGTCTGGCTGGCGGCAGCAGGAGTTTGAGAAGGGCACGATCTTCGTCAAGGGTTCCACGTCCGCTTACGTGGCCACGGAGTTCGCACCCACGTGGATTTCCACGGGGTTCACCACGGGGAATCTCGGAGCACCGACGTCCAAGCCCATTGTCACCTCGGCGAACGGTGGTGGCATCTACCAGGGCTTTGCCAAGGCGATGCTCACGCAGAAGACGGGTGGCAAGATCTACCGCTTGACCGGTCAGGTACGCACCGCATGGACCACGAACTCGCATGCGTCCGGTGTTCTTGGCTGGCCCACCTCGAAGGCCACTAAGGACGCCAAGCTGGGCGTCACCGTGCAGAAGTTCGAGAAGGGCGTCGTGATCGCCACCTCCAAGAAGCACGGGATCATCGGCACCAACCAGTGGGCGGTGGCGAAGGCCCACGGAGTGGGCGGCGGGTCGCTTGGCTGGCCCACCGCAACAGTCAAGAAGAGCTCGGTGGGTGCGGGCGGCGAGTACCAGTACTTCACCGCTGGCACGATCACGTGGCAGCAGGACCGCGGTGCGTTCTTTGTGCCCAAGGCGATCTGGGCCGCTCGCACCACGGTGGGCGGCCTGGCAGGACTGGGCTGGCCCACGGCAGCGGCAACGTGGGATGCCAAGAAGTCGGCCTGGACTCAGAAGTTCGAGTTTGCATCGATCACCTGTGTCACAGGCAAGGCGTGCACGGTGAAGTCCACGCGCTAGCAGTCACACGCGATACGGTGCCCGTGTACCGCCACGGGCGACGTCAGCGGGTCTACGGCGCGCGTGTCATCGACAGTGACGCTCGCGCCCGCGGCGTCCGTGACGACCCTGTCCACCGGCAACCCTTCGCGCGCCCAGTACTCAAAGCCGCCGATCATCTCCCTCACGGGATAGCCCAGCTCGCTGAGGATGAGGCCCGCGTTGGTGGCGCCGTTGCATCCGGGCCCCCAGCAGTAGACGACGAACGCGGTGCCCTCGGCGAATTCGGCGGGGATACGCTGGGGCATGTCGGCCAGCGGCACGTGGACGGCGCCGCGTGCATGGCCCTGGTCCCACGACTCGAGGCTCCGGGTGTCGACGAGCACAAAGCCCGGTGCACCAGAGCTGAGCGCTGCGTACGTGTCGCTCACATCGGTCTCAAAGGCGAGGCGGGCACGGAAGTGGCCGGCCGCGTCGGCTGGTGTTGTCATGGGCCCGACGCTAGGGCCAGCCGGTAGGGCCAGTCCAGTATGCGCTGGCCCGGAGTGCAAACCTGAGCCGCACCCGCTCAACTTTTTGTGCCGAGCGCTTGACAGCGTCGGGCCGAGGCCGTAACTTGAGTCTAGGCCGCTCAACTATGAGCGAGACTGTGTGCAGTACGTAGGAGGACAACACATGTCACGAGCAGTAGGAATTGACCTGGGCACCACCAACTCCGTGGTGTCCGTACTCGAAGGCGGCGAGCCCACCGTGATCGCCAACGCCGAGGGCGCGCGCACCACGCCGTCCGTGGTGGCCTTCTCCAAGACCGGCGAGGTGCTCGTTGGCGAAATCGCCAAGCGCCAGGCCGTCACCAACGTCGACCGCACCATCCAGTCCGTGAAGCGCCACATGGGCACCTCGTGGACCACGGACATCGACGGCAAGACGTATACCCCGCAAGAGATCAGCGCGCGCATCCTGGGCAAGCTCAAGCGCGATGCCGAGGAGTACCTGGGCGAGAAGGTGACGGACGCCGTCATCACCGTCCCCGCATACTTCAACGACGCCGAGCGTCAGGCCACCAAGGACGCCGGTGAGATCGCCGGACTCAATGTGCTGCGCATCGTCAACGAGCCCACCGCCGCCGCGCTTGCGTACGGCCTGGACAAGGGCAAGGAAGATGAGCTCATCCTGGTCTTCGACCTCGGCGGAGGCACGTTCGACGTCTCGCTGCTCGAGGTGGGCAAGGACGAGGACGCGTTCGCCACCATCCAGGTCAAGGCCACCGCGGGCGACAACCGCCTGGGCGGCGACGACTGGGATCAGCGCATCGTTGACCACCTCATCAAGGAGGTCAAGAACTCCGAGGGCGTTGACCTGTCCAAGGACAAGGCAGCCGTGCAGCGCCTCCGCGAGGCAAGCGAGCAGGCCAAGAAGGAGCTCTCGTCCGCGCAGCAGACCACCATCTCCCTCCAGTACCTGAGCATCGGCGAGAACGGCCCCGTGCACCTCGACAGCAAGCTCACGCGCGCTCAGTTCCAGCAGATGACGCAAGACCTGTTGGAGCGCACCAAGGCGCCCTTCCACCAGGTCATCAAGGACGCGGGCATCAAGCTCAGCGACATCGATCACGTGGTGCTCGTTGGTGGTTCCACCCGCATGCCGGCCGTCACCGATGTGGTCAAGGAGCTCACGGGCGGCAAGGAGCCCAACAAGGGTGTCAACCCCGACGAGGTTGTTGCCGTTGGCGCGGCCCTGCAGGCCGGCGTCATCAAGGGCGAGCGCAAGGATGTGCTGCTCATCGACGTCACTCCCCTGAGCCTCGGCATCGAGACCAAGGGCGGCGTGATGACCACGCTCATCGAGCGCAACACGGCCATCCCCACCAAGTCGTCCGAGGTGTTCTCCACCGCAGACGACAACCAGCCCTCCGTGCTCATCCAGGTCTACCAGGGCGAACGTCAGTTCGCTCGTGACAACAAGCTCCTGGGCACCTTTGAGTTGGGCGGCATTGCACCGGCCCCGCGCGGCGTGCCGCAGATCGAGGTCACGTTCGACATCGACGCCAACGGCATTGTCCACGTGCACGCCAAGGACCGCGGCACCGGCAAGGAGCAGTCCATCACCGTGACGGGCGGTTCGGCCCTGTCCAAGGAAGACATTGACCGCATGGTCAAGGACGCCGAGGCCCACGCCGACGAGGACAAGGCCCGGCGCGAAGAGGCGGAGACCCGCAACTCTGCGGAGACCTTCGCCTACTCCACGGAGAAGATCCTTGCCGACAACGAGGACAAGGTTCCCGCCGAGGTGGCCGACGACGTCAAGGCGGCCATCGCCGAGGTCAAGACCGCTCTCGAGGGGACCGACGCCGACGCCGTGAAGACCGCCCACGAGGCTCTCGTGGAGAAGGCGCAGAAGATCGGCGAGGCCATCTACGCCTCGCAACAGGCCGACGCTGCGGCCGGTTCGGCGCCGCAGGGCGACTCGACCGAGGACGACGTCGTCGACGCGGAGATCGTGGACGAGGACGACACCAAGTAGTCAGGGACGGCCCGACGCGTGGGTGACCACCGCGTCGGGCCGTCACCGCTAGGGAGACTTTCATGAACGACCACACCGGCTACAACACCCCAGACGACGAAGGCGCGGAGAGCGCGCTCAACGACGCGGCATCGATCATCGATGACGCGGCCGGCGCCCTGGACGATGAGGCTGCCGCGATGTCCGCCCTTGAGGCCGCGCAATCCAAGGCGAGCGAGCACCTCGCAGACCTGCAGCGACTGCAGGCGGAGTACGTGAACTACCGCAAGCGCGTGGATCGTGACCGCGCCCTCGCAGGGGAGCTTGCCACCGTCAAGACCATCGAGGCGCTCATCCCCACCCTTGACGACATCGCGGCCGCGCGCGAGCACGGCGACCTCGAGGACGGTCCCTTCGCCGCCATCGCCACCAAGCTGGAGACGGCATTGGCGCAGTTGGGATGGGAGAGCTTTGGAGCGGTCGGCGAGGCGTTTGACCCCGCGCTGCACGAGGCGTTGCTGTCACAGCCCAGCGCCGACGTGACAGTGCCCACCATCACCACCGTTGCCCAACCCGGCCACCGCGTGGGCGAGCGCATCGTGCGCCCGGCCCGCGTGATCGTGGCACAACCGGAGTAGGGCACACCCCACACCTACGTCAGGAGGCGCCGTGGCGAGCCAAGACTGGTTCAGCAAAGACTTCTACGCCACTCTGGGCGTGCCCAAGGATGCCGATCAGGCGGCGGTCAAGAAGGCATACCGGCAGCTCGCCAAGGAGCTGCACCCTGACCGCAACCCCGGTAACGCGTCTGCAGAGCAACGATTCAAGGACGTGGGCGAGGCGTACGCAGTGCTGTCCGACCCCGAACAGCGCAAGCAATACGACGCCGTGCGCGCCATGGGCAGCGGCGGTCCCCGATTCACGCCGGGAGGTACGGGCGGCCAAGGCTTTGAGGACGTCTTTGGCGGCATGTTCGGCGGCGCACAGCAGGCCGGCGGAGCGGGATTCGAGGACATCCTCAGCCAGATGTTCGGCGGCGGCTTCCAACGCGGACCACAGAAGGGGTCCGACATCGCTGCCGTCACCGAAGTGTCCTTCCGCGAGGCCGCCCAAGGCGCCACCGTCACTCTTGGGCTTGACGGGCAGCGCGTCTCCACGCGATTGCCTGCTGGAGTCCAGGACGGACAAAAGATTCGCGTTCCGGGCAAGGGCCGCGCGGGCGCTAACGGCGGCCCCAAGGGCGACCTGCTGCTCACCGTTCGCGTCGCCAAGCACCCGGTGTTCTCGAACGACGGCCTCAACCTGCGCGTTCAGGTGCCCGTGACATTCGCCGAGGCAACACTCGGCGCCACCATCCAGGTGCCCACCCTGAGCGGCGACAAGGTCACCGTGAAGGTGCCGGCGGGCACGGCGTCGGGCCAGATACTGCGCGTCAAGGGCCGCGGCCTGACGAGCCGCGACAAGACCGGCGACCTTCATGTGGCAATCGTGGTCGACGTTCCGCGCAAGCTGTCGCGGGCCGCCAAGCAGGCGGTCGAAGAGCTCGCGGCACAGCTTGGCGACAGCCCGCGCGAGGCGCTGTACAAGGACGCGGCGAAGTAATCATGGAAGAGCCCGACGTCGACGAGCCGGTCTTCTTGATCTCAGCGGCCGCGGAGCTTGCGGGCATGCACGCCCAAACCTTGCGGCAATACGACAGGCTTGGCCTTGTGGTGCCCAAGCGCAGGCCAGGCGGCGGGCGGCGCTACTCACTGCGGGACGTCGCCACGCTGCGCGAGGTGCAGCGCATGAGTCACGACGAAGGCATCAACCTTGCAGGTATCGCCCGCATTCTCACGCTCGCTGCACGCGTCACGGAGCTCGAAAAGGAAGTGGATCGGTTGCGCCCCAAGGCGGATGTTGGCGCCCGCGTGTTCACCACCGGACCCAACGGCACCGTGGTGATCGTGGAGCGCGGCCAACGCGTGCCGCGCGCCGAGGGCCGCGGCGTTGTGGTGTGGCGTCAGCCGCGCTAATCGGAAATCTCTACGAGCTTCACTCGCGCCGCGTGCCCACGCAGGATCGTCACCTGCCGTCGCCGCACCCCAAAGTGTTCCGCTAGCGCGGCCACGATCGCGTCGTTTGCCGCGCCGTCCACGGCCCGTTCACGTACGTAGACGGTGACCACGGCGTCGGGCCCCACCTCCACGAGGGGGCCTTTGCGTGAGCCGGGCTTTGCCCGCACCTCCATGCGCGCCACGGCCCGACGCTACCCCACCCGCGAAGGCCGGCACCGCCCTCAGCTCGGTGCCGGCCTTCGCGCCCGTCTATCACTCAGCGGTAGACGGACTCCAGGAGATCCTGGACATACGCGTGGGCGTCAGGAAGGGACTCAACCCACACACGCGGAGGTTGACGCATGAGGTTGCCCACACGAAGTTCGGTGGCGCGAGTGGCAATGTGATCGCGCAGCGCGGCGAGGCCTCCGCCCAGCGCCGCATCGCGATCCACGAGCACCGCGTAGATGCCGTCGGACAGCCGCGCCATGGGGTGCCCGTCACCGTAGGCATCGGTCAGCGCGTGACCAACGGCCGCGTTGCGGGCGATGCGCTGCCAAGGATCGGAATCGGCGACAGAGACATCCACCACCACAAGCGCGTGCGTCTCGCTCACACGAGTGCCACGGCGGCTCGCGGCGCCGTAGACCTCGGACAGGCGCTGCACCAAGTACTCGGCGGTGCCAAGCCCGGATTCGGCGTCGGTCATGGTGGGCGCGGTGATGGGAGCGGCGTCGCGCTCCGTCCAGCCCTCGCACAGCGCACGAATGGAGCGAATGGGTGCGGACTCAAACCCGGCAGCGCGGAACAGCACGGCCATGTCGTCGATGGACTCGGTGATGCCCACTCCGGCGGCCGCGCGTGCGTGCCCAAGGCGGTGCGCGGCCGGAGCCGTGTCGAGGCCGCTTTGGAGTGCCTCGACCAGCGCCTCGGCAGCGGGCGTGTACCAGTCTCCGGGGCGCAACCAGACGGATGAGATGCTCGCGGTCTCCCACGCGCGCAGCAACTGTGAGGCCACTGCGGGGCTCGCGCTCGTCACGTCCGATGTCATGCCCTATGAGAGGGGCGGCGCCGGAAACTATGACGCACTTCACACAAAGAACTTTCCGCGTGCTCACAGCGGCGGTATCGTGTGAGGAATTCCGCATTGCGCGCCTTGTGTCGAAACGCCTCGAAACGGGACACTAGGAGGGCACTTATCTACCTTCAGGAGTGGGATGACCCACGAGGCAATCGCGCTGTGGACGGAGACGTCCAGCGATCCCGAGCTCATCGCTGGCGTGCGCGCCGGCGACGGAGCCGCCTTTGCCCTGCTCTACGAGCGGCACGTTGATGCCGCGCGCAAGGTAGCCGCCCAGTACACCAACTCGGCATCCGACGTCGACGACGTGGTCTCGGAGGCCTTCTCGAGGGTGCTTCGCGCGTTGCAGCGCGGCGATGGCCCCGACCTCGCCTTCCGCGCCTACCTATTCACGATCGTCCGACGCACGGGCATGGAGATCATCAACCGCGGCAATCGCACGCGGCCGGGTGACGACATGGGCCAGTATGAGTCCGCGCTCGGCTATGAGGCGCCGTCGGACGAAGGCACGATGCTTGGCTTTGAGCAGGGCATTGTGGCCGACGCTTTCCGCTCGCTGCCCGAACGGTGGCAGGCGGTGCTGTGGTACACGGAAGTGGAGAAGAAGTCCCCTAAGGACATCGCGCCGCTCCTGGGGCTCACGGCCAACGGCGTGGCCGCGCTCGCCTACCGCGCTCGCGAGGCCCTCCGTCAGGCGTATCTGCAGCAGCACCTCAACACCGCCGACTCCCTCGAGTGCCTCGCCGCGAGCGCCCAGCTGGGCGCCTATGTGCGCGGCGGTCTTGCCAAGCGAGAGCACGCCAAGGTGGACGAGCACGTGCGCTCGTGTGAGAAGTGCACCGCACTCGTTGCCGAGCTCGAAGACGTCAACCGCGGCATGCGGGCGGTGATCGCGCCGCTCGTGCTTGGTGTGCTTGGCGTTGGCGCGCTCGAGGGCGGGCTGCCTATCGGTGGCGCGTTCGGCCCGCACGGCGCCGGAGCCGGCGCTGGCGCGGCCGCCGGCGGGGCCGGCGGTGGGGCCGGCGCCACCGCGGGAGCCAGCGTCAGCGGCACCGGCCTTGCGGCGTGGGTTGCCTCCGCCAGCTCAGTTGTGCTTCCCGCGGCGGCCGCCGTTGGGGTGGTGGCGCTCGTGGTGTCGGGGGCCAGTTATCTTGGCGTCTTTGACCCGCTCGGCAAGAACCCGGCCCAACCACCGGCCGCCGTGTCCACTACCGACCCCAGCGTGGACGTCACCGCCGATCCCGCGCCCACCGCGGATCCGCAGCCTTCGGCCGAGCCCACGGTGGAGCCCAGCCCCCAGCCATCGGCCGAGGCGACCGTGCCGTCCACCCAGCCGCCCGGCGGGCAGGCGAGCCCTGCCGTCGACACACCGCCCGTCAACAATCCGGGGTCGGGTGTGGATCCGGATCCCGGCACGGACCCCGGTACAGATCCCGGTACGGATCCCGGTACGGACCCCGGCACGGATCCCGGTACGGATCCCGGTACGGATCCCGGTACCGACCCGGGCACAGATCCGGGCACAGACCCAGGCACGGACCCCGGTACAGATCCGGGTACAGACCCCGGCACGGACCCCGGCACGCCGCCCAAGGTTGCCGCGCTCTCGTTCGGCTCGGCGCCCTTGGACTTCGTGGAGATCTCCGAGGTATCGCCGTCGGTGACGATGTCGCTCAGCAACACGGGCACCGGCGAGGCGGACGACGTCACCGCGTCCATCACGCTCCCCGACGGCCTGAGCTTTGCGCCTCCGCCCGGTGGAGCGTCGGCCTTCAGCCGCACCCCTGCGGACAAGCTGGGCGACTTCTTGAGCTTCGCCAACGACCACACCTTCACCGCGGGCGACTGGACGTGCCAGCTCAACACAACCCTGACGTCGGCCACGTGCACCATCAGCGTGATCGATGCTGGCGCGACCGCAAACCTTGACTTGCGCCTCACCCCCGTCAGCAACGCCACGTTCGTGGGTGACGACGCATGGATTGAGTTCTCCGCGAGCGCGGGCGACGTCACCGCGTCGTACAAGGTGCGTGCCGGCGTGGCTCCCAACGACGAGGACCTCAAGGGCGTGTGGGCCGCCACCGGCCACCTCGATGCCACGCAAGTGGGCACCACCCTCATGGGGTGTGACACGAGCAAGTCGGCGTGCGCGTCGGCCATGAACTTCGCGGGAAGCGGCGTTGGCAAGGACACCATCGCGGGTGCCAACAACAACGATCAAGCGATGATCCCGCTCAACACCGCGGGCGGCGTCTCCACGTCCGGTTCCACAAACCTCAGCGAGGCACTGCTGCCCAAGGGCGCCACGGTGAAGTACGCGCTGCTCGAATGGTCCGCGAACCGCTACAAGAGCGACTCCTGGACATCCAGCGACCTCGGCACCGCACGATTCCGCACCCCCGGCGGTGAGTACGCGTCGGTCACCGCAGACACGGTCACCACGCTGTTGCAGGATGACCGCTACTACTACCAGGCACGGGCCAACGTCACCGACCTCGTGGCGGCGGCCGGCAACGGCACCTACTCCCTGGCCGACATCGCGCTCAGCGCCACCGCCAAGGACCCCACGCGCACCTACTACGGAGGCTTCACGCTCACTGTGGTCTACGAGCTCGATGCCCTGCCGGTCTCGCGGGTGGCGGTGTTCGCCGGTAAGCAGTGGGTCAGCGGCGCCCAGTTCGCGGACTTCACCTTCTACGCGGACCGCGAGACCTCGGTAGAGGTTGGCTGGACCACGTGGGACGCAGACCGTGGCACCGGCGGAGACGGATTCTCCGTTGACGCGACCTCCCTCACGCCTCTGGGCTGGAATGGCCGCACCACCGTCATCCACGACCCCACCAACGCTGCCGACTCCACGGCGTTCGGCTCGCCCTACGCCAACACGCTTGGCGTGGACGCCAAGAAGTTCGCTCCCCTCAAGGGTGTGCAACCCGGCCTGCACACCCTCAAGTCCTGGACCAGCGGCGACAACTATTTGATCGGCTCACTGACCGTCAAGCTCACCTACGACGACTGACGTCGGCGCAGCGTCAGCCCTAGCGCGGCAGCACCCAGCACCGCGGCAACGCTCATGGCAACCCTGGCACCCACCGGAGTGACGCCCTCATAGCGCGCCTCCTTGACGGCGGTGGGCGGCCCAAGGCTCGTGGGCTGGAAGCAATAGCCCGTGAAGGAGTCCGGGCCCCATCGTGTGGAACGGACCCACGCCTGTGCCTTCGCGGCGGTGCCCTGGCGTGCGAACGCGAGTTCCGTGACGGTGAAGCTCGGCGCGTCCACGACCCATGCCATGGGGCTCACGAGTGCCATCCACGCCACGTTCTCCGTGTGGGTGCGAGACACCTCCACCGTCTCCGATCCACAGATATACGCGGGCATGCCACCCACATAGTCCGTGGTGAAGGTATGCGCCACGATCTGCTCGTCAACGCGGGTTTGGGGAAGCAGCGCGGCCGCGAGTGCGAGAGGCACCAGCACCAGCGCCAACGCCGCGAGCGCCGCCAAGCCGCGAGGGCGCGGCCCCAGGCGTTGGTGAACCAACGACGCCACTGAGAGCCCCAGCCACGCGCCCGCCGCGCCGGTCAGTGCCAGCACCGTGACGGTGGCAAGCGCGGCTTGGCCACGCCACTGCTCGTGAACCGCGGCGAGGATCACGCCGGGCAGGCTCACCAGCCCCAGCACAAGACCCGCCGCGCCGCTCACCAGCCACGCGGCGAGACGGGCGGTTACGGCACCCGTCGCGGGACGCGCCGCCGCCCACGCGCCCGACGCCATGGTCACCACCGCTGCCGCCACCAGAAGGACCGTGGTCACCCAGGCACCACCCGTGACCAGGGCCGTGACGCCCGCGGCCAGCGCGGGGACCGCGAGCACGGCAAGCGCCGCATACCGCCAGTGCGGGTCACGCCATGCGGTCAGGGCCGCGTCGCGCAGCGCGCGGCGCGGGGGACGAGGTTGTGTCTGCCCTATGTCTACGTGGTCGGCATCGAGTGACACGGTGAAGACGACCGTCTGACCCATGTGCCCACGCTACGTCCGCATGCGGCACAGCGCACCTGCTACACCACTACGGTGTCTTGCGCGCGCGGCCGCACGATCAGCCACAGCGCGGCATGCGCCACGGCGAGAGCTCCCACCATCACCACGGCCATCGTGGTGACAGACACCCCCATGACGCCGATGAGCGGAGTCACGAGGCCGGGCAGCAGCGAGTTGAGTGCACCGATGAGTGAGGCCGCCGTGCCCGCCTCCTCCGCGTGGTTCGCGAGCGCGGTCACCTGAACGGTGGGGTTGATGATGCCCAGCGGGGCCACCACCACAAACAGCGACACGAGCACCCACCACAGGGGGCCATCCATGAGCCCGCATGCCAGCAGCGACAGTGCGCCGGCGGACATGATGAGCACGCCGGCGGTCGCCACGGTCTTGGGCGGCAGCCTGCGCATGAGCCGCGCGGAGATCTGGGTGGCCACCACGAGGCCCAGCGAATTCGCGCCGAACGCGAGACCGTACTGCTGCGCGCTGAGGCCAAAGATGTCCTGCAGCACAAAGGAGCTCGACGACAGGTAGCCAAACAGCGCGGTGAACACCATCGAACCCAGCAGGGCGGAACCCACAAAGGCGCCGTCGCGCGCCAGGTGACGGTAGCGTCGGGCAACCGCGCGGCCGGAGAACACGCCCCGGCGACCCGCGGGGAGTGTCTCAATCATGAAGAATGCGGACACGAGCACCATGGCGAGGCCAAACCCGGCGAGTACATAGAAGATGCCTCGCCAGTCCACCACGCGCAGCAGCTGCGAGCCGATGACGGGTGCCAACACGGGAGCGAGGCCCCACACGAGCGCAAGCCGCGACAGCATGCGGATGAGGCGCTGGCCGGAGAAGAGGTCGCGCACGATGGCCATGGCCACCACACCGGAGCCTGCCGCGCCGATCCCCTGGAACACGCGGCCCACGGTGACGAGCTCCACCGTGGGAGCGAACGCCACGGCAAGCGACGCGACCACGTGGATGCCCGTGGTGATCAGGAGCGGCCTGCGGCGCCCAAAGGCATCCGCAAGCGGCCCCACGATGAGCTGGCCGAGTGCAAATCCCACAAGGGTGGCGGTGAGCGTCAGCTGGATGGCGGCGTCGGAGGCGTGAAGATCGTGGGCCACCGTGGGGAACGCCGGGAGGTAGAGGTCGATGGTGAAGGGCCCCAGCGCGCTGAGCGCGCCGAGCGCGATGATGTACCCAAGGCGCTGGAGTGAGGTGAACGCGTCGCCTGGGGAGGGGGCAACCGCCACGGGTTCAACGGTGGTGGCGGTGGGGGCCTTGGCCTGGGTGGTCATGCGCGCGCGGGATCCTCGGTGTTGGGGGCTCGTGGGTGCGGCGCCTTTGCCGGCAAGGGCTCACGACTCCCTTGCGCAACGCACAACATTACCAAGTGGTAGGGCATTCCCGCGACCCACGCACGGGCGAGTACGGCGGGCCAAAAGGCTGAGGCCCCTGCCCGTGCCGAGCGGTCACGCCTGACCGCTCGAGGACAGAGGCCTCAGCCCAACACGACTCAGTTCTTGGTGGCCTGTGCGTTGACCTCGTAGTGCGTGTTCGTGGCCTCGAAGAAGTTCACGAGCTGCAGGGTGTCGTTGGCGGCCGCCATCCACTTGGCCGGGTTGGACACGTTGTAGTGGGAGTCGAAGCCCAGCTCCTCGAGGCGACGGTCCGCGAGGTACTTGACGTACTGGTTCACGTAGTCGGCGTTGAGGCCCAGGATGCCGGTGGGGAGCAGGTCACGGTTGTAGGCCTCCTCCATGGTCACGGCGTCAAGGATCATCTGGCGAATCTCCTCCGCGAACTCCGGGTCTTGGAGGTCAGGGTTCTCCTCGAGCACCGTGAGGATGAGGTTGATGCCGAACTGCAAGTGCAGCGACTCATCGCGGATGATCCAGTCCATGAGCGAGCCGAAGTTGCGCAGCAGGTTCCGCTGACGGAAGCTCAGCGCCACCATGAAGCCCGAGTAGAACCAGATGCCCTCAAGGACGATGTTGTACGCGATGAGGTTGCGGACAAAGTCCTTCTTGCCCTCGGTGGTGGTGATGTCGAGGGTGTCTTCCGTCATGCGGCGGATGTACTTGACCTCGAACTCCTCCTTGGCAGCCATGGAGGGAACCTCCACGTGGGACTCGTAGGCGGCCTCGCGGTCGATGGGGAAGGTCTCCAGCACGTACTCGAAGGACATGCAGTGGTTGGCCTCTTCCCACATCTGCTTGGCGAGGTACAGGTGCGCCTCGGGAGCGTTGATGTAGGGGTAGACGCCAAACGCGAGTGCCTTGTTGACGAGCAGCTCGTTGGGGTTGAAGTACGACATCAGGTAGGTGACGGCGTGCTTCTCTTCGTCGGTCATCTTCTTGAAGTCCGCGAGGTCCTCACCCAGCTGGATCTCGTTGGGGAACCACGTGTTCGCCACGGCCTGGTTGTAGAGGTCGTACGCCCACGGGTAGGTGATGGGCTTGAGCAGCAGGCCGTCTTGGATGCCGGTGCCGAGAATTCCCATGATGTGCTCCTACTTTCTGTGACGGTTTACTGGCACGACTCGCACTGGAGCCGCTCCATGGGGTCCACGGGGCACGCCACTCCGCCAACAATCTCGGTGTCATCGGCAACGATCTCGAGGGCGGTGGCGCCCTCAGGGACGTCGGTTGCGGGGATAACGTCATCGGCCGACGCCGTGGCCGGCTCCTCCTGCGGTGCCTCCGCGGGGGCCGCCTCGGGAAGCGCCGTGGACGGCACCGCGGGCTGGCTCACGGGAGCGGTGGCGAACGCCTGCGCGGCAACCGCACCGAGCACGGCGGCGGGAGCCGTCGCAGGGGCAGAGGTGGCGGGAGCAGCGGCGGCGGGAGCGTCGGCGAGGGACACGGAGGCGCCCTCCACGATCTCGTCTGCCGCAGCGTCGGCCACTGCAGCTTCGGCCACTGCGGTGCTGGCCACCGCAGTGCTGGCCACTGGAGCCTTCTTGGCGCCAAAGCCGCCGAACCCGCGCTTGGCGGGCGTGCCGGTGGACGTCTTGGCAACCTGCCCGGCGCCGGCCGCGGAGCCGGAGGTGGCGAGGCGCTCTGCCTTGTTGACGCGCACCGTGGACTGCTCCGCGGTGTGACGCGGCTTCATGTGGAGGTAATACGTGGTCTTCACGCCACGCTCCCACGCCGCCGAGTACAGCGTCATCATGTTGTCGACGTCGCGGTCCTCGAGGTAGATGTTGCGGCTGATGGCCTGGTCAATCCACTTCTGTGCGCGCGCGGCGACCTCGATGAAGGCGTACGGGGACAGCTGGAACGAGGTCTTGTAGACGTCCTTGATGTGCTGAGGCACCTCGTCGATCTGCGACAGGTCACCCTGTGCGGCCAGGAGGTCGTCCTTGACCTGCTCCCACAGGCCGATGGCCTGCAGGTCGCGGACGAGGTTGCGGTTGACCTCGAGGAACTTGCCGGACGACGTGGCGCGGCTGAAGATCTGCGAGAACTGGGGGTCGAATCCAGGCGTGGTGCCCGCCACGAGGCCGATCGACGCCGTGGGCGCCACGGCCATGAGGGTGGCGTTGCGGATGCCGCCCTTGACCTTGGCACGCAGCGCGTCCCAGTCCTGACGCGTGGTGCGGTCCACCGCGATCGGGACGCCGCGGTCGGCCTCCGCCTCGGCGATGGTGTCGAAGGGCACCTTGCCCTGGGACCAGCCCGAGCCCTCGAAGTTGTTGTACGAGCCGCGCTCACGAGCGAGGTCTGCCGAGGCGTCGATCGCGTGGAAGGACACGAACTCGACGATCTCGTCGATGAGGTCGTAAGCCTCCTCGGACTCGTAGGCGAGGCCAAGACGCTCGGTGACGTCCGTGTAGCCCATGACGCCAAGGCCGATGGCACGGTTCTCGCGGTTGGCGAACTCGGACTCGGGGACAGAGCTGAGCGTGATGTCCACGAGGTTGTCCAGCTGGCGCACGGCGAGGCGCGTGGACTCCTTCATGCGCTCCCAGTCGATCTTGCCGTCCACGAGGTGCTCGGACAGGTTGATCGAGGCGAGGTTGCACACCGCGATGTTGTCGCGGTCCTGCGGCAGGCAGATCTCGGTGCACAGGTTGCTCAGGTGGATGGTTCCTGTGTTGGTGTTGAGGGCACGCAGGTTGATGGTGTCCTTCCACGTCAGCCACGGGTGCGAGGAGGTCTGCAGCATGATGAGCATCGACTTGTACTGCTCGCGTGCCTTCATCTTCTTGAAGGTGCGCAGCTTGCCGGCCTCCGCGAGCGCCACGTACTCGGCGTAGCGCTTGGAGAACTCCGCGCCAACGAGCTCCACAAGGTCGGGGGTCTCGGCGGGGTCAAAGAGATACCAGTCGGCGTCAGCGTCCACGCGCTTCATGAACTCGTCAGAGATCCACACGGCGGTGTCTGCGGTGCGGGTGCGGCGGTAGGGATCGCCGGAGTTCTGGCGCAGGTCAAGGAACTGCGCAAAGTCGAGGTGCCAGTTCTCCATGTAGAAGCACAGCGCGCCAAACTTCTTGCCACCACGGCTCACCGCGCGCAGCGTGGAGTCGATGGTGTGCATGAACGGGATGGGGCCCGTGGAGGTGGTGTTGTTGGAGCGGATGGGCGAGCCCTCGGAGCGCAGCTTGGTGACGGACAGCCCGATGCCACCCGTGCCCTTGGTAAGCCACATGACGTCACGCACGGACTTGGCGATGTGCTCGATGTCGTCTTCCATCTGCATCACGAAGCAGTTGGACAGCTGCGGGTAGGAGGTTCCCGCGTTGACGAGCGTGGAGCCGGCGGGAAGGTAGTCCAGCTTGGAGATCTTGTCGTAGAACTTGAGCGCCATCTGGGTGGGGTTGGCCTCGTTGAGCGACAGCCCCATAGACACGCGCATCCAGAAGTACTGGGGAACCTCAAGCGCCTTGCCGTGGCGGTCCGTGATCATGTAGCGGTTGCGCATCGTCACGGTACCGATGTACTTGAGGAGGTCGTCGCGCGTGTGGTCAATCGCGGCCGCGAGCGCGTCGAGGTCAAAGCGAGACTCGAGGCGAGTGTCGAGCAGCCCCTCCTCCACCGCGTCGCGGATGTAGCCGGGGAAGCGCGCCTGGTGCAGCAGGGCCAGCTCAAGCTCCGACTCGTAGCCACCGAGCACTCGCTTGTAGATCACCTTGCGCAGCAGGCGGGCGGCGATGACGTCAAAGTTGGGGTCGTCCTTGACGTTCTGCACCGCAACACCAATGGCCGCCTCGTCGAGCTGCTCCGTGGTGATGCCGTCGAACAGCGTGATGGCAAGCTCCGTGGCGACCTGCGTGGTCATCGAGATCTGGTCGGGCAGCCCGATGGCCGCGCGCTCGATGGCCTTGTTGATGCGGTCTGCGTTGTAGGGCTCGCGAGTGCCGTCACGCTTGGTGACCTGAATGCCCGTGCGGATGCCTCCGGTCTCGGCAGGCGCCTCGGTGCTGTTGTCTGCTGCGGTGTTCTCGGTGATCGTCACAACTCTCCCCTTCGTGAGATCTGGCCCTCGCGGGCGGTGGTATTGACGGCGTAGTGGTCGCTCTTGCGGCGGCGAGACCCTGTGGTGCATCCCCTCCCGGGCCACATCGTCGTCAACTCGAGGCGTAGGCACGAACCTAGCGCGAATTACATCGGTGTGCAACTAGATATAGGGGGTGTTTCTGAGATTCGCCCCTAGATGTTGTGGTTCTGTTGAAAACCTGTGCATAGGTCTGTGGACTACGCGGCGTGTCATCCACACCCCAGGCCTTCACCTGTTGAACACTTCGCGCCCGGTTCTTCATCCCCACCGACCAACCATCTCACCGGGGTCTGACACGCGGCGCAACACCAGCGTCGGGCCGGCTGCGCGCGGGGCCAATCCGGACCGGGCCGGGGCAGACTCAGCCAGGCCGCCAGATAAGGAATTCCCGCCCCACCGTCCGTGTGGGCCGTGAAAGCTCACGCCCACGAAGGAACCAACCCCCGCGCGTCCTTCTGGGCGCGTGAGCCGTGCGGCGCGGGCCGGGCCGGGACACGCGGGCCGGGGCACGCGGGCGGGGCGGGCCGGGACACGCGGGCCGGGGCACGCGGGCGGGGCCCAGCCAGGCCGCCAGATAAGGAACCTCCGCCCCACCGTCCGTGTGGGCCGTGAAAGCTCACGCCCACGAAGGAACCAACCCCCGCGCGTCCTTCTGGGCGCGTGAGCCGTGCGGCGCGGGCCGGGCCGGGACACGCGGGCGGGGCCCAGCCGGGCCGAGCCACGCAGCCCAGAGCCGGGCCGCCACAGCAACGGCCCGACGCTGCCGGCACTACCCCTTGACGGCGCCCCCGAGCCCTGCGGACCGCAAGAACACCCGCTGGAACAGCAGGAACATGACCACGGGGATCACGGTGGCGATCGCAAGCGCGGCGAGGAACACGTCAAGCTCTGTCTGCGACTGCACGGCGGGAAGGCGCACGGACAGCGGCTGGCGGGCGGGGTCGGGCAGCACGAGCATGGGCCACAGGAAGTCCTTCCAGGCCGCGATGATCGCGAACACGGACACCACGCCGAGGATCGGCTTGGACATCGGCAGCACCACAGACCAGAACAACCGGAATGGGCCCGCACCGTCGGTGCGCGCGGCCTCGATGACGTCCCGCGGCAGGTTGTCGAAGAACCGCTTCACGAGCAGGATGTTGAACGCATTCGCCGCCATCGGCAGCCACACCGCAAGGTAGTTGTTGAGCATCGAGTAGTCGCGCCCCAGCAGCGGCGGGCTCACCACCGTCAGGTACAGCGGCACCAGCAGCACCACGGCGGGAATGAACAGCGTGGCGAGCACCAGGGCGTTGATGAGCCCCGCGTACCGCGGCCGCAGGATCGACAGCGTGTACGCCCCTGTGGTGGCGACGAGCAGCTGGAACACCCACGCACCCGCGGCGATGATCACCGTGTTGAGGAAGTACTTGTCGATCTCGACGTCGTTCCACGCCTGTGACAGGTTGGCCCAGTCGATCCCGTTGGGCCACAGCGCGAACGGATGCTGCAACGTGTCTTGGGTCGGCGTCACGGCCGACTTCGCAAGCCACAGCAGCGGCCCAAGCCCCACCACCACGAGCGACACGAACAAGAACACGTGCACCCCGCGCAGCGTGCGGCGCACTCGCGGCTGGCGCCGCTCGGCCGTGGAGATGATGCTGCGGTCAGAGTCCAGCATCGAGTTCTCACGCCGACGCTGCCGCCACGAGATGAGCCGCCCCTGGCCGGGCTGTTGCGGCGCACCCGCCTGCTCAACGTCGGGTGCGATCACGGCCTCGGCGGCGCGTGAAAATCCGGTCTGGGTCATGACGTGCTCCAGCGGTTGGTGAGGCGGAAGTACACCCAGCTGAGCAGGGCGAGGAAGATCGCGAGCATCACGGACAGCGCGGTAGCCATGCCGTAGTTGCCGCCCAGCGAGTTCTTGAAGGCGTAGTTGTAGATGAGCAGCAGAATCGTGGTGGTCGCATGGACCGGCCCGCCGCCCGTGAACAGGTACGGCTCCAGGAACACTTGGGCGGTGGCGAGCACCTGCAGGATCAGCATCACGAAGATGACGCCGCGCATCTGCGGGAGCGTCACGTGCCAGATCTTGCGCCAGATGCCGGCGCCGTCCACTTCGGCGGCGTCGTACAGCTCCGGCGGCACAATCAGCAGCGCGGCGAGGTAGATGATGATGGAGCCACCCGCGGCCGCCCACGTCGCCTCGATCACGAGGGCGGGCATGGCCTGGGTCTGGCTCTGCAAGAACGGCTGCGGCGGGATGCCCACGTAGCCAAGGAGCGTGTTGAACACGCCTTGCGGCGACGCGTCGTAGAAGACCTTCCACAACAGCACCGCCACCACGGGCGGGATCACCACCGGCAGGTACGCGAGCGCCGAGTACAGCCCCTTGCCACGGCGCACCTCGCTCATGAGCACCGCCATGATGATGGGGATGGGGAATCCCATCACGAGCGCAAGGAGCGCAAAGTAGCCGGTGTTGGCAATGGCGGTGCCTAGCAGCGGATCGCGCAACACGGCCACGAAGTTGTCGAGCCCCACCCACTGCGAGGTGATGAGGTTCGTCTTCTGGAAGCTCATGATCACCGAGCGGGCGATGGGCAGCCAGCTGAAGATCGTGAAGACAAAGATCAGCGGCAAGGCGAAGAGCAGCTTGGTGAGCCCTCCTGATCGCACCCAGGTCACCGGGTTGCTCGCCCGACGCTCACGCACCGGCACCTGCCGGGGTGCGTCCACGTCTGGTTGCGTTGCCATGGCTCTCCTTTGAGGGGGATGGTGGCCGGCGCGGGGTTCGCCCGCGCCGGCCACGCGTTGGTGCTACTGGTCGAGCAGTGCCTGGGCGTCCGAGTTCGCCTGGTTGAGCAATGCGTCGATGTCAGCATTCTGATCGGTGAGCACAGCCTGCACCACCGGGTCGAGGAGAGCGTAGATCTCCTGCGTCTTGCCCTTGGGCTCGCCCACGGGCGTCTGCTCCCAGATGTGGTCCGTGAAGGGCTTCATCTGGTCCAGCGGGACGTTGATGTACGGGGCAATCCAGGTGAGGGACTGCTCGTACAGGTCCTTGCTGAGCACTGGCAGAACGGGGGTGCCCACGGCCTGACCGGCGTCGGACAGCGCCTTGGCGTCGGTGACCGCGGCGTCCTCGTTCATGAGCTTCTGCATGTAGTACCAGTCGATCCACTTCACGGCGGCCGCCTTGGTGGCGTCGTCGATGGTGGGGCTGATCACGGCGACGTCACCGCCACCGAGCGTGCCCGGGTCCTCGCCGTCCATGGGGACAACCGTCATGCCGTACTGCGCCGGGTCCATGCCAAAGTCACGCACCAGGGCGGTGTAGACGTCGGAGCCCGAGGTGTACATGCCGATGTTGCCGGCAGCGAACTCCTGGTTGATCGTGCCCCAGTCGAGGTCGAACTTGGAACCGAAGGAGTTGTCTTCCCAGCGGACGTCGTGCAGGAACTGCAGGGCGGCCTTGGTGCCGGGGTTGTTGATGGTCTCCGTGTAGGTGCCGTCGCCGTTGTCGATCTGCGTGCGGCCACCGTGCGCAACGGTGGTGGCGGTGAGCTGCCAGCCGCCCGTGTTGTTGATCGCCATCTGCGCGTAGCCGGCCTTACCGGTCTTCTCCGCGATGGCCTTGGCGTCCGCACGGACCTCATCCCACGTGGTGGGCGGGCTGTTGGGGTCGAGGCCGGCCTGCTCGAACAGGTTGCGGTTGTAGTGCAGCGCCATGGCGTAGGCCTGGCGCGGGAAGCCGTAGACGTTGCCGTCGGTGCCGGTGACGCCGTCGAGGATGATGGGGTTGAACTTGTCGGCGTAGCCGAGGTCCTTCATCTCCTGCGTGACATCCATGAGCTGGCCGTTTTCGAGCAGCGTCTTGGTGTCGGTGAACGGAACCGTGAAGACGTCAGGGAGGCTGCCGCCGGCGAGCTGCACGGCGAACGTGGGGCCGGTCCACTCGTACTCCACACCGATCACGTCGATGTCGGGGTTGGCGTCCTCGAACTGCTTCTCCTGCACGGCGAACGCGTCGTACGCCGCCTTGTCGGCACCCGGTGGGAAGGTGGCAACACGGAGCTCCACCTTCTTCCCGCTGCCGTCGGCTCCGGGGCTTGCGTTGTTGCCATCGTCGGACGAGCAGGCCGTCAGGAGCAGCGCCCCAGCGGCGAGTGTCACGCCCGCGATCGCGGTCTTGCGACCGATGGACCTCATTGTCATTCTCCTTTTGTGTGGGCGCGCCGTCAGGCGCTTTCGACACCGTCTGGCGCAACCTCGAGCCATACGGTGCAGTCTGGTGGCAGCGTGCCGTCCGTGAGCGCTTCGCTCGCGGCAAGCACGCCGATATGCGTCGGCAACTCGACTGGAGAGTCGCCGAAGTTGGTGAGGCACACGGTGCCAAGCCCGCGCCGGAAGGCGAGCACAGCGTCGGGCATCTCAAGCCAGGTGAGGGGGCCGCCACGCAGGTCCTCGCTGTGCTTGCGCACGGCGATTGCGTGACGGTAGAGCGTCAGCATGGACGACGCTGACTGGGCTTGGGCCTCCACGCTCAGTTCGCTCCACTCGGCGGGCTGGGGCAGCCAGGGGGCGCCGCCGTTGGCGGGGCCAAAGCCGAGCGAGATGCCGCCGCGCTCCCACGGCAGGGGCACGCGGCAGCCGTCGCGGCCGGGGTCCACGCCGTTGGAGCGGAAGTGCATGGGGTCTTCGATGAGGTCGCGGGGAACGTCGGCCTCCGGAAGGCCCAGCTCGTCGCCTTGGTAGATGTAGAGGCAGCCGGGCAGCGCGGCCGTGAGCAGCGCGGCGGCGCGGGCGCGTCGCGTGCCGAGCTCAAGGTCCGTTGGCGTGCCGAATCGCTTGCGCTCGAACGCAAAGCTGCTGTCTTCGCGGCCGTAGCGGGTCACGGGCCGGGTGACGTCGTGGTTGGACAGCACCCACGTGGCGGGGGCACCGATGGGCGTGTGCTCGGCAAGCGTGCGGTCGATGCTTGCGCGCATCGTGGCGGCATCCCACGGCTGCGTCATGAAGTCAAAGTTGAACGCCGTGTGCATCTCGTCTTCGCGCAAGTACTGCGCAAAGCGAGCGGTGTCCTCGAGCCACACCTCGCCAACGAGGATGCGCGGAGGGTCGTACTCGTCGGCAACGGCGCGCCAGCCGCGGTAGACGTCGTGGATCTCGTCGCGGTCGATGTGGGGGTGCTCGCCCGGACCGGGGTCGGCGGGAAGGGGCGGCAGCGTCGGGTCCTTGATGATCATCGCCGCGGAGTCGATGCGCACGCCGGCAACCCCGCGGTCAAACCAGAAGCGCAGGATGTCCTCGTGCTCCTTGCGCACGTCGGGGTGGTTCCAGTTGAGGTCCGGCTGCTGCGCGGTGAACAGGTGCAGGTACCACTCGCCTGGCGTGCCGTCGGGGTTGGTGGTGCGCGTCCACGTGGTGCCCTGGAAGCTCGAGACCCACGCGGTGGGCATCTCGCTGCCGTCCACGCCGGCTCCCGGGTGGAACCAGAAGCGAGCGCGCTCCGGGCTGCCGGGGCCGGCGGCGAGCGCGGCCTGGAACCAGGGGTGCTGGTCGCTCACGTGATTGGGCACGATGTCCACGATGGTGCGGATGCCGAGCTCGGCGGCCTCGGTGATCAGGAGCTCCGCCTCATGCAGGGTGCCGAAGTTGGGGTGGATGGCGCGATAGTCGCTCACGTCGTATCCACCATCGGCGAGCGGGCTCGCGTACCAGGGGTTGAACCAGATGGCGTCAACGCCGAGGTCCCTGAGGTAGCCAAGGCGAGAGCGGACTCCGGCGAGGTCGCCGGTGCCGTCGCCGTCAGCGTCGGCGAAGGAGCGGACGTAGACCTGGTAGATGACGGCGGAACGCCACCACTGTGCCGCGGCGGGCGCCTCTGGCGAGGCCGTCTTGCTCAGGACGTCGGTGTCCACGATGCTCCTTCGGGTCGATCTGGGATCACCGTAACTTGCTGACAGATTGCACGCAAGTTCTTGCTAAGCACGAGCAATATTGCGATTTGATAACGACAGGACATGCGAACGTTTCGATCCGCGCGCCGGCGCGCGCGGGTGGGCGGGGCACAGCGCAGGGGCGGGTGGAGCACACCGCGGGGGCGGGAGCGGGCTATGCGGTCTTGACTGGACCCGTGGAGCCGCGCAGCACCAGCTCGGGCTCAAAGAGCAGCTCGTCGCCGTGCACCGCGGTACCGGCAATCTGGCTCAGCAGCATGTCGATCACGGTGCGGCCCATCGCGTCGATGGGCTGGCGGATGGTGGTCAACGGCGGCTCCGTGAAGCTCATGAGCGTGGAGTCGTCGTACCCCACAACGGAAATGTCCTCCGGCACGCTGAGCCCCAAGCGCCGTGCGGCGCGCATGGCACCGAGCGCCAAGGGGTCGGAGGCGCACACGATGCCCGTGGCGCCCGCGGCGATGAGCCGGCTCGCGCCCGCCTGCCCGGACTCGATGGAGTACAGCCCATTCACCACCAGCTCGGGATCCAGCGGGGTGCCGAGCCTCGTCAGCACTCGCTCTGCCCCCACGTGCTTGCGGTGAGACGGCATGTGGCCAACGGGACCCAGCAGCAGCCCGATGCGGCGATGGCCCAGTTGATGCAGGTGGCTCACCGCCTGCTCGGCCGCCGAGGCGTCGTCGGTAGACACCGTGGGGAAGTCGATGCCGTGGATGGGCGCGGACACGAGCACGGTGGGCAGCTTGACCTGACGCAAGCGGTCGTAGTGATCGTGCGGCGCCTCTGCCTCCGTGTAGTTGCCGCCCACGAAGATCACACCGGACACCTGCTGCGCGAGCATGAGGTCCACATAATCCGACTCCGTGATGCCGCCCGAGTTCTGCGTGCACAGCAGCGGCGTGTAGCCGTTCTGCGTGAGGCCGCCGCCAACGATCTCCGCGAGCGCGGGGAAGATGGGGTTCTGCAGTTCGGGAAGGACAAGGCCCACGAGGCGCGCACGGGCGCCGCGGAGCTTAGAGGGCCGCTCGTAGCCCATGACGTCGAGGGCCGTGAGCACCGCCTGGCGCGTGGCCTCGGAGACCCCCGGCTTGCCGTTGAGCACGCGCGAGACGGTCGCCTCGGACACGCCGACCTTGCTGGCTACCTCGGCAAGACGCTTGGACATGGTCGCCATTTTACGCAAACTCTTGCGTGATTGCGCAAGTCATTGCGCAAAGAACCGGCGCGTCACACCAGCCCATACAGCCGGTCGCCTGCATCGCCGAGCCCCGGAACGATGTACCCCTGCTCGTTGAGCATCTCGTCCACGCACGCCACCACCACGCTCACGTCGGCACGCTCTCCCACCTGCTCGCGAACGTGCTCAATGCCCTCAGGGGCGGCAAGCAGACACACGCACGTGACGTCCGTAGCTCCGCGCTCGAGCACGTAGTTGATCGCCGCCACCAGCGATCCGCCGGTAGCGAGCATGGGGTCGAGGATGAACACCTGCCGGCCATCGAGCCGCTCAGGCAAACGATTGGCATAGGTGATCGCCTCGAGCGTCGCCTCATCGCGCATGAGTCCAAGGAACCCCACCTCGGCGCTCGGCACCACCCGCATCAGGCCCTCGAGCATCCCCAGGCCCGCGCGCAGGATCGGCACAATCAGCGGCCGGGGATCGGCAAGGCGCGTGCCCACGGTGGTGGTCAGCGGGGTCTGCACCTCGTGATCCTCTACGCGAATGTGCCGCGTGGCCTCATACGCCAGGAGCGCCACGAGCTCCTCGACCAGCTGCCGAAAGATCGGCGACGTAGTGTTCTTGTCCCGCAACACGGTGACCTTGTGGCGAACGAGCGGATGATCGGCGACGTGCAGCTGCATGGCACCAACGTACCGTGCGCGTGGCCTGCGCGGCCGGGCCCACTAGCCTGGTTTCGTGGGCCGGTACGACGCTGCGATGGGCAGAGCGCTCGAACTCGCCGCCGAGGCGGCACGGGTGGGCGACGTTCCGGTGGGCGCCGTGGTGCTCGACGCCGCCGGCGCCATCGTCGGCGAGGGCTTCAACCGCCGCGAGGCCACGTCCGATCCCACCGCCCACGCGGAGGTGCTGGCGCTGCGCGAGGCGGCCACAGCGTCGGGCAGCTGGCGCCTCGATGACCACACGCTTGTGGTGACGCTGGAGCCGTGCCTCATGTGCGCGGGGGCGCTGCTTGCGGCGCGAATCCCGCGGCTCGTGATCGGCGCGTGGGACGAGAAGGCCGGCGCCACAGGAAGCCAATGGGATGTGGTGCGCGACGCGCGCATCGGCGCGCGCGTGGAGGTCGTGTCCGGGGTGCGCGCGCAGGAATCCGCCGCGCTGTTGCAGCAGTTCTTTGCGCGACGCCGCTAGTCGGTGACCCTCAGCGTGGTCCCAAGGGTCGCCGCGGAATCGCCGCCCACCCACACATCAAACACCGTGGCCTCTTGCACCCACCCGCGCGTGGCGGCGCTCCAATACCGCAGCTCGTCCGGCCCAAGCGTGAACGTGACGGTCTGCGTCTGGCCCGGCGCGAACTCCACGCGCCGGAACCCCTTGAGCTCGCGCACGGGCCGTGCCGCGCTGCCAAAGCGCTGGTGAATGTACAGCTGCACCACCTCGTCGGCCTCGATGTGTGAGGTGTTGGTGACGTCAACGCTGACCTCCACCGACTCCCCCACGGCGATCGTGTCGCGCGCCGCACGCACGTTCGCGTACTCGAAGCTCGCGTAGGACAGCCCAAAGCCGAACGGATACAGCGGCCCGGTGTGCTCGTCCCAGTAGCGGCGCTGTGCGTTCTCCGGCTGGAAGGTGCGCATGTGGTTGTAGTACGTGGGCACCTGCCCAACATCTCGCGCCCACGAGAACGGCAGGCGACCGGCCGGGCTGAACTCGCCAAGCAGGGCCGACGCTACCGCCTCGCCTCCGCGCGTGCCCGGGTACCAGACGTTCATGATGGCGGCCACGTTCTCGCTCGCCCAGCGCAGGTCCAGCGGGCGGGCGCTCATGACGAGCAGCACCACGGGGGTGCCGGTTGCCGTGATGGCCTTGAGCTGCTCCAGTTGGCGGCCGTCGAGGCTGAGGCTTGCACGAGACGCGAACTCACCGGAGTGGTCATGGCGCTCGCCCACGACGACGATCGCCACGTCGCTGTCCGCCGCGAGCCGCACGGCCTCAGCGATGGCCGCCTCCTCGGTGGCGGCGTCGGGCAGATCCGGGACGCCAGGCACAAGCGGCGAGGGGAACAGGCGGCCGGGCACCGCGGCGCCCGGGGCATGGGTGACCGTGACATCCGGCCCGACGGCCGCGGTGAGGGCCTCGAGGATGGTCACCGTGTCGTCGGTCACCTGGTCAAAGACCCATGAGCCCAGCGTGTTGACCTTGCTCGCGGCGAGCTCGCCGATGACGGCGACGGAGCTCACGGCCGTGCGGTCCAGCGGCAGGATGCCGTCGTTCTTGAGCAGCACAAGAGAGTGTTCCGCGGCGCGGCGGGCCACCTCCGCGTGCTCCGGGGCGCCCAGCACGGTGCCCGCAAGGGACTCGTCGGTGTAGGGGTTCTCGAAGAGCCCAAGGCGGAACTTGGCGGCCAGGACGCGCGCCACGGATGCGTCGAGCACGGCGACGTCGAGGCGGCCCTCAGCCACGGCGTCGGGCAAGAAGCCGTAGGCGGGTTCGAGCATGGTCATCTCCATGTCGAGGCCCGCCGTGAGGGCGCGCAGCCCGGCGTCGGGCTGGTCCGCAGCAAAGTGCTGCGCCTCCAGCGAGTGCACGGCGTTGGCATCGGACACCACCCAGCCCTCGAAGCCCCAGGCCTCGCGCAGCACGTCGGTCAGGAGCCAGCGATTGCCTGTTGCGGGCACGCCGTTGAGCTCCATGTAGGCGCTCATGATGTTTCCCGCTCCGGCGTCGATGGCCGCCTTGAAGGGCGGGAGGTAGACGTTCCACAGCTCGGAGTCCGAGATCTCCGACTCTTCATAGTCGCGCCCGCCAACGGCCGCGCCGTAGCCCGCGAAGTGCTTGGGTCCGGCGATGACGCTTTCCGGACCGTGGTCCCCCTGGAAGCCGCGCACCTGAGCCGCGGCCACGGCGGCGCCAAGGTATGGGTCCTCTCCCGCCCCCTCGACGATGCGCCCCCAGCGGGGGTCGCGAGCGATGTCCACCATGGGCGCAAAGGTCCAGTGAATGCCGTTGGCGCGCGCCTCGCGGGCGGCAACAGCCTGTGCCGCCTCGATGGTCTCCGGATCCCACGTGGCCGCGAGCGCAATGGGCACGGGGACGATGGTGCGCATGCCGTGGATGACGTCGAAGCCAAAGATGAGGGGGATGCCAAGGCGGGTGCCTTCCACGGCGAGCCGCTGGATGCGATTGGCGCTGACGGGGTCCCGCACAAACAGCACAGAGCCGGCGCGCGCTGCCGCGACCTCGGCCTCCACAACGTCAGGGGTGCGGATGCCGGCGAACATCGGATCTGGCGCCTCGCCGTCCTCGGGAAGCACCGAGCCCACCATGGAACCGAAGTGGAAGTACTGGGTGAGTTGGCCGGCCTTTTCCTCGAGCGTCATGCGGCCCAGGAGGTCGGCAACACGCTCGGCGACGGGCAGGCTGGCGTCGCGATACGGCTCGGTGATCATGGTGCTCCTTTGCGTCCCCCGGGTACCCGCCCATCGTGGCACACATCCGGCACTATTTCTACCGAGTGGTAACTAGCGCGGTCGACGTTTGGAGGCACGTGCACACACCAGGTACCCTTGCAGGCGGTGACGTGTCCGAGCGGCCTAAGGAGCACGCCTCGAAAGCGTGTGTGGGGGCAACTCCACCGTGGGTTCAAATCCCACCGTCACCGCCATCGAAAGCCCCCGGTTCGCCGGGGGCTTTCGTCGTGGTGATG
>Ga0222423_1000332_pt1 | contig 38115 bp, 32 predicted proteins | sample 3A0metagenome_FD_182472 | JGI IMG/M metagenome (GOLD analysis project Ga0222423, IMG submission 182472) | Enriched microbial communities from leaf-cutter ant dump, University of Wisconsin, Madison, United States - 3A0 (version 2) | ecosystem: Environmental > Terrestrial > Nest > Insects nest >...
CGCACGATCCAGTCGCGCGTGGTGTGGATGGCCTTGCCGGTGGACAGGTCCATCACGTTGTCCGCGCCCCAGCGGATGGCCCAGACGAGCTTTTCGACCTCTTCCTCGATGCTCGAAGTGACGGCGGAGTTGCCGATGTTGGCGTTGATCTTGACCTTGAAGTTGCGCCCGATCGCCATCGGCTCCACCTCGGGGTGGTTGATGTTGGCGGGGATGATGGCGCGGCCGCGCGCCACCTCGTCGCGCACGAATTCGGGGGTGATGATCTGCGGGATGCTCGCGCCCAGGCCGTTGCCCGCGAGGCGCCGCTCGCGCGCGGTGTCCTGCTGGTACTGCGCCATCCACTCGCGGCGGCCGTTCTCGCGCAGGGCCACGTACTCCATCTCGGGCGTGACGATGCCCTGCTTCGCGTAGTGCATCTGCGTGACATTGGCCCCGCTCCTGGCGCGCAGCGGCTGGCGCTGCAGCGCGGCGGCCTCGGCACGCAGGCGCGCGAGGCGTTCGCCGTCCTCGCCCTTCTGGCCGTCGTCGAGCGCCTGGCGCACCCGGCCCTCGTAGCGCTCGGTGTCGCCGCGCGCGGCGATCCAGTCGCCGCGCACGCTGGCCAGGCCCTGGCGCACGTCGATGGCGGCGGCCGGGTCGGTGTAGGGGCCGGAGGTGTCGTAGACGCTCACCACCTCGCCGTTGGTGAGCGCGATGTCGCGCACGGGCACGCGCAGATCCGGGCGGCTACCCTGGAGGTACGACTTGGTGGAAGCGGGAAAGGGTTCGCGCGTGAGCGCGAGCAGGTGGGCGAACTTGTCGGTGGCGTTCATGGCGGGGCACTCCAGTGAAGGTGGGTGGAATGCTCCGCACATCGGCGGGACGGCCTGCGCCGCGTGCCATGGCACGCGCACGGATTCCCGCTGCAGCTCTTCTTACGCTGGTACTAACCAGATCAAGTTCGCGGTTCCGGCGGTCAGGTCCGCCGTCTCAGCACGCCACTACGTGCACCCCGGAGCGGGTGCGAGTATATGCCTACCAGGCGCGCACCGGTTGCGCAAAGCCCGCGGGGGCCTGGCGCTCGTCCTCGAAGGTCACGGTTTCCCAGGCATCGCGCTGGGCCAGCAGCGCGCGCAGCAGCTGGTTGTTCATGGCGTGGCCCGAGCGGAACGCGCTGTATGCGGCCAGCAGGGGCTTGCCGATGAGGTACAGGTCGCCCATGGCGTCCAGGATCTTGTGGCGGGCGAACTCGGCGTCGTAGCGCAGCCCGTCGCTGTTGAGCACCTTGTAGTCGTCCATCACGATGGCGTTGTCCAGCCCGCCGCCCAGGGCCAGGCCGTTGGACCGCATCATCTCCACGTCGCGCGTGAAGCCGAAGGTGCGGGCGCGGGCGATGTCGCGGCTGTAGTTACCCGCGCCCAGGTCGAACTCCACGCGCTGGCCGGTGGAATCGACGGCGGGGTGGTCGAAGTCGATCTCGAAGCTGAGCTTGTAGCCGTGGTAGGGCGCCAGGCGCGCCCACTTGGTGTTGGCGCCCTCGCCCTCGCGCACTTCCACCGGGCGCGTGACGCGGATGAAGCGCTTGGGCGCGTTCTGCAGCTCCACGCCCGCGCTTTGCAGCAGGAACACGAAGGACGCGGAAGAACCGTCGAGGATGGGCACCTCTTCCGCCGTGATGTCCACGTACAGGTTGTCGATACCCAGCCCCGCGCAGGCCGACATGAGGTGCTCCACCGTGTGCACCTTGGCGCCGCCCGTGCCGATGGTGGACGCCAGCCGCGTGTCGGTGACGGCCTCGGCGCGGATGGGGATGTCCACGGGCTGGGGCAGGTCCACCCGGCGGAACACGATGCCCGTGTCCGGCTGCGCGGGCCGCAGCGTCAGCTCGACCCGCTGGCCGCTGTGCAGGCCCACGCCCACGGCGCGGGTCAGTGTCTTCAGGGTGCGTTGCTGGAGCATCCCGGCATTCTAGTTTCCGCAGCCGCCGCGCCCCGCCGCCGCCGCGTTTTCACCTACTGCGCCTGGGCCTTCCTTCGCCGCACAATGACCAGGATCAAACCGCCACTTCCACCCGGGGGGAGACACCATGGGCAAGCTGAGCTTCAAGCTGAAAATCATGCTCCTGATCGGCACCGCGCTCGTGGCGCTGCTGATCCTGGCCGTCACCTCGCTGCTGCACGAGCGGCGCCAGATCATCGACTCGCGCAAGGAGCTGCTGACCACCGCCGTGCAGTCGGCCCACAGCATCGTGGCTGCCTACCAGGCCAAGGCCGCCAGCGGCGCCATGCCGCAGGAGGAGGCGCAGAAGGCCGCCAAGGAGGCGCTGCGCGTGGCGCGCTACGGCGGCGCCGACGGCAAGACCGAGTACTTCTACCTCTGGACCACCGAGGGCGCGGGCGTCATGCACCCCTTCCGCCCCGAGTGGGAGGGCAAGGACATGCTGGGCAAGGTCAAGGACGGCTCGGGCGTGGACATCATCACCCTGCTCGTGAACGCCATGCGCGCGAGCAAGGACGGCGCGGCCTTCGTCCCCACCATGTTCGCGCGCCCCGGGCAGCAGACGCCCGTGCCCAAGCTGCAGTACATCGTGCGCGTGGACGGCTGGAACTGGATGGTGGGCTCGGGCGTGTACCTCGACGACGTGGACGCGCTGGTGCGCCGGGCCCTGCTGTCGGGCCTGGGCCTGGTGCTGGCCGTGGTCCTGGTGGTGGGCGCGATCGGCTTCGTGGTCGCGCGCTCGGTGCTGCGCCAGATCGGCGGCGAGCCCGCCGAGGCCATCGCGGCCATGTCGGAGGTGGCCCAGGGCAACCTCGACGCAGAGATCCCGAGCGCCCACCCGGGCTCGATGCTCGACGGCCTGGCCCACATGGTCGCCTCGCTGCGCAAGCTCGTCACCGAGGTGCGCTCGGCCTCCGACAGCATCGCCACCGCGTCCAGCGAGATCGCCCAGGGCAACAACGACCTGGCCCACCGCACCGAGGACACGGCGAGCAACCTGCAGACCACGGCCAGCAGCATGGAGGAGCTGACCAGCACGGTGAAGCAGACCTCGGACTCGGCCCAGACGGCGAACCAGATGGCCACCTCCGCCGCCGAGGTGGCCGCGCGCGGCGGCGAGGTGGTCTCGCGCGTGGTGGCCACCATGCAGGAGATCAACGCGAGCAGCGCCAAGATCAGCGACATCATCGGCGTGATCGACGGCATCGCCTTCCAGACCAACATCCTCGCCCTGAACGCGGCGGTGGAGGCCGCGCGCGCGGGCGAGCAGGGCCGGGGCTTCGCGGTGGTGGCGGGCGAGGTGCGCAGCCTCGCGCAGCGCTCCGCCTCCGCGGCCAAGGAGATCAAGACGCTCATCAACGCCTCGGTCGAGAAAGTGGAATCCGGCACCCAGCTCGTGGGCAACGCGGGCAGCACCATGACCGAGATCGTGGCCAGCGTGCAGCGCGTGACGGACATCATCGGCGAGATCCGCGCCGCCACCTCGGAGCAGAGCCAGGGCATCGCGCAGGTGAACACCGCCATGAACCAGCTCGACCAGATGACGCAGCAGAACTCGGCCCTGGTGGAGCAGTCCACCGCCGCGGCCGACAGCCTGCGCGAGCAGGCCCAGCGCCTCACCGGCGTGGTGGCCCTCTTCCGCGTGAGCGGCAGCGGCGTGGCCAGCGCGGCGGCGCCCCGGCCCGCCCCGGCACCCCGGCCGCTCCAGCCCCCGAAGGCCCCGCCCCGCCCGGCGGCGCCGCGCCCGCCCGCCGTGGCCAAGGCCCCGGCAGCGCTGCCGCCCAAGCCCGCGCCGGCCAGCGCCAGCCCGTCGCAAGACGGCGCGGGGGACTGGGAAACCTTCTGACCCGCCCCCAAACAAAAGCCCCGGCTTGGCGGCCGGGGCTTTTGTTGATGTGCAGTAGGCGCTCTCTATTGAATAGCTTGCAGCGCCTGCCAGTATTGGGTTTCAGGTATTTTAATACCTGAAACCCAATGACAGAGCGCCCCAGCAGCTCCCTTTTCGAGAGCAACCTTCCTCAGTCCGCCTGCTTGCGCAGGAAGGCCGGGATCTCCAGGTCGTCCATGCCGCCCGACGAGAGCGCGTCCACGCGGGCCGCGGCCTGCGTGCGGTTGGTGCGCCACACACTGGGCACCGACATGCTGCCGTAGTCGGCCTGGGATGCGCCGCCCACCATGCCGCCGGCCAGGCCCGCGCCGCCCATGGCACCTGCCACGGGCATCTGGAAGGGCACGTTGTCCGTGCCCGTGCGCAGGCCGCCCTGCACCACCGAGATGGGCTGGCGGCGCGCGTTGGGGCGCGCCAGGCCCGTGGCGACCACGGTGACGCGGATCTCGTCGCCCAGGCTGTCGTCGTAGGCGGCGCCGTAGATCACGTGCGCGTCGGGCGAGGCGTAGGCGTTGATGGTGCTCATCGCCAGGCGCGACTCGGACAGCTTGAGGCTGCCCTTGGCCGCCGTCACCAGCACCAGCACGCCCTTGGCGCCCGAGAGGTCGATGCCTTCGAGCAGCGGGCAGGCCACGGCCTGCTCGGCGGCGATGCGGGCGCGGTCGGGGCCGCTCGCAGTGGCCGTGCCCATCATGGCCTTGCCGGGCTCGCCCATCACGGTGCGCACGTCCTCGAAGTCCACGTTCACGTGGCCGTACTCGTTGATGATCTCGGCGATGCCGCCCACGGCGTTCTTGAGCACGTCGTTGGCGTGCGCGAAGGCCTCGTCCTGGGTGATGTCGTCGCCCAGCACTTCGAGCAGCTTCTCGTTGAGCACCACGATCAGCGAATCGACGTTGGCCTCCAGTTCGGCCAGGCCGCTGTCGGCGTTCTGCATGCGGCGGCCGCCCTCCCAGTCGAAGGGCTTGGTGACCACGCCCACGGTGAGGATGCCCATCTCCTTGGCCACGCGCGCGATCACGGGCGCGGCGCCCGTGCCCGTGCCGCCGCCCATGCCCGCGGTGATAAACAGCATGTGCGCGCCCTCGATGGCCGAGCGGATGTCCTCCACCGCGGCCTCGGCGGCCTCGCGGCCCTTATCGGGCTTGCTGCCCGCGCCCAGGCCGCTGCCGCCGAGCTGGATGTGGCGGTGGGCCGTGCTGCGGCCCAGCGCCTGCGCGTCGGTGTTCGCGCAGACGAACTCCACGCCCTGCACATGGCGGGAAATCATGTGCTCGACGGCATTGCCGCCGCCGCCGCCGACACCGATCACCTTGATCTGCGTGCCCATGTTGAACTCTTCGGACTCGATCATTTCGATGGTCATGTTGGTGCTCCTGAAACTACTCTCTGAAATGCAATTGCCATGGATGGTGTTTTTCTAGTCGTGTTGCTGGGGGCCAGGCGGCGGCGGGCCGGTGCTCCGCCACCGCCCTCGCGTTCGGCCAGGGGGCGGCCGCCCGGTCCGCCGCAGAAAGTGAGTGGGCATGGTCAGAAGTTCCCCACGATGAAGTCCTTGAAGCGGCCGAAGGCGGTCTTCATCGAGCCGCTCTTGGCCGCCACCTTGAAGCCGCGCAGCCGCGCCTGGCGCGCCTCCTCGAGCAGGCCCATGACGGTGGCCGCGCGCGGCTGGGCGACCATGTCGGCCAGCGCGCTCGAATACTTGGGAATGCCGCGGCGCACGGGCTTCAGGAAGATGTCCTCGCCCAGCTCCACCATGCCCGGCATGACGGCGCTGCCGCCCGTGAGCACGATGCCGGACGAGAGCACCTCCTCGTAGCCCGACTCGCGCACCACCTGCTGCACGAGCGAGAAGATCTCCTCCACGCGCGGCTCGATCACGCCCGCCAGCGCCTGCTTGCTGAGCATGCGCGGGCTGCGGTCACCCAGGCCGGGCACCTCGACCTGGCTCTCGGGGTCGGCCAGCAGCTGCTTGGCGTAGCCGCTCTCGACCTTGATGTCCTCGGCGTCCTTCGTTGGAGTGCGCAGCGCCATGGCGATGTCGCTGGTGATGAGGTCGCCCGCGATCGGGATCACGGCCGTGTGGCGGATCGCGCCGCCCGTGAAGATCGCCACGTCGGTCGTGCCCGCGCCGATATCGACCACGGCCACGCCGAGCTCGCGCTCGTCGTCGGTGAGCACGGCCTGGCTGCTGGCCAGCGGGTTGAGCATGAGCTGCTCCACCTCCAGGCCGCAGCGGCGCACGCACTTGATGATGTTCTCGGCCGCGCTCTGCGCGCCCGTGACGATGTGGATGTTGGCCTCCAGGCGGATGCCGCTCATGCCGATGGGCTCGCGCACGTCCTGCCCGTCGATCACGAACTCCTGCGGCTCCACGAGCAGCAGGCGCTGGTCGCTGCTGATGTTGATGGCCTTGGCCGTCTCGACCACGCGCGCCACGTCGGCCTGGGTGACTTCCTTGTCCTTCACGGCCACCATGCCGCGCGAGTTCTGGCCCCGGATGTGGCTGCCCGTGATGCCCGTGTACACGCGCTGGATCTTGCAGTCGGCCATCAGCTCGGCCTCTTTCAGCGCCTGCTGGATGCTCTGCACCGTGGCGTCGATGTTCACCACCACGCCGCGCTTCAGGCCGTTGCTGGGCGCCACGCCCAGGCCCGCGAGCTTGAGCTCGCCACCGGGCAGCACCTCGGCGACCACGGCCATGACCTTGGCGGTGCCAATGTCCAGCCCGACGACCACGTCCTTGTACTCTCTTGCCATATCAGTGCCTTCCCTCTGTGGGTCTGTCCGTTGTTGTCCTTGCCTCCGGGGCCACCGTGGTCACGCCGCGCAGCCGCACGGCGTAGCCATCGGCGTGGCGCAGGTCGGCGGACTCCAGCGCGTCCGCGCGCCGCTGGTACTGCGCCGCCACCTGGGTGAGCGTGCGCACGAAGCGCTGCGTGCGCTGCACCACCTCGTCGGGCGTGCCGCCGCCCAGCTCCACCACGGCGTCCGAGTCGAGCGTGGCGCGCCAGCCGCCGCGCCCCGAGAGCTCGAGCACGTCCACCCCCATGCCCAGCGGCTCGAACACGGGCTGCAGCCGGTGCAGCATGGCGAGCATCTCTGCCGAATGGCCCGCGGGGCCCTCCAGGCGCGGCAGGTTGTCCTGCTCCACGTCGCCCGCGTTGGCCTCGAACACCTCGCCCCGGGTGTTGACCATGGCCGAGTCCGTGTCCGAGCCCCAGAAGGCCGCCGCCTGGTGCTCCTGCAGCACCACGCGCAGGCTGCCCGGGAACTCGCGCCGCACCTGCGCGCGGCGCACCCACGGCACCTGCTCGAACGCGGCGCGCGCGGCGCTCAAATCCACGGTGAAGAAGTTGCCCGCGAGGCTGGGCGCCACGTTGGCGCGCAGGGTCACGGCGTTGTTGTGCGCCAGGTCGCCCTGCACCACGATGCGGTGGAGGGCGAAGACCGGGTTGCGCAGCGCCCAGCGCGCGCCCGCCGCCAGCACGAGCACGGCGCAGCCCACGAACAGGGCCGAGGCGGTCCAGTTCATGAGCCGTACGTCCAGCGGCGCGGGCAGCGTGGGGTTCATGGGTGCGGTACTCCCTGCAGCCCGTCGAGCGAGGCGCCCGCGAGGATGCGCAGGCACAGGTCTTCGTAGCTGATGCCTGCCGCGCGCGCGGACATGGGCACGAGCGAGTGGCCGGTCATGCCCGGAGAGGTGTTGATCTCCAGCAGGAAGGGCTTGCGGTCGCCCGCGCGCACCATGATGTCGGCGCGCGCCCAGCCGCGGCAGCCCAGCGTGCGGTAGGCCTGCTCGACGATGCGCTGGATCTCGCGCTCCTCGGCCTCGGGCAGACCGCTTGGGCAGTGGTACTGCGTGACGTCGGTGAAGTACTTGTTCTGGTAGTCGTAGTTGCCCTCGGGCGCCACGATGCGGATCACGGGCAGCGCCTTGGCCCCCGCGCCCTGGCCGAGCACGGGGCAGGTGGTCTCGTCGCCCTCGATGAACTGCTCGCACAGCACCTCGGGGTCGTAGCGCGAGGCGAGCGCGTAGGCCTCGGCGCACTGCGCGCGCGTGCTCACCTTGGTCAGGCCGATGGTGGAGCCCTCGCGCGAGGGCTTGACGATCATGGGCGCGCCCAGCGCTTCCAGCGCCTGCGCGGTCTCGGCGGCGCTGGCCACCAGCCGCCAGTCCGGCGTGGGCAGGCCCTCGAAGCGCCAGATGCGCTTGGTCATGGTCTTGTCCATGGCGATGGAGGACGCCATCACACCCGGGCCGGTGTACGCAATGCCCAGCAGCTCCAGCGCGCCCTGCACCGTGCCGTCCTCGCCGTGGCGGCCGTGCAGCGCGATGAAGCAGCGGGCGTAGCCGTCGCGCTTCAACTGCCCCAGGTCGCTGTGCGCGGGGTCGAACGCATGCGCATCCACGCCGCGCGCGCGCAGCGCCTGCAGCACGCCGCCGCCGGACATCAGCGAGACCTCGCGCTCCGACGAATCGCCGCCCATGAGCACGGCCACCTTGCCCAGGGCCCGCACGTCGATCTTTGCATCAAATTGGCTCATAGCGCCCGCCCCTCCTGCGCAAGCAGCTCATTGTTTTGTAGCATTTCAACCACCTTGGCGGGTACGGCGCCGATGGAGCCCGCGCCCATGCACAGCACCACGTCGCCGCCGCGCACGGTCTGCGCGATGGCGCCGGGCAGCGCGGCCACCTCCTGAACGAACAGCGGCTCCACGCTCCCCGCCACGCGCAGCGCGCGCGCCAGCGCCCGGCCGTCGGCCGCGACGATGGGGGCCTCGCCCGCCGCGTAGACCTCGGTGAGCAGCACCGCGTCGGCCTGGCCCAGCACCTGCACGAAGTCCTCGAAGCAGTCGCGCGTGCGGCTGTAGCGGTGCGGCTGGAAGGCCAGCACCAGCCGCCGCCCGGGAAAGGCGCCGCGCGCGGCGGCCAGCGTGGCCGCCATTTCGACCGGGTGGTGGCCGTAGTCCTCGATCAGGGTGAAGCTGCCGCCGCCGTTCCCGGCCCGCGCGGGCAGGTCGCCGTAGCGCTGGAAGCGCCGCCCCACGCCCTTGAAGCCCGCGAGCGCGCGCAGCACCGCGTCGTCGGGAATACCGAGCTCCACCGCCACGGCGATGGCCGAGAGCGCGTTGAGCACGTTGTGCTCGCCCGCGAGGTTGAGCTCCACCTCCAGGTCGGGCAGCGTGACGCCGTTGCGCCGCTGCACCGTGAAGCGCATGCGGCCCGCGTCGGCGCGCACGCCGATGGCGCGCACCTGCGCGCCTTCGCTGAAGCCGTAGCTCGTGACCGGGCAGGTGACCTCGGGCAGGATCTCGCGGATGGCCGGGTTGTCCACGCACAGGATGGCCGCGCCATAGAACGGCATGCGGTGCAGGAAATCGACGAAGGCCTTCTTGAGCCGGCCGAAGTCGTGGCCGTAGGTCTCCATGTGGTCGGCGTCGATGTTGGTCACCACGGCCATCACGGGCAGCAGGTTGAGGAACGAGGCGTCCGACTCGTCGGCCTCGACCACGATGTACTCGCCCTGCCCCAGGCGCGCATTGGCGCCCGCGCTGTTCAGGCGCCCGCCGATCACGAAGGTCGGGTCCAGGCCGCCCTCGGCCAGCACGCTGGTCACGAGGCTGGTGGTGGTCGTCTTGCCGTGCGTGCCCGCGATGGCGATGCCGCGCTTCAAGCGCATCAGCTCGGCCAGCATGAGGGCGCGCGGCACCACGGGGATCTTCTTCGCGCGCGCGGCCAGCACCTCGGGGTTGTCGGCCTGCACGGCGGTGGAGGTGACCACGGCGTCCGCGCCCTGCACGTTGGCGGCCGCATGGCCCACGTAGGTTTGGATACCCAGGTCCGCGAGGCGGCGCAGCGTGGCGCTGTCGGACAGGTCCGAGCCCGAGATGGTGTAGCCCAGGTTGTGCAGCACCTCGGCGATGCCGCTCATGCCCGCGCCGCCCAGGCCCACGAAATGGATGTGTCGGATGGCGTGTTTCATGCGGCCAGCTCCTCGCACGCGGCGGCCACCTCGCGGGTGGCCTCTGTCTTTTGCATGTTTTTCGCCTCTAGCGCCCGCGCGACAAGCGCCGGACGCTCCATACTTTGCAGCAATTGCGCCAGCCCCTCGGGGGTCAGCTCGCGCTGCGGAACGAGCCAGCCGCCGCCCTTTCGCACCAGGAACTGCGCGTTGGCGGTCTGGTGGTCGTCCACCGCCGCGGGGAAGGGCACGAACACGGCCGCCGCGCCCACGGCAGCGATCTCGGTCACGGTGCTCGCGCCCGCGCGGCAGACGATCACGTCGGCCTCGGCGAAAGCCGTGGCCGTGTCGTCGATGAACGGGGTCAGCGTGGCTTCGACGCCCGCCGCCGCGTAGTGGGCGCGCAGGGCGTCGATCTGCGCCGCGCCGCTCTGGTGGGTGGTCACGGGGCGCTGCGCCGCGGGGATGAGCGCAAGCGCCCGCGGCACGATCTCGTTGAGCGCGCGCGCCCCCAGGCTGCCGCCGACGACCAGCAGCTTGAGCGGCCCGGTGCGGCCCGCGAAGCGCTCCACGGGCCCGGGCTGCTGCGTGAACGCGGCGCGCAGCGGGTTGCCCACCCATTGGCCCTTCTTGAGCACGCCGGGGAAGGCCGTGAACACCCGGTCGGCCACGCCCGCGAGCACCTTGTTGGCCAGGCCCGCCACGGAGTTCTGCTCGTGCAGCACCAGCGGCTTGCCCGCCAGCACGGCCATCAGGCCGCCCGGGAAGGTGATGTAGCCGCCCAGGCCCACCACCACGCCGGGCTGCACGCGGCGCACCACGGCCAGCGCCTGCCAGAACGCGCGCAGCAGCTTGAACGGCAGCAGCGCCAGGGTCTTCAGGCCCTTGCCGCGCACGCCGCCGAACTGCACGGCCTCGAACGCGAAGCCGCGCGGCGGCACGAGGCGCTCTTCCATGCTGCCCGGCGCGCCCAGCCAGTGCACGCGCCAGCCGCGCGCGCGCAGCTCTTCCGCCACGGCCAGGCCGGGGAAGATGTGGCCGCCGGTGCCGCCGGCCATGATGAGCGCGACCTTCTGCGTCATACGCGGCCTCCGCGCATCAGCAATTTGTTCTCGTAATCGACCCGCAGCACGACCGCGATCGCAACGAGGTTCATCAGGATCGCCGAGCCGCCGAAGCTCATGAGCGGCAGCGTCAGCCCCTTGGTGGGCAGCGCCCCCAGGTTCACGCCCATGTTGATGAAGGCCTGGAAGCCCATCCAGATCGCCACGCCCTGCGCCACCAGACCCGCGAACACGCGGTCCAGCGCGATGGCCTGACGGCCGATGTGCATGATGCGGCGCGTCATCCACAGGAACAGCACGATGAGCACCAGCACGCCCACGAGGCCGAACTCCTCGCCGATCACGGCGAGCAGGAAGTCGGTGTGCGCCTCGGGCAGCCAGTGCAGCTTCTCCACGCTGCCGCCCAGGCCCACGCCGAAGATCTCGCCGCGCCCGATGGCGATGAGCGAGTGCGAGAGCTGGTAGCCCTTGCCCAGCGCGTGCACCTCGCTGAACGGGTCGAGGTAGGCGAAGATGCGCTCGCGCCGCCACGGGCTGAACATGACCATCATGGCGAACGCGCCCACCAGCACGGCCGCGATCAGGAAGAACATGCGCGCGTTCACGCCGCCCAGGAACAGGATGCCCATGGCGATCACGGCGATCACCATGAAGGCGCCCATGTCGGGCTCGGCCAGCAGCAGCGCGCCCACCACGGCCACGGCCACGCCCATGGGCAGCACGGCGCGGAAGAAGCGCTCCTTGACCTCCATCTTGCGCACCATGTAGTCCGATGCGTAGATCAGCACGGCGAACTTGGCCAGCTCCGAGGGCTGGAAGTTCATGATGCCCAGCGACAGCCAGCGCCGCGCGCCGTTGACCACCGTGCCCACGTGCGGGACCAGCACCACGATGAGCAGCACGATGGAGAGCACGAACAGCCAGGGCGCCATGCGCTCCCACGTCCGCATGGGGATCTGGAAAGTGAGCAGCGCCGCGACGAAGCCCATGGTCAGCGCCATCACGTGGCGCACCAGGAAGTGCGTGGGCGTGATCTTGCCGAAGCGCGGGTTGTCGGGCATGGCGATGGAGGCCGAATACACCATCACCAGCCCCCAGGCCAGCAGCGCCACGACGACCCAGAGCAGCGCCTGGTCGAACCCCAGCACGCGCGCGGGCGTGGCGGTGGTCTGGCGGTACTCGGTGCCGCCCACGCGCACGGGCAGCACGTCGGCGGCCTTGTCGGGCAGGGCGCCGAACCAGCCCGTGATGCGCTGCCAGGTGGCGGATACGGTGGCGGACACGGCGGCGTTCACAGCCCCACCTCCAGGTCCTGCCCGCGCTCGTGGGCGATGGCGCGCACGGCGTCGCAGAACACCTGCGCGCGGTGCGCGTAGTCCTTGAACATGTCCAGGCTCGCGCAGGCGGGCGACATGAGCACGGCGTCGCCCGCGCGCGCCAGCCCCGTGGCGGCCTGCACGGCCTCCTCCATCGTGGCGGCATCCTGCAGCGCGACGCCCGTGTCCTGCAGCGCCGCGCGGATCTGCGGCGCGTCGCGCCCGATGAGCACCACGGCGCGCGCATGGCGGGCGATGGGCGCGGCCAGCGGCGTGAAGTCCTGCCCCTTGCCGTCGCCCCCGAGGATGACGACGATGCGCCGCTCGGCGCCCAGGCCCGCGAGCGCGGCCACGGTGGCGCCCACGTTCGTGCCCTTGCTGTCGTCGAAGTATTCGATGCCGTCCACGCTGCCGATGGGCTCCACGCGGTGCGGCTCGCCCCGGTACTCGCGCAGGCCGTAGAGCATGGCGCCGAGCGGGCAGCCCGCCGCCGTGGCCAGCGCCAGCGCAGCCAGCGCGTTGGTGGCGTTGTGGCGCCCGCGGATGCGCAGCGCATCGGCAGGCATGAGGCGCTGGATGTGCAGCTCTTCCTCGTGCAACTTGGAGCGCTTGACGGTCTCGTCGGCCTCCTGCGCGCGCACCAGCCAAGCCATGCCGTTGACGGATTCGATGCCGAAGTCGCCCGGGCGCTGGGGCATGTCGCCGCCGAAGGTCACGTGGGCGCGCAGCTGCGGCTTTTGCAATTTCACTTTCACCGGCGGCGGCAGCATCTGCATCACCGCCATGTCCTCGCGGTTGAGCACCATCAGGCCCTGGCCGAAGATGCGCGCCTTGGCCGCCGCGTAGGCCGCCATGCCGCCGTGCCAGTCGAGGTGGTCCTGCGTGACGTTGAGCACCGTGGCCGCCGTGGGCTCGAAGCCCTCGCTGCCGTCGAGTTGGAAGCTCGACAGTTCCAGTACCCAGGCCTCGGGCAGGCCGCCCGCGTCGATGCGCCCGGCCAGCGTGTCCAGCAGCGTGGGGCCGATGTTGCCCGCCACGGCCACGGTCTTGCCCGCATGCTCCACGAGCTGGCCCGTGAGCGAGGTGACGGTGGTCTTGCCGTTGGTGCCCGTGACGGCAAGCACGGCGGGCGCGTAGCCGTGCTGCGCGCGCAGCGCGGCCAGCGCCTGCGCGAACAGGTCCAGCTCGCCGCGCGCCGCGCCCACGGGCGCCACCGCGGCGGGGCTCAGGCCCGGCGAGCGGTAGACGGCGTCCTGGCCCTCGGCCAGCGCGGCCTCGAACGCACCGGCGACGAAGCGCACCTGCGGCAGTTCCTCGCGCAGCACGGCCAGCTGCGGCGGCGCCTCGCGCGTGTCGGTCACGGTCACCTCGGCGCCGCCGCGCGCGCACCAGCGCGCCATCGCCAGGCCCGATGCGCCCAGGCCCAGGACCAGCACCTTGCGCCCTTGCAGCGCGGGGCCCCAGCCGGCGGACACGGGGGGCAGCTCCGGCGCGGCCTGCGCCACGGCGGCATCCTCCACGGCAGCCGCGGGCGCGTCGGCAGGCTCGGCCGCGGGCTCGTCCGCGAAGATGCGCGCCACGAAAGCGGCCGCATCCTGTGCAGCCGTGAGCGCGGTGGGGTCTTTCGGCGTCTCGTTCATCGCAGTTTCAGCGTGGTGAGGCCGATGAGGCACAGCAGCATGGTGATGATCCAGAAGCGCACGACCACCTGCGTTTCCTTCCAGCCGCTCTTCTCGAAATGGTGGTGCAGCGGCGCCATCTTGAGCAGGCGCCGCCCCTCGCCGTAGCGGCGCTTGGTGTACTTGAACCAGGTGACCTGCAGCATCACCGACAGCGCCTCGACCACGAAGATGCCGCCCATGATGGCGAGCACGATCTCCTGGCGCACGATCACGGCGATGGTTCCCAGGGCCGCGCCCAGCGCGAGCGCGCCCACGTCGCCCATGAACACCTGGGCCGGGTGGGTGTTGAACCACAGGAACGCCAGGCCCGCGCCCGCCATGGCGGCGCAGAAGATCAGCAGTTCGCCCGAGCCCGGGATGTGCGGGAACAGCAGGTACTTGGAGTAGCTCGCGCTGCCCGTCACGTAGGCGAACAGCCCCAGGGCCGAGCCCACCATGATGACGGGCATGATCGCCAGGCCGTCGAGCCCGTCGGTCAGGTTGACCGCGTTGCTGGCCCCCACGATCACGAGGTAGGTGAGGATGACGAAGCCCAGCACGCCCAGCGGGTAGCTCACCTCCTTGAAGAAGGGCACGAGCAGCCCGGCCTTCGGGGGCAGGTCGAGCGAGAAGCCCGAGCGCACCCAGGTGATGAACAGCTCGAACACGCGCGCGTTGGAGTTCTCGGAGATGCAGAACACCAGGTACAGCGCGGCCAGCAGGCCGATCACGGACTGCCAGAAATACTTCTCGCGCGAGCGCATGCCCTCGGGGTCCTTGTTGACCACCTTGCGCCAGTCGTCCACCCAGCCGATGGCGCCGAAGCCCAGCGTGACGGCGAGCACGATCCACACGAAGCGGTTGGACAGGTCGAACCACAGCAGCGTGCTGATGGCGATGGCGCCCAGGATCATCACCCCACCCATGGTGGGCGTGCCGCTCTTGGACAAATGGCTCTGCATCGCGTAGCCCCGGATGGGCTGGCCGATCTTGAGCGCGGAGAGCACGCGGATGACCTTCGGGCCCGCGACCAGGCCGATGAGCAGCGCCGTCATGGCCGCCATCACCGCGCGGAACGTGAGGTACTGGAACACCCGGAAGAAGCCGAAATCGGGCGAGAGGCCTTGCAGCCATTGCGACAGCATCAGGAGCATGGGCCCTCCCCTTGGTCTTCGTTGGACTGTTCGATGGCCTGCACCACCTGCTCCATCTTCATGAACCGCGATCCCTTCACCAGCACGCTGCCCGCCTCGGGCAGGTGTGCGAGCACCGCCGCCAGCAGCGATGCCATGTCGTCGAAATGCCGCGCGCCAGGCCCGTAGGCCTGCGCGGCGTGCGTGCTTTGCGCGCCCAGCGCGAACAGCCGGGCGATGCCGCTTTGGCGCGCATGCGCGCCCGCCTCGGCGTGGAACTGCGGGCCCTGGTCGCCCACCTCGCCCATGTCGCCCAGCACCAGCAGCTGGGGGCCGGGCAGCTCGGCCAGCAGTCGAATAGCGGCGCGCATGGAGTCGGGGTTGGCGTTGTAGCTGTCGTCCACCACGGTGATGGCGCGGCCCCGCAGCGCCACGCTGAACGCGCGCGAGCGGCCCTGGACGGGGCGGAACGCGGCCAGCCCCCGGGCCACCGCCTCGGGCGGCACGCCCGCGGCCAGCGCGCAGGCCGTGGCGGCCAGGGCGTTGGCCACGTTGTGGCGGCCCGCGATGTGCAGTGGCGCATGCACCGGCCCCTGGGGCGTGGCCAGGGCCACCTGCCATGCGCCGCCGGCCCAGCGGGCCTCGGTGCAGCGCACGTCGGCGCCCTCGCCGCCAAAGGTGATGCAGCGGCGCCCGCCCGCCAGGCCCCGCCACAGCGCGCTGTAGGCGTCGCCGTGCGGGAACACGGCCACGCCCTCGGCGGGCAGCGCGGCGAAGACGGAGCCGTTCTCCTCGGCCACGGCCTGCACGGTGTGCATGAACTCCAGGTGCTCGCGCTGCGCGTTGTTCACCAGGGCCACGGTGGGCTGCGCGATGGCGGCCAGGGTGGCGATCTCGCCCGGGTGGTTCATGCCCAGCTCCACCACGCCCAGGCGGTGCTGCGCGGTCAGGCGCAGCAGGGTCTGCGGCACGCCGATGGCGTTGTTGAGGTTGCCACGCGTGGCGAACGCGGCCTCGCCCGCCTGCGCGGCCAGGATGCTCGCGATCATCTGCGTGACGGTGGTCTTGCCGTTGCTGCCCGTCACCGCGATGAGCGGCAGCGCGAACTGCGCGCGCCAGCCTGCGGCCAGGGCGCCGAGCGCGGCCAGGCTGTCGGGCACTTCGATGCCGCTCCAGCCCTCCAGCCCGCGCTGGGCCACGGCCGCCGCGGCGCCCGCCGCGCGAGCCTCCCGCAGGAAGTCGTGCGCATCGAAGCGTTCGCCTTGCAGCGCCACGAACAGGTCGCCCGGCTGCAGCGTGCGCGTGTCGGTGTGCACGCGCGCGATGGGCGTGCCGCCGTCGCCCACGAGCCGGGCCTGCGGGATGCGCGCCTGGATGAGCGCGAAGGCGTGCTGCAGCGCCATCATGCGGCAGCCCCCTTGCCACCTTGGTTGCCACCGTGCTGGCGCTGCGCCAGCGCCGCGCGGGCGTGGGCCATGTCGGAGAAGGGCTGGAACACGCCGGCCGTTTCCTGCGTGGCCTCGTGGCCCTTGCCGGCGATCAGCACCACGTCTTCGGGATGCGCCTCGCGCAGGGCCTGGGCAATCGCAGCGGCGCGGTCGGGCTCGGCGCGCACACCGCCCTCGCCGTCCAGGCCCGCATCCATGCCTTGCAGGATCTGCTGGACGATGGCTTCGGGCACCTCGGCGCGCGGGTTGTCGCTGGTGACCAGCACCACGTCGGCCCCCCGCTGCGCCACCGCGCCCATCAACGGGCGCTTGGCGGCGTCGCGGTTGCCGCCGCAGCCGAACACGCACCACAGCCGCCCGCCGCGCTCCCGGGCCACGGGGCGCAGGGCGGCCAGCGCCTGCTCCAGCGCGTCGGGCGTGTGGGCGTAGTCCACGGCCACCAGGGGCTGGCCGGGCTCGGCGATCTGCTCCATGCGGCCGGGCACGGGCGCGAGCTGCGCGCAGGCCCGCACGGCCTGGGCCAGCGGCACGCCGAGCGCGCGCAGGGTGGCGATCACGCCGAGCAGGTTGGCAACGTTGTACTGGCCGATCACGCGGGTCTGCAGCACCTCGTGGTGCGCGCCCTCGGCCACGGTGAAGCGCAGGCCGCCTTCGGCGAAGGCGATGCCCTGCGCCTGCAGCCGCGCGGGGCCGCGCAGCGAGATGCTCCACAGGTCCAGCCCCCGGCCGGCCAGCGCGGCGTGAAGTTCCGCGCCGCGCGCGTCGTCGGTGTTGACCACGGCGGCCTGCAGGCCCGGCGCATCGAACAGCGCGGCCTTGGCCTGCCAGTAGGCGGCCATGCTGCCGTGGTAGTCCAGATGGTCTTGCGTGAAGTTGGTGAACAGCGCCACGCGGATGCGCGTGCCCGCGAGCCGGTGCTCGGCCAGGCCGATGGACGAGGCCTCAATGGCGCAGTACCCCACGCCCTGGCCGGCGAACGCGCGGAACGCGCGCTGCAGCCGCACGGGGTCGGGCGTGGTCATGCCCGTGGGCTCGAGCGCGGGCGGGATGCCCATGCCCAAAGTGCCCACCAGCGCGCACCCCGTATGCGCCAGCAGCTCCTGATTCGATAGTGCAAGGGGCAATGCATGCGCCAGCCACCACGCGGTGCTGGTCTTGCCGTTGGTGCCGGTGACGGCGAGCACGCCCAGGTGCTGCGCCGGGTGGCCGAACCATTCGGCCGCGATCAGCCCCGTGGCGGCCTTGAGCCCGTGCAGTGTAGCGATGTGTGCGCCATCGAGGCCGAAGGCCTCCACGCCCTCGTGCTCGACCAGGCAGGCCGCCGCGCCGCGTGCCAGGGCGTCGCCCACGTGGGCGCGGCCATCGGTGGCGGCGCCGGGCCAGGCGATGAAGCCGTCGCCGGGCGCGACGCGCCGGCTGTCGGTCTGCAGCGTGCCGGTGACGCGCGCGCGCAGGAAGGCCACGGCGTCGTGGGCGGTGGAGAGCTGCGGCATGGTCACAGCGGCTCCTCCACGGGGTTGGCCACGATCTGCGGCTTGACGGCCATGTCGGGCGGCACGCCCATCAGGCGCAGCGTCTGCTGCACCACCTCGCTGAACACGGGGCCGGCCACGGTGCCGCCGTAGTAGCTGCCGGCCGAGGGCTCGTCGATCATCACCGCGACGATGATGCGCGGCTGGTCGATGGGCGCCATGCCCGTGAACCAGGCGCGGTACTTGCCCGCGGCGTAGCCTTTGCCCGACTGCTTGCGCGCCGTGCCCGACTTGCCGCCCACCGAGTAGCCCACGGTCTGCGCCTTCTGGCCCGTGCCGCCGGGGCCCGCGGCGAGCCACAGCATGTGGCGCACCAGCTCGGCCGTCCTGGCCGAGAAGATCTGCGTGCCCACGGGCGCCTCGGCGGCCTTGAGCATGGTGGCGGGGATGACCTTGCCGTCGTTGGAGAATACGGTGTACGAGCGCGCCATCTGGAACAGCGAGGCCGACAGGCCGTAGCCGTAGGCGATGGTGGCCTGCTCGATGGGCTTCCAGGTCTTCCAGGGGCGCAGGCGCCCGCTGGCCGCGCCGGGGAAGGCGATCTGGGGCCTTTGCCCGTAGCCCAGCGCCGTGTGCACGTTCCACATCTCCTGCGGCGACATGCGCTGCGCGACCTTGAGCGCGCCGATGTTGCTGGACTTCTGGATCACGCCGTCCACCGTGAGCGCGCCGTAGTTGTGCGTGTCCGAGATGGTGAAGCCGCCCAGCGAATACTTGCCCGGCGTGGTGTCGATCACCGTGTCGTGCTTCACCCGGCCCAGCTCCAGCGCGGTGCCGATGGTGATGGGCTTCATGGTCGAGCCGGGCTCGAAGGTGTCGGTGATGGCGCGGTTGCGCAGTTGCTCGCCCGACAGGTGCTCGCGGTTGTTCTGGTTGTAGCTGGGGTAGTTGGCCAGGGCCAGCACCTCGCCCGTGTGCGCGTCGAGCACCACCACGCTGCCGGCCTTGGCCTTGTTGGCGATCACCTGGTCGCGCAGCTTCTGGTAGGCGAAGAACTGCACCTTGGAGTCGATGGACAGCTGCATGTCCTTGCCGTCCACGGGCGGCACGTCGGTGCCCACGCCCTCGACCACGCGGCCCAGGCGGTCCTTGATCACGCGGCGCGAGCCAGGCTTGCCCGCCAGGGCCTTGTCGAACGCCAGCTCCATGCCCTCCTGGCCGTGGTCCTCGACGTTGGTGAAGCCCACGACGTGCGCGGCAGCCTCGCCCTCGGGGTACTGGCGCTTGTATTCCTTGCGCTGGTAGATGCCCTTGATGTCGAGCGCGGCGATCTTCTGGCCCACGTCCCAGTCGAGCTGGCGCTTGATCCAGACGAAGGTCTTGTCCTCGTCGGCCAGCTTCTTGAGCAGCTCCGCGAGCGGCATGTCCATGAGGCGGGCCAGCTCCTTGAGCTTGGCGCGCACCTCGGGCTTGTCCTGGTCCACGTCCTCGGGGATGGCCCAGATGCTCGCGGCGGGCACGCTGGAGGCGAGGATGAAGCCGTTGCGGTCCAGCAGGCGGCCACGGTTGGCCGGCAGCTCCAGCGTGCGCGCGAAGCGCACCTCGCCCTGGCGCTGGAAGAAGGCGTTGTCGAACACCTGCACGTAGGCCGCGCGCAGCGCCAGGGCCACGAACCCCAGCGCGATCGCGGCCACGATGAACTTGCTGCGCCACACGGGCGTCTTGCTCGCGAGCAGGGGGCTCGCGGTGTAGACCACGCTGCGGCTCATTGCGCGCCCCCGTTCGCGGCGCCGGTCGCCGCGCCATCGGTCACGTACTGGCTGATGGCGGGCGTGGCCGCGCGCATCTTGAGGCGGTCGCGCGCGAGCTGCTCCACGCGCAGCGGCGTGGCCTGGGCGCGCTTTTCGACCTGCAGGCGCTGGTGCTCGGTCTCGAGCTGGCGCGCCTGCGCCGCGGCGCGGTCGAGCGCGGTGTACAGCAGGCGCGACTCGTACTGCGTGTGCACGAGGTAGAGCGCGCTGGCCACCACGGCCAGCAGCAGCACGAGATTGAGCCGGATCATGGCCGCGCCCCCGCGCCCTCGGGCGGCCGCGCGGCGCTCATGCCGGCACCTCCGTGCGCTCGGCCACGCGCATCACGGCGCTGCGCGCGCGCGGGTTGGCCTCAACCTCGGCGGCGCCGGGCTTGATGCGCTCCAGCGCCTTCAAGCGCATGGGCTGCGGCGGCGCGAAGGGCGCGCGGCGGTCGTAGACCTCCTTGGAATGCTGGGCGATGAACTGCTTGACGATGCGGTCCTCGAGCGAGTGAAAGCTGATGACCACCAGCCGCCCGCCGGGCGCGAGCACGCGCAGGCTGGCCTCTAGCGCCTGTTGCAGCTCTTCAAGCTCGGCGTTGATGAAAATCCGAAGAGCCTGAAATGTGCGCGTTGCAGGGTTCTGGCCCGGTTCGCGGGTTTTGACCGCGCCAGCCACGAGGTCGGCCAGCTCTGCGGTGGTTGCAACAGGACCCCGTTCCTGCCGCCGAGCAACAATCGCCTTTGCAATGGGGCCAGCAAACCGTTCTTCACCGTAGTCACGTATCACCTCCGCAATTTGCTGAACGTCCGCCTCTGCCAGCCACTCGGCCACGCTTTGGCCGCGCGTGGTGTCCATGCGCATGTCCAGCGGGCCGTCGAAACGGAAACTGAAGCCCCGCGCGGGGCTGTCGATCTGGGGCGAGCTCACGCCCAGGTCCATGAGCAGGCCGCTCACGCTGGCGGCGGGCAGCTCGCCCAGGTGGCGAAATCCCTGGTGCCGAATGGAAAAGCGCGCATCGGTGATGCGCGCGGCTTCCTGGATGGCCTCGGGGTCCTTGTCGAACGCCACGAGGCTCCCCCGCGGCCCCAGCCTCTGCAGGATGCGGCGCGAGTGCCCTCCGCGCCCGAAGGTTCCGTCCACCCAGGTGCCGGCGCCGCCGGGCTGCGCGCCGCCCAGCAGCGCGTCCACGGCTTCTTCGAGCAGGACGGTGGTGTGTTGCAGAGCCTCTGTCACCGCGCGCCTCAGAAGGAAAAGTCCTTGAACGCCTCGGGCATCGCCCCTTGCATGGCCGCCGCCTCCTGGGCCTCGTAGGCGGCCTTGTCCCACAGCTCCAGGTAGTTGCCCATGCCCAGCAGGATGGCGTCCTTGGCCAGCCCCGCGGCCTCGCGCAGCTCGGGCGAGACCAGCACGCGGCCCGTGGCGTCCATCTCTACGTCCATGGCGTAGCCCATGAAGATGCGCTTCCAGCCCTGGGCCGACATGGGCAGCTGGGCGATGCGCTCGCGAAAGGCCTCCCACTCGGGGCGGGGAAAGACCATCAGGCAGCCGTGCGGATGGCGGGTGATGGTGATCTGGCCAGCAGCCTGCGTGTTCAGGACGTCACGGTGCCGGGTCGGCACGGACAGCCGCCCCTTGGCATCGAGACTCAGAGATGACGCCCCTTGGAACACGAATGAAAACCCCAGTTTGTGAGCACCCCTGCGACCCGTTGGCCGGGCAGCAATGGCACTTTTCACCACTTAATTGCACTTTTCTGCACTGTAGCAGGAAAAGCCTCCTGCACAAGAGGGCGGGTGACAAACTTTTGCAATGAAATCAAGGACTTAGAGCGGTTTCCAGGGCTGATTTTGCATACAGGGCGAATATCAAAAAACCTTGTTTCACAGGCACTTACGGAACGCTATGCAAGTGATGGATGAAAAAAGGAGCCGCTAGCGGCTCCTTGCTGGCCTGGCCCGCGCGAGGGCGTCAGAGGATGTAACGCGACAGGTCCTCGTTCTGGCTCAGGGTCTGCAGCCGGGCGTCCACGTAGGCGGCGTCCACCACCACGGTCTGGCCCGCGAGCTTCGTCGCGTCGAAGCTCACTTCATCGAGCAGGCGCTCCATCACCGTGGAGAGGCGGCGCGCGCCGATGTTCTCGGTGCGCTCGTTCACGTCGAACGCGATGTGCGCCAGGCGCGTGATGCCCTCCGGCGTGAAGTCGAGCGTGACGCCCTCGGTGGCGAGCAGCGCCTGGTACTGCCGGGTCAGGCTGGCGTGGGTCTGGGTGAGGATGGCCTCGAAGTCCTGCACCGAGAGCGAGCCCAGCTCCACGCGGATCGGGAAGCGCCCCTGCAGCTCGGGGATCAGGTCACTGGGCTTGGCGAGGTGGAACGCGCCCGAGGCGATGAACAGGATGTGGTCGGTCTTGACCATGCCGTATTTGGTCGAGACGGTGGTGCCCTCCACCAGCGGCAGCAGGTCGCGCTGCACGCCCTGGCGCGACACGTCGGCGCCGCTGGCCTCCTGGCGCGCGGCCACCTTGTCGATCTCGTCGATGAAGACGATGCCGTTCTGCTCCATGTTCTGGAGCGCGCGGGTCTTGATCTCCTCCTCGTTGACCAGCTTGGCGGCGGCCTCGTCGGTGAGCAGCTTCAAGGCCTCGGCGATCTTGAGCTTGCGCGTCTTGCGCTTTTCCTGGCCGAGCTGGCTGAACATGCCGCGCAGCTGCTCGGCCATTTCCTCCATGCCCTGCGGGCCCATGATTTCGAGCTGCGGGCGGGCCTCGGCCACGTCGATCTCGATCTCCTTGTCGGCCAGCTGGCCCTCGCGCAGCTTCTTGCGGAAGGCCTGGCGCGCGGAGCTGTCGGATGCCGAGCTGCCCACCAGCACGTCGAGGATGCGCTCCTCGGCCGCGTCCTCGGCGCGGGTGCGCACCTTCTTCGTCTCGGACTCGCGCGTCTGCTTGACGGCCATCTCGGCGAGGTCGCGGATGATGGCGTCCACGTCCTTGCCCACGTAGCCCACCTCGGTGAACTTGGTGGCCTCGACCTTGATGAACGGCGCATCGGCCAGCCGCGCCAGGCGCCGCGCGATCTCGGTCTTGCCCACGCCCGTGGGGCCGATCATGAGGATGTTCTTGGGCGTGATTTCCTGGCGCAGGCCGGCATCGACCTGCTGGCGGCGCCAGCGGTTGCGCAGCGCGATGGCCACGGCGCGCTTGGCGCCGGCCTGGCCGACGATGTGGCGGTCGAGTTCGGAAACGATTTCCTGGGGGGTCATGGAGGACATATTCAAGCCAAATCGGGCTCCAGCGCCCGCCAGGCGGGCGCCAGCAGCTATCAGAATCAGAGTGTTTCGATGGTGTGGTGCATGTTCGTGTAGATGCACAGCTCGCCCGCGATCTCGAGCGACTTCTTGACGATGTCCACGGCCGGCAGCTCCGTGTTGGCCAGCAGCGCCTTGGCGGCCGAGTGCGCGTAGGCGCCGCCCGAGCCGATGGCCACGATGCCCTGCTCGGGCTCCAGCACGTCACCGTTGCCCGTGATGATGAGCGAGGCCGTGTGGTCGGCCACGGCGAGCATGGCCTCGAGGCGGCGCAGCACGCGGTCGGTGCGCCAGTCCTTGGTGAGCTCGATGGCCGCGCGCGTGAGGTGGCCCTGGTGCTTCTCGAGCTTGGCCTCGAAGCGCTCGAACAGCGTGAACGCATCGGCCGTGGCCCCCGCGAAGCCCGCGAGCACCTTGCCGTGGTAGAGCTTGCGCACCTTGCGCGCCGAGCCCTTGACGACGATGTTGCCCAATGTGACCTGGCCATCGCCCCCGATGGCGACCTGTACGCCTTCGGGAGTCTGGCGGCGCACGCTCAAGATGGTGGTGCCGTGAAACTGTTCCATAGCGGCAGCAGATGGGGGCGCCGCGCCGCTTTGCAAGTCAGTTCTTGCGGGGAATGACCCAGGCGTGCTCGTTGATGCCGATCACGTTGAACAGCACGGCCACGAGGCGGTGCAGGTTCACGAATTGCACCGCATGCCCCTCGGCCTGCTGCGCGGCGGCCCAGTTGAGCACCGAGCCCGCGGCCGCGAAGTCCACGCGGATCAGGCGGTCGCAGGCGACGGCGAGCGGCGCGCCGGGCCTGGCCATGGCGGCCAGGGGTTCAAGCACCGGGCCGGCGTCGCCGTCGATGGTGCCCGAGAGCGTGGGGCGCGGCGCCTCGGGTTCGGGCTCGCCAAAGCCCGAGGCCATGAGTTCGCTGTCGAACACGCCGGCCGTGCCGGCATCGGCCGCAGCCGTGCCCGACACCATGCCGTCGTCGGCCGTGTAGCCGCAGCGCGGCACGGCCCAGGAAGGGGGCGAGACCTCGTAGGTCACGCAGTAGTCGAGCGCGACGAGCTCGAACTCGTCGGCCTGGCCCATGAGCCGCAGCGCCGCCATGCGCAGGCGCCACCATTCGGGGTTGCTCTCGCGGTCGCCCGACTGGGTCTTGCTGCGCAGCAGCGAGTGCAGGGCCTCCACGCCCGTGAAGGCGATCTGCACGTCCTGGTCGGCCCATTGGCTGAACAGATGGGCGAGCGCGGGCAGGGCTGCCTCGTCGATGGTCATGAGGCGCGACCAGGCGAACACCCAGGGCGAGGCAGTGCGCGCCAGCGCGGCCTGCAGCGCGGCCACGGTCTGGCCGGTGACGGTGCCCGGCGCGCTCCAACTGAACTGGCGCGCCGCGGCGGGGGAGGCTGCAGCGGCGGGGGCACCTCCCGCATCGGCTTCGCCCAGTTGCTCGGGGATGGAGAACCACAGCGGCGCCGAGCGGCTGAAGCGCGCGGCGAAGTCGATGGCCAGCGCGTCGAAGCGCTCGTGCTGCCCCGTGGCCCGGTACAGGTCGAACAGGGTCATCCAGATCTCGAACTGCTGCTGCGGGTCGTCCTGCGCGTGCTGGGCCAGCACGTCGAGCAGGCCGGCCTCGGCCCCCGCATGATCGCCGCTGGCAAACCGGATGGCGGCTTCCTCCAGGTCGGGCTCGTGCACAAATACCTCCGGTTCTTCTGCGGGCGCGGGCGCCGCGGCCTGCTGCCCGGCGGGCCGCGGCCCCGGGGGCGCCGCATGCGGATGGGACGCAAGCATGCCGCCGCTGGACAGGCCACTGTCGTCGGCGAACAGGGGCTCGACCGACGCGGGGGGCTGGGCGGGGGCCGTGGCCAGCACGCCCGGCAAGGTGATGGGGGCCGTGGGAGCGAAGGCGTTCACAGCCGCGGCGCTGCCATCGGCCGCGCCGCCTTCGGCGGTGGGCTGCTTGCTCTTCCACCACTGCTGGGACATCTGCGCCTCGATCTCGTCGATCTTCTTGAGCGTGACGGCCCGGTCGTCGGGCGAGGTCATGCTGCTCTGGAAGAACGAGGGGCGGGCCGTCGGGTCCTCGGTGCGCTGGCCCGTGAGGGCCTCGCGCTGGCGCAGCTTGCGCAGCTGGTCGAACTCGCGGCGGCGCACGAAGTCGTTGCGCCGCTTGCGCTCGATCATCTCCTTGAGCATCTGCTTGCTGTACTGGCTCTCCCGATCGGCTTCGATCGAGTCCAGCTCGGACCAGTTGACGGTGGGGTTGCGCACGAACCGCACCATCTTGGACAACAAGCCGCCGGAACTACTCTCTTCCTTGCTCATGGGGGGTGATTGCGCCGCTGGGCGGCTTCATCGGCTCCTGGTTCAATCGCCAAACATCTTCTGCTTGAGCTCGCGGCGCTGCTGTGCTTCGAGCGACAGCGTGGCCGTGGGGCGCGCGAGCAGGCGGCCCACGCCGATGGGCTCGCCCGTCTCGTCGCAGTAGCCGTAGTCGCCCGCGTCGATGCGCGCGATGGATTGCTCGATCTTCTTGAGCAGCTTGCGCTCGCGGTCGCGCGTGCGCAGCTCCAGCGCGTGCTCTTCCTCGATGGTGGCGCGGTCGGCCGGGTCGGGCACAACCACGGTGTCCTCGCGCAGGTGCTCGGTGGTCTCGCCCGCGTTGTTGTGCATGTCCTGTTTGAGCTGCACGAGCTTGTGGCGGAAGAAGGCCAGTTGCTTCTCGTTCATGTACTCGCTGTCGGGCATGGCGAGCACTTCCTCGTCGGTCAGCGCCTCGGCAGGCTTGGTCTTCCACTGGTTCGCCAGCTTGGGGTCTCGTTTGGCAGCGGCGGGCTGCGCTTGCAGGGTCGTGGGCATGGTCTTTGGGTCACTGGCTGGGGCAGCGGTGGAGGCTGCCTGTGCCGAAGATGGTACGGTCAATGGGGCCAAACGGGAAGGGGGCCTGGCACCGGAGGAAGCCTTCGCTGCGGCCTTGGGTTTGCTGGATTCGGCTTTCACGTCCTGTCTCCTCGCAATGCGGACCGGCCAGGGCCTGGGCCCAGCCGGGTTTTACCGGGGCGCGATTGTATCCACCCGCCAACCGCCGCACGCCAAAGTGGCGGATATCCCACACATCGCCCTGCCCTGCGTCACGCCAGGCACTGGTCCAGCCCCTGGCGGAAGATGTCCTGCGGCAGCTCGATGCCGATGAACACCATCTTGCTCTGGCGCGCCTCGCCCTCGGCCCACTGCGGGCCCAGGTCGCTGCCCATGAGCTGGTGCACGCCCTGGAAGATCACCTTGCGCTCGGTGCCCTTCATGGCCAGCACGCCCTTGTAGCGCAGCATGCGCGGGCCATAAATGTTGACAATTGCGCCGAGGAAATCCTCGAGCTTGGCGGGGTCGAACGGCCGTTCGGCACGGTAGACGAAGCTCTTCACATCGTCGTCGTGATGGTGGTGGTGCGGGTGGTCGCAGTGCTCGCCGTGTTCATGGTCATGGCCGTGGTGGTCATGGTCATGGTGGTGATGGTGGCCGTGATCGTCCTCTTCCTTGAGGAAGTCGGGGTCGATGTCGAGCTTGGCGTTGAGGTTGAAGCCGCGCAGGTCCAGCACCTCCTTCAGGGGCACTTCGCCGAAGTGCACGGCCTGGATGGGCGCGCGCGGGTTCATGTGCTTGAGGCGGTGGACCAGCGCGTCCTTCTCGGCCTCGGTCACGAGGTCGGTCTTGGACAGGAAGATCTGGTCGGCGAAGCCCACCTGGCGGCGCGCTTCCTGGCGGTCGTCGAGCTGCTTTTGCGCGTGCTTGGCGTCCACCAGGGTGATGATGGAGTCGATGAGGTAGCTCTCGGCGATTTCCTCGTCCATGAAGAAGGTCTGCGCCACGGGGCCGGGGTCGGCCAGGCCCGTGGTCTCGATGACCACGCGCTCGAAGTCGAGCAGGCCCTTGCGCTTCTTGGCGGCCAGCAGTTGCAGCGTCTCGCGCAGGTCTTCGCGGATGGTGCAGCAGATGCAGCCGTTGCTCATCTGCAGGATCTGCTCCTGGGACTCGGTGACGAGAATGTCTTTGTCGATGTTCTCTTCGCCGAATTCGTTCTCGATCACGGCGATCTTCTGGCCGTGGGCCTCGCTGAGCACGCGCTTGAGCAGCGTGGTCTTGCCGGAGCCGAGGAAGCCGGTGAGGATGGTGGTGGGAATCAGGGACATAGTGTCGGCAGTGTAGTGAGGGCTCAGGGTTTGCGCAGGACGGCCAGGCCTTTCAGGTACTCGCCCTCGGGGAATTCCAGCGTCATGGGGTGGTCGGGCGCGCCGGCCAGGCGCTCCAGCACGTAGCCGTCCACGCCCGCGTCGGCCCCGGCGGAGGCCACGATCTTGTGGAACAGGTCGGCGCTGATGCCGCCCGAGCACGAGAAGGTGAACAGCAGGCCGCCCGGCTCCAGCAGTTGCAGCGCGAGGCGGTTGATGTCCTTGTACGCCCTGGCCGCGCGCTCGGCGTGCGCGGCGGTGGGGGCGAATTTGGGCGGGTCGAGCACGATGGCGTCGAAGGTGCGGCCCTCGGTCAGGAAGCGGCGCAGCGAGGCGTTCACGTCGGCGTCGAGGAAGTCCGCGCGGCCTGCGTCGAAGCCGTTGAGCGCCACGTGGGCACGCGCGCGCTCGATGGCGGGGCCGGACGAGTCGATGGACGTGACGTGCGCCGCCCCGCCCGCGAGCGCCGCCACGGTGAAGCCGCCCGTGTAGCAGTAGCAGTTGAGCACGCGCTGCAGGCCCAGGCGCCGCGCATACTGGGCAAAGCGCGCGCGGCTGTCGCGCTGGTCGAGGTAGAAGCCGGTCTTGTGCCCCTCGGCGATGCTGAGCGAGAGGCGCCAGCCGTGCTCGCGGATGGTCAGCTCCGTTTCCCCCTCGCCGCGCAGCCAGCCCGTGGCGGGCTCCAGCCCTTCGAGCTGGCGCACGCTGGCATCGGAGCGCTCGTAGAGCCTGGTGAGGCCCGTCTCGCGCAGCAGCGCGTCGGCGATCACGCCCTTCCAGCGCTCGGTGCCCGCGCTGGTGAACTGGGCCACCAGGGTGTCGCCGTAGCGGTCCACGATCAGGCCCGGCAGGCCGTCGGCCTCGCCGTGCACCAGGCGCAGGCCATCGCTTTCTATGCCAAATCGGGCTCTGACGCCTATGGATCGGGCGCAAGCAGCTATGAAAAAAGAAGCATCTATGCGCTGCTTCTCGTCAAAGCTCCAAGCCCGCGCGCGGATGCGCGACTGCGGGCTGAACGCGGCCCAGGCGAGGAACTGGCCGTCATGGGACTCCACGCGCACCGTCTCCCCGCTGTCGCCGCCGCCCTTGGCGATGCTCGACTCGAAGATCCAGGGGTGGCGGCGCAGCAGCGAGCGCTCCTTGCCCGCGCGAAGTCTTAGGGTTTTCATCCCCCTATTGTCGCGGTGTGTCGCGGCGGCGAGACGAGTTACATCATTTGACAAGCGTTTCGCAAAAGCATGATTGAATCACCAGCAATTACGAACACAACGAGGGGTGACAGGAGAACCGGGCCCTGGCCAAGCGATTGGCCAGGGCTTTTTTATTTGTTCTCCGTGCGCTTGGCGCGCGGATGGGCCGCGTCGTACACCTGGGCCAGGTGCTGGAAGTCGAGCCGCGTATAGACCTGTGTGGTGGTGATGTTGGCGTGGCCCAGCAGTTCCTGCACGGCGCGCAGGTCACCGCTCGACTGCAGCAGGTGGCTCGCGAACGAGTGGCGCAGCATGTGCGGGTGCACGGGCGTGGACAGGCCCGCGAGCTGGCTGCGCTGGCGCAGCCGCGCCCACACCGACTGGGCCGTGAGCCGCGCGCCGCGCCGGCCCACGAACAGCGCGGCATCGGGCCCCGCCGCGAAGGGCTGGGCGCGCAGCGCCAGCCACGCCGTGACCGCCTGCAGCGCCGCGCCGCCCACGGGCACGCTGCGGCGCTTGCTGCCCTTGCCGAACACGTGGGCCTCGCCCGCCTCCAGGTCGATCCAGCCGCGGCCCTGGCGCTGCGCCTCGGCGCTGGGCGCGGCATCCAGCCCCACGAGCTCACCCACGCGCAGGCCGCAGCCGTAGAGCAGCTCGACGATGGCCGCGTCGCGTGCCTCGATCCAGGGGTCGTCACCAGGCGCCTCGTATTCGGCCAGGCGCACCGCGTCGTCCACGGCCAGGGCCTTGGGCAGGGGCTTGGGGGCCTTGGGGGCGCGCACGTCCTGCACGGGGTTGTGGGGCACCAGCCCCTGGCGCGCGGCCCAGGCGAAGAAGCCGCGCCAGCCCGAGAGGATGAGCGCGATGCCGCGCCCGCTGCGCCCGGCGCCGTGCATCTGCGCCACGAAGCGGCGGATGTGCGCGTTGGTGAGCTGCAGCAGCGGCACTCCGGCCTGGGCGGCGTGCTGCGCGAGCCGTTCCAGATCCAGCGCGTAGAGCGTGAGCGTGCGCGCGGCGAGGCGCTTTTCCACGCGCACGTAGTCCAGGTAGCGCGCCACCTCCGGGTCGGGTGCGGCGCCGGCCATGGCGTCAGCGCAGGCGTTCGAGCGCGGCGCTGGCCAGCTCGGCCATGCGCGCGAGGAATTCGGTGCCCATGGTCGCGTCGAAGCGCTGCGGGTCGGGCGAGCCCAGCACCAGCAGGCCGAAGGCGGGCGTGGTGCTGTCGATCGCGCCCTGGCGCAGCGGCAGCAGCGCGAGCGACTGCACCTCATCGGCCTGCGGCAGCCAGGCCGTGGGCTCGAAGCCGAGGTTGGGGCCGCAGAACGGCATGGTGAGCGACGAGGCGAATGCGCGCGCATCCTCGCTCGCGCCCTGGGCGAAGGCCGCGCCTTCGTAGGCGGGCGCCACGCCCCACACGCGCAGCGTGGCCTGGGGCACGTCGAACTGGGCGCGGATGCCGTCGGCCACGGCCTGGGGCAGCTCGCGCGGGTCGGCCACGCGGGTGAGCGCGCAGGTCCACTGGTGGATCTTGTGCGCGATGGCGGCGTTCTCGCTGCTGTGGCGCACCATCTCCATCACGCGCAGCTCCAGCCCCTTGATCTTCTCGCGCAGCATCTCGGCCTGGCGCTCCTGCAGGCTCACGGCGCGCGCGCCGTGCGGGCTGGCGATGGTGACGCTGGCCAGCACCTCGGCATGGCGCTCAAAGAAGCCGGGCGTGTTCGCGAGGTACTCGGCGATGTCGTCTTCGGTGATGGGGGGGATGGAGGAAGGCTGGTTCATAGCGTGTCGGGAAGTTCGATCTGGCCCTCGAACACCGTGGTGGCGGGGCCGGTCATGTAAACGGAGTCCTGCGCGCCGCCGCTCCAGGCGATGGTGAGCAGGCCGCCGCGCGTGTGCACGTCCACGCGCGCGTCGAGCAGCCCCAGACGGATGCCCGAGGCCACGGCCGCGCAGGCGCCCGTGCCACAGGCCAGCGTCTCGCCCACGCCGCGCTCGTACACGCGCAGGCGCACCTGGGCGCGGTCCACGACCTGCAGGAAGCCCGCGTTCACGCGCTGCGCAAAGCGGGGGTGGCGCTCGATCAGCGGGCCCCAGGCCGCGACGGGGGCGGTGTCCACGTCGTCCACCAGCAGCACGGCATGCGGGTTGCCCATGGAGGCGACCGCTACCATAACCGTAGCTGGCGGCGCGCTCCCATCAAGGGCTAGAGGCCATTTTTGCCCTGAACCCTGCGCCACGGGCGCGAGGCCCTGGGCATCGAAGGGCACGCGCGCGGGCTCGAACACGGGGCGGCCCATGTCCACGGTGACGCGGCCGTCGGCCGTGAGCCGGGGGGCGATCACGCCGGACATGGTCTGCACGTGGATCTCGTCCTTGTCCGTCAGGCCCTTGTCGCGCACGTAGCGCGCAAAGCACCGCGCGCCGTTGCCGCACTGCTCCACTTCGCCGCCGTCGGCGTTGTGGATCACGTATTCGAAATCCACCCCCGGCGCGGGCGAAGGGCGCACGGTGAGGATCTGGTCGGCCCCCACGCCGAAGTGGCGGTCCGCCAGGCGGCGGTACTGCGCCGCCGACAGGCCCAGCCGGGCCTGCGTTTCGTCGAGCACGACGAAGTCGTTGCCCGCGCCCTGCATCTTGGTGAAGCGGATCTGCATGATGGGAAAGGATTATCCGCGCTCACATGAATTATCTTTGCGCATTTTCAGGAGAACCCATGAACAAGCTCTGGAACCTCTTTCACCACCCGCGCGCGGGCACCATCCTGCTGCGCACCACCCTGGCCCTGCTGATGCTGCTGCACGGCTGGGCCAAGATCACGCACGGCGTGGGCGCCATCGAGGGCATGCTCGCCAGCCACGGCCTGCCCCGCTTCCTGGCCTATGGCGTGTACCTGGGCGAGGTGGTGGCGCCGCTCCTGCTGCTGGTGGGCGTGTGGGTGGTGCCCGCCGCGCTGGTCGTGGCCATCAACATGGTGGTGGCGGTGCTGCTGGTGCACCGCGGCCAGTTCCTGTCGCTCACCCCGGTGGGCGGCTGGGCGCTGGAGCTGCAGGCCCTGCTCTTCGTGGGCGCGCTGGCCGTGGCCCTGACCTCCCGGCCCGGCAAGGGCTGACGCCGATAATCGGTGCCATGCCCCGCACCGACCAACACCTCCACCCCCACCGCGAACCCGCCCCGCTGCTGCACGCGGCCACCGTGCTGCTGCTGCGTGACATGGATGGCGGCGCGGACGGCAGCACGCTCGAAGTGCTCATGACGCGCCGCTCGGCCAAGGCCAGCTTCGCGCCGGGCGCCTACGTGTTCCCGGGCGGCGGCATCGACGCGCTGGACGCCGCCGCACACGCGCAGGCCGACCACCGGCCCGCGCAGAGCGGCGAACGCCTCACCGAGGCCATCGCCGCGATCCGCGAGAGCTTCGAGGAGCTGGGCATCCTGCTGGCCCGCCATGCCGACGGCCGCTGGGCCGGGGCCGAGGACATCGCCGCGCTCGACCGCCATGCACCCTTCGCGGCCCAGTGCGAGGCGCGGGGCCTGCGCCTGGCGGCCGACGCGGTGTTCACGCTCGCGCACTGGACGGCCGACCGCGACCTGCCCAAGCGCTTTTCCGTGCCCTTCCTCGTGGCGCGCATGCCGGGCGGCCAGGAGCCCGTGGCCGACGAGGCCGAGCAGTTCGAGCCCGTATGGGTGCGCCCGCAGGACGCGCTCGCGCGCCACGCGGCCGGGCAGTTCTTCATGATCTTCCCGACCATCCGCACGCTGGAGCGGCTCGCGCAGTTCGCCAGCGCCGATGCCGTGCTGGCCGCCGTGGCGGGCGAGGCGCCGCTGTGGACGAGTTGCCCGCGCGCGGGCCTGCGCCACGGCAAGGAGTCGCGCCACATGGAGCACGAGAGCGAGTTCGGCGAACTCGCCATGGTCTGCCCCGACGGCCAGATCCTGCACCCGCTCGAATGGCAGAGCGACCACGCCGTGCCGCTGCGCAAGAACCTGCTGCGCCTGACCGCCCCCAACCCCGGCGTGATGACGGGCCCCGGCACCAACAGCTACCTCGTGGGCGAACCGGCCACGGGCTACATCGCCATCGACCCGGGCCCGGCCGACCCCGGGCACCTGGAGCGCTTGTGGCGCGCGGCGGGCGGCGACATCCGCATGATCGTGTGCACGCATTCGCACGCCGACCACTCGCCGGGCGCGGCGCCGCTGCAGGCGCTGTGCGTGCAGGCGGGCCGCCCGGCGCCGCCCGTGCTGGGCCTGCCCTCGGCCCCCACGGCGCGTGCGGCCAGCCACTTCGTGCCCGACCGGGCGCTACGAAATGGGGAGCTGCTCACGCTTGCTGCAAGCGCGCCAGAGGCCAAAAACACCCATACCCTGCAGGTCGTCCACACGCCAGGCCACGCAGCCAACCACCTGTGCCTGCTGCTCGTGGAAGACGCGCTGCTGTTCAGCGGCGACCACATTCTGAACGGCAGCACCACGGTGATCGACCCGCCCGACGGCAACATGGCCGACTATCTCGACTCGCTCGACCGGCTCGATGCGCTGTGCGCCGAACACGGCGTGGAGTTCATCCTGCCCGCGCACGGCTACGTGCTAGGAGGCCCAGTACATGGGGCGCGCGGCACCATCGCGCGCCTGAAGGCCCACCGCCTCGCGCGCGAGGCCAAGGTCATCGCGGCCATGCAGGCGCTGCCCGATGGCAGCGTGGAAGACTGGGTGCGCCACGCCTACGGCGACGTGCCCGAGCGCCTGTGGCCCGTGGCCCAGCGCTCGCTGCTCGCGCACGTGGAGCGCATCCGCGCGCTGGGCCCCGGCAATGACTGAAGCGATCCGCCTGTCCAAGCGCCTGGCCGAGCAACTGCCCTGCTCGCGCCGCGAGGCCGAGCTGTACATCGAGGGCGGCTGGGTGCGCGTGGACGGCGAAACCGTGGAGACCCCCGGCGCGCGCGTGGCCCCGCACCAGCAGGTGGGGCTGGCCCCGAACGCCCGCGCCGAACCCATCGCCCCCGCCACGCTGCTGGTGCACAAGCCCGCGGGCGCGGCGGCCGAGCCCCTGCTGCGGCCCGAGTGCCTGTGCACCGAGGGCGGCCCGCCCCAGCGCCTGCTGCAGGCCCACCTGCGCGCCCTGCACTGCGTGGCCCCGCTGCCGCTGGCCGCCAGCGGCCTCGTGGTCTACACGCAGGACGCGCGCGTGGCACGCAAGCTGCTCGAAGACGGCGTGGAGCACGAATGCCTGGCCGAAGTCGCGGGCACCCTGGCCGCGAATGGCTTGCAAGCCCTGCGCCCCTTCAAGGCCAGTTGGCAGAGCGAGCGCCGCCTGCGCCTGGCCTTCCAGGGCGGGCGGGAGGAAGAGATCGGTCCCCAGTGCGCGGCCGTGGGCCTGCAGCTGCAGGCCCTGCGCCGCCTGCGCCTGGGCCGCGTCAGCCTGGCCCGGCTGCCCGAAGGGCAGTGGCGCTACCTGCTTCCGTGGGAGCGGTTTTAGAGCAGGCTCCTGTCGGAGCGCCCGTTCTCCGGCGTTTCGCGGTGCTCCTGCACCTTGTGCTGCACCAGCCGCTCGAAGACCTCCAGGCGGCTCTTTTCCACCTGCCGCCGGGCGCTGACCAGTTGGCCGTCGAGCGCTTCGATCAGCGTGGCGATGGTGCTGCTGTCGTGGATGGTGTACCGGTCGTAATTGCCGTTCTTGGTGTCGAGCATGCCGCCCAGGTGGCCCTGGAGGTAGTGCGCGTCGAGCCGCTCGGTCTGCGTCTGCACGATGGAGGCATCGCCGCGCACGGCATCGGCCTTCTTCACCTCGGTACGCTGGTCCAGTTGGTACGCCGCGTGGCCCTCTTCGGTGAGGGTGCCGTAGCGGTTGCTGCGCGAGAAGTCGCCCTCGAAGCTGGCATCGAAATCCGCCAGCCCGCTCAGCAGCGGCTGCACCTTGTCCGCCAGCGCGGAGCCCAGCAAGCGGACCGCGCCCGCGCCATCCCCCGCCACGCCATGCATTTGCGCGAACCCGCTCTTGAACAGGTCCACGAGTTGGTCGCCCGCGTGGCTGCGCGCGGCCGCGGCGTCCACCTGGCGCAACAGTTGCGCCACGGCGGCCTGGCGCTGCTGCGCATCGGCCGATTGCAGGGGCGGGGCGGCGTCCAACCGCACGGACATCCGGCCCACGGCGCCCTGGAGGGACAAGGTCTTTTCCTGATCGCCCAGTTGCAGCGCGAACGATGCGATGGCCGCCTTGGGCGCGGGGTTCGCCACCTCCAGGCTCAGGCCGCTGAACACGCTGGCGTCATAGCCCAGCAGGTCCTCCAGCGCCAGCCGGGGCGTATCGCCCTTGCCCAGCCCGTCCAGCACCCGGTCCAGCCCGCCGGACAGGGCGGCCAGCGCCTGGCGCTCGGCACCGCTCAAGGCGCCGGAGCTGCTGATCTCCACTTCCATGCCCTTGGTGCCGCCCTTGTCGCCGTTGTTCACGGCGATTTGCAGCGCCACCGTCTGCCCCGAGCGGGTCTGCAGCCGCAGGCTCACCGTGGCGGCGCCGAAAGGCACGCCGCGCAGCTGGTCATCGAGCGGCTGCGTGCCGTCCGCCTGGGGCACGAAGGCCTGCCGGTAGCTGTAGGGCTGGCCCCCCGCCTGCGCCAGTTGCGACAGCAGCGCGCCGCCCAGGCCGTGCCACTGGCCTGCCAGGCCCTCCTGCGTGCCGCGGCCGTAGTTGGGCGCCATGAGGCCGCTGATGGCGTCGGTGGGCGCAAAGGCCCAGGCGGGCACGGGCCTGGCGTAGACCATGCTTGGCGCGAGCGGCGCATTGGCCACAGTGACCACGGCGGAGGGCGATGGCGCTTCCTGCACGGCGGAGGCGGGCGCCCGGGCCCGCGCGGCGGCGGCCATGGCGGCCAGCGCGCTCACGCCCGTGCCCGTGCTGGCGCCGGAGGCGGCGGAGAGGGAGGTCATTCATCACCATCGGCACCCTGCCCAGGTTCTTAAGGCCCGGCTACACTGCGCGGCACACAAGGAGGGAGAGCATGTACCAACCTGACCCAGGCGGGCGTTCCGCGCCCGCGTTCGTCCAATCTGCGCCCCAGATCACCGCGCACCCGCTGCGCTTCACCGGTAGCGGCGGCGAGTATTTCCGCGTGTGGATCGTCAACGTGCTGCTGGGCATCGTCACGCTCGGGTTCTACACGCCCTGGGCGCGGCGGCGCACGGCGCAGTACTTCTACGGCCACACGATGGTGGCGGACAGCCCGCTCGAATTCACCGCGCCCCAGGGCAAGATGGTCAAGGGCTTCGTGATGCTGGTGCTGCTCACCCTGGCCTACCAGATCGCCGTGCGCACGGGGCAGGACACGGCCGTGTCGCTGTTCCTGCTGGGCGGCGCGCTGCTCGCCCCGCTGATCTGGGGCAGCGCCATGCGCTTTCGCCTGAGCGCCACGCGCTGGCGCGGCCTGCGCCTGCAGTTCACCGCGGGCTGGGGCGAGGTCTACAAGGCCAGCTGGCCCGTGTTCGCGATCGCGCTGGTGTGGATCGTGGCCGTGCTGGGCCTGCAGGCCCTGGCGCCCGAGCCGCTGCCGTCGGCCAGCGGCCGCAAGATCCCCCAGGTCACGGCCCCCATGTGGGCGCTCGCGGCGCTGGCCGTGGTGCTCACGGTGCTGTGCATCATCCGCCTCGAATACAACTACAAGAGCCTGCTGGTGCTGCGCGGCCAGGTGGGCGTCGAGCCCGGGCGCTGGAAGCCCGTGTACATGGACTTCGTCAAGGTGTGGCTGGCCACGGTGGGGTTCTTCATCGTGTGCGTGGCCGTGGTGGGGGCGCTGCTCGCGGCGCTGCTGGGCGGCTCATTCGCGCTCCTGGCGAGCCAGTCGCGCCAGCTCGGCCTGTGGCTGTTCGTGCTCATCGTCGCGGGCTTCTTCCTGCTCATCGCGCTGCTGTTCCTGATCTCGGCGCCCGCGCGCGCCTACCGCGAGGCGCGCATGTTCCACCTGATGTGGAGCAACATCGGCGTGAGCCACGTCGCGCGCTTCAAGTGCAAGCTGCGCACGCGCGGCTACGTGCTGCTGCGGGTGAAGAACCTGCTGCTCACCGTGCTCACGCTGGGCTTCTACCGTCCGTTCGCGCGTGTGAGCGAATACCGCATGAAGGTCGATTCCGTCACGCTGCACATCAAGGGCAGCGTGGACCAGCTGGCCGGCCAGCTCGCGCGCCAGCAGCAGGGCGGCCTGGGCGACGCGCTGGCCGATGCGGCCGGTCTCGACCTGATCGGGTAGCGCGGCCATGCTGGTGCCGGGACGCTGGTTCGACGGCCTGAGCAGCAAGCCCCGGCCCGTGCTCGTGGGGCTGCGGCCCGGCCCCGGCGGGCCCGCGCTGGCGGTGCACCCGCTGGCGCAGCCCGCAACGCCGCCGCTGGAGCTCAGCCACGCGCAGGTTGGCTGGCCCGAGGCCTGGAACGCCCGCCGCCCGCCGCCGCGCGTGGTGGTGGACCTGCGGGGCCACGGCAGCCTGGAGATCGACGCCGTGGCCGACTGGCAGGCCGCCCTGGCCGCCGCGGGCGGGCGCGCCAGCCTGGCCGAGCGCATGCAGACCCGCTGGGGCGTGCTGCTCGCCGTGCTGGCCGTCTCCATCGTGGGCCTGGTGCTGTTCTACCGCTACGGCACGCCCTGGATGGCGGCGCAGCTCACGCGCCACGTCCCCGTGGCGTGGGAGGCCGCCATCGCCGACAACGCGCTGCGGCAGATGGACGACGGCATGCTCAAGCCCAGCAAGCTCCCGCCCGAACGCCAGGCCGCGCTGCGCGCGCGCTTCGACGCGCTGGCCCGGCAGGTGCCGCCCGCGCTGCAACGCTACCCGGGCTATGCGCCGCGGCTCACGCTCGCGTTCCGCTCCGGGCTGGGCGCCAATGCCTTCGCGCTGCCCGGCGGCGCCATCGTGATGACGGACGCGCTGGCCGAGGAAGCGGCCGCGCACAAGCTCGGCGACGACGCGCTCGTGGGCGTGCTCGCGCACGAGATCGGCCACGTGGTGCACCGCCACACCACGCGCATGGTGGTCGAGCAGGGCGTGCTCAACGTGGGCCTGGGGCTGGCGCTGGGGGACGTGTCGGGCGTGGTCTCGACCGGCAGCACGCTGCTCACGGGCCTGGCCTACCAGCGCAACCACGAGCGCGAGGCCGATTGCTTCGCCATCGCGCTCATGGCCCACGGCCAGTTGCCCACGCAGCCCATGGCAGACCTGCTGCTGGCGATTTCACGCGACAGCCGCAAGGAAGGGGAAGCCGGCAAGGACGCCAAGGAAGAAAAGGCAGAAAAAGCCCACGGCCCGCTCTGGTCGCTGCTGAGCAGCCACCCCGACACCGAGGCGCGCGCCCGCGAGCTGAAGCAGGGGCACGCGCCGCACTGCCCGCGCCAGCCCTGAAACTCCTGTTTCAATAGCTGCTTGCGCGCTCCCAGCAAGGGCTGGAGGCCTTTTTGGCATGAAAAGTGTGAAGCACGCCGATAAGCCGGATTCTGTGCATGCGGTTGCCCGCATGTGACCGCCATTACTCTGGGCCGGGGGTCGCCCACCCGGCTCGGTGCCACCTACCCGCCAACTCTGCGGAACCACATCGACGTTGGCCTACTTGGTGTTGCTGCGCGTAGAGATTGCCCGTTTCACCCCCGGTGGTTTGCCTTGCGGCACTCCCCCGGGACTCGTCTCTGTTGCTCTGAT
>Ga0222423_1000333_pt1 | contig 38041 bp, 37 predicted proteins | sample 3A0metagenome_FD_182472 | JGI IMG/M metagenome (GOLD analysis project Ga0222423, IMG submission 182472) | Enriched microbial communities from leaf-cutter ant dump, University of Wisconsin, Madison, United States - 3A0 (version 2) | ecosystem: Environmental > Terrestrial > Nest > Insects nest >...
TCGGGAATGCCGCCAACGGGTACCAACCCCACAGGAGCACAGCGGGCGGGTATGCCTGTCACGGGTGCTGCGCCTACGGCAACGACGCCCACTGGCACGTCGCGTACCGGCGTGGCCCCCAGTGGCGTCACGCCCACGGGCTCGGCCGCGACCACGGGTGCGCCCGTGCGGTCGGTGACGGCATCGGCTGGTGTGGGGCGCGCGTCGAGCGTGCACCCGCGTGGCGGTGCCGCTGGCGCCGTTAGCGGTGAGGGCGAGGCCGCGTCGGCCAAGCCCATTGGCCCACGCAAAGTACGGGTGCTGCTCAGCCGCATCGACCCGTGGTCGGCGCTGAAGCTCGGATTCTTGCTGTCGATCGCCCTGGGCATCATGTTTGTGATCGCGATGCACATCCTGTGGACGGCCCTGAACTCGATGGGCACCATCGACCTCATCAACGACTGGGTGCAGCGCCTGTTCACCACGGAGCAGGAAGTCAACATCCTGCAGTTCATCAACTACGGCAAGGTCATGTCGGCCACGTTGTTGGTGGCGGTGTCCAACGTGGTGCTGATCTCCGGACTGTCGGTGATTGGGGCGCTGTTGTACAACGTGGTGTCGCGAGTGGTGGGTGGCGTGTACGTCACGCTCACCGACGACTAACACCATCGAAATTTTGCGCGTCACGGCCACACGGCCTGTGCTTGGGGTCGGTTTGGCCGCAAGCCTGGGCGTGGGGTATCTTGGTGCGTCGCGGCCTTGGCCGCACGGGCCCATAGCTCAGGCGGTTAGAGCGCTTCGCTGATAACGAAGAGGTCGGAGGTTCAAGTCCTCCTGGGCCCACCAACCCCCGCCGCGTCCGCAGCGTCGCTGGCGTTGCGGTGGTTGACCCATTGGCCGTTGGCCGTGCGGGGCCTTGGCGCAATTGGTAGCGCACCTGCTTTGCAAGCAGGGGGTTACGGGTTCGAGTCCCGTAGGCTCCACAATTCGCGACATATGAGAACCCCTGACATCGATTGATGTCAGGGGTTGTGTCGTTCCGGGGAACGCCCACGGCTCCCGGCGGGGGCGCCGGCAGCGACGAGCCTGAGGACGACGATGACGAACTCGCGGATCGCACGCATGATCGTGGCTCTGTACGAGATCCGTAACACCCGAGGTGTCAGGACAAGGTGCTCAAGCCCATGCGCAAGTAGCTTGCGGCCATTCGTGTGAACGTTTGTTGTCAGCGCAACAGTTCGCGGGAATGCTCCTGTGGATCCCCAGCAACCGCACGATGTTTCTTGGCACCACGCAGCCGATTGACGCCCAAGAACTTCAGCTGATCATCGACGATGCTGTTCACGCATTCCTTCGCGCGCACAGTATGCCGAGCGAGCAGCCATGCGAGACGAGTGCGAACTAGATCCTCTCGAACACCAACGTCGCCTGGATCCGGTCGCCACCGGCAATGCCCTTGCTTCCCGACGACGCCGTGGTGATGGTGTGCAAGCGGTATCCGAGGGCTGCCTGCGCATTGATCACGCCCTCCAGCTCGGTGAGGTTGCCCGAGCCGGTGCCCCAGAACTTCTCCTTCAACACCACCTGCAGCACCACATAGGCTCCGCCCGTAACCGAGGCTCGCGGCTGCGAACCGGACTTCTCCGGGGCAAAGAACCCGCCGGTGGCGGCGGCAGGGGGAGTAGCAGACGCGCCCGCCGTCGCCGAGTCCTGTACTTGTTCGGTCCAGGTGGTGCCATCCCACCAGCGGGACACGCCTGTACCGTCGTCATACCAGCCAGCGGGAGTTGCGGTCATGTCTATCTCCACTCATCGTCGTGTAGACCTGCGAGAACACACTAGCGGTCTGCGGCGCAGTCGCTCCATAGCCGGTCAATGGGCATGACGGGCAAACGGTCCTCGTAGGTGTACCTACGCGGCCCGGATGAACTGTCCGGAACGGCTGGGTTCCTGAATCGCCAGGCGACAAACTCCAGAACTGCCAGGCCTCCAACGGCCTCCCTGGCCCTCCAGCCCCGCCGGCCCCCTCCCACCCCCGTCCCTAGGATGAGCCTGTGGATGGCTTCAACGTGTCAGCGGCGTCGGCCGTGCTTCTTGGCCTGGTGGCGATGCCGGTGGCGTTCATCCCGTACATCGCGTGGAGCTTTCACCGCGGAACTACCGGCGTGGGGCACGCCCTCATCACGGCGTCGGGCCTGATCTATGTGATGGCGCTGTGGACCTACACCTTGGTGCCGCTACCCAACCCGGAGAGCCTCGTCTGCACGGGCGATCTGCACGCCCAGCTGCGTCCGTTCGATTTTGTCCGCACGGTCAGCACGGATGGGGGACTTGTCGGCATCCTGCATGACTCGATGGCCCGCCAAGTGTTCCTCAACGTGTGCCTGTTCGTTCCTCTGGGAGCGCTGGTGCGTCACCTGTTCGCCGTGCGGCTGCGGTGGTGCCTCGTGGCAGGGCTTGCAGTCTCGGCACTGATCGAGTTCACCCAGCTCACCGGCGACTGGTTCATCTACCCGTGCGCGTACCGCCTCTTTGATGTTGACGACCTCCTTGCCAACACGCTCGGCGCCGGACTGGGAGCGCTCATGGCACCACTGCTGCGCCTCATCCCCGGCCAGCATCGGTACTCCACCCGCGCTCCCCGCACCGTGAGGCCGCTGCGACGCCTGGCCGGAATGGCGGTCGACCTACTGTCCGTGTTCCTCGTGGGAATTGGCACCCCGCTGGCGGTGCGCTTTGCGTTGTACTTCACCGGTCACGACTACCGCTGGCACACCGTGGGCATTCAGGTGGCGGCCACCGCGCTCGCGGCAATCGTGCTGTTGTGGATTGTCCCGCTCACCAGCGGCGCCACGTTGGGCCAGCACCTGGTGTTCCTCAGGCCGGTACGACGCGACGGGCAGCGGCCACGTTGGTACCAGTGGCTGGTGCGGGCTGTTACTGGCGCGGGCGGTTTTGTGCTGCTCACCCTCCCGGCCGACGCTGGCATTGGCCCAGCGACCCAGTTGGGTCTCGCGTGGGTAGCGATTTCTGCTGTGGTGGTCGCCTTTGTCACGACCCGTGGCATCAGTGGTGTGGCAGCGGGGCTCGAGGTGGTCGACTCGCGCCACCGTGACGTGGCCACCGCCGTTGCCGACCATGGCACGGATCCGCGCAGGCTCAGTTCCGCCGTGGTGGTGCTGGCTGCTGTGGTCTACGGCGCCGTTGCCGCGCTGTTGAGTATCGCGGCGGCGTCACCGCGCATCGGCACCGGAATTGAAGTGGTCGTCGCCGTCGCGGTGGTCGCAGCCAACCTTGCACTTGCCGGCTACGTGGTGTTCACCAGCGTGCTGGCCGTGCGCCGGGAAGGAAGGCACCTGAGCAACCTGCTGGGGCTGTTCCTTGTCGCGGGCGTGGTGGTCATGGTGGCGCTACTGGGTGTAGCGCTGGCTACCGGCTGGACGTGGCTACTCATTGGTACCGTCGCAGCTTTGGCGCTGGGCGCACACACGGCGGTGCTGCTGACGGCATTTGCCGCCTACGGCGCACTGTATGCACGGCTGCGAGTGCGCGGGGGAATGGACGCCATTGTGGTGCTCGGCTCGCGCGTCTTTGGCACGCAGGTGCCGCCGCTGCTGGCCGCGCGCATTGACAAGGGGCTTCAGGTGCTCGCTGCCGAAGGTGCGCAGGGCCACCATCCGCTATTGGTGCTCTCGGGCGGGCAGGGGGCGGACGAGTACGTCCCGGAGGCCGACGCGATGGCCACCTATGCGCTCGCGCATGGGGCACGCGAGGATCAGGTGCGCATCGAGCGTGCTTCACGCACCACGCAAGACAACCTCGCCTACAGCCGTGACCTGCTTCTCGCTGAGGGCCACGGCACCACGCTGGTGGTCGCCACCAACGACTTCCATGCCTTCCGTACCGCGATCATTGCGCGCGAGTTGGGCATTGACGCCCAGGTGGTGGGCGCCCCCACGGCCCGCTACTACTACCCCAGTGCCGTGTTGCGTGAGTTTGTGGCCGTCCTGTCACGCTCGCCCGGACTGCACGTGAGCGTGGGGGTGGTGGTGATGGCTGCCGCCGGTGTACTCACCTGGCTCGTGGCCGGCGCCTGACGGCGGTAACGCACGCTCCACGACCGGCAACCCGGGCAACGCCCCCTCAGCCCAGACGGACGAACTCCTCCACCAGCGTCGGCACCGCCTCGTCAATAGGTTCGCGGATCACACGGCTAGCCAGGTGGTCGTAGTTGGTGGGTTCATCGTTGACGATGATCAGCTTGGCGCCCGCCCGCACGGCAGCGTCGGCCAAACCTGCGACCGGATACACCGACAAGGTGGTGCCAATGGCCACGAACACCGAACACGACTCCGCCTCACTGACGGCCCGGTTCAGCGCCAGTGCGGGAAGCGTCTCGCCAAAATAAACCACGTCCACTTTCAGCACGCCGCCACACCAACTGCACGTGGGATCAGGCCGGCGCTTCAACCGCTCGAACACCTCGGTGGTGGGCATAGAAATGTGGCACGTCATGCATGAGGTGGTGCGGATGGTGCCATGCAACTCCACCACCTGGTGGTCTTTGAGACCGGCAGCTTGGTGCAGTCCATCAAAGTTTTGCGTCATCACGCACGATGCTCCACCCGTGCGCACCAGGCGGGTCAGTGCGCGGTGTGCAGGGGTAGGGGTGGCAGCCCAAGCGGGGTTACTTTGCCAGTCTTGCCACCCGTCCGCCCGCAGTGCGGCCGAACCCAAATAGGCGTCAATGTCCAGCAAACCGGCTCGTTCCGGGTTCAGGGTCCACACGCCCTGGGGGCCACGAAAATCTGGCACTCCCGCCCCGGTGGAAATCCCGGCACCTGTCAGCACTGCAATGCGGGGCCGGTTCATGTTCTCAGGCTAAACCGCGTCAGTGGTCATCGACGACACCTTGCCGGAAAATCCGCTCCACAATTCCGGCATCGATCGCCACTGTGAGCGTACTCACAGTGCCATGAGGTGGCGGGCGGGTGCGCGGGTGCCTAGTGTCGTGGGTGGGGCGCCACCAACCAGGTAGAGCGCACATTAGGGAGGTTGCCATGCGTGAACGCACTCTTGGTGGTCGGTCAGTGTCAGCAATTGGTTTGGGCGGTATGCCCATGTCCATTGAGGGTCGGCCGGACCATGACCAATCCATCGCCACCATTCATGCCGCACTCGACGCGGGGGTGACGTTCATTGACACGGCGGACGCCTATCACCTCAAGGCAGGCGAGGTGGGTCACAACGAAGAACTCATTGCGCAGGCACTGCGCGAATACGGCCAGGACACCTCACAGGTGCTGGTGGCAACCAAGTCCGGTCACCTGCGCCCCGGCGACGGCACCTGGACGGTTAACGGCGACCCGGCATACCTGAAGCAGGCAGCCAAGGAATCAGCTCGGCGCTTAGGGGTGGACGCGATCGGCCTGCATCAGTTCCACCGCCCTGACCCATCGGTGCCATACGCGGACTCGGTGGGGGCGTTGGTGGAGTTGCTGGACGAGGGCGTCATCCAGATGGCAGGCATCTCCAACGCCAGCGTCGAACAGATTCACATCGCACAGGAGGTTCTCAGTGGCCGCCTGGTGAGTGTGCAAAATCAGTTCTCGCCCGCACATGTGTCCACGCTGGACACCCTGCGCGAATGTGAGCGCCTTGGACTTGCCTTCCTGCCGTGGAGCCCGCTGGGTGGAATCGGTAAGGCGGCGTCGGTAGGTGAGCGCTTCGCCGCATTCCAGGTAGTCGCCGACGCGCATGGTGTGTCCGCGCAGCAGGTCACCTTGGCGTGGGAGTTGGCGTTGGCGCCGGTGGTGGTGCCCATCCCGGGTGCCTCCCGGCCGGCATCGATCACGGATTCGGCTCAGGCATGCGACCTGACGTTGACCAGCGACGAGTTGGCGCAACTGAGCGCCGTGTTGGAGGGTTAAGCCATGCAGACGTTCACATTGCCGGGCACCGATCTTGAGGTCCCCGAGGTGATTCTTGGCTTGATGCGTATTCAGGACAAGACCGATAACGAGGTACGCGACCTGGTCCACACCGCACTCGATGCGGGCATCACGTTCATGGACCATGCCGACGTCTACGGCGACGGCTATCACGGTTGCGAACGCCGGTTTGCACAGGCGATGCGCCTGACGTCCTCACAGCGTGAGGCGATGGTGATTCAGACCAAGGCCGGCATCGTCAAGGAGGGGCCCTACTTTGACTTCTCCTACGAGCGTCTGGTCTCGCAGGTGGATGGCTCCCTTGCCGCGCTGGGCACCGATTACATCGACATCCTGCTTCTCCACCGTCCCGATGCGCTGGTGGAGCCTCAGGAAGTCGCCCGGGCGTTCGAGGACCTCAAAGCCGCGGGTAAGGTGCGTCACTTTGGCGTGAGCAACCACACCCCCGGCCAGATGGAATTGCTGCGCCAACACCTGACGGTGCCGATTGTGGCCAACCAGGTGCAACTGTCGGTCACGCACGCGCCGCTGGTGGCACAGGGCGTAGCCAGCAACATGGCCTCGCTCGATCAGTCGATCTCCCGCGACAACGGCATCGTCGACTACTGCCGCATTCACAACATCGCCCTGCAGGCCTGGTCGCCATTCCAAGCCGGATTCTTCACGGGAGTGTTCTTGGGCAACCCGGAATACGCCCAGCTCAACGAGGTCATCGACCGTCTGGCCGCGCACTATGGCGTGGAGCCCATTGCCATTGCGACGGCGTGGATTTTGCGTCATCCCGCGTCGTGGCAGGTGGTGCTTGGAACGACGACGCCGTCGCGCGTTGCCGCAGCGGCCGCCGGATCGGGCGTTGCCTTGACCCGCGCCGAGTGGTACGAGATGTTCCGCGCCGCCGGGTACACCGTGCCCTAAGCACTCGCACGGGGGCATCACTTCCGGCCGCTTCGGTACCGCCGTGTGACGTTCGTGGTGTGTCACACTGGGCACCACGAAGGGGCACGATGTCGTTTTTCACCCTGATCGTCACCGCGATCGGACTTGCCGCAGACGCCTTTGCCGTTGCTGTGGGTCGAGGCATGCGCTGGCCGCGCTTTGCGTGGCGGCCCGCTGTGGCCATTGCTGTCACTTTTGGTGCGTTCCAAGGCCTGATGCCGCTGTTGGGCTGGGTGCTTGGCAACTCGCTAACCAACGTGATCGTCGACTTTGACCACTGGCTCGCCTTTGGCCTACTGCTTGCCATTGGCGTGAAGATGGCCTGGGAAGCGTTGCGGGACTTCCGTACGTCCGGCGAGGACGCCGTGACTGAGTCTGCCGCCACGAGGCCTGCCACCGGGGAGGCTGCGGGCGCCGTGGCTCGGGTACGGCCGGCGGAACTGCTCACGTTGGGCGTTGCGACCAGCATCGACGCGCTCGCGGTGGGGGTGTCCTTCGCCGTACTCGAGGTGTCAATCGTGCTGGCAGCGGTAGTAATTGCGGCCATCACCGCCGCTATGAGCGTGGCAGGCGTGGCGATCGGTCATCACGCCGGTCGCCACCTGCGCGGCTATGCCGAGTTGGCTGGTGCCGCCGTGCTGGTGGGCATCGGCGTCACCATCCTGCTCGAACACATGAGTGCTTAGGCGTCAGTCCTTCGTGGCCGGCTTCTTGGCGGCTGACGCGGTCCGCGCAGACTTAGTGCCTGCCGACTTGCTGGCTGCAGCAGCCTTAGTTGCACCGGCCGCCTTCTTTGTACCGGTGGCCGTGGCAGCGTCCTGGGTCGGCGACTCTTCGGCAGCGTCGTCGTCCCACACGTCAGCAGCATCGTCCAGCGCATCGGCAAGACCAGCGGCGGCACGATGCCGGACCGCATCCACACCATCGAGCACGCGGCTGGCTTCCGCCTTGACCGTCGCGGCGGCCTTGTGCACATACGGCGCCGCCTGTTCCTTAGCCTTCTGCACGTACGGGCCAGCCTGCTCCTTGGCCTTATCCACGTAGGGACCGGCCTGTTCGGCGACGCTGGCCGCAACGGCGGAAACCGCAACGGCCGCCTTACGCGCGGCGGCGGCAGTCGCGTCGGCCGCACGGTTCACGTCACGGCGCAGGCGCGCGGCAAAGTCCTCGTCACTGGCAGAGTCCCACTCATCATCGCCAGCCCACTCATCACGGCCGGGGTCACGCTTGGCCCACATCACCAGTGCCGCACCTGCGGCTCCAGCAATCGCGGCGGGAATCAGCACCGCCGCCCACGGGAAGCCACGCCGGCGCGGCGCGTCAGGCTCCTCGGCAGCACGGTCAAACGCAGCCAGCACGGCCGGGATTGCTGCCCCCACGAGTGCACCCTGTGCGTAATCCACCCACTGTTCAGCCTTCGCCCCCGCCTTCTTGGCGTAGGGGTTGGCCTTACGTGCGGCCGAGTGATACGCCTGGCGTACGCGTGGCGCGGCCCACTCCTTGGCATCGTGCGCGTATGGTGCGGCCCAGTCACGTGCTCCCCGAGCGGCCTTGCTTGCCGCCTCGGCCGCCCGCTCAGCGGCTTCGCGTGCGGCGTGTGCTGCCTCACGTGCCTGCTTGCGGTAATCGTCTACGTCTACGTTGTTCCAGCGTCGCTGCATCGGAGCCTCCTGTGTTGCACCCGTGGCACCATCCTGCCACCAGGGACAACGCGCTGGCGAGCCGGAAGGGTTCCCTGCGCCCCCAGCGAACAGGCCCACCAGCACCGGTAGTGATACGAATCACCGTGACACAATGAGCGCATGATCGCGACTCTCCAGACCACCGCGGGTGACATCCGCATCGAGCTGTTCCCCAACCACGCCCCGATGACGGTGGCGAACTTCACCGGCCTTGCCACCGGGACCAAGGAGTGGAAGGACCCGGCCACCGGTGAGACATCCACCGAACCGTTCTACGACGGCCTGGTGTTCCACCGGGTGATCGACGGCTTCATGATTCAGGGTGGCTGCCCGCTGGGTACCGGCACCGGCGGCCCCGGCTACAACTTTGACGACGAGATCCACCCCGAGCTGCGCTTTGATGAGCCTTACCTGCTGGCCATGGCAAACGCCGGCAAGCGTCTCAACCCCATCACCGGCAAGCCCGGCGGCACCAACGGGTCGCAGTTCTTCATCTCGGTGGCGCCCACGCCGCACCTCAACGGCGCACACACCATTTTTGGCAAGGTTGCGGACGATGCGTCCAAGGCTGTGGTGGACGCCATCGCCACCACTCCGACCGATGGCCGTGACCGGCCGCTGGACGACGTCATGATCACCGGCGTCACCATCGAGGACTAAGTCTTCCGTGGCTGATGTGGGGCCGGCGGCGTCCGACCAGACGCCGCCGGTGTGCCCCCGGCATCCCGACCGGGTCAGTTACGTGCGCTGTCAGCGTTGCGATCGGCCAACCTGCCCGCAATGCCAGGTGGCCGTGCCGGTGGGAGTGCAATGTGTGGACTGTGCCCGCGCGGAACGTGATGCCGTGGGTGTGCCGGCGGGTAGCGTCGGCCGCAACTCCCTTCACCGCACGCCGTGGCTCACGTACGGGCTGATCGCGGCAAACGTGCTGTTCTACCTGTATGGCACCAGCACGGGTTTGAGACAGTGGCAACTGGATTACGGCTTCATTCCGTATCTTGATGATGAGTGGTACCGCTGGGTCACCAACGGTTTTGTGCACGCTGGCGTGCTACACATTGCGCTGAACATGTACATGTTGTTCCAGTTTGGTAGCCAGCTGGAACGGGTGATGGGCCCTGTGCGCTACGCGGTGCTGTACCTGGGATCACTGCTGGGAGGCTCGGCGGCCATTGCGCTGCTGGCCCCGAAGGTCTCGCTACATGTGGGAGCCTCGGGCGCCATCTTTGGGCTGATTGTCGCTACGGGGATCTTGCTGTATCGACTGAATGCACCCTGGCAGTCGTTGGCCATGTCGGCAGGAATTTGGCTTGCCGCAGGGCTGGTGATTCCTGGTATCTCGTGGCAGGGACACGCGGGTGGAGCGATCGCCGGCGCCGTCATCACGGTGGCTTTGTCAGCACGCCGCCAGGTGCGGCGCAAATAACACCGGTGTGGTTATCCCCCGTTGTGGACATCTCTGGGGAGAACTACAGCGGTGTAACTTCCGCATCGGCCGCCGGGAACTACTTCAGGCGAGTCAGCAACCCCAGCGCGACCATCATCGCGCCAAAGCCAATCATCACGTTCCAGTAGCCCAGGTGGAGCGGGAAGTCCCGGCCCAGGATGTAGTACGTGACGATCCACAACACCGCGAAAATCAGCAGCGTGACAATTGTCGGTCCCAGCCACCGTGGGTTTTCGGTGGGAGGCTTCGTCAGATTGCGCGGCACCTTGTAGGCGCTGGTTTTGCGCTTTTTCGAGACGGCCACATTGCCCTCCTGGACGTACGGACATCGGGCGGCCCTGCGGCCGCATGGATGTGCCCTAGCGTACCGGGCTGGCACCGACCCCACGTGAGGGTCTCGCGGCGCGGGATAGTCGCCGGTGCCAGGTGGTCGCTGGCGCATGGCTCCCGTACCCTGGACTTCCCATGAGCACCACCACGTCCCCACCACTGAGCAACCGCCGACGCGCCTCGCGTGGCTGGATTGCGCTGCTGGGTGAGCTACTCATCACCGCGGGCGTCCTGCTCGGCCTATACGTGGTGTGGCAGTTGTTCTACACGGACATCCAGTCCGCACGCACCCAGCATGCGGCACTGGAGCAGCTTCACTTTCCGGAGACTATCCAGCCCCCGGTAGTCGCCAGCGCCAGTGACGGGGACGTTGCGAGCGACCCGAACCTCATCCCTGAGGAACTGAAGGTCTATTCACCCGAAGGTGCGCCCGTCCTTGCCGAGCCGGCCGCCCCCGAGACCTTCGCGGCGCTGTGGGTGCCGCGCTGGGGCGATGGCTACATCAAGCCCATCTCAGAAGGCACCGAACGGCGCATCACGCTCGACGCGCTGGGCATTGGTCACTACACCGGTACCGCCATGCCCGGCGGCGTGGGTAACTTCGCCATCGCCGGGCACCGCACCACCTACGGCAAGCCCTTCAGTGACATTGACGCGCTCCAGGCCGGCGATGCGCTCGTGGTTCAAACCGATGCCGCCTGGTACGTCTACCGGGTCACGTCGAGCGAGATTGTGTTGCCCTTCCAGGTGGAGGTCATCGCCCCCGTGCCAGGCAAACCCGGCACGCCCGCCACCGTCGCCTCCATCACGTTGACCAGCTGCCACCCGCGCTTTAGCGCCGCGAAGAGGTTTATTGTGCATGGAGAACTTGAATACTGGGCACCCAGTGGACACGGCTATCCCCAAGAGGTGGTGACACAGCCATGATGTATCCGTGGTTATGGCGCCACCTGCCCGGCCCCGCATGGGCACGAGTGACCATGCTGGTTCTGGCCACAGCGATTGTGGTGCTGGGCTTGTTTGAATGGGTCTTCCCCTGGGTCTCGCAGATTCTTCCCTTTCAGGAACAGACGGTGGGTGCGTGATGGCACGGATATTGGTGATCGACAACTACGACTCGTTTGTCTACACGATCGTGGGATACCTGCGGCAGATGGGTGCCGAGACCACCGTGGTGCGCAACGACGCCGTGGACGTGGCAACCGTGACCGACTACGACGGCGTGCTCGTCTCGCCCGGTCCTGGCACCCCCGCGGCCGCAGGATCCTCCATGGATGTAATCCGCGCCTGCGCCGAACATCGCGTGCCAATGCTGGGAGTATGTCTGGGCCACCAGGCGCTCGCGGAAGTCTTTGGCGGCGTGGTCTCACATGCTCCCGAGTTGATGCACGGCAAGACCTCCGAGGTAATCCACCACGGCACCTCCGTGCTGGAGGGATTGCCCACACCCTTTACCGCGACGCGCTATCACTCGCTGGCGGTGGAGAACAACACGGTGCCCGATGAGCTTGAGGTCACTTGCGCCACGGCGAGCAACGTGATTATGGGCCTGCAGCACCGCACCTTGCCGTTGACGGGCGTGCAGTTCCACCCCGAATCGGTGCTCACCGAGGGTGGCCACCGCCTGCTGGCCAATTGGCTTCAGATGTGCGGGATGCCCAACCCCGAACAGCGCTCGGCCGGGCTATCGCCGCTGGTGCGGCGATAGCCCCAGCCCAACTCAGGGGTTGCCGGGATCCGGTGGCGGCGGTGCCGCCGGACCAGTGGACACCGTGATGGTGACGGTGGTGCCGATCGCCACCTGAATGCCTGCGGAGGGGTTGGACGAGATGACCTTGCCGTTATCCACCGTGTCCGAGCTTGCCGAGGTCTGTTGAACCTTCAGCCCCGCCGCCTGCAGTGCCGCCGTGGCATCGTTGATGGTCTTACCCACCACGTTGGGCACGGCCACCGTTGAGGGAGCCTTGGCAACCTTGATCACCACCACCGAGCCCTGGTTGACCAAACCGGGTAGCGGGTTCTGCTCGAACACCACGCCAGGGTTGAAGTCGGTGGTCTCCACCTGCTGCACGTCTGCTAGCAAGCCCAGCTTGATGAGCTCTTGCTGCGCCTCAGTCGCGGTGCGGTTGCGCAGCTCAGGCAAGTCCACCTGGCCGGAGGACACAAACAAGATCACCTCGGAGTCCTTCGCCAGCGCGGTGCCAACCTCGGGGTTGGTCTTGGTGGCTCGGCCCTTCTCGATCTCCGGGTCGTTGTCACTTTCAAACCCGGTGACGCGCAGGCCCAGAGCCTCTAGTGCGTCGATCGCTTCTTGCTGCGTCTTGCCGCGCACATCCGGGATGGTTACTTGATCGGGCCCGGCGGACACCACCAGCACCACTGTGCTACCTTCCTCCACCTTGGTGCCAGGGGCGGGGTCGGTACGAATAACGCGGCCTTCCTCGACGTCCGCAGATACCTCAGTCTCAATGGTGGTCTGCAGGTTTTCACCCTTGAGGCGGTCTTCCGCATCCGCCTGCAGGAAGTTCTGCAAGTCAGGAATGGTGACCATCACCACGTCGGGCTGCTTTTCGGTGTTGTCACCGGGCCCCGCAAACTGGAAGATGGCAAAGACCAACCCAATCAGCGCAATCAGTGCTGCCGCCGCAATCCCCACCTGGATCAGGGTGCGTCGCCGGCCGTTGGAGTCGTCGACGAGTTCCTCGTCGGTCACGACGGTACCTGTGACAGGACCGGCGGCGGCCGGGGGCACAGAGCCTCCCATGACAGAACCCCAACTTGATCCACCGGGGCTGTGAGCCACCGGCATCACTGCCGTAGCACCTGTAGTCGGCTGCGCACCCAACCCGGCGGAAGGGCCTTGAGGGGTGGTCGGTTGCACCGCGGTGGGTGGCAGGCCGGTCGCCTGCACACCGGTGGGCTGCATACCGGTGGAGTGCACCGCGCTGGTCGGCATGGCACCGCCAGCAACACCCGCCCCCGGAACAACGGCCCCCGGAACAACGGCACCCGGCACGATGGCGCCGGGGTCCAACACGCGCTGCAGGTCAGCCATGAACTCTTGCGCCGTCGAGTACCGGTGGGAGCGGTCCTTTTGCAAGGCCCGCTCCACCACGGCGTCCAACGATGCGGGAACATCGGAGGCGAACTGCGAAGGTCGGGGCGCCGCCTCACGGACGTGCTGGTAGGCCACCGATACCGGCGAGTCACCCACAAATGGGGGCCGTCCGGTGAGCAGTTCAAACAGCAAGCACCCGGTGGAATACAGATCGGAACGCGCATCGACGTTTTCGCCACGCGCCTGCTCGGGGGACAAATACTGGGCCGTGCCCACCACAGCCTGCGACTGCGTCATGGTCTGGCCAACATCCGCCAGTGCGCGTGCAATACCAAAGTCCATGACCTTGACCGCGCCGGTGGGGGTGAGCATGACGTTGGCAGGCTTGATGTCGCGGTGAACCAGCCCGGCATGGTGGGCGTAGTCCAGTGCCGAGAGCACACCCAGTGTGATCTCCACTGCCTCATCGATCGGTGCGGCCACATCCCCCTTGAGGATGTCGCGCACCGTGTGGCCCTCGACGTACTCCATGACGATGAACGGCACGGCCTGCAGTCCACCCTGCTCGGTGGTGACCTGGTCTTCACCCGTGTCGTATACCGCCACGATTGCCGGGTGGTTCAGCCCTGCAGCAGCTTGCGCCTCGCGGCGGAACCGCGTCTGGAAGCTGGGGTCACGAGCCAAGTCAGCACGCAGGATCTTGATCGCCACGTTGCGGCCCAGTCGGGTGTCGTAACCGATGTGGACCTCGGCCATACCTCCGCGGCCGATGAGATCCCCCACCTCATAGCGGCCCGCGAGGAGCCTGGCTTCGTCGTTCATCTCATTCCTTGCGTCTGCAGCGACGGCGTCGCATCTGCGTTCATTGTGTCATTACCCCTCGCCAGAACGGCTACGAGGCACGTCGGGTCGTGGACGAAAGCGTTTGGGTGCGATGGATGGCGGCATGGTGCGCGCCGCAGTCCTGCCCTGACGGCGTGGCGATACCGAGCCGGGCGTTGCGGCGCGGCCGGTCGCGTCAGGGACGCGCTCGCGTGGATGCATTGGCTCCAGATGCACGCCCTGAAGGATCTGCTCCAACTCGCTGGCGCGGCTGGGGCGCCTGCGGGGATTCTTCTCCAACAGCATCATGATCACCCGGGCAAGATCGCGCGACACCGAGCCAGGCAAGGGCGGAACTGCCTCATTAACCTGCGCGATGGCAATATCGACCGGGCTTGACGCGGTAAACGGCCGCCGTCCCACCACCGATTCATAGGCGATGATTCCGAGTGCGTAAAGGTCCGACGCGGGCGTGGCTGGTTTGCCCAGCGCCAGCTCCGGTGCCAAATACTGGGCGGTCCCCATCACCATGCCGGTGGCCGTCAAGGTGGTTTGGTCCCACGCGCGCGAGACGCCAAAGTCAGTGATCTTGATGTGATCGGCACCGTGCACCAGCAGGTTTCCCGGCTTGATGTCACGATGCATGATCCCGGCCTCGTGTGCCACGTGAAGCCCACGGCAGGTGCCGATCATCATGCGTACCAGGCGAGCCTCTTCCACGGTGGCGTCACGTTCCAAGATGGTGGACAGTGGTTCACCCTCCACCAGTTCCATCACCAAATATGCGGTCCCCGACTGGTCTCCATAGTCGAATACCTGGGCAATGTTGGGGTGCGTCAACCCGGCCGCGTTCTTTGCCTCATTGCGGAAGCGTTTGAGGAACACGTCATTGGCTTGCGCATCGTCCTTGAGCACCTTCACTGCAACGGGACGGTCCAGCTCCGCGTCCCAGCCGCGCCACACCTCACCCATGCCGCCCACCGCCAGCAGCGCGTGCAACTCGTAGCGGCCCCCCAGCGTCGTGCCAGCCTGTACGCGCATCAGTTGCGCTCCTGTTGCACGGCGATTGCTGCTTCAATGACTTCGCGTGCGATCGGGGCGGCGACGCGCCCGCCGGTAGCCTCGTCACCCATATCCCCGCCGTTTTCCACCAGCACCGCGACCGCCACCACCGGATTCTCAGCCGGGGCGAAGGCGACAAACCAGGTGTGGGGAGCCGTACCCAGGCCCGTTTCTGCGGTGCCGGTCTTGCCTGCCACGGACACCCCGTCCAGTCGCGCGGCAGTGCCCGTCCCACTGGTGACCACGGCCTGCATCATCACCGTCAGTGCCGCTGCATCGTCCGCCGACAGTGGTGTGCTCAGGACGGACGGCTTGGTGCGCTCCACCACCCGCAGGTCAGGGTCACGCACGGTGGCCACTAGATACGGCGTCATCAAGACGCCGCCGTTGCCAATAGCCGACGCCACCATCGCCAACTGCAGTGGGGTAGCCCGCACATCAAACTGGCCGATGCCGGACTGGGCTACCTGCGGGGCGTTGGGTGAGTCCGGTAGCCGGGAGGGCGTGACACCTAACGGAATCGATAGTGGCGAACCCCAGCCAAAGTCAGCGGCGGCGCTTTGAATGGCCGGCCAGCCCAGGTCCATGGCCAGTGAGGCAAAGGCTGTGTTGCACGACACCTGCATTGCCTCGAGAAGCGTGATGTAATCCGTCGGTCCACACGCTTCGCCGCCGTAGTTGTGCATGGTGGCCGTCGTCAGCGGTAAGTCCAGTTCCTGGGGGGCGTAGATCACGGTGTCGGGGCTATACCCGGCTTTGAGGGCGGCTGCGGCCACCACAAGCTTGAAGGCGGAGCCGGGCGCGTAGGTGTCACCGCCAATGGCACGGTTGATCAGCGGGGAGTCGGCATCGGCCAGCAACGACTGGTAAATGCGGTTGGCCTCGCTGGTGGAGTGCACGGCCAAGGTTGACGGATCGTAGGTGGGCTTGGACACCATGGCGAGGATGGCGCCGGTACGTGGATCGAGGGCCACGACCGCGCCGCGGTGATCCCCCAGCGCATCGAAGGCGACCTGTTGCACCTGTGCGGACAGGGTCAACTCCACGGAGGCGCCCTCTTGTTCCGTACCGGCAAACAACTCGCTCAGGCGTGTCCAAAACAGTGCGTCCGCACTGCCGTTGAGCAGCTCGTTTTCGGTCTGTTCCAGCGCGGAGCGTCCCGGGCCAATGGAGTAGTAACCGGTCACCGGTGCATACAGCGGGCCGTTGGCGTAAATGCGCTGGTAGTTGAAGGGATCGTCAACTGGTACCGAGCGGACGATGGCGTCACCGTCCACCACGATTGGCCCACGAAAGGAGCCAAACTGGCGGTAGAGGGTGCGCACGTTGCGTTGGTCTTGGCCCAGCTGGTCGGCCTTAACAAACTGCACCCAGGACGCTGATGACATGAGCGTGAGGAACAACGCCAACACCACCACGGACAGTCGCCGAATCGGCTCGTTCATGTGCGGGCCTCCGCTGCGGGGGCACCCGCCGGGGCATCCAGATCACTCGAGCGGGCTACGTCCGAAATACGCAACAGGAACGCCACCATGATCCAGTTGGCAATCATGGACGATCCGCCGTACGCCAGGAACGGCGTCGTCAGCCCGGTCAGCGGAATTACCCGCGTCACGCCACCCACCACCACAAACAGCTGCAAGGCCATGGAAAAGCCCAGCCCCACGGCGATGAGCTTGCCAAAGCCATCCCGCACGCCAATCGCGGCGCGTAGTGCGCGCTGCACCACCACCAAATACAGTGCCAGGATCGCCATCAGGCCGGTCAGGCCCAACTCCTCGCCCAGCGAGGCGACCACAAAGTCCGATTCGGCGTAGGGCACCAATCCGGGGGAGCCTTCACCCAGACCCGTACCGAATAAGCCTCCTGAGGCCATCCCAAAGAGGCCCTGCACTAGCTGGTAAGACCGCCCCGAGTCATACACGGAAGGGTCAAGCGCATGTAGCCAGGCCTCATAGCGCGACCCCACGTGCGAGAACACCGTTCCCGCAACCACGGCACCAACCGCAAACAGCCCCACGCCTGCCAGCACCCAGGACACTCGCTGCGTTGCCACGTACAGCATCGCGACAAACAGGCCAAAGAACAGCAGCGAGGCGCCCAGGTCACGTTGTGCGATCTGCACCAGCAGGGCGGCGGCCCACACCACCAGCAAGGGGCCCAGATCGCGGGGACGGGGCAGGCGTACGCCCAGCACTTTGGGACCGGCTAGTGCCAAGGTGTCGCGGTTGGACACCAGATAGCCGGCAAAGAAGATGACGAACAGGATCTTGGCGAACTCGCCCGGTTGGAGCGACCGGCCGGCCACGGTGATCCAGATGCGGGCGCCGTTGACTTCCCGGCCGATGCCGGGCACGAGCGGAAGCATCAGCGCCAGCAGTCCCAACACTCCAGCGGTATAGGTGTAGCGCCGTAGCAGTCGGTGGTCACGCACTAGTCCCACCACGGCCATCGCGGCCACCACGCCCACGACCGCCCACATGGTTTGGGTGGTGCCAAAGTCGGTGTCGCGGCCGCGGGCGGCGTAGGCGAAGTCAACGCGGCGGATCATTGCCAAGCCCAGCCCCGTCAAGGCAAAGGCTGCCGGTAAAAGTACCGGATCGGCTGCGGGTGCACGCATGCGCACCAGCACGTGGGCCCCGATCGCCAAGGCCGCCACCGCCGCGGTGTACACCGCTAACGATTGGTCGATGCCTGATCCGGCGTTTGCGTCCACAAAGGCACGCGCCCCCACCGTGATGCCCACGGCAATGACCAGCAGGCTCGCCTCAGATAGGCGCCCGGCGCGTGCGGTGACCTCGTGGACGGTTGCCACTAGGGGCTTCCCTTGAGTGAATCGACAATGTCGCGGGCTTGATCGAGCGACGTGGTGCGCAGTCCGGACTCCACGCGCTCGCGTTCAAAGGGGCGCAACTGGGCCACCTTCAGGTCGCTGGTCTCCACCACGGAGTCCAGTGAGATGGGCCCCAGGCTTTGGGGGATGCCGCGGTAGATCGCCACGTGATCGGCGTCGATCCCCACGTAGTACTGCGTTTGGGTCCAGGCGTACGCACCCCACAGTCCCAACACCACCGCCACCAATGCCGCGCAGGGCAGCAGCCAGGGGCGCACGCGGGCAAACCGGTGTACCCGCTCGTCCTCGTCGTCCTCGCTGGTGGTGGGTGCGGCGAGCTTGGCGGCGCGCCCGGCGGCCGACTCCGAGCCCAGGGAGGGGCGCTTACGGTCGCGTGCGGCTGAGCCAACGATTTGGTTTGCGGGAGTTTTGGTGGTGTCACCGGGGGAGGCGTCCAGGTCGACCACGTCACCGATGATGCAGGTGACGTTATCGGGAGCTCCGGCGGCTAGGGCCAAGGCAACCAGTGCGTCGGCGCATTCTCCGGGGTCTGCAATATCGCGCAGCGTCTGCGAGATCGTCGAGCGGGACACCACGCCGCTGAGGCCGTCGGAGCACAGCATCCACCGGTCACCGACGCGGGCTTCCCGTACCGAGATGTCAACGGGAACATCCGCGTCAATGTCACCTAATACCCGTAGCACCAGGTTGCGCTTGGGGTGGTTTTCGGCGTCGGCTTGGGACAGGCGGCCGGTGTCGACCAGGTGTTGGACAAAGGTGTGGTCCGAGGTGACCTGCTCGAGTTCCTCGCCGCGTAGCAGGTAGCCGCGGGAGTCACCAATATGGGCCATTGCCAGGCTGGATCCTGAGCGCAATACCGCCGTGACCGTCGTACCCAGTCCGGACAGCTCGGGGTCGTTGTGGGCGCGTTCAACAATGTCGGTGTGGGCTTGGGCGATGGCGTCTTTGAGGCGGTCGAGCGCCTCTTCAGCACTGAGTGCCTCGCCCTCCAACGCCGCCAGGCGCCCAACTGCCAGTGACGAGGCGATGTCGCCGCCCGCGGCGCCACCCATGCCGTCGGCCACCACCAGTAAGTGCGGGCCAGCAAATCCGGAGTCTTGATTGTCGGCCCGGACCAGTCCCACGTCTGATCGCGCGGCGAAGCGCAGCGTCAGGAACATGTCACGACCTCAATTCCACGGTGGTGGCACCGATGCGGACCCGTTCCGCGACAGCTAGGGGTACCGGGTCCTCTACCTTTTGGTTTCCCAAATAGGTGCCATTAGTGGAGCCTAGGTCTTCAACGAACCATTGGCCGTTTTCGGGGAAGATCCGGCAGTGGCGTGCCGAGAGGTAGTCGTCCTCGATCACCACGGTGCAGGTGGAGGCCCGGCCAATGAGGATGGGGGTGTCCCCTAGCGGCAACGTGGTGCCCTTGAGGGGACCGGTGGTGATGGTCAAGTGCGCAGCGGCAGGGGCATGCGTCGACACCGCACCGGCACGCACCCCCGTGGTGGAACGTGACGGAGTGGCCCGCGAGGTGGCGCGAGTGGGGGTGCGGCGCCGGCGTAATCCGCGACCGCGGGAGGTGACGCGGGTGCCGTACAGATCGGAGCGCAGCACGCCGATGGCGGCAAGTACGAGCGTCCACAGCAATACCAGGAAGCCGACGCGCAACAGCGTCACGGATAGTTGACTCATCAGACGTCCTCGCCCGCAGGCAGCCCGTCCCAGTACAGGATGGTGGTGCGGCCGATGGTGATCGCGTTTCCGTCCAGCAGCGTCACTTCCTTGATGCGCTGGTCTTCCACAAAGGTGCCGTTGGTGGAGCCGAGGTCGGTCAGGATGGTGCCGTATTCGGTGCGTTCGAACCGCACGTGCTGGCGGCTGACGCCGGTGTCGTCGATGACGATGTCCGATTCGGATCCGCGTCCCACGATGGTGGCCTCGCCGGTGAGGTGGTACTGCTTGCCGTCGATGTCTAGCAGGGGGTAGCGCGTGTGGGGTCCGTGGCCGGTGGCGGGAGCGGCTGCGGCGCGGGTGGAGCGCGAGGTGATGGAGAACCGACCCGTTGCCAGCGCGTCGTTGTGGTCAAAGCGCACGCTGACTGGCCCCACAAACGAGTAGCGCTGCCGGACGGCGTGGTCGTGTAACGCGTCCTCAAACTCGCGGGCGAGGGCGTCGTCTCCCCATTGGCGTACTTGGTTAAGGTCGCTCAGTGACAAGGCGATGGCGTATTCGTTGGGGACGACGGTGCGCTGGCGATCGACGGCTGCCGCACGGGCGTCTGCCTCGCGTTTGAGGGCGCTGGCCAGCTCCACGGGCTTGACCCCGGAGCGAAACGTCTTGGCGAACGCGGATTGCATCACGTTCTCGACGCCCTTCTCAAAGCGGTCGAGGACTCCCATGTGCAGATCGTAACGCGAGGGCCTGGGGGTACCGGGAGGCGCACGTGTGGAGGCTGGTTCGAGACGAGGGTGGGTAGCGGATTTGCGCATCCCGTATGCAAACGCTTACATTCTGTGCGGAGCGCCCCGGCGCTGACCGCCCCCATCGTCCGGCGCTAGGAGACCTGCCCGTGAGTACCGCTGTTGACCTCTCCACTCAGTGGTGGCGTACTGCCGTCATTTATCAGATCTACCCGCGCTCCTTTGCCGATGCCAACGGCGATGGGATGGGAGACCTGCGCGGAATCACCAGCCGCCTACCGCACTTGAAGGAACTGGGCGTGGACGCCATCTGGCTGTCGCCGTTTTACCGCTCACCCCAACGTGACGCGGGATACGACGTCGAGGACTACTGCGACGTTGACCCTCGCTTTGGCACGCTGGCCGACGCCGACGCGATGATCGCCGCCGCGCACGAGCTCGGTTTGCGCGTGATTGTGGATATTGTTCCCAACCACACCTCGGACCAGCACCGTTGGTTCCAGGAGGCGATGCGCGCCGACGTCGACAGCCCCGCCCGCGCCCGGTACATCTTTCGTGATGGCCGTGGCGAGCAGGGCCAGCTGCCTCCCAACAACTGGGAGTCCGTCTTTGGTGGCCCGGCCTGGACGCGTGAGGTACGCCCTGACGGCACGCCGGGACAGTGGTTCTTGCACCTGTTCGACTCCACGCAACCAGACCTGGACTGGAACAACGAGGAAGTCCGTGCAGACTTTGACGCGGTGCTGCGGTTCTGGCTGGACCGTGGTGTCGATGGCTTCCGGGTGGACGTGGCCCATGGGCTGGTCAAAGAAGACGGCCTGCCCGACTTCACCCCCTCAGCACAGGGGGGCTCGATGGGTGGCGATGAGCACGCCCCCACTCCCTACTTTGGGCAAGACGGAGTTCACGACGTGTGGCGGCGTTGGCGACGGGTGTTGGAGGAGTACGGCCCCGACCGGATCTTGGCCGCAGAGGCCTGGGTGCACCCCTTGACCCGCATGGCTAAGTGGGTCCGGCACGACGAGATGCACCAAGCCTTTAACTTTGCGTTCCTCAGCGCTCCCTGGGAAGCCGACGCCTTGGTCGAGGTGATCGATGACTCCCTGGACGCCTTTGGCGCCGTGGGCGCCCCCAGCACCTGGGTGCTGTCCAATCATGATGTGGTGCGCCACGCCACCCGCCTGGCGCTGACGGTGGAAAACCCGCAAGGACACGGCATCGGCCCCGATTCGCCGGGGCTGCCCATTCCGGACCTGGGCCTCAAGCGGGCGCGTGCAGCCACGCTGCTGATGCTGGCACTGCCCGGTTCGGCCTACCTGTATCAGGGGGAGGAGTTGGGACTGCCCGAGCACGTCTACATTCCGGACGATGCGCGCCAGGACCCGACCTGGTTTCGTACCAACGGTGAGCGGTACGGCCGCGACGGCTGCCGGGTACCGCTGCCGTGGGAGCACGATGCGGCGGCCTTTGGCTTTAACTCCACTGGGCAGTCGTGGCTTCCACAGCCAACACAGTGGTCCCAGTTGGCACGTGACGTGCAGCAAGGCGACCCCGACTCGACGCTGCAGCTGTACACCGTGGCACTTGCGCAGCGCCGTCGCCTACAGCTGGGGGCCGGGACGCTTGCGTGGGTTGAGGCGCCGGCGGGGGTGGTGAGCTTTGACAACGGCTCGGTGCGGGTGATTGCGAACGTCAGTGCACAGCCCGTTGCGCTTGACGGTGTTGCACTCGCACGTGTCGTGGCCGCGTCGGGTCCGCTCACGGCCGACGGCAAGGTTCCTGCCGACACCACGGTGTGGGTAGAGCGTCCCGCTACGCACTGACGCTGTCACCCCACTGACAGCGTTTGCAATTTGGGCCGGATGCAAACGCGTCCGCCCTGCGGCATTTGCCCGAAATGTCGTGCCCGCTCCGTGTGGCGACCGAGGACCGGTTTACCAAATCGTGATAACAAGCGTTTGCATTCGCCTGCGATTCGGTCTTACGATGCAAGCGCTTTCAGTATCCCGGCCACCATAGGTCCGGGGGCGGCATCGGCGCCGATGGTGTCGATGCCGTGAGCGCCGAACTCCAAAAGGAACCCACCATGCTGATGACAAAGAAGTCTCTTGTCGCCACAGTTGCGGTTGCTGCGAGCGCCATGCTCCTCAGCGCCTGCTCCTCCAGCGACGACTCGCCAACGACCACGTCGGCCGCGCCGACGACGGACACTCCTGCCGCTACCACCACGCTGACCGTGTGGGTCGACGCCGAACGTGCCGACGCCCTGGCCGCCGTGGCTAGCGACTATGAGGCCGCCACCGGCATCAAGGTGGACATCGTCTCGCGCGACAACGCGACCATGAAGGACGACTTCATGCAGCAAGCCGGCACCGGCTCGGGCCCGGACGTGGTCATGGGCGCACACGACTGGCTGGGCGAACTGACCACCAACGGTGTGGTTGCGCCCGTCGAGCTCGGTGACAGTGCCGCCAACTACCTGCAGGTTGCCGTAGACGCCGCCAACTACGAAGGCACCGTCTACATGCTTCCTTACGGTGTGGAGAACCTTGCGGTGTTGCGCAACGCGGACCTCGTTGCCGAGCCCGCCACCTCCTTTGACGACATGATCGCCAAGGGCAACGCCGCAGGTGTCGAATACCCGTTCATCGTGCAGCAGGGTGCTGACGGTGACCCGTACCACCTGTACCCCTTCCAGACCGCCTTCGGTGCGCCGGTGTTCGGCCGTGACGAATCGGGTGCGTACGACCCGTCGCAGCTTGAGCTGGGCAACGGGGCGCAGTTCGCCACGTGGCTGGCCTCGCAGGGTGTCAACGGCACCAACATCATCTCCACTGAGATCACCGGTGACATTGCCACCGACAAGTTCCTCACCGGCCAGGCCGCCTTCTGGCTGACCGGTCCGTGGAACGTCAAGGCCGCCGTGGACGCGGGTATCAACGTGGTCGTGGACCGCATCCCTTCTCCCACCGGTGACCCGGCTCAGCCGTTCGCAGGTGTGAAGGGCTTCTTTGTGAACCAGTACTCGCAGAACAAGGTTGCTGCGAACGACTTCCTGGTCAACTACCTGGGAACCGCTGACGTGCAGAAGGCTCTGTACGCCTCCGGTGGTGTGCTCCCTGCCCTGAAGGCCGCCGCTGACGAGATCGCCTCCGACCCGCTGGTCAAGGGCTTCAAGGACGCCGGCGAAGACGCCGTGCCGATGCCTGCCATCCCGGAGATGGGCCAGGTATGGCAGTTCTGGGGCGTTGCCGAGGCACAGATCCTCAACGGTGCCGACCCCGTCGCTACGTGGGAAAAGCTCACGCAGGACGTCCAGACCGCCATCAGCGGAAGCTAAACCATGCCGCCCCTGGGCGTCGGCCATCCGCCGGCGCCCAGGGACATGGCTCCCACGCCCAAACGGAGGTCAACGATGACCGTGCGCGACAAAGCCCCTGTCACCACTCGCACTGGACCATTGCTGTTCAAGATCGTCATGCTTGCCCTGGTGGACGCCGGCGCCCTGTTTGCGATGAGCATCCTGGTGACCAAGGGCAGCTACGTAGCGTTCACGATCATGTTGCTGGCTACCGTTGGCATCAACGCCATCTACCTGTCCAAGCGGGCACTGCCAGCCAAATACATCACGCCAGGCGTGATCTTCCTGGCCGTCTTCCAAGTGTTCGTTATCGGCTACACCGTTTACATCGCCTTCACGAACTACTCCACGGGCCACATCATTTCCAAGGGCCAGGCCATTGAGGCGCTGCTGTCCCAGTCCCAAAGCCGGCTTCCTGACTCTGCGCAATACCCCGTCACCGTGGTGCGCGACGGGAGCGACCTGGGCTTCCTGGTCACCTCTGCGGACGGCACGGCGTTGGTGGGCTTTGCCGACGAGCCACTGCACAAGGTGGAGGCCTCCTATGACGGGGCCGGCAAGGCCGTAGCCACCAGTGGAACCACCACCCTCAGCTTTGGCGACATTCTCGCCGTCCAGCAGGACGTCTTTGACCTGGCGATACCGGTATCGGACAGCGCAGCCGATGGCACGCTGCGCACTCAGGACGGCCGCTCCGCTTTCATCTATGTGTCCGACCTGCACTACGACGCTGCCACCGACACCCTCACCAACACTGCCACCGGAGTGGTCTATACCGACGGGGGACGTGGCTCGTTTGTCGACAGCGACGGCAACGAGATCCTTCCGGGCTGGCAGGTTGCCGTGGGATGGCACAACTTCACCAGTGCGCTGTCCGAAACCAGCATTCTGGGCCCGCTGCTGCGGGTGATTGTGTGGACGCTGGTCTTTGCCACGTTGTCGGTGGTGTTGACCTTTGGGCTGGGACTGGGGATCTCGCTGTTGTTTGATCAGCGCGGAATGCGCGGGCGCACCCTGTACCGCATCATCATGGTGTTGCCCTATGCATTCCCGGCGTTCCTGGGTGCCTTGATTTGGGCAGGAATGCTGTCCAAGAGCTTTGGCTTCATCAACCAAGTGCTGCTGGGTGGTGCGGCAGTCCCCTGGCTGACGGACCCCACCATGGCCAAGGTTGCCGTGCTCCTTGTCAATCTGTGGCTGGGCTTCCCCTACATGTTCTTGGTGACCACCGGTGCATTGCAAGCCGTGCCGGAAGAGGCGGTCGAGGCGGCTCGCATGGACGGTGCACGTCCATGGCAAGTAATGCGATACGTGAAGATGCCGCTGGTGTTGGTGTCCACCGCGCCGATTCTGATCTCCTCGTTTGCCTTCAACTTCAACAACTTCAACATCATCTATTTGGTCACCGGTGGCGGGCCCCGCGACGTTTCGGCATCGATCCCCGTGGGCCACACCGACATTCTCATCTCGCTGGTGTACAAGGTGGCCTTCACCGGCCAGCAACGTGACTACGGTCTGGCCAGTGCCTTCTCGATCCTGATCTTCATCCTCGTCGCCACCATTTCCATCATCAGCTTCCGCAAGACCAAGACGTTGGAGGAGATCGACTGATGAGTACTCACGATCGTCGTCCCCAATACCAATCGACCGCGCTCGAGCGGGCGTCGCGAGCCTTCCGTCGCACTGGATGGAGGCACCTGGTGGCGTGGGTTTTGTGTGCCTTCGCCCTACTGCCGCTGGTGTACGTGCTTTCGGCTGCACTCAACCCCCACGGAACGCTTACGGGTTCCAACCGGCTATTTCGCGAGGTGGGGCTGGACAGCTTCCACCGCCTGCTGAACTCAGACCAGTATCCCTTCCTGACCTGGTTTAAGAACTCCCTCATCATCGGCCTGACCACGGCCGTGTTGTCGGTGTTCTTGGGCGCGCTGGCGGCGTACGCGTTCTCCCGGATGCGTTTCGTGGGGCGGCGGCCGGGTCTGCTGAGCCTGGTGCTGGTTCAGATGTTCCCGCAGCTGCTGGCCGTGGTGGCGATCTTCATTCTGCTGACCAAGATTGGTGAGGTCATACCGGCCATTGGGCTGAATACCCAGGCCGGCTTGATTGCCGTGTACTTGGGCGCCGCCTTGGGAGTCAACACCTATTTGATGTATGGCTTCTTCAACACCGTGCCCAAAGACATTGACGAAGCAGCCAAGATCGATGGCGCCGGTCACGTGCGCATCTTCTTCACCATCATCCTGCGGCTGGCCGCACCCATTTTGGCTGTGGTGTCGTTGCTGTCCTTCATCGCCTCTTTCAATGACTTTGTCATTGCCTCGGTGGTGTTGATCGATACGGACAAACAGACCTTGGCGGTGGGTTTGTATCGAATGGTGTCCAACGCCAACTATGGCGACTGGAGTGCCTTCGCCGCCGGTGCCGTTGTGGCCTCGCTACCGGTGCTGGTGTTGTTCTTGTTCTTGCAGCGCTACATCGTCAGTGGTCTGACCTCCGGCGCGGTCAAGTAGCCGCCCGGGGCCCTCACGGGCACGGGGCGGGATGGACAATTCCGGCACGACGTAAGGACGGACTATGGCGGGAATCGAGGACGTTGCGGCGCACGCAGGCGTATCGATCGCTACCGTGTCCCGCGCACTCAGCGGCCGTGGACCCGTGTCGCCGTCAACCAAGACCCGGGTGCTGGCGGCCGCCGACGAGCTCGGCTACGCGGTGTCTCCCAATGCCTCAGGCCTGGCCAGTGGTAAGACGCGCACCGTGGGCATTGTGGTGCCGTTCCTCAACAGCTGGTTCTACACCGCCGTCATTGAGGGTGCCCAGTCGGTGTTGCTTGCCAACGGGTATGACGTGACGCTGTACAACCTGTTTGGATCGGGTGCCGCGCGCGAGGCCGTCTTTGAGCGGTCGTTACGCCGCCGCCGGGACGATGCGCTCATTGCCGTGAGCTTGGAACTGACGGACGACGAGGTGCAGCGTCTGCATCAAACGGGCAAGCCGCTGGTGGGCGTGGGTGGTCCGTTGCAGGGCGTGACAACGCTGTCCGTGGACGACATCCGGGTGGCGCGTCTGGCCACCGAACACCTGATCATGATGGGTCACCAACGCATTGCACATTTGGGTGGTGACGTGGAGCACGAACTGGACTTCCATGTTCCCTCCAAGCGGCGCTTGGGATACGAGGCGGCGTTGCGTGACGCGGGGATTGTGGTTGAGCCGGAAGCGTTCCTGATCACCGAGTTCACCGTTGAGGGTGGTTACCGTAGTGCCAAACAACTGCTCGGCGACCCCCGTCGCCGGCCTACCGCGGTGGTGGCCGCCTCGGATGAGATGGCGTTTGGCACCATGCTGGCCGCACGTGATCTGGGGCTTCGCGTACCTGAGGATGTGTCGGTCATCGGCATTGACGGGCATGAGATGAGTGAGTTCTTCAACCTCACTACGGTGGCCCAGTACCCCGAGCGTCAAGGCGCACATGCGGCCGAACTGCTGCTGGGCCACTTGGATCCCACGCGCGGGGTTACCGAACGGCGTGACATTCCCGTGGAGTACGACCTCGTAGTGCGCGGCTCCACGGCCCGCCCCCCGGTCTAGGGGAACTTACGCGGCGGCGTCTTCCTGGCCCAGGGGCGCGCGTAGCGGCCATTCGTCGCCATCGAGCACTACCTGTGCGGCGTTGCCGGTGACCGGGTCCACCACGATGGGTGCCAGCAAGTTCACGGTGGTGGGTTCGCCTTCGCCCGGGGTGACCACGGCAAGCATGACCGGTTGGCTGGCCTCGACCATCCCTAGTGCTTCACGCACCTGATCACTGACCAGGGGTGCGTAGGCCGGGAAGTAGGCCTGCGGCGGAATCACAAACAAACGCACGCCCGGCGACTCCAAACTGCGCAAGGCAAACAGGAATCCCGCATCGTCCAAGGCGTCCAGGTCAAACCGTGTCAACTGGGCCATGCCCGGCGGCGGTTCAATGAACGTCAGCACGTCCGGCAACTCCCGCAACTGGCTGCGGGCACCGTCCAGGGCGATCGCGACGCTCATCGCAGGAAGTCCATCAGCGTCGGCTGGAGTACACGTGCCGTGGCGCCCAAAGCACCCTGGTAGGCAACTTCTTGCATTTGTAGCTCCAGAATTGTCTGCGCAAGATCGATGTCTTCGATACCTGAAATGCTGGACGTGAAGTTCTGCACCGTCAACTCGAGACTCTTTTGGGTGTCGGTGACCTGCTTGTACCGGATACCGACGTCGGCAATGGTGGACAGCATCGAGTTCATGTGGGTGTCGATCTCGCCCAGTCGACCGGAGACCTCCACACCGGCCCGCAAGTCCGCGGCGATGTCGTCAATGAGTTGGAACACCGAGTTGGCACCCACGCCAAAGGCAGCCTGGCCGTCGGCGTCAACGCGCACGGTGGCGTCCGGCCCAAGCCGACGCATCACGCCCGCACCCGCGACACCATGCCAGTCATAGGGCGTGGTGCCAGTGCCGTCGTCAAAGGCAACGCCGTCGGAAGACGTTCCCGCAAAGACAAGCCGGCCGTTGACGTTGGTGTTTGCCAAGTCCAGCAGCGTGTCCCGGATGCCATCCAGCTCGGTGGCAATCGCATCCCGGGAGGTCTGGCCCATCGAACCGGAGTTGGCGCCCTGCACAGTCAACGTGCGTGCGCTACGTAGCGCGGCAATCGAGGACTGCAACGCCGTGTCAATCTGCGCCAACCAGGCCACACCGTCGGCCGCATTGCGCTGCGCCTGAATGGCCGCAGCCTGATCGGCGCGCATTGCCATGGCGCGGCCCACGCCGCTGGGGTCATCGGAGGGACGCTGGAGTTCCTTGCCTGAGGACAACTTGCCCTGCAGGGTGGACATCGAGGTCAGATTGCGCTGCAAATTGGTCAGCGCCGTGCGCTGAATGGTCTGCTGCGTCACGCGGTTAATCACGTCTTACCTCCCCACCAAGCCCGTTCGGTTGATCAGGGTGTCCAGCATCTCGTCCACCGCGGTCAATACCCGGGCCGCGCCCTGGTACGCACGTTGGTAGGCAAGGATGTTGGTCATCTCCTCATCCAAATCGACGCTCGCATTGCTTCGTTGAAGGTTCTCGGCAGTTGCCCGCGTGACTTCCGACACGGCAGCACGACGCTGCGCCGCTTCAGACGTGACTCCCAGGTCCACAATGAAGGACCTCCAGGATTGGTCCGGCGACCCCACGCCCTCGTGCAGCTGAGAAATCTGATCGGCAATGGAGCCGTCCCATGCGCCGCTGGTGCCGTTACCGGCCGCCACCATGGTGGGGTCAGTGATGGCCACCTTGAGCCCCGTTGCCGGCGGCATGCCGGCCGTGAAGCTAAAGAAGGCCACGCCCGTGTCCGCTGGCGGAGCCGCCAACGTGGTGCCAGTGGTGTGCACCGTATTGACGGCGGTGGCCACCTGGGTAGCCAAGTCATTGATGGCCTTGACTGCCAGGGCGATCGGCCCGCCCAAGGAGCTGGGCTGGAGGGACGTCATGGTCCCCGCCAGCGCGCCACCATCGAGTACGAGCGCGGTGCCATTGCTTGCCCAGGACAGCCGCACAGTGTCCGTCGCCGAGGGTGGTTCCGCCAGCGCACCGGTCATCACGTAGGAGCCCTGCACGGTGATCTCGTTGATGCGATCGCCGGAGACCAAGGGGTTGCCCGCTACCAACACACTCACCGTGCCGTCCTCCTGGGGGCGGGACGTGGCGCCCACCAGGGAGGACAACTGGGTGATGAGCTCACTGCGCTTGTCCATGAGCTCGTTGGCGGATCCTCCCGACACGAGGACTCCACGAATTTGCTGGTTGAGGTCAGCGACCGCCCGCGCGGCCGAGTTGACTTGCGACACCATCGCGTCAGCCTCGGTGCGCGCCTGCTCCCATTGGCTTTCAAAGGAGCGGTACGTGTCTGAGATTTGATTGACCACCGCTCCGGCCTTGCCCAGCAGCGCCGTGCGCGTAGCCGGCGCTTCGGGAGAGTTGGCGACGTCTTCCCATGCGGCCCAGAACTGCTGCAGGCCGGTGGACAACCCCGTGCCTCCCGGCTCGTTCACCACCGACTCCAGGCGGTCCAGCGTGGTGGCCGTCGAGTTGTGATACGAGGACAGCGAGGTTTGAGTGCGCAGGCGCGCATCCAGGAACTGATCGCCCAGTCGCGCAATGTCCACCACATTGACGCCCTCGCCGGAGCCCATCGGAGTGGAGAACATGGAGGCCACCGTGGTGGCGTTGATCGACTGCATGTCGACCCGCTGGCGGGTGTATCCCACCGTGTTGGCATTGGCGATGTTCTGCCCAGTGACATCCAGCGCCTGGCGCTGCGCCGTCAACGATGACAGCGCAGTGGATAGTCCGGAGAACGTACTCATCGCTACAGCGCCTCATCAAATAGGAAGGCCGAATCAATGCGCTGCTCGGAACTGCCCTTGGGGTCATAGGTGCTCTGCGTGGCGCTGATACCCACAAGAGCCTCCTGCGTGGCGCGCACTGACTGTTGCAGCACGTCACGGTTGGAGTGCGCGAGCGCATCAATTTGTGCCGTGACGTCGGTGAGGGCCACATGGTGACTGCGTAGCAAGTCGTTCCACGGAGCCGGAGCGGCCTTCGCCAACTCCAGCAGGCTGGCACCTTCTACCAGTCCCACCTCGCGGGCAGCGTCGTCCGCTTCAATGGCACGGCCCAGCTCAACCCCGCGCAACTGATCGAGCACGTGTTCCACCTCGCGCGTGGCACGTCCAATCCAACGCGTGCGCCCGCTCGCGAGGATCAACTCCTCTTCTTCCAACTTGAATAGGAGGGTCTCCAGCAGCTCGCGCTGGCGCCACAGCACGGTGGACAGTTCATTGAGTCCCATCGTGACTCCTTCAATACTCACGTCCCGCGGACCTGTCGGTGGTCCGGTACGCCGTACCTATCGGCAGGGGCAAGCAAGTTGTAACCACTTCATGCAACTCAACTGTGACAAGAGTCACGTCACAAATTTCTCACCTGCTCGGCGTGTTGCCTGGTCAAGGCGGGGGTGCGTTCCGCTATGCGTACGCAATGCAGAAGGTCACACAGCGTTTGGGACGAATCGGACATACCGATTTGCGGTGTGTCGTGTGACATTTCCCGAACCACCCTCTGCTAGGCGCCACATGTGACATTCCGTCTTGTCGCACCCGGATGCGTTGCTCACTATTGCGGCATGAACGAAGCGATGAATAAGTCCAACGCGCTGGTGGAGGAGCACCTCGCGCTTGTTGGCTACAACGTGAACGAGGTCCTCGCTCGCGTGCCATCGCATGTCTCTCGGGCTGACCTCACCTCGGCTGGAGCGATGGCACTGGTACGGGCAGCTCGTTCTTTTGATGACTCCAAGGGCGTCCCCTTCGCCCGTTACGCCTCGATGCGAATCCGTGGCGCCCTGGTTGACGAGCTGCGCTCCATGGACTGGGTGCCCCGTGGTGCTCGCCGCCGCGCACGCGTCACCTCTGAAGTGTCCGACTCACTGACCGCACAGCTGGGCCGCACCCCCACCAAGGTGGAATTGGCCGAGGCGATGGGCGTGTCCGTGGCCGAGGTTGACGCCGCTCACGCCGATGCCGACACCCGCGTGCTGTCCATGGACGCCTTTGACGGCGCCGTGTCGGACATGGTGGTCGACTCGACCGTAGGCCCGCTGGACGCGCTGGTGAGTGCAGAACAGACCGAATACCTGCGCGTAGGCATTCAGTGCCTGCCGGAGAAGCTGCGCTATGTCATTGAGCAGCTGTTCTTCCACGACCGCCCGGTGGTAGAGCTGGCCGACGAGATGGGCCTGACCCGCTCGCGCATCAGCCAGTTGCGTACCGAGGCCCTGTCGCTACTCAAGGATGGCCTCAACGCCAACTTGGAGCAGGACGACGCCCCGGTGGTCGACCCCACCGAGTCCGTGGTGGAGCGCCGGCGCAAGGCGTACTACGCCTCGATTGCCGCTCGTACCGCCGAATCTCGTGGTGCCGCCGCTGTGGCCCCCACCGTTGACGCCGCCGCCCACGCTTGGACGCGCGTCGCCTCATGACTCGCACACGCCCTGGGTCCCGCATGGGATCCAGGGCGTTCGCGTCACTAGCCACACGGCTAGGTGAACAGTCGCACCAAATCTCTTAACACGGTCCACCAGCAGACGATGGGTGGGTTGCTCGCCCAGGGAAGGGCGGCGATCATGACCCGATTCAAGGAGGAGAAGCACCATGGGTCTCTCGATTAACCAGAACATTGCGGCGATTAACTCGTACCGCAACCTGTCCAACACGCAGAACGACCTGAGCAAGTCGCTCGAGAAGCTGTCCAGCGGCTTCCGCATCAACCGCGCTGCGGACGATGCAGCCGGCCTGGCCATTTCGGAAGGCTTGCGCGCCCAGATCGGCGGTCTGAAGCAGGCCGTACGTAACTCGCAGGATGGCATCTCTGTTGTCCAGACCGCTGAAGGTGCTCTGACTGAGACCCACGCGATCCTGCAGCGTATGCGTGTGCTTGCCGTTCAGGCAGCCAACGACGGCGGTCTGTCGGCCGACGCCAAGGGCAACATCCAGTCCGAGGTGACCCAGCTGAAGGCTGAGTTGACCCGCATCGCGGACACCACCCAGTTCAACGGTGCAAAGCTCCTTGACGGTAACTACACTGGCACGTTCCAGGTGGGTGCCAACGTCGGTGAAACCATCTCGGTCTCCATCGGCGACGCAATGAGCGCTGCGGGCCTGGGTGTCGACGCTGTCGACCTGTCGACTCCGGGAACTGCCGGAACGCCGGGCACTGTCACGACCGCAGCCAAGTACGTCACCACGGGTACCTTTGCCGATATCAATGCGGTGAAGGCAGCTGGCACGGCTGGTGTGTTCAAGGTCAATGGCACGGACGTCGACTTCTCGGCTGTGACCAGCCTCGCCGACATGAACGACGCGCTGGACGACGCCGGCGTGGACGCGACTGTTGCGTGGACTGCGGGTGGGGCGATGACCTTCACCTCGACCGGCAACAGCGGTGCCGATGCGGTGACCTCGACCATCGCTGGAACTGCGACTGCCGCTGTGGTCACCGGTGGTACCCCCGCGGGCCCCTCTGGTGCCGAGTCGGCAATCGCCGCCATTGACACCGCCATCAAGTCGGTCTCTACCACTCGTGCCGACCTCGGTGCTGTGCAGAACCGCTTTGACCACACCATCAAGAACCTGAACGTGGCGGTGGAGAACCTCTCCGCCTCCGAGAGCCGCATCCGCGACACCGACATGGCGTCCGAGATGGTCGACTTCACCCGCGCTCAGATCCTGTCGCAGGCCGGCACCGCCATGCTTGCGCAGGCCAACCAGATTCCGCAGAGCGTTCTGCAGCTGCTGCGGTAATCCCGACCGGCTGAGTTTGCCCTCCCGGTAAGCACAGCCAATCGTCGCCAGTTCGGCGGCGGGACGATATGCCCGAGTCGTCCCGCCGCCGTCGGCGCACCTGCTGTACCCGACAACCATCGGCGATACACGAAAGGAGAAGGTGATGGGATCGCTCGGCATCGACGGACTCGTGTCCGGCTTGAACACTACGGACCTCATCAACTCCCTGATGAGCCTGGAGGCGGCTCCCCAGGCGGCACTGAAGACCAAGCAGTCTGCTCTGCAAAGCACCGTCACCGCACTGCAAGGCCTCAACGTGCGCGTCCAGTCCGTGCAGACCTCCGCGGCCAAGGCCGCCGATCCGGCCAACTGGAACGCGATGACGGCCACTGCGTCGTCCAAGTCCGTGGCCGTGTCCACCACCTCCGCCGCCCAAGCGGGGACCCTGAACTTCACGGTGGGTGCCGTAGCTACCCGCCAGGTTTCGCTGAGCGCGGCCGTCACCGACGGCTCGCAGCTGGCTGCCGACAACCCGCCCACCTTCACCGTGCAGAACGCCGACGGCACCATGGTGTCCGTCACGGCGCAATCCAACAGCCTGGGTGACATTGCCCACGCCATCAATGATTCCGACCTAGGCATCACCGCGACCGCTGTACGCGTCTCCGGTGGTGACACACCGAGCTACCGCCTGCAGTTCACCTCCCAGTCCACAGGGACGGACGGATCCTTTGAGCTATATGTGGGCACCGAGGCTGACGTGGTGGCCGGCACGGCAACACGGCTCGACAGCGATGTGGCCACGTCGGCCAAGGACGCCAGCGTGGTGCTGTGGAAAGACACCCCCTACGAGCAGACGGTTACGCAGTCGTCCAACACCTTTGACTCCCTGCTGGATGGTCTGTCGGTGACCTTGGGTGCGAACTCGGAGGTAGGCGAAGACGTCACGGTCACTGTGGCCACGGATGCAACCAAGGTCAACGCGCTGGCATCGGACATGGTCAATGCCCTGTCGGTTGTGATCTCGGAAATCGCCTCGCGTTCCAGCACCACCACCACAACCGGGGCGGATGGACGCACCGTAATCACGGGCGGCCTGTTCACGGGCGACAGCTCGGTGCGCAACATCCTTGACCAGCTCACCAACGCAGCGGTTTACCCAGTAGATGGGCGTTCCCCGGCCTCGATTGGCATCGACATTTCCCGCACGGGAGAGGTGTCGTTCAACAAGGACACCTTCGCCGCCGCGATGGCGGACGATCCTGAAGGCGTCGCCGCTTTGGTGCAGGGCATTGCCTCACGACTGGAAGGCGCCGCCAAGACCATCTCCGATTCCCGCGACGGCACGTTGACCACCACCATTGCCACCAATCAGGACATGGTCAAGAGCTACGGCAGCCAGATCGAGAACTGGGATCTGCGCCTCGAAACGCGCCGCGCCACACTCCAGGCGACCTATTCGGCCCTGGAGGTCACGCTCGGCAATTTGCAATCACAGTCAACCTGGTTGGCAGGCCAGCTCGCATCGCTTCCCGGCATGAGCTCGGGTAGGTCGTAGGAAGGCGGATGAGATGAACTACTCCAACCTACGGGATCGCTACGTGCAGGACTCGGTCTCTACCGCTTCGCCAGCCACGTTGCTGCTGATGCTGTACGACCGCCTGGTCCTGGACCTGCTGCGTGCCGAAGCTGCGCTCAACGACGGGCTCAAGGCGCAGGCCAACGAGCAGTTGCTCCACGCTCAAGATGTGGTGTCGGAGCTGGCCTCCACGTTGGACGTGGACGCCTGGGATGGTGCCAAGCAGCTGATGTCGGTGTACACCTTCTTGCTGAGCACGCTCATCGAGGCCAACTTGGAAGGCGACGCCGCCAAGGTGGTGGCCTGCCGTGAACTGGTCGAGCCCCTGCAGGACGCGTGGCAACAGGCCGCCCGTCACGTTGCGCAGGCCGAGCCTGAGCGTTCGTTCGGGGAACTGGGCGTCGCGTGACCAGCGCCGACGGATCCTGGGACCAGGCCTGGGCCGACGCCCTGGGCGCCCTGGAGTTGGACGTTGCCGAGGCGGAGACGATGCTCGCCGTCGATCACGTGTTCTCCGCCACGGTGCGGGACCCGTGGACGCCGCCCACGAACCTGGGGCCATTGCCCGCTCACTTGGTGGAACGTGCCCGCACCCTGCTGGGACGGCAGTTGGACGTGTCACGCCAATTGGCCGACGCTGCCCGCAATTCGCGCCGTCACGACCGCGCCGTTTCACACTTGAAGGCGGGCACCGCCACGCCGCCGGTCTATATCGACACCCCCGCATAAGCGCTGTCATCGACACGCAGTTGTACGGGAAAGCGTGACATACATCACGCGAAAGGACCTTCACACCATCACTTCATGACCGATGGGGACCCTGAGCACGGATAGCTCTTGGTTTTGGCCACGGATCGGCCCCGACGTCGTCACGAAGGGCGGTGTGATCCGTGTTCGGTTCCATCAGCTTTGATGCCATGTACAGCGCTTTGGATGCGCTGTCGTTGCGTCAGCGCGTGATCGCCGACAATGTCGCGAACGTGCAGACGCCGGGCTACCAAGCAAAACGAGTCGAGTTTGAAGACGCGCTCGCCTCCGCCGTTGCCCACGGAAGTGGCCGCGCCGGAGCATCGATCGGGGTGTCCCTCGAACCCACGCGCGAGGACGGCAACAACGTCAACCTCGACACCGAGGTGGTGTCCAACATTGACACCACCTTGCGCTACCAGCTCGCCACCCGCGCCATGGACAGCAACTTCTCGCTGCTGCGCGCCGCTATGAGGACGTCGTAATGGGTACCTTCGCAGCCATCGGCATTGCCGGATCGGGACTGGACGTCTACCGCAAGTGGATTGACGCCGTCTCTGACAACTTGGCCAATATCAACACGGTGCGTCCCAGCAACGAGGCCGCCTTCCAGGCCCGCTACGTGGTGGCTCAGGCTAACGACAACCAAGGCGGCGAATCGGGTGGCGTGCACGTGGCCGGCGCCGCATTCGGCTCGGCTGAAGGCCGCCTGGTGTACGAACCCGACCACCCGCTGGCTGACCAGAACGGCTACGTCCGTTACCCCGACATCGACATGTCGAGCCAAATGGTGCAGTTGATCATGGCTCAGCGTGGCTACCAGGCCAACGCCTCCGTGATTGACCGGGCCAAGGACATGTACTCCACCGCACTGACGATTGGTAGGAACTGATGTCTATTCCTCCCATTGGCGCGATGCCGTCGGTTAGCGCCGCATCGTTCGCACAGCCCACCCAGGCAGTGCGTCCCTCAGTAGGCGGCGAGGCTGACTTTGGTACCTCGCTGGGTTCGGCGATCGATGGGCTGCAGTCGATGCAGTCCACTGCGTCGGAACTGGCCATCAAGGCCGTCACCGGCGACCTGGCCGACGTGCACGACTACACCATTGCCGCCACGCAGGCTTCGGTCGCCATGGAGCTGACCGCAACCATTCGTAACCGTGCAGTTGATGCGTTCAACGAGATCATGAGGATGCAAGGCTGATGCCCGCGCAGATTAGCTCCCTGGTAGGGCGCCTACAAAAGCAGGTCCGCGAACTGTCGCTGGCGCAGCGGGTCTTTGCCGTGCTGCTGGCGGCCGGTTTGGTGCTAGCAGCCATCGCGCTGGCCCAGTGGATCAACAAGCCCCAGATGGCGCCGCTCTTTACCAACTTGTCCCCCACCGACGCCGCGTCCATCGTTGACGAACTCAACTCGCAGGGTGTGCCCTACGAGCTGACCGCCGGTGGCACCACGGTGATGGTGCCCAAGTCGCAGTTGTACGACACCCGGCTGGAGGTCGCCTCGGCTGGTCTGCTGGCAAACTCCGACGCCGGTTACGCCCTGCTGGACAACATGTCGATGACCTCGTCCGAGTTCCAACAGCAGGTCACCTACCAGCGGGCACTGGAAGGTGAACTGGCACGCACCATCGGCGCGATGGATGGCGTTACCGCCGCATCGGTCAAGTTGGCGCTGCCGCAGGAGTCGGTCTTTGTGTCGGAAAAGGCCGACCCGACCGCGTCGGTCTTTATCGACACGGGAGCCAACGGCACCATCCCCCCGGCCAGTGTGCAGGCGATCGTGCACCTGGTGTCTGCCTCGATTGAAGGCATGCAGCCCGACGACGTGGCCGTGATTGACTCCAACGGCGTGGTGCTGTCCTCCGTGGGCGGCGACTCGTCCACCGTGATGCAGTCCGGGCAGGTTGCCGACTACGAACACCGCATTGCCGCTGGAGTGCAGGCCATGCTCGACCGGGTGGTTGGGGCAGGAAACGCCGTGGTGTCGGTGAGTGCCGAACTCGACTACGACAAGACCCAGACCACCACTGAGACGTACTCCTCGGACCCCTCGGCGGCTCCCATCAGTGAGTCCACCACCCGTGAGGAATACACCGGTGCCCAGTCCACCGCCACCGGCGTACTTGGTCCGGACAACATCGGCGGCCCGGCCACCGATGCAGACAACGGCAGTTACCTGCGCGAAACCGCGGTACGCAACAACTCGGTCAACCGGGTCACCGAAGTGCAGGAGACCGCCCCGGGTTCGGTGAAGCGTCAGTCCGTGTCCGTGGTGGTGTCCAAGGACGCCGCCGCCGGAATGGACATGGCACAACTCGAGCGGATGGTGGCCGCCGCCGCCGGCGTGGACCCGGAGCGTGGTGACGTGGTGTCCGTGTCGCGGATGGCGTTCGACACCTCGGTGGCTGAGACCGCGAAGACGGCGCTGACCGAAGCAGTAGCCCAGGAACGTGCCGCCGCAACCAAGGCGA
>Ga0222423_1000334_pt1 | contig 37891 bp, 32 predicted proteins | sample 3A0metagenome_FD_182472 | JGI IMG/M metagenome (GOLD analysis project Ga0222423, IMG submission 182472) | Enriched microbial communities from leaf-cutter ant dump, University of Wisconsin, Madison, United States - 3A0 (version 2) | ecosystem: Environmental > Terrestrial > Nest > Insects nest >...
ACCGGAGCCATTACCGCCACCTTCAATACCGATCTCAAACGCCGCCTGTCGGATATTCATGCCGGTGCCGAAGACCTCTATGCCGCCGATTTCGACACCGGCGAAGTGTTGCGGCTGAACGGCTATAAGGGCACCCCCGAAGTCCTGATCCCCGAAGGTTATCTGGAAGCGCCGCAGGGTCTGGTCGAAAGTGCTGACGGGCGCTATCTGATGGTCGCCGATCACAGTTCGGGGCTTTACCGCGTCGATCTGCACACAGGCAGCCTGATGCGCCTGTCCCCTCCCGAAGATGGGGTGCTGATGGGGGTGGACAGCCTGCTGCTCTATGGCCACGACATTATCGCCATTCAGAACGGCCTGAAGCCTGAGCGTATCCTGCGCCTGAGAATGGCCGCCGACTGGAGCGCCATCGACCGCACCGAGGTTCTGCTGCGCGGCGGGCCGGACATGCAGGAACCGGCGGGGGCGCAGATTGTCGGCGACCGCCTGATCTTCGTTGCCCGCAGCCAGTGGTCAGAGTTCAGCACACAGGAGATGTCGGACACCGACACCCCGAAAACGACCCTGATCGGCGAGATAACCCTTCAGCCCTGATGCCCCCTTGCATGACGCATCATTTTGCGACCCGATCGCAAAATTGTGACCCGCGCAGCGACAAAACAGTTGCCAGAACCTAATTGCAAGTTATTCTCATTATTATCTTGCAACCCCCTGAGGCCTCCCGTCATGATTCTCCTTACGCTTGGGGCGCATAATCTGGCGCAACTGATGATGTCCGCCGATCCGCATCCCGCGTCTGTCGCTGCGATTCCCCGGATACAGTCCCTGGCAAAACCTGCCCCAAAAAGACACAGTTTCCCGTCAGACAAACCGGCCGAAGGGCGCAATTCTTAACGCCCCGCGCCCGAAACAGGTATTATCATAGCCTTTTCAATCCCCTTGATGGTTAACAAAATCCTTTACGCCCGTTAACCTTTATGCCACCACTGGCATCCTTCCTGCGAAGACAAACGCAGCAAGGTCAGGTCTGTGCCAGATCAGGACGAAGGTTCCGGAAACGCAGACCGACATCAGACAGGGAATGATGGCGATATGCGTACGCTTTACACACTTTCGGCACTGGTTTTTGCCCTGACGGGTTCGGGATATGTCGGCGGCGCTCAGGCGGCACAATTGCCGCTCGATCAGTTCACCCGTCAGGCGCCCGCCGATACCGCCCATCTTAGCGCCGACCTGAACGGCGACGGCCAGAAAGACGACATCTGGTTCAGCCATAATGGCGCGGATCGCCTCAATCTGCATGTGCGCTTTGGCGGCGCGCCCTTTGGTGAGGATCAGGTCGTCACCGGCCTCGATGCCGCTCAGGCGCATCAGTTGCTCAACGCCCCCGCCGGTACCTATCGCCTTGACTGCGGCGACTATGCCAGCGATTGCGGTCAGGGTCTGGTGCGCACCGATCATGACAGCCTGATGCTCAGTCTCGACGAAGGCCTGAATGTGCTGATCTACTGGGACGGCAAGGGGTTCACACAGGACTTCGTCGCCAGCACCGAACTGCGCCTGCGCCGTGCCATGGCCGTGCGTTTCGCGCTTAATCTCTGATTAACCGGAAACCTTAGGCAATCGTAAGGTTCTTGACACTAGACCCTTTGGGAAAAGGGTAGCTTACGCAGGGTAAGCCTTAGAAAAAATGTCGGAAACCTATGGGACGGTCAGCAGATTATTCTAACGAAAAATGCGCCATTGCCGGCGCCTTGTATGTGGTCGGAGAACCCTGGACCCTACTGATTATCCGCGATGCCTTCCGCGGTTTCAGCCGCTTTGAGCAGTGGCAGAAAAACACCGGCATTGCCCGCAATGTGCTGGCCGCCCGCCTGAAACGGCTGGTGGCCACGGGCATCATGCACACCCGCCCCTATCACCAGAAACCCCTGCGCCACGAATATCTTCTGACCGAACGCGGCCAGAGCCTGAAAGGCGTGATTCTGGCCCTGTATGGCTGGGGGCAGGAGCATGTCTATAAGGATCGTCAGCCGGTTCTGACCCTGCGCCATCGCCAGACCGCAGAAACCCTCAGGCCGCGCATCTATGATGAAGGCACAGGGTCGCGCATCTGCCTTCAGGACATCCTGTTTGACTATAATCCGCACGCGCCCAGTCTGGCGGAACTTTATGCCGAAACGGACTCCGAAAGCATGGCCTGAGTGCGCTCAATAAAGCCGCCCCCCAGCACGCGGTCTTCGTCCTCGGCGTCATACAGCACGCAGGCCTGACCGGGGGCGACGCCCTCCTCGCCCTCGGCAAACACCACCTTCAGCACCCCGTCCTCAAGCGCCAGATGCGCCGGTATCGGCGGACGGGTCGAACGCACCCGCGCCCGCACGGCCAGGGCTTTTTCAGCGGCGGCCTCAAGGCTGTCCTCGTCGCCCAGCCAGTTGCTTTCCTTGAGGATCAGGGCCTTGGTCAGCAAAGCCTCACGCGGGCCGACAATGACACGTCGCGTCTCGGCCTCAAGGCGGATAACGAACAAAGGTTCACCGACGGCGACATTCAGCCCGCGTCTCTGGCCGATCGTATAGCCGATAATCCCCTCATGCTGCCCCAGCACCCGCCCGTCGATATGCACGATGTCGCCCGCTTCACGCCCCTGAGGCCGCAAACGGTCGATGAGGTTGGTATATTTGCCTTCGGGGACGAAACAGATGTCCTGACTGTCGGGCTTATGGGCGATGTTCAGCCCCAGCTGGCGGGCAATGTCACGCACCTGCGGCTTGGGGATTTGCGCCAGCGGAAAGCGCAGGAAATCGAGCTGTTCCGCCGTGGTGGCAAACAGGAAATAGGACTGGTCGCGGTTCTTATCGATGGCGCGGCGCATCTCGACGCGGTTGCCGGTGTCGGCACGTTCGACATAATGCCCCGTGGCCATGGCCTCAGCCCCGAGATCACGGGCGACCTCAAGCAGGTCGCGGAATTTCACCGTCTGATTGCAGCGGATGCACGGCACCGGCGTTTCGCCGCGCAGGTAAGAATCGGCAAATTCTTCGATGACCGAGTCCTTGAAGCGGCTTTCGTAATCAAGCACATAATGGGCAATGCCGATCTTTTCCGCCGCCACACGGGCGTCGTGAATATCCTGACCCGCACAGCAGGCACCGGTCTTTTTCAGGGCCTGACCGTGGTCATAAAGCTGAAGCGTGACCCCGATGACTTCGTATCCGGCGACATGCAGAAGGGCGGCGACGACGCTTGAGTCCACACCGCCGGACATGGCCGCCACGACCCGCGCGCCGACGGGCAGGCCAACGCTTTGGCGCGTGGCCGCAATCGCCGAAGTCAGGTCGGCGGATTCGAGCGCAGGAATGGGACAGGCGATGGTCATAAGCGCCTAAATAGGCGCTTTATCGCCAAATGAGTAGGGGGCAGACAAAGAAAAACGCCATATGCCCCCCCCCTCTCCTGTAGCGTAACTACGGAGAAGGCTTTCCCTAAGGACAAGCGATTACGACCGGCGTTTGCCATCCATCAGCATCGACATCAGCGCACCCAGAACTGCGGGCAGTTCGTGGCGGTGGACGACGCGATCGACCATACCCTTTTCCACCAGATATTCAGCGCGCTGGAAGCCTTCGGGCAGTTTTTCGCGGATGGTGGTTTCGATAACCCGCGGGCCAGCGAAACAGATCAAGGCATTAGGTTCGGCCAGATGAATATCCCCCAGCATGGCATAGGAGGCCGAAACCCCGCCCGTGGTCGGATCAGCCAGCACCACAATATAGGGCAGTTGCGCCGCCTTGAGCTCCTGAATGGCCAGGGTCGTGCGCGCCAGTTGCATCAGGGACAGGGTGCCTTCCTGCATACGCGCCCCGCCCGAAGCGGTAATGGCCACCAGAGGGCATTTGCGTTCTATGGCGTAACGCGCCGCCGCGATAAAGGCCTCACCCGCCGCCATACCGAGCGAGCCGCCCATAAAGGTAAAGTCCTGCACCAGCACCACGCACGGCACGTCCTGCACCTTGCCGTAACCGATCTGCATGGTGTCCTTGGCGCCCGTCGAGGCACGGGCGGCCTTCAGGCGCTCGGCATAGGGCTTGCCGTCGGAAAAGTGCAATGGGTCTTCGGGGACGTCGGGCGTCTCAAGCGCCTCATATTCCCCGTCATCGAACGTATAGCTGAGGCGGGTTTGGGCATTGATACGCATGTGCCGACCGGTCGGGGTCACCCACTGGGCGGCCTCAAGGTCGGGACGATAGATCATCTCACCGGTGTCGGGGTCCTTGACCCACAGGTTTTCCGGCGTCTCACGCTTGGGCGACACCAGTTTGGACACACCGGGGGCAATCTTGGCGAGCCAGCCGCCGCCTTCGCGGCGCTCTGAGGGGGTACGGGCGTTTGGCAATGGACGTCTGCTTTTTTCCAGTTTATCGGCAATGGCCATAAGTCACTCCGCAGGCAGGTTTTACAAACGCGCCTGATGCACAGCCTGAGCCAAAACGTGTGCGGTTTCCAGCACTTTCGTTACGGCCTGAGCGTTTTCAGGTAAAGATTTCTTGATTTCATCCACAAGTGCGGAGCCGACCACAGCGGCATCGGCAATGCGCGCCACCTCAGCCGCCCGTTCCGGCGTGCGGATGCCAAAGCCGACCACGACCGGCAGGCCGGAGGCGGCTTTCACCCTGGCGACCTGATCGGCGATCCCGCCGGCATCGACTTCCTTGACGCCGGTGACACCGGCGACGGACACATAATAGATAAAGCCCTTGGTGCGGCGAATCAGGGTTTGCAGACGCGCCGCGTCAGTCGTCGGCGTGGCCAGACGGATCAGGGCCACATCGGCGGCATCAAGCGCATCAGTCAGCCCCTCGGCTTCTTCGGGCGGGCAATCGACGACAATAAGCCCGTCAATACCGGCCCCGGCACAGGCATTGGCAAAGCCTGCATAGCCCATATTCTCGACGGGGTTCATATAGCCCATCAGGATCAGCGGCGTGTCCTGATCGATTTCACGGAAACGGCGCGCCAACTCGAACACCTGCGCGATTTTCGTTCCGGCCTTCAGCGAACGCTCCGCCGCCAGCTGAATGGTCGGGCCTTCGGCCATCGGATCGGAAAACGGAAAGCCCAGTTCGATAATATCGACACCGGCGGCAGGCAGGCCTTTGAGAATCTCGAACGAGGTTTCAAGGTCAGGATCACCGGCCATGATATAGGACACGAAGGCGGCCTTGTTTTCCGCCTTCAGTCTGGCGAAACGGGCATCAATACGGGCAACGCTCATGGCTCAGAGGCCTCCCATTTGCTGGCCCAGCGCCTTGGCGACGGTAAAGATGTCCTTGTCCCCGCGACCCGACAGATTAAGCACCACTATACCGCCCTTACCGACTTCCTTCGCCAGATCGCCGACACGGGCAATGGCATGAGATGATTCGAGTGCCGGAATAATGCCCTCAAGCCTTGAGGTCAACTGAAAGGCCTCAAGCGCCTCCGTATCCGTGGCGGTCACATAACGGGCGCGGCCCGTATCAAACAGGTGCGCATGTTCCGGCCCGATGCCCGGATAATCAAGGCCCGCCGAGATGGAATGCCCCTCAAGGATCTGCCCGTCATCGTCCTGCAACAGATAGGTGCGGTTGCCATGCAGCACCCCCGGACGTCCGCCATTGAGCGACGCCGCGTGGCCATTATAGACCTCAAGGCCATGACCGGCGGCTTCGACGCCGACAATCTTCACGCTTTCGTCGTCAAGGAAGGGATGGAACAGGCCGATGGCATTGGAGCCACCGCCAACGGCAGCGATCACCGCGTCCGGCAGACGACCTTCCTGCTCAAGAATCTGCTCTTTGGTTTCCTTGCCGATGACCGACTGGAAATCGCGCACCATCACCGGATAGGGATGCATCCCTGCCGCCGTGCCGATCATGTAATAGGTGTCATGCACATTGGTCACCCAGTCGCGCAGAGCCTCGTTCATGGCGTCCTTCAGCGTGCCATTGCCGTTGGTCACCGGACGCACCTCGGTCCCCAGCAGGTTCATGCGGAAGACATTGGGCTTTTGCCGCTCGACATCGAGCGCGCCCATATAGACGATGCACGGCAGGTCAAAACGCGCACAGACGGTCGCCGAAGCCACGCCATGCTGACCGGCACCGGTTTCGGCGATAATGCGCGTGCGGCCCATGCGTTTGGCCAGCAGCACCTGCCCGATGCAGTTATTGATCTTGTGCGCGCCGGTGTGGTTCAGTTCCTCACGCTTGAAATAGATTTTCGCCCCGCCGTAATAGTCGGTCAGGCGCTCGGCAAAATAGAGCGGCGACGGACGGCCGACAAAATATTTCAGCAGGCTGTGAAACTCGGCCCAGAAACTTTCGTCCTGTTTGGCGTCTTCCCACGCTTCATTCAGCTCCAGCACCAGCGGCATCAGGGTTTCAGGCACATAAAGCCCGCCGAAATCCCCGAACCGGCCCTTGGCGTCCGGCATATTGTAATGGTTAGGCAGTGAAGATGAATCGGTCATGTCTGTTTGGCGTTTGTGATGAACTGCGTAATCAGGGACGGGTCTTTTAAGCCGGGTGCGCGCTCAACACCAGAAGAAACGTCCACCAGCGGGGCTTTTGACAGGGAAATAGCCTCGGCGACATTGTCCGGCGTCAGGCCACCGGCGAGAAACCACGGCTTTTGTCCCTGATAATGCTGCATCAGCGTCCAGTCAAACCGCGCCCCGACCCCGCCGGGGAGAACCGCCCCCTTAGGCGGTCTGGCATCGAACATCAGATAATCGACAAAGGGTTCATAATCGACCGCGACCCGCACATCATCGGCTTCGGCCACACTGAGAGCCTTGATCAGGGGCGTATTGAATGTCCGGCGAATGGCCTGCACCCGCTCAGGGCTTTCGTGGCCGTGCAACTGAAGCAGGTCGGGCCGCAGCTCTGCGGTAATATGTGCAAGTAAATCATCGTCGGGATTGACCAGAACGCTTACGATTTTCGGCTTTTGGGCAATGGCTTGAGTATAGTTGCGCACATTTGTGATCACGCTCAGTGCGCGATCAATAGGCATATGGCGCGGACTTTTGGCAAAAAAGACAACCCCCAGCATGTCAGCGCTATCATCTATAGCCCTTTGCGCGATCTCATCAGTGGTGATACCGCAAATTTTAACCAATACCGTCATAATAAGCCTTGTTTTTTCTGACAAATGTGCGGCATTTTATTAAAAATCAAGAATTAATGCCAAAGATGCACCACTGCACGACAGAGCAACCTGACCGTTTTGCCCCTTTCGGGGCCTGGGGTCAGACATAAAAATAATACCGGAAAACATAGTCCGGACATACAGGGATAGAGGAAATTATGGCGTCCTGGGTTCTGCTTAGTGACTTATCAAACACGGCTTCCATAAGTCTGGCACTCGTCAGGCCCGGCGCGCGACCGGAAACCACCACACAATATCCGTGTGATTCGCTCGACAGCTTCAAACACGCCATAGAGGATTTCCTCAGCCTCAACCACCACCCGAAGCTGATGGGGGCCGCCGTATCTGCCTGCGGCTGGGAAACGGCAGCGGGCATTTCCATGCCCAACCACGCCTTTCGCCTGCACCGCAACACCCTGCGTGAGCTTCTGAACATCCAGCGCCTGCATATCGTCAATGACTGCGTATCGCGCGCCATGGCCGTGCCACGCCTGTATGATACCGAGGTGGTGAAAATCTGTGGCGGCGAAGGCGACGAAACCCTTGCCCGCGCCATGATCGGGGCCGGTCTGGGTTTGGGCATGGCCGGTATCCTGACCGATGAATTCAACCGTGCCACCGTTCTCCCCTGCGAAGGCGGCCATACGGATCTGGCGACAACCACACCGCGCGAACAGATCGTGTTCGACTGCCTCAGGCAAAAATACGGGCATGTGTCGCGCGAACGGGTAGCCTCATTACAGGGCCTGAGCGAAATCTATCATTGTCTGACCCTTGAGGACGAAGGCACAGACCTTACCCTGCCCGCTGCCGATATCCTGACACGCGCGCATCGCGGCGAAGCGCGGGCGCTTGAAACCGTCAGTCTGTGTACCGGCTGGCTGGCGGCCATGGCGGCAGATGTCACCCTGATGCTCGGCGCGCGCGGCGGCATCTATCTGTCGGGGCACCTCATTGCCCAGCTTGAGGGGCTGATCGACTGGCAGGCCTTTTCCGAACGCTTTACCGACAAGGGACGCCTCACCACCTTCATGCAGGAGATTCCGGTCTATATCACCCGCGTGCCGGACATCGAACTGATAGGCCTGACCACCCTGTTTGAATGAGCAAAACCCAGAGCGTGTTCCGTTCAAAATGAATCGGAACACGCTCTGACTTTTTGTTTCAACGCGCTTTTGAATCCGAAAAGTGCGTCACACTTTTCGGAAAGCGCTCTAAACATCCTCCCCTGCGAAGCGGGGAGGTCGCGCGACGACAGTTCGCGACGGAGGGGGCAAGCCTTGCGCTTCAGTCTGACAGGACAAGGGGTATGCAAACGCTGCCACGCCCCTTCCGTCTTTTTTAGCTGACGCTAAAAAATCCACCCTCCCCGCTTCGCAGGGAAGGATGTTCATTTCTATTTATCCTGCTTTTTCAGCTCGGTCAGAATATCGGCCAGAAGCTCCGTCTCGGTCGGCCCGGCCGGTGCGGCGGGCGGCGGCGGGAAGGCCTTGTTGACCAGCTTGACGACCAGGAAAATGGCAAAACCGATGATCACGAACTGAATAACGGCATTGATAAACAGGCCGTAGGCGATCGCCGCCTCTGCCGTACCTGCGGCCTCATTGGCCGGCACCAGCACCCATTTCAGGTCGGAGAAATCCACCCCGCCGGTCAGCACACCGATGGGCGGCATGAGGATATTATCGACCAGAGACGAGACGATCTTGCCAAAGGCCCCGCCAATGACCACACCGACCGCCAGGTCGATGGCATTGCCACGCGCCAGAAAGGTTTTAAATTCCGAGAGGATGCTCATTCAGATGTCCTTTGAACCGACAGACTGAGGTCGGGCAAATTATTCGTTATCGTCACCGGTAAGGTTCAGGCGTTCCCGCAACTCCTTGCCGCTTTTGAAAAAGGGCACATGCTTGGCAGGCACTGAAACCGCTTCGCCGGTACGGGGATTACGTCCCGCCCGCGCCGGACGTGAGCGCACAGACAGGGCACCAAAGCCGCGCAGCTCGACCCGCCCGCCTTTTTCCAGCGTATCAATCATGGATTCGAGGATCAGGTTGACCACCCGCTCCACATCCTTTTGCGTCATATGCGGATACTCGGACGCCAATCGTTCAATCAGCTCAGATTTTAACATCCTATCCCCCGAACAGTGGAGTTTTCGTCAGGTAGCATGATCGAAAATAAATGACGGATCAAGGGGTTGTTGCCAAATTAACTTAATGGTAGCGCTACCAAATCGCCACTGCCAACCGCCCCACCGGCCTTAAACCCTTACGAATTAGAGCGCTTTCCAAAAAATGTGACGCACTTTTCGGATTAAAAAGCGCGTAAAAACAAAAAATTAGAGCGCTGTTCCGATTCAATATGAACAGAACAGGCTCTAAGGCTGTGGGCAAAAAATAAGCCCCTGTCGCAGCGGGATGATAAAATCCTTTCGCAACAGGGGCTTAAATTCAGACCGGCGAACCGGTCAGGGACCTACTCCTTGGACTGACGCAGGGCCGCCCCAAGGATGTCACCCAGAGACGCGCCGGAATCCTGCGAGCCATATTGCTCGATGGCTTCCTTTTCCGCCGACATTTCCAGAGCCTTGATCGACACGCTGACCTTGCGGGCCGCCTTATCGACATTGGTGATCTGGGCGTCGATGCGGTCGCCGACGGCGAAACGCTCAACGCGCTGTTCGTTGCGGTCACGCGACAGGTCGGACTTGCGGATGAAGGCCGACATCGGGGCGTCGTCTTCGCCGAACTTCACTTCAATACCGCCCGAAGTCACTTCGGTCACGGTCACGGTGACGGTCTGACCCTTCTTGAAGGTGTCGCCGGTCATCGGATCGCCGCCCAGTTGCTTGACACCAAGCGAGATGCGTTCCTTCTCAACGTCCACGTCGAGAACCTTGGTCTTGATGACATCACCCTTCTTGTACTTGGTGATGGCTTCTTCGCCCGCGACGTTCCAGTCGAGGTCGGACAGGTGAACCATGCCGTCGATGTCGTTTTCAAAGCCGATGAACAGACCGAATTCGGTCGCGTTCTTGACTTCGCCTTCGATGGTCGAACCGACGGGGTGCTTCGCCAGGAAGTCATCCCACGGATTGGCCTGAGCCTGCTTGAGGCCCAGCGACACGCGACGCTTGGCGGCATCGACTTCGAGGACGACCACTTCGACTTCCTGCGAGGTCGAAACGATCTTGCCCGGATGGACGTTCTTCTTGGTCCAGGACATTTCGGAGACGTGAACCAGACCTTCAACGCCCGATTCCAGCTCAACGAAGGCGCCGTAGTCGGTGATGTTGGTGATACGGCCCGAGAACTTGCCGCCGACCGGATATTTCAGGTCAACGCCGTCCCACGGATCGGACTGAAGCTGCTTCATGCCGAGCGAGATACGTTGCGTATCGGGGTTGATCTTGATGATCTGAACCTTGACGCTGTCGCCGACATTGAGGACTTGCGACGGATGCGACACGCGCTTCCACGACATGTCGGTGACGTGCAGCAGGCCGTCGATGCCGCCGAGGTCAACGAACGCACCGTAGTCGGTGATGTTCTTGACGACGCCGTCACGGATTTCGCCTTCAGCCAGTTGCCCGACCAGCTCGGTGCGCTGTTCGGCACGGGCTTCTTCGAGGATGGCGCGACGCGACACGACGATATTGCCGCGCGGACGGTCCATTTTCAGGATGGCGAAGGGTTGTTCCTTGCCCATCAGAGGCGCGATGTCGCGCACCGGACGGATATCGACCTGAGAACCGGGCAGGAAGCCCGAAGCACCGTCCATATCGACCGTAAAGCCGCCCTTGACGCGACCGACGATCGTACCCATGACCGGCTCGCCCTTGTTGAACACGACTTCGAGGCGCGTCCAGGCTTCTTCGCGGCGGGCTTTTTCACGGCTGATGACGGCTTCGCCGACAGCGTTTTCAACGCGCTCAAGGAAGACTTCGACCGTGCTGCCGACCTTCAGGTTGGCGGCGTCGGAGCCGAATTCCTTGAGGGGGATGCGGCCTTCGGTCTTCAGACCGACATCGACGATGACGAAGTCCTTTTCAACGCCGACGACCAGGCCGTGTACGACCTGACCTTCAAGCATGTCGCGACCGTGCAGGCTTTCGTCCAGCAGGGCGGCAAAATCGTCACGCGACGGATTATATTCGCTCATTCAGTTCTCAGTTCTGGTTGGCGACCGGCACGGCGGAAAAGAGGCAGCATACTTCAGGGCAGGCATACGCACCTCAGGCCGTAACGGGCGGCTTTGGGAAAAAGGAAATTCGATAGAGTCCGCCGGATGATACATATCCGCAGGGGCGACGGCCGTGATCCCTGATCATCTTTGATAAGAACGCCGGTTAGATTTAGCCCCCTAAGGTGAGGCCACAGCGGTCTTTCACGATACGTCGCGCGTGTTCTATGGCCGCCTCTATACCTAAATCGGTGGTATCAAGCAAGACCGCATCTTTGGCCATTTCCAAAGGGGCCGAAGACCGCGACGAATCGCGTTCGTCCCTCAGGCGGATATCGGCCAGCACCTCGGCTTCGGTCAGGTCGGGCGTATCCCTGACCAGTTGCAGCCAGCGCCGGTGCGCACGCACCTCAGGGGCCGCCGTGACAAAGAGTTTCACATTGGCCTCAGGGGCAATGACCGTGCCGATGTCGCGGCCATCCAGCACCGCGCCCGAAGGCCTGCGGGCAAAGTCGATCTGATACTGTTTCAGGGCGGCACGGACTTCGGGCAGGGCCGCCACCTGCGACGCCCATTCCCCCGCCCCCCTGCCCCGAAGGGACGGGTTTTCCAGAAGCTCCGGCGTAATCTCAGAGGCCAGTGCGGCCACAGCGGCAGCGTCCGTCATATCGCCCTCAGCATGCGCGCGAAGGTAACCAACGGCGCGGTACAGAAGGCCCGTATCAAGCATCGGCAGGTCATAATCGGCTGCAAGGCGCGACGCGAGCGTCCCCTTGCCCGAAGCGGCGGGGCCATCAAAGGCGATGATCAGCGGCTTAGTCATAGCCAGTCCGCTTACACTGCCTGAAAGCACAGCGTAACAAAAAAGCACAAACCTTTAGTCAAATTTTATCACCGGTCTGATATACAGGTTCCCCTCGGATCATCAGCAGGAAGACCTATGAGCCAGCGTAAATATTTCGGTACCGACGGCATCCGTGGCCGCGCCAACACCTTTCCCATGACCGCCGAAGTCGCCTATCGCGTCGGCATGGCGGCGGGCAAGATGTTCATGTCCGAAAGCGACCGCCGGCATCTGGTGGTCATCGGCAAGGACACGCGCCTGTCGGGCTATATGATCGAACCGGCCCTGGTGGCGGGCTTTACCTCGGTGGGCATGGATGTGCGCCTGTTCGGGCCGCTGCCGACGCCGGGCGTGGCCCTGATGACCCGCTCGATGCGCGCCGATCTGGGGGTGATGATTTCCGCCTCGCACAACGGCTTTGCCGATAATGGCATCAAGCTGTTCGGGCCGGACGGCTACAAGCTGTCGGACGAGGTCGAGCTTGAGATCGAAGCGCGCATGGACGGCAATATCCTCGAAGGCGTCGCCGATCCGCACAAGCTGGGTCGGGTGCAGCGCGTCGATGACGCCCAGTGGCGCTATGTCGAAATCGCCAAGGCCACCTTCCCGCGCGACCTGCGCCTCAAGGGCCTGCGCATCGTCATCGACTGTGCCAATGGCGCCGCCTACAAGGTGGCCCCGACCGCACTCTATGAGCTGGGAGCCGAGGTGTTTTCCATCGGCGTCACGCCCGACGGGGTCAATATCAACGAAAAATGCGGCTCGACCCAGCCCGCCGCCATGATCGAAAAGGTCAGGGAACTGCGCGCCGATATCGGCATTGCCCTTGATGGCGATGCCGACCGCGTGGTTATCTGCGACGAAAAGGGCCAGATCGTCGATGGCGATCAGATCATGGCCATTATCGCCTCGCACTGGGCCGCCAAGGGCCAGCTCAAAGGCGGCGGCGTCGTGGCCACGGTGATGTCCAATCTCGGTTTCGAGCGCCTGATGCAGTCCAAGGGCCTGAGCCTTGAGCGCACAAAGGTCGGCGACCGCTATGTCATGGAACGGATGCGCGAAGGCGGCTTCAATCTGGGCGGAGAGCAGTCGGGCCATGTCATCATGCGCGACCATGCGACGACCGGCGACGGCCTGATCGCCGCGCTTCAGGTGCTGGCGGTGCGCGTCGAATCGGGCAAACCGGTCAGCGAACTGGCGCATCAGTTCAAGCCGGTGCCGCAACTGCTGAAAAATGTGCGCTTCAGCGGCGAAAGCCCTCTGAAATCAGAGGCCGTTCAGGCCGCCATTGCCGAGGCCGAAAACCAGCTAAAGGGCGAAGGCCGCGTGCTGGTGCGGCCTTCGGGCACCGAACCCCTGATCCGCGTCATGGCCGAGGGCGATGACGAAACCAGGGTCAAGGCCGCGGTAAAACACATCACCGACGCCATCACCGGTTAAAAAAATCCTCCCCTGCATAGCGGGGGAGGATTTTTTTATGCCATATGGAAAACGTGTTTGAGATCAACAGATACCGGCGAATTGTCGGGATTTGTATCCATGATGTCAGCCATATAGGCCCACCACTTTTTCATCACCGGATGGTTCGGCAGGTCGGCCATGCCATGATCGGCGGTGCGTTTCAGCACGCCGAACAGGGTCAGGGTATCGGTATCGAGAAAGATCGAATAGTCGGACACACCGGCCTGATGCAGAAGGTCGGACAGTTCCGGCCAGATCTCATCATGGCGCTTTTGATATTCGGCTTCAAAACCGGGCTTGAGCTGCATCTTGAAGGCGTGGATTTGCAGGGTCATGGGCAGTAATTCCTTAATCAGTTACCTGAGACGGGGGCGACGACCTTGCGCATTTGCGGCCAGTCGGCGGGATTGAGTTCATACTGGCGCGGATCGGCGGGCCGGGCCGGATCGAAGGCGGTAAAATCCGCCGCAGGCTTCAGATCAAGCCCCGCGGCCGGATCGGTAATGACGCGGGCGACATAGTTGGCAATCGTCCACGCACCATAGGCATTATGGTGGGTCTTGTCCGTGCCGTTGGAGGCAAAGGCCAGCGGACTGACCTCCGGCCCCAGCGCTTCATATAGCGTCGTGGTTTGCTGCGTCAGATCGACCAGCGGCAATTTAAGCTCGGCGGCCACGTCACGCACCGCCTGATCATAGCCCTTATGCGTGTTTTCGATATGGCCGTCCTTGAAGAAGCGCCGCGCCACCGGCGTGATCAGCACCACCTTGACGCCACGGGTTTCGGCATCGGCGACAAAGGCCTTCAGCCAGGCCGGATAACCGCGATCGGGGCTGACATAGGTGCGCGGCCATTGTTTCTTTTCGTCATTATGCGCAAACTGAATCAGCAGGATATCGCCTTCGCGCACCTGACTGAGCAGCTTGTCCCAGCGCAGCGAGGTGACAAAGGACTTCATCGTCTCGCCCGAACGCGCATGGTTGGCCACGGCCACCTCACCGCTCAGGAAACGCGGCAGCATCTGGCCCCATGAGGCATAGTCCCCGCCGCCCTGATCGGTGACGGTCGAATCACCCGCCAGAAACACGCGCCGCGCCCTGACCGGCTCCAGAGTAATCGAACGCACCTGTGCCGCTTCCGGCCCCGACAGGCTGAGGGTCAGCACATCGTCCCAGCTGCGGCTGATGTCCTCATCACCCCTCAGGCCGACCTTCGGCGCATCGACGACATCCTGTTCGGACTTTTCGCCCAGATACGGACTGCGCACATTGACGATAAATTCGACCGTGCGCGTTTCCTTCTTTTTCAGCACGACCGGCGGCAGCATCAGGCGGCGGTCCTCGGCCCACAGGCTGGTGCGCGTCGCCTTTGCACCGGAATCCAGCACCATACGCACGCGGTAATCGCCTTCGGGCACACGCACGGAAAAGGCCGTTTCATTGCTGCCGCTGCGGCTGGTAAAACCGTAACCGGCCTCGCCGTTCCAGACCTGACCCGCCGCCACATAGGTGGTATCAGGGGTCGTATCAGGCCCTGTCGTCGTTTTCGGCGCGGTAAAGACAAAGCTGTGGGCCGCCTCGAAGGTGGCAGGCATGGCAGAGGCTCCAAACGCTACGCCCCCGAACAGGGCCAAAGACAAACCGAGCCACAAACCGGAGGCCCGACTTTTGACGCGCCGATTTGTCTGATTGATTTTGATCGTAACGCCGCTTTTTGTGCGCATATCAGCCCCTTTTATGCTCGTTTTTGATATTTTTTCATTGATATGCGCATTAGTCAATGTCATCTTAACACCCAAATGGCGGTCGGGCCGCATGGCCCCCTGTCCGCTTGTCTGCGCCGTCCTGTGCGGCCCCGATCAAGCGGCAATAAGCCAGTTTCGTGGGAACCCCCTGTAAGGAAGACCGAGTTTATGATCCACTTTGCCACGCGCCGGAAGGGCGCGGTTCTGTCACAGACCTCACGCGCCGTACTGATGGCCGCCCTGATCGGAATGGGTGGACAGGCCTTTGCACAGGAACTTGGCATACCTCAGGCTTCGGACGCGGCCGCTGCTTCCGGCCCTGCGACGCTACAGCCCGCCCCCGTCACCCACACGCCGGACGGACAGGTCAATATCCCCGCAACGGCGGAAAAAGACGGCCCCGTCTTTATTATGTCGAGCTTTCTGGCCTCGTCGCAAAACACCCTGAGCCTGTTTGCCTCGGACGACGGCACCAGCTTCCACACCCTGCGTTCCGAAGCCTATACGCCGGCAAACAGCCTGCTGCGTGATCCGTCGATCATTCACCATACGGACGGCTATTACTATGTCGTCTATACGACCGACTGGAACGGCAGCGACTTCGGCGTTCTGAAATCGAAGAACCTGAAAGACTGGGAATTTGTCCGCCATGTGCCCGTGGCACTTGAGGGCGTGACCAATACCTGGGCACCGGAATGGTTCCGTGACACCGACGGTTCGCTGAAGGTCATCGTCTCCCTGTCGAAAAACAGCACCGGCGGCCCGTTCGGCGCCTATATGATCGAGGTCAGCGACGATCTCAGCCAGTGGTCGGCCCCGATCGCGCTTGAGGGCCTTCAGGGCAACTATATCGACACCTTCGTCGTCGCCAATGACGACGGCAGCGGCTACACCGCCTTCACCAAGAACGAGACGACGAAATTCATCGAACTGGCGACCGCCAAATCCCTCAGGGGGCCGTGGAAGCTGGAAAAGACCGGTGACTGGGCTGGTTGGGGCGGGCCGTCCGAAGGTCAGGCGCTCGTCAAACTGCCTGACGGCGGCTGGCGCATCTATTTCGATGACTACATGACCAAGCACTACTGGTATTCCGACAGCCATGACGGCTTCAGGACCTGGACGCCGAAGAAGGAAATCGGCGGCGTGTCGGGGTCGGTGCGTCATTTCACGGTTCTGTCCGAAGACCGCAAGACCTATGCCGAAGCCACCAAACCGGCCGGCACACCCAAAACCATCACCTGGGATCAGCACTCCATGATGGTGGACGGGGAACGCATCGTCGTCTGGTCGGGTGAGATTCACCCCTTCCGCCTGCCCAGCCCGTCCCTGTGGCGTGATGTCATCCAGAAGATGAAGGCCTCAGGCTTCAACGGCGTCGCCTTCTATTTCGACTGGGGTTACCATTCGTCCGCGCCGGGGGTCTATGACTTCTCGAACGTGCGCAATGTCGAGCGCGCGCTGGAAATCGCTGCCGAAGAAGGCATGTATGTCATTGCCCGCACCGGCCCCTATGTGAACGCCGAACTGACCGGCGGCGGCTATCCCGGCTGGATGCTGCGCCAGCGCGGCGAAGCCCGCACTGACGATCCCCTGTATCTGGCGGCCACCGATGAGTGGATGAGCCAGATCAACCCGATCATCGCCCGCCACCAGCTGACGACCGGCGGCGGCACGGTCATCGCCTATCAGCTGGAAAACGAGCTGGGCAAGGTCGAACCCAAACATGTGCGTCAGATGGAGCATCTGGCGAAAAAGGCGCGTGAAGACGGCATTACCGTGCCGTTCTTCCATAATGCCGCCGGTCGCCTGCCCGACTGGACACCGAAAAACTCGACCGCGCCATGGGCCAATTCCGGCCCGACGGATATGTATGCCTTTGACGGCTATCCGGGCGGCACCTGTAATGTCCATGCCGATCCGTCAGGGCCGAGCATTGCGCCGGACTGGGGCATCTATGGCAAGGGCGGCACCAAGGTCGGTTCCCTGTCCTCTCCCAACACGCCGGGCTTTGCGGCGGAACTGGGGGGCGGCTGGTTCGACTACTGGGGATCGAACGGCACCTATGACTGTACGTCAAAGCGTCAGGGCGTCGGCTATCAGCGGGTATTCTATGGCACCAACCTGATCAACCGCATCACCATCCATAACATCTACATGACTTTCGGCGGCACCTCGTGGGGCTGGCTGGCGGGGCCGGTCGTCTATACCTCCTACGACTACGGCGCAGCCATTTCCGAAGATCGCGGCCTGCGGGACAAGGCCTATGCCCTCAAGCAACAGGGCATGTTCGTTCAGGCTGCCGAAAAGGTGCTGGGCGAAATGGACAAGGGGCCGGTCATCACCCCGTCCAGCGACAAGGTGCAGATCTATCACAATATCAATCCGTCGCTCGGCACCCATGTGCTGTTCGCGGTACATAATCCGTCGAACCGCCTGACCGACGATGCCTTTAGCTTCGACCTGACGACAAAGGACGGCAGTTACAAGATCGCCTCGCGCCTCAACGGGCAGGACGCCAAGTTCTTCCTCGCCGCCTATGAGATGGAGCGTCAGCATCTGGTCTATTCGACCTCCGAGCTTCAGACGCACCTGCAACAGGGAGAACGCGACGTGGTGCTGCTTCAGGGCCGCACCGGCGAAGCCGGTGAAACCGTCCTGCGCTACAGCTCGGCACCTAAGGTCACCGTCCTGTCGGGCAAGGTATCGTCAAAATTCGACGCCAAAAAAGGCGACCTGCGCCTGAACTATACGCATCAGGGCCTGACACGCGTGCTGATCAGCGGCGGCGGCCGCGCCCCGATGCTCCTGCTGCTGGCCGATGAACCGACAAGCTGGCGCTTCTGGCGTCAGGACACCGAAGCCGGCGCCGTGCTGCAACATACGCCCGCCCTTGTGCGCCATGCCGATCTTAACGGCACGGCTCTGGCCCTCACCGGTGACACGACCGAAGACAGCACCATCGACATCTGGTCGCCGGTCGCACTTGATAGCGTCACCTTCAACGGTGAAGCCCTGCACCTGACGCCACAGGCCGACGGCAGCTATCAGACCACGCCGGTCAGGGGGCCTGAGGCCTTCACCCTGCCGAAACTGGCCGATCTCGACTGGACGCGCCGCTTCGATTCGCTTGAGGCCGATCCGGCCTTTGACGATTCCCAATGGGTCAGGGCCGACAACCGCGCCTCCGCCGCCCAGACCTGGACGACGCCCGAACGCGGTCAGCCGACCCTGTCGATGAGCGATTACGGCTTCCACCACGGCGATGTCTGGTATCGCGGCCGCGTCACGATCGATGACCTGAAAAACAACCGCCTTGAGCTGTTCTACGGTGCCGGTGGCGCGGGCATGATTCAGGTGTGGTTCGACGGCAAATATGTCGGCATGGACGAACTGGATACCGGTCGCTCCTTCCCCGAAACCAATGACAGCGTGACCTTCACCCTGCCGGTGGAAACCACGGGTGAACATGTCATCGCCATTCAGGTGCGTAACAACGCCCATAACTGGGATCTGATGGCCGACGACTATCACCGCGAAGCGCGTGGCCTGATCGCCGCCAACCTGACCTCCAAGGCCGGTCAGCGCTTTGCCGTGCCGATCGAATGGCGCATTCAGGGCAATAAGGGCGGTGAGAAAATCGCCGATCTGGTGCGTGGCCCGATGAACAATGGCGGCCTGTATGGCGAACGCGAAGGCTGGTACCTGCCTGTTGCCGCAGGCAGCACCGCCGCCAAGGGCTGGGACGCAGTGAAAACCACCGATGCCCCGCCGGCCCCAGGCACCTACTGGCTGCGGACGACGTTTAACCTCGATCTGCCCAAAGATCATGACATTCAGCTGGGCCTCAGCTTCGGTGACACGACCAAACCGCGTTCGGAACGTGAAAACCGTGTGCTGATCTTCGTCAACGGCTGGAATATGGGCCAGTTCATCGCCCATATCGGCCCGCAACGCACCTTCGTCATCCCGCCGGGGATTCTCAATCCCAACGGCGAAAACACCATCGCACTGGCCGTCACCACGGACGGCAAGCCTGAAAACGCACTTGAGCCGGTCGAACTGGTCAATCTGCGTACCGCTCGTGGGGGCGTCCCTCTGGAGATCATGCCCGCCTCACGCTCCCTGCAACGCTAACCCCAAAGCCTGATTATAGTAGCCGATATGAACAACCAGACCCTGAAACCCGTCGATTCCTCGAAACTCCCGCCGCTTCTGCGTCACCAGACCGCCGATCTGGGGGCTGACCGCGAAGACATCCGTGGCGCGGTGGACAAGCTGATCAACAACCTCGTCAACATCAAAGATGAGACGGGTGAGTTCCTGCTGCGCCTTGAAGACGGGCGGGTGATCGACACCAAGTCCTGGCACGGTTTTGAGTGGACGCACGGCGTCGGGCTTTATGGCATCTACAAGGTATGGGAGCTGACCGGCGACCAGACGGCGTGGGACATCATGATCGACTGGTTCGAGGCGCGCATCAGGGAAGGTATGCCTTCGCGCAACATCAATACGGTGGCCCCGTTCCTGACACTGGCCTATCTGTATGAGCGCACCGGCAACCGCACCTTCCTGCCCTATCTCGATGTCTGGGCCGAGTGGGTTTATAAGGAGCTGCCGCGCACCGAAGAAGGCGGCTTCCAGCATATCGTCTATAACAGCGTCAATAACCAGCAGATGTGGGACGACACCCTGATGATGTCGGTCATGCCGCTGGCCAAGATCGGCCTGCTGCTCAACCGCCCGCACTATGTCGAGGAAGCCAAGCGCCAGTTCCTGATCCACGCCAAATATCTGGCCGACCGCAAGACCGGCCTGTGGTTCCACGGCTGGACGTTCGATGGCCGCCACAACTTCGCCAATGCCCTGTGGGCGCGCGGCAATTCGTGGGTCACCATCGTCATCCCTGAGTTCATCGAGCTGCTCGACCTGCCCGAAGGCGATGCGGTACGCACCTTCCTGATCGATACCTTCGAGGCACAGGTCAGGGCGCTGAAAAAGTTTCAGGCCCCGTCCGGTCTGTGGCGCACCATCCTCGATGATGAAACCTCTTACGAAGAAGCCTCGGCCTCGGCCGGTTTCGCCTACGGCATCCTCAAGGCCGTGCGCAAGGGCTATATCTCGAAGGACTATGAAGAGATGGGCATCCGCGCCGCCAAGGCCGTGCGTGCGCACATTTCCGAAGACGGGGAACTGACGCAGGTGTCCTTCGGTACGCCGGTGTTCAACTCCATTCAGGAATATAAGGACATTCCCCTGACCTCCATGCCCTTCGGTCAGGCCATGGCCCTTCTGACTATGGGCGAATTCCTGTATCGCTTCATCTAAGCCTTTCGGAAAAAGTTTCCCGTTTTGCGCGGGGAACTTTTTCCGTATCAGACACGGAAATCTTCAGGGGCGGCCCTGAAGGCTTTTCGCTTTTAACATTCCGGCCCCGCGCCGGAAAAAGGCCGCCGGGAGACACTGAAGATGGCGATATCCTCTGCCGTTAGAACACCTAAGTGGTACAATTACTGGGGCTGGGGTTCCGGCGATCTGGTCGGGGCCGGTATTACCGCCGTAACGGCGGGGTGGATGATCTATTTCTACACCACCTTCTGCGGCATCAGTATCGAGGCGGCTGGCAGCATCTTCGCCATTTCGCGTTTTTTCGACGCCTTCACCTGTCCCCTGATCGGCTATATTTCCGACAATCTGCGCCATACATGGATCGGTCGCAAAATCGGGCGGCGCAAGGTATTCCTGCTCATTGCCATACCGCTGCTGCCGTCCTTTGCCCTGATGTGGATCACCGGCCACAGCTTTTACTACTACCTGTTCTCCTACCTGTTCTTTGAGCTGATCTATAATTTTGTCCTCATCCCGTGGGAAACCATGCCCGCAGAAATGAGCAAGGACTATAAGGTCAAGGCCCGCTTTGCCGGTGCGCGCATCCTGTGTGCGCAGGCCTCCGCCGTTCTGGCCTCCTACCTGCCGACCCTGATCATCAATACCCTGGGCAAGGATTCGGCCAATACCTTCCTGATCAACGGGGCCATATTCGGCGTGCTGGCCTCTCTGGTGGTGCTGCTGTCAGTCATCTTCACCTGGGAACGCCCCTATACCGAAGACGAAAAGGTGATCCGTCCTGAGCCGCTGAACCTCTCGCGCGCCGTGATGATCCCCTTCAATATGTTCAAAGACCTGTTTTCCACCCTGCGCATCCGCGCCTTCCGTCAGCATCTGGCCATCTATCTCGGCGGCTATATCTCGCAGGACGTCTTTAACGCCACCTTTGCCATCTTCGTCGCCGCCGTGATGATGGGATCGACCCTGATCATCTCGCAACTGATGACGACCATGTACATCGTGCAGTTCATCTCGGTGATGTTCGCTATCCGCATCGTCATGAAGGCAGGCCCGACGCGCGCCTATGCGCTGGCCATCGTTGCGGTGATCATCGCCTGCCTGCTGTACTACGCCTTTTTCCTGCATCAGCCCGAAGGCTTTGCTGAGGCCATCCGCAGCATCGAACACAATATTTTCGGCGGCTTCGGCAAGGTGTCACCGCTGATCCTGTTCTGGCTTCTGGTGCCGGTCATTTTCGCCGGTCTGGGGCGCGGGACGCTGAACTTCGTGCCGTGGTCGGTGTATAACTACCTGCCCGACGTTGATGAAGCCGTCACCGGTCAGCGCCGCGAAGGCATTTTCGCCGGTGTCATGACCCTTGTGCGCAAGCTCAGTCAGGCCGTCGCCATCTGGGGCACCAGTCAGCTCATCGGCATGGGCGGCTATGTCAGCGGTGACAAGACCCAGACCCCGCACGCCATTCACGTTCTGGTGCTGGTGATGGTGATCGGGCCGATCGTCGTCATGCTGGCCGGTCTGGTAATTGCCCTGAAGTTCCGCCTCAATGCCAGAACCCATGCCGTGCTGATGGATGAGGTCGAACGCCTGCGCGCCGGGGCCACCAAACCCGCCACCACCGAAAGCGGCCAGATCGTCGAAGACCTTACCGGCTGGAAATACGAAACCCTCTGGGGTCGCGGCCGCAAATAACAGAACCCGCCGGTTTCAGGGCATCATCCCTGAACCGGCACCTTACAGCCAATCCTGATTTACAGGCCAAAGAGAGCATCAAGATGTTACTGAAAGACAAAGTATTGCTGGTCACGGGCGCGTCCAAGGGTATCGGCGCGGCCATCGCCGTCGGTGCCGCCCGTCAGGGCGCGAAGGTCGGTATCAATTACGGCGGCGATTCCGCTGCCGCCGAAAAGGTCGTGGCCGAAATCAAGGGCTTCGGCGGCGACGCTTTTGCGCAAAAAGGCGATGTGTCCGATCCCGCCGTGGCGCAGGCCTTTATTGCCGCCGGTGTCGAAGCCTATGGCAAGGTCGATGTGTTTGTGAACAATGCCGGCATCTGCCCGTTCCACAGCCTGCTGGATATGCCCGTCGATGTGGTTGACCGCACCATCAAGGTCAATCTGAACGGTGCCTATTATATGGTTCAGGCCGCCGCTCAGCAGATGGTCAAACAGGGTCATGGCGGCTCGATCATCGCCGTGTCGTCGATCTCGGCGCTGGTCGGCGGTGAGTATCAGACCCACTACACCCCGACCAAGGCCGGTGTGCTGTCGCTGATGCAATCGACGGCTATCGCGCTCGGCAAGCATGGCATCCGCGCCAATGCGGTTCTGCCGGGCACCATCCTGACCGACATCAACAAGGATGACCTCGCCGATGTCGAAAAGCGCACCTATATGGAAAAGCGCGTGCCGCTCGGTCGTCTGGGCGCCCCCGAAGATCTGGCCGGGCCGGTGATCTTCCTTGCGTCCGATGAACTGGCGGGCTATGTCACAGGGGCATCCCTGCTGGTCGATGGCGGCATGTTCGTCAATCTCCAGTAAGTCTGTTTTCTGACCGGATGCGCGAGCCATAAGCCAACGCATCGCCATCCGGTTACAGCGCCGCCTTCGCCCCGCCTGTTTCACCGGCGGGGTTTTTTATGAAAGAGCCTGTCATGTGCCAGAACAGTCTGTACCGTAAGACCTATCACGCCACCCATCCCGATTCGATGGACTATGCCGATACGCAGGACCTGCGCGACAAATACCTGATCGATACCATCTTCACACCCGATCAGGTCATGCTCAACTACACCCATTTCGAGCGCTTCGTCATTGGCGGCGCGGCACCGGTCGGTCAGACCCTGAAACTGCCCGATCAGACGGAGCCAGCCTCGGCCGCCGGTCATCCCTTCCTTGAGCGCCGCGAGCTGGGCGTCATCAATGTCGGCAGCGGCACAGGCACGGTCACCGTCGATGGCGTGGCCTATGATCTGGCGCCAAAGGACGGGCTTTATATCCCCTCAGGCACCAAAGAAGTGCTGTTTGCCTCGCATCAGCCCGCCGATCCGGCCCTGTTCTACCTGACCTCCACCCCGTCGCATGCCCGTTATGAGACGGTGAAGATCTCCATCGATCAGGCCGTGCCGCTTGAACGCGGATCGCTCGAACAATCCAATGAACGCGTCATCTATCAGTATGTGGTGCCCGGCACCGCCAAATCCTCGCAACTGCTGCTCGGCCTGACCATTCTCTCGCCGGGGTCGGTGTGGAACACCATGCCGCCGCACCTGCACGACCGCCGTTCCGAGGTCTATTTCTATTTCAATCTCGGTGAAAACGACCGCGTGTTTCACTTCATGGGTGAGCCTGAGGCCGCCCGTCATATCGTCATGCAGAACAATCAGGCCGTCGTCTCACCGCCCTGGTCGATCCATATGGGCGCCGGAACCTCGAACTATGCGTTTATCTGGGCTATGGGCGGGGAAAACCTCGACTATACCGACATGGACGTGATTGATATCTGTCAGCTTGCTTAACTCTTGGAACTATAAAGGAATATTCCACATGGCTAATCCGTTTGATCTCACCGGCAAGGTTGCCATTGTTACCGGCGGCAATAAAGGTCTGGGTCAGGGCATCGCCATCGCGCTGGCCGAAGCCGGTGCCGACATCGCCGTCGTCTCCACCCGTTCGGAAACGGAAACCGTTGACAGGGTGAAGGCGCTGGGGCGTAAGGCCATTCATATCGCCGCCGACCTGACCTCAACGGAACCGGTCGCCCGCATCATCGAAACCACCCTGAAAGAACTCGGCGGCCTGCATATTCTGGTCAATAATGCCGGTATGATCCGCCGCGCCGACAGTGTCGATTTCACCGAAGCCGACTGGGACGCGGTCATCGACCTGAACCTCAAGAGCGTGTTCTTCCTGTCTCAGGCCGTTGGCAAGCACTTCATCGCGCAAGGCTCGGGCAAGATCATCAATATCGCCTCCATGCTGTCCTTCCAGGGCGGCATCCGCGTGCCGTCCTATACGGCCTCGAAGTCCGGTCTGGCCGGTATCACCAAACTGCTGGCCAATGAATGGGCAGCCAGGGGCGTGAACATCAACGCCATTGCGCCGGGCTATATGGCTACCGACAACACCGCAGCCCTTCAGGCCGACGAAGCGCGCAACAAGGCGATCCTCGACCGCATCCCCGCCGCCCGCTGGGGTGAGCCGTCCGACATGGGCGGGGCGGCTGTGTTCCTCGCCTCCTCCGCTTCGGACTATGTCAATGGCGCGGTTATCCCTGTCGATGGCGGCTGGCTGGCACGGTAATTCGCCACACATAGCGATTAAAAAACCCTCCGGTACACACCGGAGGGTTTTTCTATTCAGCGCTCACTGTCGATCAGACTGATGATGTCCTCAATGGGCAGGTACAGTTTCAACTGCTTTTCATCCAGCCAGTGAAATCCCAATTGAATATAAAAATCAGCGACTTTTCTATCGGCAGCCCTTAGCCACACCCATATGGCCCCAACCGTTTGTGCCACCACATAGACCTGATGAAGCGCATGAGCGACCAGAAGTTTGCCCACCCCTCTGGCCTGATACGTTTTTGTTACGCCCACCATCTCTATCTGCACCGCAGGGTCTGTGTGTTTTTTCGCCCTGCCCGATGTAATTTGGGTCATGACCAGCGCATAGTAACCAATGACAATATGGGCATCGCTTTCACACGCCACATATATGCGCTTTCGGAATTGAGCGTGATCCCTGTACGCTTGCTGGCAAAAGGCATCTATGGCGTCATTACCGCAACAGAAAGCCTCACGGTCATGCTGGAGGCCAAGAGGCTCGACACGATATTGCAAAAACCTGTCCGTCAGTCGGGCTTGACCATGCGCATCCCCTGCGCAAACAGGTCTTTCAGCGCCTGTGTCGGCTTGCCTGACGCCTGACGCACCTCCGTCATGCGCCGATAGGTTTCGCGCTTAACGGTCAGGACGGTCTGGGTCTCATTCTGTCTGGGCTTGGCAACCATAGCCATCTCTCTGGGATCAACAGGCATAAAATAACTCTAAATGATCCGAATTTCAATTTTAAAGCGCATATCGCTTATCTGCATAGCGGCCAGCAAAAAACCCTCCGGTACACACCGGAGGGTTTTTTTCATTCTCAGACCGCCTCGGCGACCTTCGCATATTCTTCGATCTGATCGAAGTTCATGTAGCGGTACACCTTGTCGCCCGCTTCATTGATCACGCCCATATCGGCCAGATATTCCGCAACCGTCGGCAGACGCCCCAGCTTCGCAGCAATGGCCGCCAGTTCCGCCGAAGACAGGAAGACGTTACTGTTCTTGCCCAGACGGTTGGGGAAGTTACGCGTCGAAGTGGACACGACGGTCGCCCCTTCGCGCACCTGCGCCTGATTACCCATACACAGCGAGCAGCCGGGCATTTCCATGCGCGCACCGGCGGTCCCCAGCACGTTATAATGACCTTCCCTGGTCAGTTCGGCGGCATCCATCTTGGTCGGCGGCGCGACCCACAGGCGCGTCGGAATGTCCTTCTTGCCATTGAGCAGCAAGGACGCGGCGCGGAAGTGGCCGATATTGGTCATGCACGACCCGATAAAGACCTCATCAATGGCTGTCCCCTGAACCTCGGACAGCAGACGCGCATCGTCAGGATCGTTCGGGGCGCAGAGGATCGGCTCCCTGATGTCATTGAGGTCGATCTCAATGACATGGGCATATTCGGCGTCCGCATCAGCCTGCATCAGCACCGGATTGGCCAGCCAGTTCTCCATGGCCTCGATGCGGCGTTGCAGGGTGCGGGCATCCTGATAACCGTCGGCGATCATGTTCTTCATCAGCACGATGTTCGAGGTCATATATTCGATGATCGGCTCTTTGTTGAGCTTCACCGTACAACCCGCCGCCGAGCGTTCCGCCGAGGCGTCGGTCAGCTCGAACGCCTGTTCGACCTTCAGGTCAGGCAGGCCTTCGATTTCGAGAATCCGGCCTGAGAAGGCATTGACCTTACCCGCCTTGGCCACCGTCAGCAGGCCCTGCTTGATGGCATAATAAGGAATGGCGTGAACCAGATCGCGCAGGGTGATACCGGGCTGCATCTGGCCCTTGAAGCGTACCAGCACCGATTCCGGCATATCAAGCGGCATAACCCCCGTCGCCGCGCCAAAGGCCACAAGGCCCGAACCGGCGGGGAAGGAAATCCCGATCGGGAAGCGGGTGTGCGAGTCGCCGCCGGTGCCGACCGTATCGGGCAACAGCAGGCGGTTGAGCCACGAGTGGATCACCCCGTCGCCGGGACGCAGCGCCACGCCGCCACGATTGGAGATAAAGGCCGGAAGCTCACGGTGGGTCTTCACGTCCACCGGCTTGGGATAGGCCGCCGTATGACAGAAGGACTGCATCACCAGATCAGCCGAGAAGCCGAGGCAGGCGAGGTCTTTCAACTCGTCGCGCGTCATCGGGCCGGTCGTATCCTGAGAGCCGACCGTCGTCATCTTCGGTTCGCAATAGGTGCCCGGACGAATGCCCTGACCTTCGGGCAGGCCACAGGCCTTGCCGACCATCTTCTGCGCCAGCGTAAAACCGGCGCTGGAGGTCGCCGGTGCCACCGGCAGGCGGAAGGCATCGGACGGGGCCAGGCCCAGAAACTCACGCGCCTTGGCGGTCAGCGAGCGGCCAATGATCAGGTTGATCCGGCCACCGGCCTGCACCTCATCAAGGATGACATGCGACTTGAGGGCGAAATCGGCGACCGTCTGGTCGTCCTTTTCGATCTTGCCCGCATAGGGATAGATGTCGATGACATCGCCCATATTGAGGGCCGTCACATCGACCTCGATCGGCAGGGCACCGGAATCTTCCTGCGTATTGAAGAAGATCGGCGCAATCTTGCCCCCAAGGGTCACGCCGCCGAAACGCTTGTTGGGCACGAACGGAATGTCCTGACCCGTGGCCCAGATCACCGAATTGGTCGCCGACTTACGCGACGAGCCGGTGCCGACGACATCGCCGACATAGGCCACCAGATGCCCTTTGGCCTTCAGGTCTTCGATGAACCGGATCGGGCCGCGAACGCCGTCCTGCTCAGGCGTAATGCCCGGACGCGCGTTTTTCAGCATGGCCAGATAGTGCAGCGGAATGTCCGGCCGCGACCAGGCATCCGGTGCCGGAGACAGGTCGTCCGTATTGGTTTCGCCCGTGACCTTGAACACGGTGACGGTGATCTTTTCGGCCACCTTGTCGCGTGAGGTGAACCATTCGGCATCGGCCCAGGACTGCACCACGGCCTTGGCATTGGCGTTGCCGCCCTTGGCCAGTTCGGCGACATCATGGAAGAAGTCGAACATCAGAAGGGTTTTCTTCAGCGCTTCGGCGGCAATGGCCCCGACCTGCGCATCCCCCAGAAGATCGATCAGCGGCTTGACATTATAGCCGCCGACCATCGTCCCCAGAAGCTCGGTCGCCCGCTCACGCGAAATCAGTTCGACCGGAAAATCGCCATGCGCCACCGCCGACAGGAACGAGGCCTTGACCTTGGCCGCGTCATCGACCCCCGGCGGCACGCGGTAGGTCAGAAGGTCGAGCAGGAATTCGGCCTCACCCGCAGGCGGAGACTTGATCAGTTCGATGACTTCGGCGGTCTGTTCGGCCGACAGGGGCAGGGGCGGAATGCCCAGCGCAGCACGCTCGGCAACATGTTCACGATAAGCGGAAAGCATGGATGGGATACCTTGGTGGGGGAAGAATGATCTTTGCCCTGAGCCTCTAATGCAGTCGGGCGCAAAAGCCTAGAGCCAGCGGGCAAAAAGACGGATTCCGGCGGCATTATTTTTAATATCTGAAGCGCATATTTCACATATGAACGTGAGTTTTTTCTGTGACGGCCTTTATGCCGCCTTCGGGCTGGACGGAGGTGTCCGGTTCCGCCGTGCGCATCAGGACTTCCATCAGGCGCGTCGGATCGATAGGCTTGGTCAGCACCTCATAGATGCCGATATCGGCCCAGGCCTGCATATGTTGCTCAAGCGCATTGGCCGTCAGGGCCACCACCGGCGTCCGGCAGTTGGGGCCATTATTGTCGCGTAAGGCCAGCGTCGCCTCTATGCCGCCCATGACCGGCATCTGCATGTCCATCAGGATCAGGTCGAAGGGCTGACCCTGCGCCACCTCAAGGGCTTCGGCCCCGTCACCGGCCATGACGCATTCCCAGCCCAGCGGCTGCACGAACAGGGAGACGATGCGGCGGTTGACCTCATGGTCATCGACCACCAGCACGCGGCGCGGCACCGCAGGCGTCGGCAGCACCGGCACGGGATCGGCCTCGTCACCGGCTTCATCGGTATCGGCCATTTCATAGGGCAGGCTCAGGCAAAAGACCGAGCCTTCGCCCTCGACCGAACTAACCTCGATCTCACCGCCCATCAGCCGCGCCAGACGGCGCGAAATGGTCAGGCCCAGACCCGTCCCGCCATAGCGGCGCGTGGTCGTGCTTTCGGCCTGTTCAAAGCTGGAGAAAATATGCTCCAGCCGGTCAGGCGCAATGCCTATGCCCTCGTCCTTCACCTCGAACCGCAACCAGCGCCCGTCCTCGCAACTGATGGTCAGGCGGATCGTGCCTCTGGGCGTGAATTTCACGGCATTGGACAACAGGTTGAACAATATCTGCCGCAAACGCAGCGGATCGGTCATGATGAACGGCGCCAGTTCCACCGCCTGCACGACCTCAAGTTTCAACCGCTTTTCACGCAGTTGCGGCGTCCACAGCCGCACCAGCGCCCGCACCATGCCCTTGAGATCGAGCGGAGCCTTTTCCACCGTCATGCGACCGGCCTCGATTTTCGACAGGTCAAGCACATCATTGACCAGTCCCAGAAGCACCTCGCTCGATTGGGTCAGGAGGCTGACATGCTCCTTCTGCGCCTCGCTGAGGCTCGTCCGGCGCAGCAGATTGGCCGCCGACACCACGGCATTCATCGGGGTACGGATTTCGTGGCTCATCACCGCCAGAAAGGTCGATTTGGCCTCGCTGGCCTTTTCGGCAAGGGTGCGCGCCTCCTGAAGATCGTGCATGGCGCGGCTCGACTGACGCACGGCCAGTGCCAGATTGGCGAGAAAGACGATGGTGCCGATATTGACCACCAGCAGGCTCCAGCGGTGGACGCCATTGTCATAAAAGGCCGAAATCGTCGGCAGGGTCAGCAGATAGAGTGCATGGGGGCCGACGGCGGCAAACAGCAGGCGCTTTTGCGGATACATCTGCATACTGACATGCAAAAGCGCCCCGCAAATGGCGATGACGGCAAACAGGCGCCCCTCCTCCCCCCCGAGAAACCATGTATAGGCGGCCATGGATGAGAAGATGATGACGCTGGCGGCGACCGAAACGATCAGGCGGATTTCCAGAGGCCGGTCAGGGGCACCATTGCGCGCCAGACAGTCGGCAAACAGGCGCTGATCGATGAGTTGCGACACGAAATAGATGCTGGCCCAGATCAGCGGCCAGACGGACGGGTGCAGCAGCATGGCCGTAAAGCACACAAACCCCGCCAGTATCATGCGCGTGGCAAAGCCGCGCACCCGTGAGGCGGCGATCGTGCTGAATCCGTTGGCCATCATATCCATGCTTTGAAAAATAGGCTTCAAAGTTTAAGGATTGGCTGCGCAACAGGCTTAAAGAAATCCTACCGCACGATCCTGTCCACGGTTTCGCGTGTCACCTGATGATAGCCGGGGCGCGCCTTGCCATAGACCCGCCGCGCCATCTCCTCGCCCCAGCCGCTCTGCGCCATCAGGTCGCCATACAGCGGTGCGACGAACTTGCGCCGTCCCTGTGTCGTCAGAAACGCCTCAAGCGCCGGCAGGGCCGGTTCATAATGGCGGGCAATGGCGATCCTCAGCCAGACAAAGCGGATTTCCGAATTCGGACTGTCGCTGAAACCGAAGGTGTCATCAAGCGACCGCAACTGGTTTTCGCTCAGGTCGGACGGCAGGGATTTGAGGAAATGCACCCAGGCCTGCGTATCCCAATCCGAGGTGCGCAACTGTTCCGGCGTAATGCCCTGCGAAAAGGCCGTAGCCTCACCCTCGACCAGTTTCAGCGCCCGTGACTGCGGCGGCACGGCATTGTCCGGCAGACCCGCCTCATACAGCCAGTCGTGAATCTTCAGCCGCTCCTCAAGGGCGCGGTCATGGCGCAGCAGATGCTCGCGCAGATCGACGAGGAAGGCCTCGGTCGTCATGCTCTGAAAGGCATAGCGGTCGAAATAGCCTTTCAGATAGGCATCGAGTTTCGCCCGTCCGAACTGCGCCTCAAGCATCCGCAGAAAGGCCGCGCCCTTTTCGTAAGGCACCTCGGAAAAGCCGTCATCAGGGTGACGCCCCTTCAGGCGGATATGCAGTTTCTGAAGCTCTTTTTCCTTAATGCCGCCAAGGGCTTCCTGCAATTCGGCATAGCCCAGGGTTTGCAGCATCAGCGCCCGCTCACGGCCATAGATTTCTTCCATGATGCGGTTTTCGAGATAGACGGTAAAGCCTTCATTGAGCCAGAAATCGTCCCAGGTGCCATTGGTCACCAGATTGCCCGACCACGAATGGGCCATTTCATGGGCAATCAGCGACACCAGTGATTTGTCGCCCGACAATATGGTCGGGGTGGCAAAGGTCAGGCGCGGGTTCTCCATACCGCCATAGGGGAAGGACGGCGGCAGAACCAGCACGTCATAACGGCCCCAGCGGTACGGGCCATAAAGTTTTTCCGCTGCCGCCAGCATTTTTTCCATATCCTCGAATTCGGTCGCCGCGGCCCGGATGGTTACCGGTTCGGCATAGACACCCGTGCGCTTGCCAAGGCTTCTGAATTCGAGATTCCCGACCGCCAGCGCGATCAGATAGGGCGGCACCGGCTCATCCATGCGGAAATGATAGGCACGCAGGTCAGGCCGTCCGGCCACCGGCTCGCCTTCGGGGGTCAGCATCTCGGCCCCCATCACCGCCCTCAGGCCGCGCGGCACGGTAAGGGTCGCCGTATAGGTCTGGCGCACCATTGGTGAATCCTGCGTCGGCAACCAGGTGCGCGTCAGTATGGCCTGCCCCTGCGAGAACAGGAACGGATGTTTCCCGCCTGCCGTCTGCGCCGGTTCGAGCCATTGCAGGGCCTCGGTATTCGCCGTGGTCTGATAGGTGATAATGACCTTTTGCGCCCCCTGCGGCAACTCGATCACCAGAGGGCTGCCGCGCACGACATCGGCCTTGCCGATACTGAACTTCAGCGGCGCACCGGACGCATCGGTCACGCGCTGAATATCCAGCGCCTTGATATCCAGCACCACCTGCCGCGCCGTCGCCGCCGTTTCCAGCGTCAGGGCCGCCGTACCCTTCAGGACTTTGGCGTTGAAATCTGCCGTCAGGTTGAGATCGACATGGCGCACGCGGGCGACATTGGGACGGGCATAGGAATGGCCATCGACCGTGGCCTGCACCAGCGCCTGAGGGCCTGAGGCCACATCCGTGGCCGGTCGGGACGGCTGACAGGCCACCAGCAAGGACAGCCCCGCCCACAGCATCAGGCCGCAGGCAATGGCACAGATGACCGGTCTGATCCCCATTGCGCGCATCTGTCTTTCCCCACAGCTCATCTGTCACCACCGTCAGGGCCTTCGGAGGCCAACCGCTTATCCTTGGGATAACAGTTAGCCTCCGTCGCGTCAAACCGCTGTTTGTTATGCCTTTTGGGCGCGGCGCTTGAATTGCGCGCCTTCGGAACGCTCCCCCACCGGCTCGGAATAATGGGCCGAATGGTGGGCGCGGGCCTTGGTGTTGGTTTTCTTGCCGCCACTGACCTTACGCGCCTTGTCGGGACGCGCCGCATCGGGGCGACGGCTTTCGCTGCGCGGCTCTGTGCGCGGGCCGTCAAATTTTGGCTTGCGCTCGCTGCGTTCCTCAAAGAAACGCTCATCGCTGCGCGCACCGGACTTGAAGGGGGCCTTTCTGAACGGCTTATCCCCCTTGAAAGGCTTATCGCCCTTAAAGGGTTTATCGGCCTTGACCGGTGCCGGACGTTCCGCCGCCAGCGGGTCATAACGCTCAGGACGCTCAAAGCCCTTGCCCCCCTTGCGGTCGCGGTCAGACCGGTTCGGACGGTTGCGCGAACGCTTATGCACGCGCTCGGCATCGGGGTCGCTGTGGCGGGCGGTTTTCTCGACGACACGCTCAGGCGTTTTCGGCTTTTCCGTCTGCCCCGAAGCGGTAATGGCTTCGTCCAGCAGGTGCAGGCCCTTGTCCTTGCGGCGGTCAAAAGACGGGATGGTCTGACGCGTAATGCGCTGAATGTCCTTCAGCAGCTTACGCTCATCATCGGCCACCAGGGTGATCGACACCCCCGAACGACCGGCGCGGGCGGTACGGCCGATACGGTGGACATAGGCTTCGGGGACGAACGGCAATTCATAGTTGATGACGTGACTGACCTCATCGATATCGATGCCGCGCGCGGCAATATCGGTGGCCACCAGCGCCCGCACGCGACCGGCGCGGAAGGCCTGAAGGGCGCGTTCGCGCTGGCTCTGGTTCTTGTCGCCGTGGATCGAGGCCGCCTCGATATTACCAGCCTGAAGATAGGCGGCCACGCGATCCGCCCCGCGCTTGGTACGGGTAAAGATCAGGGTACGGCTGAAGGCGTCATCGGCATAAAGCTCGCTCAGGAGGGCGCGCTTGTACTTCTGTTCGACGAACAGCACCTGCTGCGTCACCTTTTCGGCGGTCGTCGCTTCGGGGGTGATTTCGACGCGCTTGGGATCGGTCAGAAGCTCAGATGCCAGACCGGCGATTTCCTTCGGCATGGTTGCCGAGAAAAACAGGTTCTGACGGCGCGCCGGCAGACGCGAAGCCACCTGTCTGATCGGCTTGATGAAGCCCATATCGAGCATCTGGTCGGCCTCATCGAGGACGAAATGCTCAACCGATTTCAGGTCGATGGTCTTTTGTTCGATATGGTCGATCAGACGCCCCGGCGTAGCCACCAGAATATCCAGCCCCCCGGCCAGCGCCTTATATTGCGGGCCATATTTCACGCCGCCGAAAATGGTGGCGATCTGAAGCCCCAGACCCTTGGCATAGGTCTTGAAGCTGTCGGCGATCTGGGTAGCCAGTTCGCGCGTCGGCGACAGCACCAGCACGCGGCAGGTGCGCGCCGCAGGCATCTGGCGGTCGCTGAGGATGTGGTGCAGGATCGGCAGGGCAAAGGCCGCCGTCTTGCCCGTACCGGTCTGGGCGATCCCCAGAAGGTCGTGCTTTTTCAGAAGGATAGGAATGGCCTGCGCCTGAATCGGCGTCGGGGTATGATAGCCCTCTTTGTCAAGGGTAGCCAGAAGGGTGGCGCTCAGGCCAAGGTCTTTAAACGTGCTCACGGGCAGCTTTCAAAAAAACGGAGGCGACGCGCAGGCGAAAACCCGCAACGGCAACCCCCGCACCCCGTCTTCGGGGCGGTTAAGGGGTGAGGCCAGCGCGTGGTCTTAAGCTCTCGGATGTCGGTTCGACCGCGCCATTAGACCGGCAGGGGTATCGAACAAAGGTCTGGCGGAAGGGCGATAGAAAAAAGTGCCAATCCTCACGCGGCCAGACGGCGGGCAAAACTATTTTGCACCTGCGAAGACGGGCCTTTTGCGCCACAAGCCCACAAAAGTCAAGCGCTTTTGAACCACCCCCTTCGGCCACAAAAGCCGAAGGCTTGCTACCGCGGCTTTGCAGGCCAGAAAACGACCTTTTGAAACCGTCTCTTAAACCTTACTTCACCCCTTGACCCTATGAGGGGGCAACAAAAAGACCTCTTAACAATGTCTGCGGTACCATAATGCTGCCCCACCGCGTGCGCCCTTCTGTTGGGCCGGACAGGCGGAAAGCATTTGTAAACCATGTTGCGTATATAGTTTTCAAAAGAAACATTCAAAAAAATCCCAGGAAACCTTCCATGCTCACGGTAAAGACACCCGTACAGGCGGCCCCCCTTCCGGCTGGCGTTGAGATTATTCCGCCCTATGCGCAGTTTGCCAACCGCCGCATCGAGCCGCGTTATGACTATGATGGACGCGGGTGCCTGCTGTTTCTGTCGCGCAATGAAACTGTCCCCTGCCGCATCGTCAACCAAAGCGCGTCGGGCGCGCAGATTCTGTTCGACCATATCGGGGATGTGCCTGCCGAGCTGTGGCTGATCGACCTCGATGCCCATACCGCCAAACGCGGCCGCGCGGCCTGGAGTACGCCGCACAAGATGGGCCTGAAATTCAACCTCATCCAGACCCTGAGCGCCGCAACATCATGCCCGCCCAAGGTGCCTGAGGATGTCTATCGCCTGTGGCTGTCCCTGTCGCAGGACAAAAAGTCAGACGGCACGGACGACGTTTTTTTTCTTGATTAACCCCCAGCACATCCTCCCCTGCGAAGCACACAGGGGAGGATGATCAATCTACTTCACGCCCAGTTTCTTTTGCAGATCCGATGAGGACGTCGTGTACTGGAAACGCAGCTTCTTTTCCGGGAACACATAGCGGAACACCTGCTGCGCCGCCAGCGCACCCTCATGGAAGCCCGACAGGATCAGCTTCAGCTTGCCCGGATAGTAGTTGATGTCGCCGATGGCAAAGATTTGCGGCGTCGAGGTTTCAAACTTTTCCGTATCCACAGGGATCAGGTTTTCATGCAGGTTGAGGCCGAAATCAGCCACCGGCCCCAGCTTCATCGTCAGACCGAAGAAGGGCAGGAAGGCATCCGCCTCGACATGCACCTCATTGCCGTCATTGTCCTCAATGGTCACCGCATCGAGGCTGTGGCCGGTTTCGCCCTTGAAGGCCGTGGCCTGACCGATGATCAGGTCCATCTTGCCCTCGGCCACCAGCTGACGCATCTGGGCCACCGTATGCGGCGCGGCGCGGAAATCGTCGCGGCGGTGTACCAGGGTCAGACGCTCGGCGATGGGGGCCAGATTGACCGTCCAGTCCAGCGCCGAATCCCCGCCGCCGGAAATGACGACGCGCTTGCCACGGAAGGCTTCCATCTTGCGCACGGCATAATGCACGCCCTTGCCCGCGCCGATATTTTCAAAGCCTTCGATGCCGGGGATCGGCGGCTTTTTCGGCTGGAACGAGCCACCGCCGGCAGCGATCAGTATGGTACGGCCAATAATGGTCGTGTTCTGGTCGGTCGTCAGCTTCCACTTGACCGTGCCGTCCGGCTGCTCAAGTTTTTCAATGGCCGTAGCCATTTCGCTCAGGTGATATTTCGCGCCGAACGGTTCGATCTGCTCCAGCAGGCGATCGGTGATCTGCTGACCGGTGATGATCGGCCAGGCCGGAATGTCATAGATGGGCTTTTCGGGATAAAGCTCGGCACACTGACCGCCGACCTTATCGAGAATGTCCACCAGATGGGCCTTGATATCCAGAAGCCCCAGCTCGAACACGGCAAACAGCCCGACAGGCCCCGCGCCGATGATGATGGCGTCGGTTTCCCACGCCTGCCCCGGCTCAAGGACCTCGATCCGTTCGGTGGGGGATGATGAAGGGCTTTGCTCGCTCATTTTTTTCTCCGAAACACTCACAGATTAGTTTTGTTAAACAAAAGATGGCTTATATAAATGGCCTAACTGCCATTTGTTTAGATTTATCCCATGTCCCGCGACCGTTTGCCGCCTCTTTCGGCGCTTCGTGTGTTCGAAGCCGCCGCCCGCCACGAAAGTTTCAAACACGCTGCCGAGGAACTGTTTGTTACCCCCGGTGCCGTGTCGCAGCAGATTCGTCTGCTTGAGGAACATGTGGGGGTTGAACTGTTTGTCCGCGATGGCCGCCGTGTGGTGCTGTCCGATGCGGGCCGCGCCTCGGCGCTGATCCTCAAGGAAGCCTTTGAAAAGATGTTCGAGGCGACGCGCGTAATGAAACAGACCCAGCAAAAGGGTCGCGTTACCGTGTCGGCAGCCCCCAGCTTTACCGCCAAGTGGCTGATGCCGCGACTGGCTGATTTTTCCCTGGCCAATCCCGACATTGACGTCTGGGTGTCCGCCGATATGTCCCCGACTGATTTTGCCGTTTCCGACATTGATCTGGCCATTCGCTACGGCAATGGTAACTATAACGGGCTGCATGTCGAGCATCTGCTTGAGGAATCGGTCGTGCCGGTCTGCTCGCCCGCCCTGTACGACGCCGCCCCGATCCGTAAGGCGGCTGACCTGACGCACCATGTGCTGCTGCACGATATTTCCGCCGACACCGACCCGTCCTGCCCCGACTGGGCCATGTGGCTCAAGGCGCATGGCGTCGAAGAGGCCGACGCCGCGCGCGGGCCGCGCTTCAACCAGAGCCATATGGTCATCGAAGCCGCCGTTGCCGGTCGCGGCGTGGCGCTGGCCAAGCGCACCATTGCCGAGGCCGATCTGAGGGCCGGACGGCTGAAGGTGCTGTTCAACGAAAAGGAAGCCCCGGTCAGTTTCGGCTATTATCTGGTCTGGCCGCAGACCCGCGACCCCTCCGCCGCCCAGACCCGCTTCATGGACTGGCTGCGTCAGCAGGCCAGCGGCGACGCGCCCGCCAGCGCCCGCCCACAGGACCGGCCGGTCTTTGCAGCGCAAAACATCTGACGGGGCATCATGGCGGGACATAACGGGCGGCCCTTAGCCTTGCGTCCAAGGCGGCACGGGCAGGCCCTTTTCGCGCAGGAAGTCGGCATTGAAAATCTTTGAGGCATAGCGGTTGCCATAGTCGGCCAGAATGGTGACGATGGTCTTGCCCGGCCCAAGGTCTTTGGCCAGCCTGATGGCACCGGCGACATTGAGCGCCGACGACCCGCCGACCACCAGCCCCTCATGCCGGTCGAGATCATACAGCACCGGCAGCCATTCCGCATCGTCGATGCGATAGCTGTAATCCGGCGTGAAGCCCTCCAGATTGGCGGTGATCCGCCCCTGACCGATACCTTCGGTGATCGAGCTGCCTTCGGATTTCAGCTCACCCGTCGTGTAATAGCTGTACAGCGCCGCCCCGTAAGGGTCGGCCAGAGCCACCCTGATGTCAGGATTGAAACCGCGCAGACCTGCCGCAATACCAGCCAGAGTCCCGCCCGACCCGACCGCCGAG